>Ga0247727_10000016_pt1 | contig 355128 bp, 309 predicted proteins | sample WisWelCaveWW1625_FD_202498 | JGI IMG/M metagenome (GOLD analysis project Ga0247727, IMG submission 202498) | Biofilm microbial communities from Wishing Well Cave, Virginia, United States - WW16-25 | ecosystem: Environmental > Aquatic > Deep subsurface > Groundwater > Cave microbial mat...
TTTGACTCCAGGGCATGGGGCACCTCCGGCGATGCCCCGAGTATCGTCAAACTGTCACCCATGTCCCTTTGCTAATCTGTCACCTATGTCCCTGGACCGTACCGGCGCTCCGGCTAACCGGTTGATGCAGTTGATGTTGCAGATTTCAGCTTGTGTCTGAAAATCCGCGTGTCGGTGGCTCAATTCCACCCCTGGCCGCCATTCCATTCCGCGTGACCAGACTTCGGCGCAAGATGGCATATGCGCGACCGGAATCATCGGGACTTGCGTAGGTCATCGGTCGTCATTTCATTGTTTGTCTTGATGGCCCATGCGTCGGTTGCAGTTTCAGATTGCACCCCGACCCGACTCGACCCGCCCGAATCAACCATTGCCATTGACGCGGAGGCGCGCCAGCGCCAGTCGGATGCGCTGCGAGCGATGTCTGTCGAATCGGTCGAGTACTCGCTGCGCGGGCCGATCAAGCAGTTACGAGGAAATACGGGCATCGTGCTCCCCGCGGACATCGTCAAGCGCGAAGAGGGCAAGTCAGCCGACGATATCCTGCCCTTGTTCGCAGACATCCTGCTTGCAAGCGGCACTGAGTCACTCACCGTGCGGGAGCATCGCGACCAAGTCGGTTCGGAGCGGGCCTTGATGCTCACGCAATCGATCCGGGGCATTCCGGTCATCCATGGTGTACTGGCAGTCGGCTACGACAGCGCGACGAGGCGCGTGACAACGGTAACCGCCAACTTCATTCCCGACCGCGACCTGCAGCGTGCACCACGCCTCTCGGCGAATCAGGCGGAACAGGTCGTGCCCAAGGCACTCGCGATCGCGGAAAAGATCGACGCGTCTCAAGTCGTCGTCATGGATGGCACGCATCTCGGGTACTACGCAGACAGCTACAGCCCCGAACCGGTGCAGCTGGTCTGGGTCGTCCAGGTCCACGGCGGATGGGAGCACGAGGAGTTTTACGTGGACGCCATGACCGGCATCGTCGCGTATCGCCGGCCTCTGAGTTCTTCCATTGTCGGTCGGCATCGTCCGGCGATTGAAGTGACTGGTGCTCGATGCGAGTGCACCGGCAATTCCTTCTCGCCTTCAAAGCCCATGCGGCGTCTTCCCGGATGTGGGCGCCTCGTCAGTATGAACTGGTCGCAAATGCCCGACGTCGATCGCTACCTCGGCCAGATGGCACTACCTGAACTCGGCTGGGTGTTTGCGGACCTCGTGATCGACGGTTATAACCCGCAGTGCGTGTGCGAAGTGCCGAAGACCGTGCTTGTCCGGATGCAAGGCTGCAACTCCTGCGGTTGCGGCCCATGGAGCAAGGGTCAGCTCATCGAGGTCAGGACTCCTTGCCCGGAGCCCGCCGACTTGTCGACGCCACAGGAACCCGCGAATTGACGACCTGAAAATCCGCGTGTCGGTGCTTCAATTCCACTTTTCGTAAGTAGCCGAGGCTGCCACAGCGGTGGGTGAGAGATCCCGCGCCGCTGCAGCGTGCCGTCCCATTTTTTTTGTGGCCATCACCGGGCTGTTGCTGCCGCCCGGCTGCGCTCTTCGCTGGAGGGATGCGTGGACAGCAGGTTCGGGATGCTGAGCCCATTGTATTTTTCTTCCAGCCGAAGCAGCAGGTCGGTGAGGCGGCTGCGCGCAACGCCATGGGCATCGGCCCAGGCAAAGGCGTAGTCGTCGGCTTCCCGTTCATAGCGCCGTGAGTATCCGGCGTGCAGCAGCAGGGCGGGCAGCGCGGCGGCGAGGCTCGCCGGGCCGCTGATATCGCCGGTGATGGCGGTCATGATCAGCGTGATGCCCAGGCCCTCCAGCAATTGCTTGAAGGCATGGCGGCCGACCACATGCCCGACCTCATGGGCGAGTACCGTCAGAAGTTCTTCGTCGTGTTCGGCCAGCTCGACGATGTCGTCGATCAGCACCACGATGCCGCCGGGCAGGGCCAGGGCATTGGCACCGATCGCCTTGCTGGCCCGGAATTCCAGCCGCAGCGTAAGAGCCGATGCTGCCTGCCGCGCGACCTGTTGTTCGAAGGCGGTCCGCAAGGTCCGCTGGCGTTCGACCGGGAGCTCGCTGGTCTGCAGCAGGCCCTCGTCCAGATCCTCCAGGGTCTTCCTGCCCAGTTCGATTTCGAATGCGGGCGGTGTCCGATCCGCGACGAATGTGGCGAGCGCCGGCAGCCCGTAGTGAATGAAGGCGGCGATTGAAACGGTGCAGATGACGAGCGCCGCCAGAGCCAGCAGCCAGCGCGCCTCGAGTCTCCGCACCCAGCCGCCTGCGCCGCCGGACAACGCGTCGAGCAACCGGTCGGATTCCGCATCGGGCGGCACATGGGCGACCGCGCCGTCCGAAAAATCGATGGTGCGAGGTGCCAGGGCGCCAATTCGGTCGTGGATCCGCAGTGCAGCTCGCGGGTAATGGCGCTGCTCCGCGGGCAGCGAAACCAGCGCATTGCCACTGCCGTCGAAAGCCAGGCGAACCGCGACCGGAACCGAAGTCCGCCCGTCGTAGAATTGCGCCTCGATCCCGCTCACAGGCTGATATCGACGTCCATCAGCTCGCCGATTTCCTCACCGACCGCGCTGGTCCGTTCGGTTTCTGACGCGTGGAATTCGTCGACGGGGCCGCTCGCGACATAGCCCATGCATTCAAGCTGGTATTTGGCGGCTCGCACCTTCGCCCAGGGCATGAACAGTCCGAGCGTCAGCACGATGCCGACCAGGTTGCTGACGTATATCCAGGCCAGCCACCGGGCCGACAGCTTGCAATGCAGCCGTACCGGGCCAAGCGTCGTGGCCGGAAGCGTCGCATTCATGACGGTGCGCTTCCAAACCGCGAGCACCAGGTAGAAGACGAAAATCAGCGGCAGGTAAAAGCCCACCAGCATCCAGACCAGCGTCCGGCCCACGGCATCCGGCGCTGGCGGGCCATCCCCGCCCCCCGCCGTCAGCAGCGACATCACGCCACCGCCGAGCGTCACCAGCAATGCACCGGCAACAATCAGCGGCAGGGTGTACAGCAGGGCCATCACAAAGGGTTTCAGGCCGATATCCAGCTTGCAGAAGGTTTTTCCATAGGCGGTATTCTCGATCAGCCAGCGATAGCGCAGGCGGGTCGCCCATGGAAACAGCAGGCCCAGCGACAGGGCGGTCGCCAGGGGTGCCAACAGCATGGCCTTGAAGGCGCCGCCATAGTCCGGTTCAAAGTCCCAGCGCAGGCCGCGGTAGGAAGTCATGCGCATCTGGAACATCTGGGCCCGCGTGACAATCCAGGGAATGGCGAGCCAGAACGCAATCACCAGCGCGGCACCGAGCAGCGGCCATAACTGCGCCAGCGCGGAGTAAGCCACCAGCACCAAGACCGCGACCAGCCGGCCTTTCAGGATTGCGATCGGATTGCCGTGGTAATCGAAGGCATGGCCAGCGAGCTGCGTGCTGCCGTAGAAATATTTCAGGCGGCGGACCTTGGCCCAGGCGGAGTAGATGCCCAGCGTGAGGATGGTCAGGGCCAGGTTGACGATCCAAATTCTGAAATACTCGCCACCAGTGCCGCGGAATTCGATGCGCTGCAATTCCGGCTGCGAGTCCGTGTTGGTGTCTTGCATTGCTATTCCCTGATTTCCATGTTGCCGATGCCAAAACCGGCAAGTCCGCCAAACAGCGCGAAAGCCGTGCCCAGCGAGGCCCAGCGTTTGCCCAGTCCGTTTTTGATTGCGTACATCGGGCCGCCGACCGAGTGGCCCGCTTCATCTCGCTCTCGAAAATGCACGGCGAGCACGATTTCGGCGTACTTGGTCGCCATGCCGACGCCAACCGTCGCCGACAGGCAGGTCATCAGAGCGGCGAATGGCGATACTTCGCCCGCAGCGCCGGCATCGCCGGTGCGACCACGCCACATCAGCCGGAATCCGGGGCCGATCCTGCGGACCGGCATGAATCCCAGGCGCAGCTGCAGGAACAGGCCAGTGCCCAGGATCAGCGCAAGCATCACCGGACCCCACAGGAAGCCGTTGATCTGACCCATCCAGGCCTGGATTACATCCATCAGGATTCCGACTATGCCTCAGTCCGCCTGTCGGTGGTCCAATGATGTCCGCGCGGGCAGGAATCGGCTGTTGCGCAGTAGCGCCGCCGAAATCAGCGAGATCAGGCACCCGACCGGAAAGATCTCGATGAAGGTAATCGGCAGCCGGATAAACGGGTTCGCGTACTGCCGCCGGAATTCGGCCATCTTGACGACGACGGCCTCGATGTCGGCCGCCGATGCGCCCTTGGCCCGCGCCGCCTCGACTGCGGCGGTGCTGTACGAATCGACGAATGCGAAATCCGTGACCGCCAGCGTGATCTCCCAGCCAATCACATAGATCACACCTGCCACGGCGCTGATCCCGAGACCTGCCAGCAAAGCGGGAACGAAACGGATCACGCCTCCCAGCTCGCGATCGCGCAGGCGCTTCACGCCGAAAAAAATCAGGCTGAGCGCGAGCACCATCATCAGATAACCGGCGAACTGGGATGTCACTGCGGCACCCGGCTCGGCATTTGCGAGCAGCAGGCACATGGGCACCGCGACGATCAGGCCGGCGGCAGTGCCGAAGATCAGGATGATGCGAGACATGGCGGAATCCCTCCTGGTATGGGTGCCGACATTACGTGACAGGTGGCGTCATTACACCATCGCCCGAATGGGTGATTTCGGCCGGGTAGCCTCAAATTGCGGCGGCCCCAGGGGCCTACGGGACGAGTCCGAGCTCGCGGGCGAGCAGGATCGCCTCCGTCCGCCGCGCCACCCGCAGCTTTTCGAACAGGTGTGCGACGTGGGTCTTCACGGTATTCGGCGACAGTCCGAGTTGCGCGGCGATCTCCTTGTTGGAGCGGCCATCCGCCAGCAGTTGCAGGACCTGCCGTTCGCGCTCGGTGATGCCGAGCGAGGACTGCGCGCGCTCATTCGGAGTAAATTCGCTGGCGCGCGGTTCGCTGTGAATGAGCCTCCGACTCACCCAGATTCCGAGCCCCATGAATGCCGCCGCGATCAGCGCGACGTAGACCGTGCCCGCGTGCGCGCGGGCCCAGATCTGGTACTCGAGCCACTGCAGCGCAACGGCACCGGCAGCGAGCACGAAGCCGTAGATCAGCACTGTTTTCAGCATGCCGGGAAGTTTTCCGCTACCCATTCGGCGTTCGTCGTGCCGCGCTCGCAGTCATCCGTGCTGCAAATAGTTGCACGGGAACGCGCGACTCGCCAGAACCCCTCGAATCCGCGTGTGGGCGGTTCAAATCCACCCCTGGCCACCATTTCTATTTCCGGCCCGCTGAAATTCCGGGTATGGGGCATACTTGCGGGGAGCGCAGGAGGAATGCCATGAACGATTATGTGAAGTTGTGCGCGATGGCCGCGGTGCTGGGCCTCAGCGCCTGTGCGCCGGATGCGCAGGTCACCGCGACTGCACCCGCAAGCCAGGAATCCCCTGCGGCCAGCTTGCTGACGCTGGTCGTCCATAAGTCGCAGTACTGCGGCTGCTGCGAGCTTTGGGTCGAGCACATGCGCGCGGCCGGTTTTCCGGTCGAGGTCATCGACACGGAGAATTTCGACAGCATCAAGACGCGGCTGGGGGTGCCTGCCGGCTTGGGCGCCTGCCATACCGCGGAAGTGGGTGGCTATTTTGTCGAGGGCCACGTCCCGGCGAATGACGTGAAGAAAATGCTTGCCTTGCGTCCGGTGATCCGCGGTCTGGCGGTCCCGGGGATGCCGCTCGGCTCGCCCGGTATGGAGCAGGGCGACCAGGTGCAGCCCTACGACGTCATTGCGGTGGCCGGGGACGGTTCGGGATCGGTGTTCGCCCGCCACGGATACTGAGCAGCCGAATCACGCGATCGCGCCGCGGCCGTCTTCGTTCGGCACCGGATCGACTTGCGACAGCGCTTGAACAAGCGCGGCAATATCCCCTGGCCCGGTGCGGCAGCATCCCCCTACCAGTCGCGCGCCCGCGCTGACCCACTGCGGGGCGAGGGCAGCCAGGCTGTGATGATCCGAAGAGCCGCGCCAGCGGTGCATCCGGCCATCCCATTGCTCGCCCGAATTAGGGTACACGACGATCGGCTTGCTCGTGCCAGCTCGCAACGCGCGAATCGCCTCGCCGACGACTCCGGGCTTGACGCAGTTCACTCCTATCGCGACCACATTCGGAACGCGGTCGAGCAGCTTCGCGCAGTCGGCCAGAAGCTCGCCATGGGAGGTGTGGGCACCGTCGGGAGAGCTGAAGCTCATCCAGGCGGGCACCTGAGGATATTGCGCCAGCAGTGTCACGAGCGCGCGCGCCTCGTCCAGTAACGGGATCGTTTCGCAGGCCAGGAATTCCGCACCGGAGGAGGCGAGCACTCCGAATCGCCGGGCATGAAACGCGATGAGTTGATCGACGGACAGGCCGTAATCGCCGCGGTACTCCGCGCCGTCGTGCGAGATGGCGCCATAGGGTCCTACCGAAGCGGCGACATGCAGGTGGCGATGGTCCGCCGGATGATCGCGGCGATAACGCGCGCGGGCGGATTGCGCCAGCTCGACAGAACGGCGCAACAGCGCGGTGGTTTCGTCGGCGCCGAGCCCGATCGCCGCAAGACCTTCGTAGCTTGCCTGATAACTGGACGAGATCGCGCAGCGCGCGCCGGCGGCGAAGTAGTCGTAGTGCAGCTGCTCGATGCGCCCGGGAGCCGCCTGCAGCACCTGCGCGGACCACAGCGGGCCGGAGACATCGCAACCCCGCGACTCCAGCTCGGTCGCAAGGCCGCCATCCAGAATCATCAGCTGGTCGTCGAATGCGGTGACCGAGCTCACGATTTTCCGCAGTTGCCGGCTGAATCCCGCGGGCGCACGCCGATCGCACGATAGATCGCAGCAGGATCGTGCATGACGCCGGCCTTCATCACGCAATCGACCTGGCGGATTGCGGCGATGTCGCGATCCGGCTGGCCCTGCACCAGTATCAGGTCAGCGCGCATGCCCAATTCGACTGCACCGACCTCGCCGTCGACGCCCGCGACCCGCGCCGCGCCGATTGTCGCGATCTTCAGCACGTCGGAGGCCGGAATACCCGCCCTGGCATAGAGTTCCAGTTCCGCGTGCAGCGCAAAACCCGCCAGCGCATCGGTCCCGGCCACCAGCGGTATGCCGGCATCGTGCAGGGCTCGTATCACATCGAGCATGCGCTTGGCCGATTGCGCATATCTCGCCGCTTCCCCGGATGGCGGCACCAGCCCGCCTTTCAGCATCCCGCGGGCGACCAGTGCAGGCAGGCGATCGTTGATGGCGGCAATGGAAGCCGCTGGTTCTCCTGGCACCTGCGTGAACAGGTCGAAGAAAATGGCGACCGTCGGATCCACGACGGTTCCATGTTCCTTCAGCAAGGCGATGAAGTCCCGGAACTGATCGGACTCGAGATCGAAGTCCGCGCCGCGCTCGGCGACCTTGATGAAACGATCCCGGTTCCGCGTTTCGGTGACATCCTTGTAGAAATTCAGGAACACCATGTTGATGTGCTGGATTTCGTCGAAGCCTGCGCGCACCGCGTCCTCCGCCCACATGCCAGCCGGAATGTGACCGCTCAGGCGCAGGCCATGACCATGCGCTCGTTCTGCGATGAATGGCACCAGACTCGTGTCGAGCGAGCTGTAGACCTTGATCTGCTGATAGCCATTCGCCGCGTAAAAATCGACCCATCTTGCGGCCTCGGCTTCGGTTGCCACCAACGCGCGGGTCGGGCCGGCGAACGGGCCTGGGCCATCGATGAAGCCTGCACGGAATACGTGCGGTCCGATTGCCGTTCCCTCGTCGAACTGCTGAACGATCCTCATCAGCTGGTCATGGTCATTGGCGAGATCGCGCACTGTCGTTACCCCCGCGGCGATATTGAGGGGGCCGTCGATCAGGTCCAGGTGCGTATGCATGTCCCACAGGCCGGGCATCAGGGTCCGGCCGGCGGCGTCGACGATGCGCGCGGCTTCGGGGCGCCTGGCACCGGGTGGTAGCAGTGCGACGATCCGCTCGCCCTCGACCAGCACGGCGTTCTCGGGGCGCACGCCGCCGGTACGAACATCAAGGATCCTGGCATTGTCGATGAGTACCGGACCATCCGGAACAACCCGGATATCCTTTGCCATCGCGGAAAAGCGCGCAGCCCGATAACCATCCTGCCGCGCGCGCAGGGTTTCGACATTGGCCCTTTCGCCCTTCTCGACGATAGTCATCCAGCTGTCGATCGAGGCATAGAGGCTGCCGTCTGCATTGAGCCACATCGGCCTGGCCTCGAATTCCAGGCCATGAATTTCCACCTGGCGGATCCTGCGGCCGCCGGGCATTACCAGCGATTCGATTTCCTCGATCTGCGCTTCGCCGCCTGGCAACAGCGCCAGTCGATGCCCCTCGGCGGCAAGCAGCGCCCGGGCGAGAATCGCCATGCTCTCGGGTGGACCGTCCAGCGGCAGGTAGAAAGCCTTTTTTCCGGAACTTCCGCTGTCCGCGCCGCTCAGCCACCGGGAAACACCGGCCTGCCATTCGAAGGACTCCTGCACCTCCGCTTTCATGTAGTCCACGCCGGCAATCGAGATCGCCTGGGGGATACCGTGGTCGTCGAGTCGAAAGCTCGTATGCGTGGCCGGTCCGCGGCCGCGATCGTTGTACGAGTACACGACGTCGAGCGCTCCATCCGCCGTGCGACTGATGGTCTGTTCGCCAACTTCATTGCCGACCAGGATGACTTCGTACCGTTTCGTGTCGTCAGCAGCGGCGTCGGTCGCGCTCACGGTCGTGAACATGGTGAGCGCGAGCAGTCGCAGAAACAGACACGGCCTCATGAACCTCGCCTCCACGGCGGGAGTCTAGCGGTGGCGGCTGCTCTAGCCTAGCTGCGTATTCAATCGCGACTGGGCATGACTCGGGGGTGCCGAAGCCGCACCGCCAATGCGATACTCTTCGCGGCACAAGGGTGCTTCGACGCATGCCGGAGGTGGGGATGGACATGAAAAGAATGATCGGAGTGATTTCTGTGATCTTGCTGATCGGAGAAGCGTGGGCGGCAGCGCCGGCCGGATTCCCTTCCGGTCCTGTCGTGGACGAGGCCATGCTGAAGGCACTCAAGGCACGCAGCATCGGGCCCGCAGTCATGAGCGGGCGGGTCGCAGACATCGCGCTCGATCCGAAGGACCCCGCGACATTCTACGTCGCTCTCGGCACCGGCGGCCTGATGAAGACGTCGGACAATGGCGCGACCTGGGATGGGGCCATGGACGAGGAGTCGGTGGCCGCGATCGGCGCCGTTGCGGTCGCGTCCTCGGATCCGAAGGTGATCTGGGTGGGCACCGGTGAGGCGAACGATCGCAACAGTTCGAGTTGGGGCAATGGCGTCTACCGCTCGACCGATGGCGGTGAAAACTGGGCGCAGGTGGGGCTGAAGAACAGCAAGACGATTGCGCGCTTGGTCGTGCACCCGGGCGACCCGCGGACGGCTTACGTCGCGGCGATGGGCGATCTCTGGAACTGGGGTGGGGAGCGCGGCTGCTACCGGACCAGCGATGGCGGCGAGTCGTGGGTGCTGGTGCTCGGCGCCGCCGAATACAAGGATCGAGTCGGCTGCGGCGACATCGCCATGGATCCGCGCGATCCAGACATTCTCTATGCGGCCCTCTACGCACGCCAGCGCAAGCCCTGGGCCTTCGTCTACGGGCCGGATGCGACCGACGGCAAGGACCTGGGCGGAATCTTCAAGAGCGCCGATGGTGGCGCCAGCTGGAAAAAACTCGGAACCGGCCTGCCCGGTATGACCGGGCGCATCGGTTTGTCCGTGCATGCGAAGAACCCGGATATCGTCTACGCCGTGGTGCAGAGCGACGAGGGCGGGACCAGCGGCATCATGGACTTCAGGAGCAAGCGCGGGGGCGTCTTCCGTTCCGGGGATGGCGGCGAATCGTGGAAGCGGATGAATGCCCTGAATCCGCGGCCATTCTATTTCAGCCAGATCCGCGTCGATCCCGAAAACGACCAGCGCGTATATGTGCTCGGTTTCGCGCTGCATGTCTCGGACAACGGCGGCGAGACATTCCGCGAGGACCTGTTCGAAAAGGTGCATCCGGATAACCACGCGCTGGCCATCGACCCGCGCTTTCCCGGGCGCCTGCTGCTCGGCACCGACGGCGGGCCCTACCAGAGCTGGAACAATGGCAAGACCTGGCAGCACCTGAATAATTTCCCGGCGGGCGAGTATTACCGCATCAACGCGGACCAGAGTACGCCGTATCGAGTCTGCGGCGGGCTGCAGGACAATCTGAACTGGGTCGGTCCCAGCCGGACGCAGACGAAGGACGGCATCCAAAACAGCGACTGGATCAATATCGGCGGCGGCGACGGCTTTTACTGTGTCTTCGATGCCGCCGACCCGGACATCGTCTACGCGGAATCGCAGGAGGGCTATCTCCACCGCTTCAACCTGCGAAACGGCGAGAGCAGGGACCTGCGACCGGAGCCGGCCGAGGGCCAGACCGCATTCCGCTTCCACTGGAATGCGCCCCTGATCGGCAGCCGTCACGCCAGCGGTACGCTCTACCTCGCCGGCAATCACGTCTTCCGCATGAGCAACCGCGGCGAGCACTGGGACCGCATCAGCCCCGATCTCTCGACGCAGCAACTCGCAAAGATGATCGCCGTCGGCAGCGGCGCCGAGAACTACGGCGTGGTGTACGCACTTGCCGAATCGCCCCTGAAGGCGGGCCTGCTGTGGGCTGGCACCGATGACGGAAAATTGTGGATCACGACGAATGACGGTGCGGACTGGACCGACCTGACGGCGAATCTCCCGGCGCCGGCCAGGGGGCAGTGGATTTTCCGCATCGAGGCGAGCTCACACGACCCGAATATCGCGTACATGGCGGTGGACGCGCACCGCATGGGAAATTATTCGCCGTTGCTGTACCGGACTGCCGACGGCGGCAGGAGCTGGCAGGGCATTGCGGCCGGCCTGCCTGTCGATGGACCGGTCAAGGTCGTGCGAGAGGACCCGAAGAATCCGAATCTGCTGTTCGCCGGCACGGAATTCGGCCTCTTCGTCAGCCTGAATCGCGGCGGCCACTGGGTGAAATTCGGCGGGATGCCCACGGTTGCCGTGGACGACATCCTGATCCATCCACGCGACGCGGATCTCGTAATCGGTACGCACGGTCGCAGCCTGTACATAGTGGACGACATCCGTCCCCTGCAGGACTTGACGGCGGAGCTCGCGGAGCAGGATGCATTCATCTTCAGGCCGCGGGACGCCCATGGGGTCCATCTGCTCCCGGGCTCGTCCGACTGGACCGGCAAGGCCGATTTCCGCGGTGCCAATCCGCCCGAAGGCGCGATCATCAGTTTTTACCTGAAGGCGTTCCTCGGCGAGCAGCTCGAATTGAAGATCTCAAATGACCTGGATCAGCCGGTGGCCAAGTTCAAGCTCACCGGAACGCCCGGCATCAACCGTTTCAACTGGGACCTGAGGCCAACGAAGGACCTGCTGACCGAGTACGGCGGCGAGGGCCAGAAGTTCGTACGTCCGGGCGAATACACGATCGAGCTCGCCTACGGCAAGCTCAAGGCAATGCAGAAAGTGAAGGTGGAGATCGCGGCGGGAATCGAGACGAGATAGTTCGGCCTACCTTGAAAGCGCATATCGCAGCTGCAGCTGCAAGATCCTTTCATCGGCCGTGGTCGGTTCGCCGATGAAACTGCGCCCGCTGAAGTCGCTTTCGACCTGCATCGCTTCGACAGCGAAGTTCCAGTGCTGGTCGCGCTCGTATGAATAACCGGCCGTCAGGGCATTTCCGGTTTCCTCCAGGCCGGGCGGCCAGCTCGTTCTGACATGGTCGGTGTCGAACCAGTCGGCGCGGAAGGAAATGCGGTGCTTTCCGATCGCTTTGCTCAACATTGCGAATACCGAGCTGAATTCCCAGACCTCGTAACCCGAATCGGGCTCGATGATGGTCTCGCCGCCGAGCCATTGGCCGATGAATGTCCAGCCGCCTGCGGTCTCGGCACGCACGCCGATGCTGTCGAAGGAGGTCAGCCACGCGAAGTCATTGATACCCGGATCGAATCGGGCCGGGTCGGCGCGATTGTCATAATGCATGTAGCGAAAATCGACGCGGTCCAGATAGCGCAGATTGACGCCGACGTAGTAGCCGGGACGGTCATCGATTTCCTCGAACAGTACCCGGTTGGCGACAAAACCATCGCCCGACTCTCCGACCCGGCCGAACAGGGTAGTCTGCCGGTCGTGCAGCGCCCATCCGCGCGATGCGACCAGGATGCCGGCCGGATCGTTGTAGAGGTAGACCGCCGCTACCAGCCCGAGATCGAAGTCATGGCCTGAACGCGTGCCAAGCCAGTCAAGGCTGTACTCTGCACCGATCGTGCGCAGTTCATCGCCAACCCAGGTGTTGATCGCGGATGAGCTGATCAGGTAGGGATTGGTCCAGCCCGCGGCGCGGTGCTCGAGCGAGATCGGTGCGTAGAATGCGCCAAACCTGATGCGCGAGCGCCACCCGTCGCTCGGGTAGGGGCGGAACTCGAGATAAGCCTCGGTAAAGTCGAGCGCGTTGTGGTCCTCAAGACGCCAGAGCGAGGCGTCAATGTGCAGATTGAGCCTCTCGCCGAATGGCCGGCTCCAGGCCGCGCGCAATCGTCCGATCTGCAGACCGTCGTGGTCCTCGTCGAAGCGCAGCTTGCCCAGTCCGCTGTCCAGATACGACGATCGGCCGTCGGCGGCGATCAGTCTCAGGTCGACCGACAGTTCCAGCTGGCCCTCTGCCAGACAGGGCGCAGCGAGCAGTGCCAGCGACAGGGCAGTCGGCACGCGCATCAGTATTCGCCCCAGGACCGGGGCTTCTGTCCGAGCGGTTCGGGCCGCGGCAACCGCGTCAGTTGCGCATCGAGTTTTCCGGATTCTGCTGCCGCCAGTTTCAGTTGGCGTTCAACCGGCGCAGTCGGTTCCCGCATGCGCGGGTGCCAGATCTCGACCCGGAAATCGCCGGCCGGCAGGTTGGAAACGGTCCAGCTGCCGTCGCCGGCAGTGCGGCCCGACCAGCCAGCGTCGGTGACGACCAGCCAGGCAATCATGTCGTCGTGAATATTGCAGCCGAGTGTCACGACGCCGGGATTCTCGAACTTGACAGGCGCGTAGGGCATGCCGCGATAGAGCGGAAGCTGGAAGCGCTTGGCCGGCGAGAACGAATACACCTGGTGGCTCACCTTGTCCGAATTCGGAAATGTCACGGTCGACCCGAGTGGGATCACCGCGAGGTCGGGCGTGAACGTCAGGTTCACCTGGTCGACCATGAATTCTGCGGGTTCCGGTGATTTCGACCCGGGAGGCCCGTGCAACAGCACGACGGCGCCGGAGACGGGCCTGCCGTCGGGTCTCGTGACCTTGACGACCAATGAAGCCGCGGCAGCGACACCTGTCCAGACGCTGAACCCGAGTATCACCGTCGCGCCCGATAGCCCGTCCAGCCAGGCGATTCCGGCGCGAACAGTTGCGCAAGGTCTCAATTTTGCCCCTTAATTCTCGCTGGCGCCGGTTGCTGCACCTAGGATTGGGTCCGGCCATTAAAACCGGTCCCATGAACAGCTTTCGCAACCGACTTCTCGTGCTGATCATCGGGCTGATTGCGGTCACCCAGACCGTGACGCTCGTCGCAGTGCTTGAGAGCACCCGAAGAAATGTCGAAACACGTGCGGCGCAGCAGCTGACGGCAGGCAGTTCCTATGCCCTGCAACTCGTAATGTTCCGCGCGAGCCAGCTGGCAACAGGCGTGGCGGTGCTCGCCGCCGATTTCGGATTCCGCGAGGCGGTGTCGACCGGTGATCGGCCGACGATCCTTTCAGCCGCCTCGAATCACTCGCGCCGGATCGACGCCGACCTGCTGTTTCTGGTTGATAACGAGGGAAGCCTGATCGCCGCCACCGGGCCAGTGGACCCGAACTTCGTCGCCGCCATGGATGAGTTCACCGATCGTGCGCTGATGAGTCCTGACATGCCCCATTTCGCCTTGCTGTCAGGGCGGCTGTACCAGTTTTTCGCGGCCCCGGTCAGGGCGCCGGATACGATCGCATGGGTGGTCATGGGCTTCGTCGTCGACGACGCACTGGCGCACAAGATCGGTGACCTGGTCGGCGTCAGTGTCAGCTTCATCGCGGTCGACGGCGCGGTCTCGCGCAATGTCGCTTCAACCCTGGAGCCAGACGCGCGGGAACCGGTACCGCCTTCGCCGGAGCCAGGGTCCGCGGACTCCGGCCCGTCCAGGATGATGCTGGGGACGGAGGAATTTCTGGTCCACGAGGTCAGTCTCGAGCCGGACAATCAGGCGGTCAGGCTGCTGCTGCAGAAGCCGGCCCACGAGGTGCTGGCGCCATTTCTGACGGTTCGCAACACAATGCTCCTGGTAAGCGGCACCGCGCTCCTGCTTGCGATGATCGTGGCCGTGGTGCTGGGGCGCGGCGCTACGCGGCCGATCGACAAACTCATGGCCGCGGCGCGGCGCATCGAGGATGGCGAGTACCGGGAGCCGATTGCGGTCGGTGGGAGCGAGGAATTCCGCAGGCTGGGCGGCACGCTGAATGCCATGCAGGAAAGGGTGGCCGAGCGCGAGGCGCGCATCAGGCACCAGGCCTTTCACGATGAACTGACGGGCCTGCCGAATCGCGCGATGGCCGAAACCACACTCGCCGGGATGCTGGCGAAAGCAGGCGCCAATGCGCGCGTCACCGTGATGGTGGTCCACCTCGGCAACCTGCGCGAGCTCAATGCATCGCTGGGCCACCGCATCGGAGACGAAGTCCTGGTTGCGACGGCCAGGCGGCTTTCACTCGCCTGCCAGAATGGCGATCATGTTGCGCGTCTCGGCGCCAGCCGTTACGTGATGCTGTTTTCCAGGCCCCACGAGCTGGAAGATGCGCCGAGACTGGCTGCAGCATTGATCGACATGCTGCGGGAGCCGTTCACGCTTGGCCAGGTTGACGTGGAACTGCAGATCACCGCGGGCCTCTGCACGAGCCCCGAGCAGGGTGGTGCAGCCGACGAGATGATGCGGCGCGCCGAGATCGCACTGCACGATGCGCAGGAGTCGCGTGAGCGGATTGGCAGCTTTCGCGTCGGCAGCGACGATGAACACCGGCGCCGGCTCGAGATCATGACGGACCTTCGCCGTGCCATCGAGAACAACGACCTTGAGCTGGCATTCCAGCCCAAGGTGGCGATCGCGACGCGTCGGGTAACAGGTGTGGAAGCGCTGGTGCGATGGACGCATCCGAAGCTCGGGCCGGTGTCGCCGGCCGAATTCGTGCCACTTTGCGAGCAGACCGGTGGCTCGCGGCAGCTGACCGACTGGGTGTTGCGCGCGGCCATCCGGCAGATGTCCGAGTGGCGCCGGGACAATGTTTCGCTCGACGTCGCCATCAATCTTTCGGCCGGCGACATCGTCGACGCCGGATTTGGCGACGTGATACTGCGGCTGCTTGCCGAGTACCGCGTGGCTTCGACCTGCCTGGTGCTCGAGATCACCGAGAGCGCAATGATGCGCGATCCGGTCACTGCGGCAGGCAACATGGAATTATTGCGCGTGGCCGGAGTGCGTTTCTCCATTGACGACTTTGGAACCGGCTATTCGTCACTGTCGCAACTGCGCAAGCTCCCGGTCGACGAACTCAAGATCGACCGCTCTTTCGTCTCACGCGCCCACCTTGACGCCGACGACGCGAGCATCGTGAGTTCGACGATCGAGCTGGGGCACAACCTTGGGCTCAAGGTGGTGGCGGAGGGTGTGGAAGAAGCCGACACGCTCCTGATGCTGCACGAGCTCGGCTGTGACTACGCCCAGGGTTTCGTGATCAGCCGACCGATGGCCGCCGGCGATGTCGCCGCGTTCGTGCGGGAGGCTGAGCAGCTGCTCGAGGAATCGAATTCGACCCAGACTCAATTGCGCGCGCTCGAACGGCTCTCGAATCGCGGCTGATCCGCATGCTCGGGATTAATGACCGTTCCGACGCCGCAAGACCCTTGCCGGATCGGCATAATGGCGGGAAATGATCGCCCTCATCGAAGCACAGCGTGCGGGGCTGTTCCGGCGCGGTGAAATCTGGCGCAATGTCGTCGCCGGGGTGATCGTCGGAATCGTTGCATTACCGCTCGCGATGGCCTTCGCGATCGCGTCCGGCGCGAAGCCGGAACAGGGCATATACACCGCGATCGTCGCCGGGCTCGCGACATCGCTGCTGGGCGGGACGCGCGTGCAGATCTCGGGCCCGACAGGGGCATTCATCGTGGTGCTCGCCGGGATCACGGCGCAGTACGGCATAGCCGGGCTCCAGGTCGCGACGCTGATGGCAGGCGTCATGCTGCTCGCGATGGGATTCGCGCAGCTGGGCGGCGTCATCAAGTTCATACCGAATCCGGTGATCGTCGGATTCACGTCAGGCATCGCGGTCATCATCTGGATCGGCCAGTGGAAGCATTTCTTCGGCCTGCATCCCGGAGAAACCGGGATCCATTTTCACGAACAAGTCTGGAAGCTGCTGCAGGCGATCCCGGATCTTGACCTGCCGACTACGGCGATCGGCCTGCTGACACTGGTGGTAGTCGTGATCGGCAATCGACTGCTCGAGCGGGTTCCAGGCCTGCGGCGTGTGCCGGCGCCACTGGTCGCAATGCTGCTCGCGACGGTGGCGCAGGCGGTTTACCAGTTTCCGGGTGTCGCGACGATCGGCAGCGCCTTTGGCGGCATCCCTCGTGCGCTTCCGGATTTGCAGTGGCCGCAGCTTGGGCTCGCCGAAGTGCTCCGGCTCGTGGGGCCGGCATTCACGATCGCCTTGCTCGGCGCCATCGAATCGCTGCTGACGGCGGTAGTCGCCGATGGCATGGTCGGCACGCGCCACAACTCCAACCAGGAGCTGATCGGGCAGGGTGCGGCAAATATCCTGGCGCCGATATTCGGCGGATTCGCGGCGACCGGAGCAATCGCGCGGACCGCGACCAATGTCAGGAATGGCGGAACCAGTCCTCTGGCGGGTGTCGTGCACGCGATTTTCCTGATTCTCGTGATCGTGCTTTTCGCGCCGCTGGCGTCGCACATACCGCTCGCGGCGCTTGCCGGGATCCTGTTCTTCGTGGCCTGGAATATGGTCGATGTGCGCCATTTCGCGAGGCTGCTCAGGCGGGCGCCGCAATCCGACAAGCTGATACTGCTGATTACCTTTGGTTTGACGGTATTCGTCGACCTGGTTGTCGCGGTGAATGTCGGGGTCGTGATCGCTGCGCTGCTGTTCATGCGGCGCATGGCGGAGTCCGTCAGCGTGCAGGTGGAGGTATTTGGCGGCCCGGAAAATCCGGCAGACATCCAGGCGAATGGAAGTGGCGTTGCACTGCCACCGAGTGTGCTTGTTTACCGCATCGACGGCCCATTCTTTTTCGGCGCCGCCGAAAAGCTCGAAAGCACTGTCGAGCGCGCGCAGTTGCATGTCGAGACCGTCGTCATGCGACTCGGCCGCGTGCCGTTCATGGACGCCACCGGCATGCACACGCTTGCGGAGATCATCGAGCGATTCCGGCGCCGGCGCATCCGCGTCATGCTGTGCGAGGTGCAGCCGCGTCTGGCCCGCGCGCTCGAACGCGCCGAAATCTACGAACTCGTGGGGCGCGAGAACGTATGTGCCGACATGACCGAAGTCTCGCAGCGGATTCCGCCTCGACCCGGCCAGAAATAGCCTCGCCGGTCGGCGATCGGCGGAAACTGTGCAAGCCGGGCAAAAATCTGGTAGACTTCCACGGTCTGGTGATCCGTCGGATTGTCTCACTTGGCTCGATGCACCGCTTCGGCGCGCTTTCCTACCAGGTTCTGCCACCACTGAAGAATCGCCTAACCAGCCGACGGAAATCCGCCTGCTGAAATCCTATTGTTCAATGTGAGTAATTCAAAGTGACCAAGTTATTTGTCGGAAATCTGCCTTTCTCTGCGACCGAAGAATCCGTGCGTGCGTTGTTTGCACCGCATGGCACGATCGATTCGCTTGCCCTCATCAACGACCGTGAAACCGGTCGGCCCCGCGGATTCGGCTTCATTGAGATGCCGGATGCTGCAGCAGCCCAGGCCATGCAGGCGCTGAATGGCAAGAATTTCGAAGGCCGTGACCTGAAAGTGAATGAAGCCCAGGCGCGTGAGCGCAGTGGCGGCAACCGCAGCGGACAGAATCGCTACTGATTCGAAAGCTGGATCGACGGCAGGCCGGGACGACAGCCATTTAATTGGCGATCGTCATCGGCTTGCCGGCGGTTTCTCAGGAGGGATTGCCCATGCGATTTGTATCCCGTACCACCCGGTCGCTGCTCGAACAGAGCCGCGAGCAGATGCTTCGCAGGCGCGCGGCTGCGGGCACCCTTGGGGACGCATTCCCGCATGTTGAGCAGATCCGCGTCGAGTTGCGCTTCACGGGTTCGGAAAGCTCGGCGCCCGCGGCCCAGCGGCACGCCCTGTATCCGCCGGCACCGGCCTACTTCGAGTTTGCCTGCCCCTTCGGGGATTGCGATGGCTCATTCGACCTGAATGGCGTGGCGTCGCCATTGCTGAAGAAGTCCGTTTCGCAGGCCGATGGAACTGTCCAGTGTTCCGGCTCACGTACGCGCGCCGGCATGCCCCGGCAGCCCTGCAGCCTCCGTGCCGAATACTGGATTTCCGCAGAATATCAGGCGAGTTCCCGCAAGGGGCATTGAACTGATACTCGCTGGAGCCGGCTCCAGCGGCGGGCGCAACGCGCCGCGCCCCGATCAGACAGTCTCGAAGCGCTGGTCCTTCAGGCTGCCCACCATGCCATAGAACATCTCATTTGCCCTCGCCCAGTTGGGGCCCGACTTCGTCGCTGCGCCGCCTGTGATGCTGAAAGACCTGCGGATAGACGAGTCCGTATCCGAAATCCCGGTAGAAGCCTGTGTGGAGCCAGTCCATCATCTCGTTGACGCGAGATTCGACAGTGCGCCGTCGCACCGCTGCCATTTCCGGCCGCCGGCAGGTCCATTGTTGATTTAAACTGCCCGGGCATTGCCAATCCTGCCGGGGGCGATGAAATGACCAAGCTGACCTGCGGGCTGATCCAGATGGCCCTGAAGGGCGACACCTCGATGGCGCCGGACAGGATCCGGGACCTGATGATCGAGGCGCACATTCCTTTCATCGAGAAGGCTGCCACCAGGGGCGTGCAGGTGCTCTGCTTCCAGGAAGTATTCACGCAGCCGTACTTCTGCCCGGGCCAGGACCGCAAGTGGTACGCGGCCGCGGAGCCCATTCCGGACGGGCACACGACCCGGCTGATGCAGGAGCATGCGCGCGAGCACCGGATGGTGATCGTCGCGCCGCTCTACGAGGAGGCGATGCCCGGCGTCTACTACAACACCGCTGCGGTCATCGATGCCGACGGCAAGTTCCTCGGCAAGTACCGAAAGACGCATATTCCGCAGGTCGATCCTGGCTTCTACGAAAAATTCTTCTTCAAGCCGGGCGACCTCGGTTATCCGGTGTTCGATACCGCTTACGTGAAGCTCGGCGTCTATATCTGCTATGACCGCCATTTCCCGGAAGGCTGGCGGGCGCTTGCGCTGAACGGGGCGGAGTACATCGTCAATCCTTCGGCGACGGTCGCGGGTCTCAGCAAGTATCTATGGGAGCTTGAACAGCCCGCTGCCGCCGCTGCCAATGGCATATTCATCGGCGCGATCAACCGCATCGGCAAGGAAGAACCCTGGGCCGACAGGATGGGCGAGTTCTACGGCTCGAGCTACATCGTGAACCCGCGCGGCAAGATCGAAGCCCAGGCGAGCTACGACAAGGACGAGCTGCTGGTCCACACCATCGACCTCGACATGGTTCGCGAAGTCAGGAACACCTGGCAGTTCTTCCGCGACCGCCGGCCGGAGACCTACGGGCCGCTGGTCTGAGCGCATGCCCGGGCTGAAAACGCTGAGCTCGGTGCTGAAGTTCGGCTCCAGCTACGAGCTCGATCCGGGGACCGACGTCACCGACAGCCCGCGATACAACGCGGACATCGCGCCGACACGCGTCGCCGAGCGCAACTGGAGCCGGTGGCACATCGCGGCGCTGTGGGTCGGCATGGCGATCTGCGTGCCGACCTACACGCTCGGCGGAGTCCTGACAGCCTACTTCGGCCTGTCGGTCGTCGAATCCCTGTGGACGATCCTGATCGCCAATGTCGTGATCCTGGTCCCGCTGACGCTGAATGCATTTCCGGGCACGAAGTACGGCATCCCGTTCCCGGTCCTGCTGCGCTCGTCGTTCGGCATCATCGGCTCCAATGTGCCGGCGCTGATCCGCGCGCTGGTCGCCTGCGGCTGGTTCGGCATACAGACCATGTTCGGCGGCATCGCCGTGCACCTGTTGCTCTCCGAGCTTTCGGAAACCTGGGCCGCTCTCGGCGGCAAGGGCGAAGTCGCCGGGTTCTTCATCTTCTGGACCGCGAATGTCTGGGTCGTCATCCGCGGCGCGGAATCGATCAAGCATCTCGAGGCCTTCGCCGCGCCCATGCTGCTCCTGGTCAGCGCGGGCCTGATCGTCTGGGCCTGGCCGCAGGCATCGGTAGCCGAACTGATTGCACAGCCGCCCGGCCGGCCGGAAGGCGCACCATTCTTCAGGTATTTCTTCGGCGGTCTCACGGCGATGGTGGGCTTCTGGGCAACGCTGTCGCTCAATATCCCGGACTTCAGCCGCTTCGCGAAATCCCAGAAGGACCAGATCGTCGGCCAGATCGTCGGCCTGCCGCTGACGATGTTCCTGTTTGCGGGTCTCGGCGTGCTGATGACCGCCGCCTCCAGCCAGCTGGTCGGCAAGACCGTCTCCGATCCGATCACGCTGATCGGCGGCATCGACAGCCCGGTGTGGGTCGTGTTGTCGATGTTCATCGTCATTCTGGCGACCATTTCGACCAACACGGCGGCGAATATCGTGTCACCAACCAATGACTTCCAGAATGTCGCGCCAAAGCTGATCAACCAGACCAAGGGAGTGCTGCTGACCGGTGCCATCGGCGTGCTGCTGATGAGCTGGGAACTGCTGAAGAAGATGGGGTGGCTCGTATCCGAGGTCAGCGTCGAGAGCCTCTACTCGAACTGGCTGATCGGATACTCCAGCCTGCTGGGGCCGATCGCGGGGATCATGATCGTCGATTACTTCCTGATCCGGCGGCAACATTTCGAGCTGGCGGGCCTGTATATGGATGGCGGAACCTATCCAGCCTGGAACAGGCCGGGTTTCATCGCATTCCTGGTGCCGGTCGGCTTGACACTTATCGCGATCACGACCGGCTGGCTCGGCTGGTTCTACGACTACGGCTGGTTCACGGGTTCGCTGCTCGGCGGAATGATCTATTATTTGCTGAGCCGGAAGAGGTAGGGATCTTGGCACTGCTGCTCAGAGGCGGAACGGTTGTCACGGCGGAACAGAGCGCCCGCGCCGATGTGCTGTGCGACGGCGGCCGCATCGCGCAGCTGGCGGCCAGCATCGACCCTCCGAAGGGTTGCGAGATCATCGATGCCGGCGGGCAGTACGTGATGCCGGGAGGCATCGACCCCCATACCCACATGCAGCTGCCATTCATGGGTACGGTGGCCAGCGACGATTTCTACAGTGGCACGGCGGCGGGCCTCGCCGGCGGCACGACGATGATCATCGATTTCGTGATCCCGAATCCGCAGCAGAACATCATGGAGGCCTACCGCCAGTGGCGGGGCTGGGCCGAAAAAGCTGTCGCCGACTATTCCTTCCATGTCGCGATCACCTGGTGGGATGAGACCGTGAGCGCGGACATGGAGGCACTGGTGCGTGACCACGGCGTCAACAGCTTCAAGCACTTCATGGCGTACAAGGGCGCGATCATGGCGGACGACGAGACGCTGGTGAACAGCTTCTCGAAGGCGGTCACGCTCGGCGCCATTGTTACCGTGCATGCCGAGAATGGCGAACTCGTCTACCGGCTCCAGGACCAGATATTCCGGCAAGGCATCGCCGGACCCGAGGGCCATCCGCTGTCGCGGCCGCCGGAAGTCGAAGGCGAGGCCGCCAATCGCGCAATCCGGATCGCTGAGGTGCTGCGGGTGCCGATATACGTGGTGCACGTATCGTCGCGCCAGGCGCTGGAGGCGATCACGCGCGCGCGCAATGAAGGACAGCGGGTTTTCGGCGAGGTGCTGTCTGGGCACCTGCTGATCGACGAGTCGGTTTACCGGGACCCGGACTTCGATCGCGCGGCCGCGCATGTAATGAGTCCGCCATTTCGCGCCAGAGAGCACCAGGCGGCGCTGTGGCGCGGCCTGCAGGCGGGCAACCTGCAGACGACTGCGACCGATCACTGCTGTTTCTGCGCTCCGCAGAAGGCCGCGGGCCGTGACGATTTCCGCAAGATCCCGAATGGGACGGCGGGCATCGAGAACCGCATGGAACTGCTCTGGCACCATGGCGTCGGCACCGGGCGCCTGACCATGAACGAATTCGTGCGAGTGACCTCGACGAACGCTGCGCAGATCTTCAACATCTATCCACGCAAGGGCAGCGTATCGGTCGGCGCCGACGCGGATCTGGTCGTGTGGGATCCGGCGGCCAGCAAGACCATCTCCGCGAAAACGCATCACCAGAATGTCGACTTCAACATCTTCGAGGGCATGGCGGTCACGGGCCTGGCATCGCACACGGTCAGCGCCGGCAAGATCGTTTACGCCAAGGGGGACCTGAGGGTCGAGCGGGGTGCGGGCCGCTATGTCAACCGCCCACCGTTCGCGCCGTACTACGATGCGGTCAAGAGGCAGTCTGAACTCGCAAGACCGAGCGCCGTAAAGCGCCCGCGGCGCTGATCGCATGGTCAGCCCGCAACCCGACGTGATCCCGGGCCGGCTGAACGCCGCCGAGATCGAAAAGAATTTTGCGGACCTGCATCCGCCACTGACGAAGTCCGAGGCGCTGATCGCCGCCGACCGCTGCTATTTCTGTTATGCAGCGCCCTGCACGGCGGCCTGCCCGACCGGTATCGACATCCCGCGCTTCATCCAGTCGATTCGCAGCGGCGACATCGAGGGTGCGGCCCGCACCATATTGTCCGAGAACATCATGGGCGGCATGTGCGCACGGGTCTGCCCGACCGAGGTGCTGTGCGAGCAGGCCTGCGTCCGGAATCACCATGAGGAAAAGCCGGTCGATATCGGCCTGCTGCAGCGTTACGCGACGGATCCGGTGCTGGATGCGGGAACACAGCTGTTTGAGCGGGCGGAGCCATCCGGCAAGCACGTCGCCGTGGTCGGGGGCGGCCCGGCCGCCTTGTCCTGCGCCCACCGCCTGGCCTGCCTGGGTCATGTGGTCACGATCATGAGCCGCGATGGAAAACTCGGCGGCCTCAATGAGTTCGGAATCGCGGCCTACAAGACCGTGGACGATTTTGCCCAGCGCGAGGTTGCATACATCCTTGCCATCGGCGGAATCGAGGTAACGACGGGCGTTGCACTGGGCCGTGATCTGTCGCTCGCCCAGCTATGTCGCGGCTACGACGCGGTGTTTCTCGCGGTCGGACTCGCCGGCGTGAATCGGCTGGGACTGGAATCGGAGGACATGCCAGGAGCGATCGATGCCGTCAAGTACATCGCCGAATTGCGTCAGGCCGCCGACAAGAGCCAGTTGCCGGTCGGCCGGCGCATTGTAGTCATCGGCGGTGGCATGACCGCCATCGATGTCGCGGTTCAGAGCAAGTGGCTCGGTGCGGAGGACGTCACGATCGTCTACCGCCGCGGCCAGGAACAGATGAGCGCCAGCCGGTTCGAGCAGGAACTCGCGCAACGCAGCGGCGTCCGGATAAAGCACTGGGCGCGGCCGGTGCGCCTGGTCGGCAAGAAGCATGTGACGCGCATCGAGTTCGAGTACACGCGCGAGAGCCCCGACGGCGGGCTGGAAGGGACGGGCGAGACCTTTGCCCTGAATGCAGACATCGTATTCAAGGCGATCGGGCAGGAAATCACCTGGGATGAACTGGGTGCGGCAGCCGGAGTTCTGCGCCTCAGGGACGGCCGCATTGCCGTGGACGCCAATCGCAAGACGGCGCTCGACAATGTCTGGGCGGGAGGCGACTGCATTGCAGGCGGCAAGGACCTGACGGTCACCGCCGTCCAGGACGGCAAGCTGGCCGCACAGGCGATGGACGCATACCTGAGAGCGGGCGGGTGAAACAGCAATGAACAAGGCCGTGCCGGGAAATGACGGAATCAACCTGGTCTCGGAGTTTCTCGGCATCAGATCGCCGAATCCCTTCTGGCTCGCCTCGGCGCCGCCGACGGACAAGGCCTATAACGTCAATCGCGCATTCGAGGCGGGATGGGGCGGCGCGGTGTGGAAGACACTCGGCGAGGACCCGCCGATCGTCAATGTCAGCGGCCCGCGTTACGGCGCGCTGCACAGCAATGACCGGCGAGTCATCGGCTTCAACAACGTGGAGCTGATCACCGACCGGCCGTTGGCGACCAACCTTCAGGAAATCCGCCAGATCAAGCGGGACTGGCCGGATCGCGCGGTGGTGGTCTCGGCGATGCTGCCGATGAATCGCGAGAGCTGGGCCAAGTACGTGCCGATGATCGAGGATACGGGCGCCGACGGGCTCGAGCTCAATTTCGGCTGCCCGCACGGCATGTCCGAGCGCGGTATGGGGTCGGCGGTCGGGCAGGTGCCCGAATACATCAAGCAGGCTACGGAGTGGTGCAAGGAATTCGCGCGCGTACCGGTCATCATCAAGTTGACGCCGAATGTGACCAATATACTCGGTCCCGCGAAGGCGGCCATGGAGGGCGGCGCGAACGCGGTGTCGCTGATCAACACGCTGAACTCGATCATGCGGGTCGATTACGAGAGCCTGACAATGTACCCGGTGACCGACGGCATGGGCTCGCACGGCGGCTATTGCGGACCGGCTGTCAAGCCGATCGCGCTCCACATGGTCGCGGAGATCGCGCGCAACAAGGCGACTCAGGGCCTGCCGATCTCGGGCATCGGCGGTGTCACGGACTGGCGTGACGCGGTGGACTTCCTGGCACTGGGCGCGAGCAATGTCCAGGTCTGCACCGCGGCAATGGTCTACGGGTTCAGGATCATCGACGACCTGACGAGCGGCCTGAGCCACTTCCTGCGCGACAAGGGCATGACGGGGGTTTCGGAGCTGGTCGGGCGGGCGGTGCCCAGCGTCACCGACTGGCAGTACCTGAATCTGAATTACGTCGTGAAGGCGCGCATCGACCAGGAACTCTGCATCAAGTGTGGCCGCTGCCACATCGTTTGCGAGGATGCTGCGCACCAGGCGATCACCCACACCGTCAGAGGCGAGCGCCGGTTCGAAGTCATCGACCAGGAATGCGTCGGCTGCAACCTTTGTGTCAGCGTCTGCCCGGTCCCAGACTGCATCACCATGGAAAGATTGACCTCGGGCGTCGACACCCGCACCGGCAGGCCTGTCGAAGACAGGAAACAGGACTGGACCACACACCCGAACAACCCGATGCGCCGGTGACCGGTTTGGCAACTGACTACCAGGCCATGCTGCGGGTCGCCATGGACGAGGCGCGTCTCGGCCTCGCCGAGGGCGGCATACCGATCGGCGCCGCGCTTTTCGACGGTGATGGCAGTCTGATCGGGCGGGGGCGCAACCGGCGGCTCCAGGAGGGCGACCCCTCGGTCCACGGCGAGACCGATGCCTTTCGAAAGGCCGGCCGGCAGCGCTCCTACCGGGACAAAATCATGGTGACGACGCTTGCGCCCTGCTGGTACTGCAGCGGCCTGGTGCGCCAGTTCAACATCGGGACCGTCGTGGTCGGCGAATCGGTCAATTTTGCCGGTGGTGTGGCCTGGTTGCGCCAGAACGGCGTAAAAGTGGTCGATCTGCAGTCGGCCGAGTGCGTCGCGCTGCTCGGCGCATACATTTGCGCCAATCCGGATATCTGGAATGAGGACATCGGGGAGGGCTAGCCCCCGCCGACGCGCAAAAGCGCGAGCAAAGTATCTATGACGTGCCCGTGGCGATCGGCGCTTTCAATGCAGGCACGATCGAAAGACAGGGCATCACCGACCTGGTGGACATTGGCAAGTTCGTGCCTAACCTGAATGTGACCGGTTTTTCGGCGGGCCACACCTCGTCGGCTAATCCGTTCATCCGCGGCATCGGCCTGCAGCACCACCTGATGACCACCGATCCGGGCGTCGGCGTCTATGTGGACGGCGTTTACCTGGGCCGCCAGGTCGGCCAGAACTGGAATCTGACGAATATCGAGCGGGTGGAAGTGCTGCGTGGGCCGCAGGGCACACTCTACGGCCGCAATTCCATCGGCGGTGCGATCAACATCATCACCCGCAAGCCGGGTGACGAGGACGGCGGAAGGATGTCGCTGATGGCCGGCAACCGCGGAAGGCTGAATGGCGACGCGTACACGAACTTTCGACTCTCGGACCAATTCGCCATGTCTTTCAACGTGGCATACCCGAGCCGCGATGGAATCGGACAATTCCTGAATATCGAGGACGCGAGCAAGAGAGTCGGTGAGATGCAGGACATTTCCGGGCGGGTCGCAATGCTATGGGAGCCCAGTGATCGCCTGTCTTTCCTGCTGACCGCGGACGGCAACAGTGGTGACAATGGCCTGCGGCCGTACGACACTCTGGTCGATGAGCTTGGCGCTGAATGCCGGGCCACCGCAGCCAACCCCGCTACCTGCGCCGGCGGCTACCCAGGAAACCCCTTCGACAACGGCGCCAACGGATTCCTTTACAACGAAAGCCTTCGAAATTCCGACGGGGCGAGTAATCCGTACAGCAACAACACGGGTCAGGCGGACCAGATTACGGTAACGAACAAGGCCTACGGCGTATCGCTGACCGTTGATTTCGAAATCTCGGACGGCATGAATATCAAGCTGCTGGCAAGCGACCGCCACTCGCAATACGAGAGTGGGCTCGACGACGACAGCTTCCTGGCCAATTACGAGACGTACCCCGAGGTCGGCGAGGCCGATCAGCAGTCCATCGAACTTCAGTTGACGGGCAAGAATGGTGCCTTCGATTACGTTGTCGGCCTGTATCACTTCGAGGAAGAGGGGCATAACTTCCAGAGTGGCACGCGTTTCCACAATAGTGATAACGGCACCTTCTTCCTGAGGCAGAGTGTGGACAGCGACGCAATCTACGCGAACGTCGGATTCGCCGTGACGGATCAGCTGCGGCTTTCAGGCGGTATCCGGCACACGAAGGATGACAAATCGGCGGAAGCAGAGTTGTTTGGATTCATTGCGGAGTCCGACAGCCACGACTGGTCGGAGACCAGTTGGGACGTCTCCGCTTCGTTCAAGTTCAGCGACCGGATGACGCTCTACGGGACGGTGCAGAGCGGCTACCAGTCGGGCCAGTATCCGGCGCGCCCGTACTGCCTGATTGGTCAGTACTTTGGCAACGGTGGGATGCTCCCTGCGGTGAACTGCTTCAATAATCACCCTGCGCTCAACAGTAACGTGACAGCGCGAAATTACGAGGCGGGCCTGAAGGGGCAGCCCCTGGATAACCTGGAGATGAGCGTCTCGGTTTTCTACACGGACTACACGGATCTGCCCTACCAGGTGAGCACGACTACCGGAGCTGGCTTCAGTACGGAAAGCATCATCGTCGATCAGACGTCGCAGGGCGTGGAATGGGAAAGTGCGTGGGCCGTGACCGACAACTTCCGTCTCTATGCGACTCTGGGTTATATCGATGCCGACGTCGACGACGCGAACCCGCATGTACGGCGAGCCCAGTTCCGATCCAGGCCGGTTTACCTTCATCAAGAGCCGCGACCTGGTCTATGTGGACATCAGTTACCGGCCGACCGACGGCGACTGGTCGATCGCGGCATATGGCCACAATGTCACGGACGAGCGCTATGACAATGCCCGGCTGAATACGGGCGACTACATGCTGATCATGCTGAGCAACGACGCCAGCGAGTTCGGGGTTCGGTTCACGAAGGACTTCTGAACAGGCGTAAAGCGAGACGCCCGCACCCGCATGGGTGCGGGCGTCAATGCCCAGAAGTCTCGCGTGCACCCGCACGGGTCAACTGATCGAACTTGAAGCGCAGCGTCAGGTAGGGGCCCTGCACGGTGTAGTGTGCGGATTCGAAGTCCCGGTCGTGGAAACCACGCAGGTTGTAGCCGAAGCTGATCCAGGCATTGTCGAACGGCGAAAAACCGATCACCGGGCCGGCAGAGTACTGGTAATTTCCGGCGTTCCAGGCGTGCAATACGCTGCCACGCAGGCCGACATCGACATGGCGGGTGATGTCGTGGCGCCATTCGAGACCCAGAATATCGGTATAACCGCTGTAATTCACGCCGTCGAAGCGGTCGAACACGTATTTTGAACCGTAATAAAGCGACCACTGGCTGCGCTGATTGAGTTCGAACAGATTGCCCTGCCTGTCCTTCTGGTCCCAGGAGCGCGCCACGCGATTGACGACGAAGTTGTTGACGAGCCGCCTGGACTTCGCGTTGCCACTGAGGCTCAGGCTGGTGGCGCCGAATAGTCCGCCGCCGCTGGAGCCGTTCGTCAGCTCGTCGTGCCGGAACTCCAGGCGCTCGAGCAGGGACCAGCGGCGGCCGAGCGGACGAAACGCCCAGGACAGGCTGACATTGGCGAGCAGGCCTCGCGAACCCGCAGCCTGCTCGACCCGGAAAGCCTGCGCGGAGGCGGCAAAAGCAACACCTGCCTGCGCCTGGCGCAGGAAGCCGGTGGTGAAACCGTCGCGATCGGAAGTCTCGCCGTGGCGTGTCTCCGCACGGCCGGTCCATGACCAGAGTTCGGCACGGTAGGTCGCGCCTCCGGACAGCGCGAAAAAATCCTCGGTCAGCGCGCCGCCGCCGAGTACTCCTCCGGAGGCGATGGGGTGGTGCTGATTGATGACCAGTGGCGGCGTGGCGGATTCGTCAAGCGTGCGGCTGGTATCCGCCGATGCATCGAAGCCCCAGCGCTCGCCGGACAGGAAGGACTGGGTCAGTCCGAACAGCGCGAATGTGCGTGGGCCGTACTCGGAGATATCGCTCTGGTTCAAGGTGCTGGTCAGGCGCGCGTCTTTCCACGGGATCACTTCGAGGCCGAGGCGGGTGGTCGAACTGTCCAGCGACTCGCCGTCGGTGATTTCCTGGGCGGCGAGCAGGCGGAGTTCGTCGCTGATGGCGTAGCTTGCGCCGATCTGATAGCGGGTCGGGAAATCCACGCTTTCGTTGCTGCCGCCCAGGCTCATGTCGGCCTGCGCGGTCAGTTCGAGTTTCTTGTCGAGGAAACTGCGACTCGCGCCCGCAGTAGCCTGGCGTGACTCGGCGGCGGCCCCGGTGATTGCCTGATCACGGGCGAATTGCGCGCCGACGCTCGCGCTCCACGGCTCGGCGCGATACTCGAGTCTGGCGCTGGCGAAATCGCGATTTATTCCGCTGGAGAGGTTTTTCTGCCGATATGTCTGCCCCTGCAGGGCGATCCGCTCGGCAAGGCGGAGCTGCGCGTCGACACCGGTCTTGAAGGTGCCGCTCTCGGAGGCGTTCTGCTGGCCCAGGCCGAATCCCGGTGCCTGGCGGCGCAAGTACGCGAGGGCGTCGAACGGCCCGTCGTGGTGCTCGATCTCGGCCAGATAGGCACTGCCATCGCGATCCAGCGCCGCGTCCTGGCCGTTGCTGGTCGCGCCTTCGACACGAAGTTCGATGCCTGGCGTCAGCTTCAGTTTCGCGTCGAAGCCGCCCAGATTCGACTGGCCGAGACCCGCCTGGTCGCGAATGTACGATACGCCGGCGTTCAGGCTGCCGTCGAGCGATTGCACGCCGAGCCGACCTCCCGCATGCAGTTCCTTGGCGGCGACGCCCATGGTCTCGTACTCGGCGACGATGAAGATCGGATTGAAGTCGAAGTCGCGGCTATTGATGGGCTCGCGGAAAAACAGTGTCCCGGCGTCATAGTCAATGTCGTAGTCGAGGTGGCGCGCAAGCTGGCGGCTTCCAACGATGACCTCGGAACGGAAACGGTCGCGTGTCTCGATGCGGATCTTCTCGCCGTTGATCACGATGTCGCCATGCGTCAGGCGGTACAGGCCAGACGTCCCGTTGCCCTGGATTTCGTCGCGCGCGAAATTCTGGCCGGTGTCGGCGGCAAAGCCGGTGAAAGTGACGTTCGCGCCGTGATATTCGGTCTTGAGGCCGGTCAGGGTCCGGCTGTAACGCGACAACTGAGTTTGCGTGAGACCGGTTTCGTAATCGCCGAATAGCGCATAAAACTGGTCGCGCTCAAGTTTCAGGTACAGCTTGTCCGCGCTTGCAGCGTCGTAGCGCTGCTCCGTGCCGTCGCCGTACACTGTGTAAAACATGTTCGGGTCGATGGTCGAGAGCAGGCCCTGGCGTCGGCGTTGATCGGCTGGCTTGTCCGAGTCGTACGCCAGGGTCAGAAGCCACTTGCCGAGCACGCTGCCCTTTGCGTACAGGCTGACCTGGCCGTCGTCGTAACTGCCCGCATCCTCGCCCGATTCAGCGAGCGATTGCAGGTTGCCTCTGACCGTGTCGTAGCCGACCGTGCCTGACGCGAAACCGACCACAATCCAGTCACGCGGTTTGGCCGCCAGCCAGGCGCGCAATTCCTCGTTGCGGCTGCTGCGATCCGCCTGCTGAAAACTGAAGCTGAGCACCACGCTTCCGCTCTCGGTGGTGGGCGCCAACTCGATATAGGCGACGCCGTCGTCGCCCTCGATCCTGTAGGTCGGCGAGAAGCGATCAAGACCGGCGAGCTGCCGGCGCTGCTGCAGTTCGAGCGATCGGGCCGGCAGGTAGGGCGGATTCAGCCGGAACGTACCGGTCACGCCGGCACGCACCGGGTAGCCGGCGCGATCGAGCAGGCGTACCGCGAGCACCGGCTTGTGGATTCCGTCGGCGACCAGCAGCGATTCCTCGGGTACGAGCACCGCACGCGCCGGTGCGTTGGCATAGTGAACGATGCGCGTGAGCGTAGCCACGATCGCACTGTGCCCGTCGACCACATCGGCGTCGAAGCGGTTGTCGCCATCAGTGAGTGGCAGGCCGCGCCATACGCTGACCGCGGCGGTCTTTTCTGCGTTGGTCATGCTGCCATCGAAATTCAGGGGGTGTACCGGCTCGCCATTGAATTTCAGCACCACCCTCTGGTCCGGCGCATGCTTGATCGCAATCCGCTGCGTGGGCGCGCGCGGATTGTGCTGCGGAGCGGGAAACAGCCACTCGATACCCGGCGCCTGCCCTGTCAGCCAATCGGTGTCGGCACCGGCAGCCGCAGTGTCTTTGAGGGTCGCACGACGCTTGGTCTGGCCTGGCTCGTACTTCAGAGTCGATTCGGGCGCTGCATCGGCGCCGCTCAGCTCGATGGCCTGGCGGCCGCCGCCGGCGTCTCTACGAGCGGAGGCGCGGCCCGTTAACACCGGCATCCCGCCAGCCGTGGCCAATGCGTCGTTGCAGGAAAGGCGATTTTCAACGATTGGCGTGCGCAGGCCGGACAGGTCCCGCGTGGCGAAACCCGCGAGCGCCTTGCTGATCAGATCGTCCGCCGGGCATGGCCCGCCGGAATCGGATTCCGTGCCGCGTATCGATTTCTCGATGCCGCCGCCGAACTCGATCACGCGCCTCCAGTTCGCGCCGGCATCGCCGAGGCGAAACGTGGCGAAGCCTTCGACGACTTCCGGATCCGCGCTCCTGATCCCGTCGATGCGCGTACTGCCGGGGATGTAACCCACGTCCGCGGGCAGCTGCACGGTCGCGAACAAATCCATGATCGGCACCTGACCGCCGTCCATCTCGACGCGAAAAGCGATTTCATCGGTGATGGCGCTTTGTAGCCGGATGCCAACTTGCGTGCTGCGGCGCCGCACGTAGAAATCCGCACGCCACAGGCTGCCACCCTGCGCCTCGACGAATTGCGAAAACGAACGCCCGGCGAAGCGGCTGTTCTGGATGCATGGAATTGCCTCGAGATGCGGCGGCAGGCTGTCGAGATCGAGCTGGACGACATGCGTGCCGGGCCGCAGGCCTTCGAAGTGGAACTGGCCGTCGCGATCGGTGGGTGCATACGAGCCGTTGTCGAGCAACAGGCGCACATCCGGCACGCCCGTCAAGGCCTGCCATGGCGTGCCGCATTCGCCCTCGACTACGCGGCCGATGAGGGTGAATTGTGAGCTGAAGAATGGCTCGCGGATGCGCACCGCAACCTGCGCAACGTTCGATTCGAGCCCGCCGCTCGCGCCTGCAGATGCACGGTTGACAGCGAGCCCGGTACGCGCGCCGGCGCCGACCTGGACCACGTAGCTGATATCAACCTGTCCGCCGGCGGCGATGGTTCCGGCGGCGATTGTCAGCGTACGGCCGTCGGCGCCGATCGCTGGATCGGATGCGGCCTGGCCCGCGATGCGCAGGGAGCCGGTTTCGTAGCGCATGCCGAAAGGCAGCGTATCGCCGATCTGGACATTGGTGACGAAGCCTGCGGCATTGCGGTTTTCGAGGGTCAGGCGATACTGCAGGAAATCGCCGGCTGAGACTTCGGCGGTCGATGCGCTCTTCTGCAGGAACAGGTTGCTCTGCAGGCGATCGACCGGAATGTCGATGCGAAACGCTGGCCCGACCGGAAGGTTGAAGACCTCGCCGAAAGAGCCCTGGCTCAACGCGTATGAATTGCCGGCCGGATCTCGCACTGCCAGCAATTCCGGCAGGGGCACGCTCGAGGGCGCGGCCAGACCGCTTGGCGGCACCACCTGAAGGATGTAATTGCCCGGCTCGACGATCGGAAATCTGAAACCGCCAGGCAGTGGCGTGTACACATATCCGCCCGAATCCATCGCCGTGGCGCCGCTGATCACGGTCGCCGGATAGCTGCTCGTTCCATCGGCACCGGACACCGCTGCGGCAGCGCCGGTTGCGGCGTCTATCAACGTCACAGTCGCGCCATCAACGGGCAGGCCGCTGGACGAGTCGAAGACGATTCCCAGCGGGTCCACCAGCGCGCTGGCCATGGCCATGTCGGCGGGAAACAGGGCATCGGTGTAACTCACGTGCAGAGTCGCTCCCTGGCTGACGGAAAGCCGGCAATCGAAGCGTGCCGGCGCCGGTGGCACGGTCGTGCCCTGAATGGCGGTCACGAACACGCCGGTGTCGATACCGGTTTCCTGCACGCGCAGGACTTCCTCATCGCCCTTGCTGGTGGCGATGCGCAGGTCGACGAATTCACGCGCCACCGGATCAAGGTTGCGGTTCGTGTCGGAAAGCTTGATGAACACTGCTTCGCCGGCGAGATACGAACTGGTTATGAGGACAGGCGCCGACGCAGTGTCGATGATGTTGCCGGAGAAATCCGTTACCGGCGGAATCGGCGTGAAAGCTGCTGCGCTGCCCTGGCAGGAGCCTCCATCAGCGGGCATGGGCAGGCTGCCGGGCGCGCCCGGGGCGTAGCGAAGGAATTCGAGAACCGCAGGCGCAGGTGCCGGAACAGTGGTAATCGTTACGGTGTTGCTGGTGGCAAGACCAGGCGCCGCTTCGACCAGATAGGCCGCGACTGCGGTGTTATTGATCGTTGCCGCTGACGCCTGGCCGGCGGCGAGCGCCAGCAGCAGCGCCGCTATGGCGCGCGACCTGCGTCTTCCTGTACCAGCGCGTGACATCGCATCACCTGTTGAGGGAAGTCCGCCAAGGCCTTGTTGCCCTGGCGGACAACGCCAGATGAGTGCTGTCCGCTTCAGTTGATGGTGATGCGGAAGCGGGTCGCCGTGGTCGCGCCTGCCGCCAGGCTGGGCACTGCGGAGTTCACCGTGTTGGCGGTGATATTGCCGCCATTCGGATCACTCTCATCCGCACCGGCGCTATCGTCGTCCTCGGCCGTGCCATCGGCGTTGCACACTCCGCCTGTGACGGTGCCGCCGGCGAAGATGCTGCCCGTGACGAAAGTGGTGTTTGCCGGCACCGGATCGCTGACCACGACATTGGTGGCGGCCGCGCCGCCGGCCGCATTGGCGACCTGCAGGCAGTATTCGATCACTGCACCGGGAATCGCTTTTGGATCGGTCGTGCCGTTGAACGGATCGCTGATCACGGTCGCGGTCTTGGTGACGGTGATCGTGGCAGTCCGCACCCGGTAAGCGTCGTCGTCGCTGTGGCGGCCGTCGCGCGCGGCGTCGGTGTCACCGGCTACATCGCCGAACACCGTGTCGACTGATCCGGGCGTTTCCGGACCCGCAGTTTCGGTGGCATCAGCCCCAGGCGTGCCAGCAGATCCCGCGTCGGCTGCAATCGCGGTCAGCGTGATGCCGGCGGTTTCGTCGGTTGCCCGGCCAGCCGGAATGCTGGCGACGACGAATACCGTGCGCGTCGTATCCTTCGGCATCTCGTCGAGGAAGGTCTCGATGTCGATCGCCGCATCGAAGAGTCCGTCGTCATCCACATCGACGAATACGGCGATCGGGCTCGGATCGAAGTCATCGGTATTGCCGTATGGATCGGTGGCGCCGGTTGCGTCATTGGTCGTGATGAACCGGAAGTCCTGTGTGCCATTGGTGTCGTTGGTGACGGTAAAGGTCAGCACCTGGGCAGTGGCGCCGGGCGCGACGTCCGTGTATGCGCCGCCGACTTCGGCAACCGTCAGGTTGATCCGGCGGTCGACCAGGAAGGACACAGTATTGCTGGCGACGTCCAGCTGGTTGACGCCACCGACGGTGTAATCGACCGTCGCGGTGTTGGCGACGCTGGTACCCTGCTCGGTGCCAATGGCATGAGCGGTTTGCACACCGGGGAGCAGCAGGACTGCGGCCAGGTATTTCAAGTATGGCTTATTTTTTTTCCTTTTCATCACCTGACTCACTCGGGAAAAGTTGTCCGATCCTCAGATTCGTCAGTTTTCCGCGCGGTCCTGCGGACTACTTCAGTCGGGCCTTGAACGACAGGCTGCCGCTGTTGCCGGGCTTCAAGGCGCCGTTCAGCGTCCAGCGCACGTGCGTCACGTCGGCGGCCACTGCCGCGCGCGGTTCGCCGTCGGCGCCGGTCACGGTCAGGCTGGCGAGCGCGCCGTAATGTTTGCCGCCATCAACGGAAACCTGGTTGGCCGGCGCAGGGCCGAGAACCGAGACGTATTCGAGTTCGGCCGGCACCGGATTGGTGACCACGACGTTATCAGCCGGTTTGTCGGCGGTATTCTCGTAGGTAATCACGTAGAACACCTCGTTGCCGGGCACGACCATCGCCGCCGGAACGGTCTTGCGCTCGGTTTGACCATCCGTCCGCTTGACCTCGACTTCCTGGAAAACCCGGTTGGTCAATTTCAGGCCGCCGGCGGCGTCGGCTACGGCAACCCAGGAAGCAGCGCTCATCGCCAGGACGAGACTCAATGGACCGGCCATCGTCCGGAACCAGGCTTTTGCCGACATCGACGATGCTCTCCAGATTGAAGCGGCACCCGTCCATGCTCTGCGCAGCACAGGTAATGAGGCGACCGCGACCAGAAATGTCAGTGGAAATATAGTAAAACCTGCAATCTGTCGGCGAGACTTAAGTCATGTTTCGGGCGTGCCTAGCGTGACGCGAATCACGGTACTTCCGAGTGGCGCAGTACCAATGCAGCTGGCAGGGTCAACGGTCGAGCGACGAAAAGGACCTCAAAAGACCGGCCGCGTTGCGGCTTCGCTGAAATGCAGGAGATCATTCAGTTGTGTCGTGTAGGCGGATTGCGGGCTTGCGGCCCTGTGAGAAAATTTCCCGCATGTCGCTGAATTCGGCAGGCATTGCGGTTCCGGGCGTGATTGCCGCTCTGCTGCTGACGGCAGGATTGTCAGTGGCCTCTGCCGAGCCCGGGCAACGGGCCGATCGCAGTACAACGACCATTTCCACTGACAAGCTCGATTACCCTCCCGGACACACGGTTACGTTCTCCGGTCACGGATGGATGCCTGGCGAGACCGTGACGATCGTGCTGAAGCGCGAAGCGCTGGTGCACGACGATGAAATTCTAACCTCCGTCGCGGACGGGCTGGGCGAAGTCGTCAACCAGGATTTTGCGCCAGCGGACTACGACCTTGGCGTGACGTTTCACGTGATCGCAACGGGCGCAGCGTCGGGGAGACAGGCACTCACGACGTTCACCGATGCGGCCTTGACGTGGACCGGCGTCATTTCCACAAATTGGAGCACTGCCGGTAACTGGAGCTCCGGGACGGTTCCCACGTCGGCTGACGACATTACGATTCCCGCCAATGTTGCGAGCGGCAGGTATCCGGTGGTCAGCACGGCGGCCGCCAATGCCAAGACCATCACGCTGGCGGCGGGCGCGGGCACCCAGCCCAGCCTGACCGTGTCCGCCAATACCCTCACCGTGGCTGGCAACTTCACCATCAACGCCGGCACGGTGACGCATTCCGGCGGCACGATCGCCGTCACGGCCGGGGCGGTGTCTGTTACCGGAACACTAATCGTGTCCGGTGGAACATTCCGCAGCTCGGTCACGCTGACCGTCAACAGCGGTGGCAATGTCAACGTGTCCGGCAGCGGCGTCCTTCACATGGCCAACGCGCTCGCGACTATTCCCACTGACCATATCGTGATCGCCGCCGGCGGCACCCTCACTCAGTCCGGCGGCAGCGTCAACGTTCGCGACCTGACGACGGCCGCGGGCACGCCCGCCGGGACCTACAGCCAGTCGGCCGGCACGTTCAGGATGTACCACGACTTCCGCAACAGCGGAATCTTCAGTTCAACTGGCGGAACCATAGAGTTCGCCGGCAACGGAGGTGGCAACGCATTCAATGCGCCCGGTACCAATCAGTTCTTCAATGTCGTCGTCAATGCGGGTGTCAGCACTGACTTCAGCAGCAACCTGGCGGCGTCAATACTCGTTCGCGGCGACTGGACGATGAACGGCACGGCCAACCTGACCGGCAGGGCGTCCACCGTCACCTTCAACGGAACCGGCGCTCAGACAATCGGGGGGGCGTCGAGCACGACCTTTCGCAATGTCACCGTGAACAAGGCTTCTGGAACCGTAAGCCTTGCCGGGAATCAGGCAGTCGCCAGCGGCGATCTTTCGGTCCTGGCCGGGACCCTCGATCTGTCCTCGTTCACGATGAACCGGTCCGCCGGCGGCGGCACGATTACGGTCGCCAACGGCGCAACACTGCAAATAGGCGGAACGAACACTTTCCCCTCGAATTACACGACGCACACCCTGGGTGCGACCAGCACGGTTGAGTACAACGGATCCGCCCAGACGGTAACCGCGGAATCGTATGGCCATCTGACGCTGAGCGGGATCCTGACGAAGACCATGCCGCCCAGCGCCATGGTCATCGCGGGTAACTTCTCGATGGCCGGGACTGCAGGGGCAACGGCGGGCCAGGCGCTGACGGTTAACGGAAACTTCAACCTCGGGTCGGGCACGACATTCAGTGCGGCGTCGTTCAGCCATGCGGTCAAGCGCGACTTCAGCAATAGCGGGACGTTCACGGCCGGCACGAGCACTTTCACGTTCAACGGCACCACCGCCCAGACCATCGGCGGCTCGAATTCGACGACGTTCAACTCGCTGACGATCAACAACTCGAACGGGGTCGCGCTGAGCGGCGTCGACGTGACTGTGGGCGCCACGCTGACCTTTACGTCGGGCAATATCACAACCGGTTCCGCCAACCGGGTGAGTATCTCTGCCGGCGGTAGCGTCTCGCGCACGAGCGGCCACGTCGTAGGCAAGCTCCGAAAGAACGTTGCCACGGGCGCGACAAGCAGAACCTTCGAAGTGGGTGATGCCGGCAACTACACACCGGTCAGCGTGTCGTTCGCGAGTGTCCTGGTTGCGGGCGATCTTGCTGCCAGCACCACCGCGGGTGACCACCCCGACATCGGCAGCTCCGCCATTGACGCCGCGAAGAGCGTGAATCGTTACTGGACGTTGAGCAATAGTGGCATCTCGTTTACCACATACTCCGCGACTTTCACCTTCGTCGCCGGGGACATCGATGCCGGTGCGACGCCAAGCGCTTTCATTGTCGGTAAATATCTGAGCGGATCATGGAGCACTCCGGCTGTCGGCACGCGAACGGGTACGACGACCCAGATTACCGGTGTTGCGGACTTCGGCGACTTCCAGATTGGCGAAAGCAAGTTAACGACGCTCGGCAACGGCACCGATCCTGCGCATGCGAGCCTGGCGCCTGGCGGCGCGGCGACCATGGCCGATGCCTTCAGCTTCCAGACCAGCAGCGGCACTGACACGATCACGGCGGTGACCATAACGCTCGCGGCGGGCACTTCCGGTGGGCTGGCTCTGGTAGAGATCACCGATGATGCCGGCACCGTGGTGTATGGTTCGGTCGCCAACCCGGTCAGTGACACGCCGACGATTACACTCTCGACGCCGATCACGGCGACGACGACCGCGACCCAATACAAGATCCGCATCACGCCCAGGAGCCACGCTGCCATGCCGGTGCCGCCGGGTTCCAGCTATGCGGTGACGGCCTTTATCAGCGACTGGGTAGGCGCGGGTGCGCACGCTGGCAGTGATAGTGGCGGGACCACGGTGACCATCGACAACCTGTCGCCGGGTGAGGTAACCGCTTCGAGCGCGACTGCGGGTAATGCGCAGGTGGCATTGAGCTGGACCAATCCGGGCGATGCCGATCTGGGCAGCATCGTGGTGCTGCGCCGCGCGAGCGCCGCGGTGGCCGATGTTCCCGCCGAAGATGCCACGTATGTGGTCGGCAACACCATCGGCTCCGCGACGGTGGCGTGCGTGGTCACTGCGCCGACCGCGAATTGCACCGACACCGGGCTGACCAACGGCACGCCGTATCACTACAAGAACTTCGCCAGGGACAGCAATGGCAACTACGCCACCGGCGTGGTGCCGACCGGTTCGCCGGCGACCCCGCAGGGCGATCCGATAATCACGGTCACGAAATTCTCCGTAATCATCTCCGACCCGGTCAACGGCGCAGCGAACCCGAAGCGGATCCCGGGCGCAGTCGTCGAGTACGGCATCACGCTTGCAAATACGGGAAACGGGTCGCCGGACGCGGACAGCGTTTACGCCGTGGATGCGATTGACCAAGCCGATCTGGCTTTCGACGCCGGCACGGGCGTGACATTTACCGATGGCGCGACCAGTTCCGGCCTGAGCCTCGGATCGGTCACTTACTCGTCAACACCGGCCCCGGGCCCGTACCTGTACGACTACACGCCAGTTCCCGACATCGACGGCTACGACCGCAATATCACGAGTATCAAGGTAACTACCACCGGCAGTTTTGCCTTTGGCGGGACGCCTGCAGCAGGCTTTTCGCTGAAGTACCGGGTGAAGGTGAAATAGGCGGCTTTTCGTGTCTGACCGGTTCAGACGCTCGGCACGACGTTTGCGTTCAGCCGGAACAGGTTGCCCGGGTCATAATTGGCTTTCAGTTTCTGCAGCCGCGGCAGATTGACGCCGTAATTGTCGCTGACCAGCTTCTGCGGCTCATCGCCGATTGAATTGGTGTAGCGGCCGAGGGTGAATGGTTCCAGTGTCGCCCAGTAGTCCTTGATGTAACGGATGTGCGGAGCCGGGTCGCTGTCGAGTTTCCACGAAATGACCGAGAACATGCCGTGTTTCACATGCCGGTGCGCGAAGGCGGTGGCTTCGGGCGCGACGCGGCCGATCGCGCCGCCGGCGTGCTGGAAAAACACGACGGTGCCGCGCTCCGGATGCGTCTGGAAGCCGTCCAGGAGCGCATCGATCATGCCGGCCTTGAAGTCACGGATGAACCCTTCCTTCATGTAGGCGCCTTCATTGCGCGGATCAGCGCGATCGTGAATGCGCTGCAAGGCGACGTAATCCAGTGGCCCGATGGAGTCCGCGATTGGCCTGCCGAGCTTGCGCAGTGGCGCCAGCATGCGCTCGGCATCCGCGGCGGGACCGGAGTAGCAGGTGCTCATCAGGAATACGCCGCTCTTGCCGCCAGGTGGTGCGCTCATGACGGCGTCGACGTAGAGATCATCAGGCGCGTTCGAACTGAATTCTCCGTAGAATTCGAGCAGCTCCTTGGCACGCTCGATCGGGAATACGATGTCACCGCCGACGACTTGGCGCCGCATCGGATGCAGTTCGAACTCGAAGCCGGTGACGATGCCGAAATTGCCGCCGCCGCCGCGCAGGGCCCAGTGAAGGTCGGGGTTCTCCCCGGCGCTTGCATGCAGCAGCCGTCCGTCGGCCGTCACCACGTCCGCAGCCGTCACGTTGTCGAGCGCGAGGCCGAAGCGACGCGCCACCCGGCCGAAGCCACCACCCAGCGTCAAGCCGCCGACGCCGGTATGTGACACGGTGCCCGCCGTCGTCACAAAGCCGAAGGCCATGGCCTCATGGTCCATCTCGCCCAGCAGGCTGCCGCCGGCCACGTATGCACGACGCGAGACCGGGTCCACGCGCACGCTGCGGAATCGCGACAGGTCAATCTGCATGCCGCCGTCGCAGGTCGATTTGCCCGAGGTACTGTGCCCGCCGCACTTGACGGCCAGCAACAGGCTTCGTTCACGGGCGAAGGTCACGGCATTGCGGATATCCGCCACGCCGGTGGGCTGCACGATGAGCGCAGGGTGTCGGTTGATGGCTTCGTTGAGCACTCGGCGAGCCTCGTCATAGCCAGGATCGCCCGCAAGCAGCAGTGCGCCGCGCAGGCTGTCCCGCAGTTCCTGCAGCGCCGCGCGTTCGAGCATGGTTGCGCCGCCGCTGCCGGTGACCGCCGCGATATCGCCGGCAACCGGCACTCCGCGGCCAGCAGCGAGCAGGCGCCCGACAGGCAGCGATGCCGCAAGGGCCGCCGCCACGGATGACGCCAGAAATTGCCTTCTGTCCATGAAACTCCTCCGGATACCCGTTCTTACTGTGCCAACTTGACGGCCGCCTCCTGCCCGGTCGCCGGCCGTAGCGCCGAGCGCAGCAACAGTGTCGCTGCATACAGGACGACAACGACGACGCCCCAGCGCAGCGCCACGATCGGCATCTCCTTGACGATGAATGCCGCAGCGAGCACCGCGGGGATGCCCCCGATCGCGATGCCGATAATCACCTTCAGGTCAATGCGCTGGGCCTTGATGAAGCGAAAGCCCGTGGTCGGCATCAGGAACGCACATGCGCTTGCCATGATCGGAAAGGCAAGGCGCGGATCGAGCCCCATCAGGCTCAGCAGGATCAAGGACGGCGCATAGAGTCCGATGCCGAACGCCATCAATATGCCAAGTATGAAATGCGCGCCGATGGCGATATGGAGGAATGGCGGCGCCAGGGCGGTCGCTTCCCCGCCAATCGGCATCAGCTCGAGATTGCTCATCGCATAGAGCACGGCTGCAATCAGCAGTGCTAGTCCGACCACGCCCTGGACTACCCGCACCGGAGCCTTCAGCACGATCGGCGCCCCGACCAGCGCGCCGAGCACGGCGGCGAGGATGCACAACACCAGCAGGATCGGGTCGACGTGGACGCCGAGCAGGACCAGGAAAATCGCGGACTGCACGACGGTCGGCAGAGCATGACCGACATTCAGGGTCGCGGGTATGAAACTGTCGGGCACCAGCTTGCGGAATTTTATCCACGCGGTGGTCGTCGCGAATGAACCGATGCCGAGGGTATCGAAGAAATTGGTGACCGCGCCCAGGCCGATCGATTCCAGCGTCGGACGGGTTTCGCTGCGCTGCAAGGCGGCCCGTATCAGGACGGCGGTAAATGCCGCCGCGAGCACACCCAGAGCCGTCAGCAGAATGGCGATGGTCATGCGGACGGGAACTCGCGCATGGCGCGTACTCTAGCTTACCTTGACGAGAATCGCTTGCGGCGGATGAGACTGTCTTGGCACAATTCATGAACCCGCTGAGTAGGACTTCACTGATGCTACCGATCCGGACCAGAACTGGCCTGGCTGTCATTTGCCTGTCGCTGGCCATGACGGCGGCGGCAGGCGTTGATGCCGTGTCGCCAGCCGTACCCGCCCGGGTCTCAGCCCAGGCGCTCGAAATCCTCAAGCGATCAGTCGCATTTCAGACGTTTCCGGGCCCGGACGAGGTCCCGGCCTACGCGGACTATCTGGCAGGGGAACTCGGCGCCGGGGGATTTGCGCCGGAAGACATCACGGTCACGCCATACGGGAAGACGGCGATTCTCGTTGCGCGCTACCGCGGCACCGATCCTCGGGCGAAGCCAATCGTCATCATCGGGCACATGGATGTCGTTCCGGCCCTGAAGTCCGACTGGCAGCGGGATCCGTTCACGGCGGTGGTCGAGGACGGCTACATATTCGGTCGCGGCAGCTATGACAACAAGTTCGGCATCGTGACCATGGTCGCCACCCTGCTGTGGCTGAAAGCGGAAGGATTCCGGCCCGCGCGGGATATCCTGCTCGCGCTGACCGGGGATGAGGAAACAACCCAGGAATCGACTGCGGTCCTTGCAGAGCAGCTCAGAAACGCGGAACTGGTCCTGAACAGCGATGCCGGCGGCGCCCAACTCGGAGACGACGGCAAGCCGGTTGTTTACGGCCTGCAGGCGGCGGAAAAGACCTATGTCGATTTCGAACTCCGCTTCACGAATCCCGGTGGCCACAGCAGCCGCCCGGGCGCGGATAATGCGATCTACCGCCTTGCCCGCGCGATCAGTCGCATCGCGGCATACGATTTTCCGGTCCAGACCAGCGAGCTGACACTGGCTTATTTCCGCGCGGCCGGTTCGCTGACACCCGGGGAAGAGGGCGCCGCGATGCGCCGCTATGCCGAAGATCCCACCGACGGGGAAGCGATCGCATTCCTGCGTACGCGTCCCGAGTATGTCGGTCAGCTCGGCACGACCTGCGTCGCGACGATGCTGGAGGGCGGTCATGCCCGGAACGCCCTGCCGCAGAATGCGATGGTCAATATCAATTGCCGCGTGTTCCCCGGTGTGTCGATCGAAAGCGTCGAGGAAACCCTGGCGCGCGTCATTGACGATCCCACCGCGAAAATCGGCATTTCCGGCAAGCCGGTACCGAGCGACGCCTCGCCGCTTCGCGATGAAGTGATGCAGGCGTTGCGCAGGGCCATCGACTTCAGGGCGCCGGGTCTGCCAATCGTCCCGTCAATGTCGGCCGGAGCGACCGACAGCCTGTACTTCCGCAATCTGGGCGTACCGAGCTACGGCGTATCCGGAATCTTCATGCATCCGCGGGACAATTTCGCCCATGGCCTGAATGAACGGGTGCCGCTCGCGACCCTGGATGGCGCGCTGCTCCAGTGGCGCAGCCTGCTGATGGACCTCGCGCGCTGACGCCCAAGCGCGGTCGTGGAACCTGCCTCAGGGATGCCCGGTCAAATGCCCTGAGGAGAGACGATCATGAAACAGGTCTTCACAATCGTTCTGGCAGCGCTGCTCGCTGCCGGCTGCGCCGGCGGACCACGTCGCAACTCGGATGACCAGGCCATCGCCTACCTCGACTATGCGGGCGATCCGGTCCGCGGATTCACGTCATTCCGCCTGCAGTCCTGGCAGCCCCTGTCCCGCAACCGCCTGGTCCTCTGGACCGGCGTCAACGAGGCTTATCTGGTGACGGTCCGGGACGGCTGCACCGACCTGCAGTTCGCGCATTCGATACATGTGAGCTCGACGGGCAGCCAGATCACGACCTTCGACCACGTGAATGTCGGGCGCGATCGCTGCCCGATCAGCGAGATCCGGCCCGTTGACGTGCGTCAGATGAAGGCGGACCGCGCGGCGGACCGGGCAGCGGCCGCTGGCACCTGAACGCATGGCGCTGGAGGACTGCGTGTAGCCGTCAGGTTCTTCGCCGGTCGCGAAACAGGAGGTACAGGCCAGCCGCTACGACAATGGCCGAGCCCATGAGCATCCGGGCGCCGGGCAGAGTCTGCCAGACGACCCAGTCGATGCCGACTGCCCAGACCAGCGCCGTGTACTCGTAGGGCGCCACCAGCGCGGCAGGCGCGAGCCTGAAAGAATCGGTTATGAAGTGTTGGCCGGCCCATCCGGTCAGACCCACCGCGGCAATCAGGGGCATATCCCCCGCCTTGATCGGCACCCATGCTGGCGCCGCCATTGCGCCGGCGCCGATCGACAGCAGGAGCAGGTACCAGAACACCATCGACGCAGTTGTATCGGTGCGGGCCATGACCCGGACCAGCACCACGATCACTGCGTATGCAAGGGCTGAAAGGAATGTTGCGAGCCCTGCCAGGCTCGCGATGCCGGACATGGTCGGCTTCAGCATCACGATGACGCCCGCGAGACCGGCCAGGATTGCAAACCAGACATAGGCGGCTACCTTTTCGCGGAGCAACACCGATGCGGCCAGTACGACCAGCAGCGGCGCGCTCATGAAAACCGCATAGGTATCGGCCATGCTGGCACGCGACAATGCCCACAGAAAACCCCACAGCATCACGATCGCGAGCGCCGCGCGCAGCAGGTGCAGGCCGTAGCGCACGGGTCGCAGCATGTGCAGCCTGCCCGTCACCAGATATGACGCCGCGACGAATGGCAGTGAACTCGCGCCGCGCAGGCAGGCGACCTGCAATGTCGGATAACTGCCGGTCAGCTGCTTCATCATGGCGTCCATGACCGCGAAGACGCCGACGGCGAGCATCATGAACAGCACGCCGCGAAGACGCCTCGCGGCCTCGGTCACCATTGTGCCTGCGACGCCGCGAGATTCTCGAGCAGCAGTGATGCGAATCCGGCGAGCGCCGTGGGATCCTGTTCATCGGGCCCCTCGGAATCGCGTCCATTCGAATAGGCGGCAATAATCATCCTGCGTCCATCCGGCAGCTCTGCGTGCACGATTTCCGCGAGCGTGTCATAGGCCGAACCGATCTTGCTCTCGAATACCGTGCCCGCCGGAAATCCTCCGCCCATCGCACTGTTCGGCGAAATCCTGGGACGACGCAGCAGCGAACGAAGGTATTCTGCGGCGTCCGCGCCGAATTCGCCTGTCACGAGGGCGAGCATCAGGAGCGCCGAGCCGTCCGCCGTCATGGAATTCCGGCCTTGCCTTTCGAGCGCCAGGCCTTCCAGTTCCCGCGGCATTTCTCCGGAATTGGTCGGGTAGGTCTTGTTGACCAGCCGCTGGCCGCCCAGCAGGCCATGGCTCTGGAGCAGTCTCTCGGTATGGAGCCGCCGGCCCAGCCAGGCCTCGAAATCTGCGCCCTCGGCAGGACCATTCGTCACGCCGCTGATCGCGTCAACGACCACGCCGGTCGCGAAATTGTCGGAATTCTGCAGCATCGGCCGCACCGACGCATCAAGGCAGCCGGGTCCCTTCGATTGCGCCGTACACCAGTGGACTGCGGCGATCGCGAATGCGAGTTTAACGCAGCTCGCCGGATACCATGGCCGTTCTCCGCCGACGCTGCCGCGCAGCCAGCGACCATCCGGCATGGCCAGCAGCACCGTGACGTCGAGCCGGTCGAAGCGCTGTCCGTCGAGAAAGCGCTCGCGCGAGGCTTCGACAAGCAGCTGCAGGCGCGCGTCATCCTGGGTCCGTGCGCTTGTCAGCTGCGCGGCGGTCTGCGGAACTCCGAGGAACCAGACGCAGCCGGCGACGACCGGCAAGGCCAGCAGCAAGGGTCGCCGACGCACCTCAGTTCTCCCGGTACAATCCAACTCATAGTAGCCTGCGGACGGAGCCACAACCATGATGGTCTACAGCAATGTCCTCGAGATGGTCGGCAGGACACCGATGCTGAAGATCGGGCGGTTCGACACCGGTCCATGCGCGTTGTACCTGAAGCTCGAATTGATGAACCCAGCCGGATCGATCAAGGATCGCATCGGACTGTCGATGATCAGCGAGGCGGAACGGCGCGGCGACATCAAGCCTGGCGGTACGATCGTCGAGGCGACTGCCGGCAATACCGGACTCGGACTTGCGCTGGTCGCGGCCCAGAAAGGCTATCGGGTGATCCTGGTCCTGCCCGACAAGATGAGCCAGGAGAAGATATTCAACCTTCGCGCGATGGGTGCGGAGGTCGTGCTGACGCGTTCGGATGTCGAGAAAGGCCATCCGGAGTACTACCAGGACCTGGGGGCCCGTATCGCGCGCGAGCAGGGCGCCTACTTCATCAACCAGTTCGCCAACCCCGACAATCCGATGGCGCACGCGACGACGACCGGACCGGAAATCCTGGAGCAGATGCAGGGACGTCTGGACGCCATCGTCGTTGGGGTCGGTTCGAGCGGCACGATTGCGGGTCTCACCAGCTGCTTCAGGAAGCAGGCGCCTGGTGTCGAGATCGTGCTGGCGGATCCGGAAGGCTCGGTGCTCGCCAGCCATGTCAATGCCGGCCGCATAGGCAAGCCCGGTTCCTGGCTGGTCGAGGGCATCGGCGAGGATTTCATTCCTGAGATATGTGATTTCTCCATGTGCCACCGGGCCTTCAGTATTCCCGACGGCGAATCCTTTGCCACCGCGCGTGAAATCCTGCGCAAGGAGGGATTGCTGGTAGGCGCGTCGACCGGCACCCTGGTGGCGGCGGCGCTGCGCTGGTGCCGCGAGCAGGAAAAGCCGCGGCGCGTGGTCACATTCGCCTGCGATACGGGCAACAAGTACCTGTCCAAGCTGTTCAACGATTTCTGGATGGAAGACCAGGGCTTCGCCCAGCGCCAGCAGCACGGCAATCTGCGCGATCTGATCGGCCGTCCGCACGGCGAACGCGCGACCGTGACGGTCGGGCCGGATGATGTGCTGGCGACGGCGCACAATCGCCTGCGCAATGCGGGTTTCAGCCAGCTTCCCGTGATGCGCGGCGATTCACTGGTGGGATTCGTCGGCGAGGAGGACATCATGCGCTTCGCTTATGGCGACCCGGAGCGCTTCAACGAACCGGTGCGACTCGCGATGCATACGAATTTCCTGGTGGTGGAGCCTTCCCTGTCGCTCAGGAACCTGGTCGCGATGCTGGACGTGCAGCCCTACGCGGCCCTGATGGAGGGCGAACAGTTCCACGGTCTGATCACGCGTGCCGACGTCCTCAATTACCTGCGCCGCCAGATGGGCGCCGCCGTCACCCACTGAGACATTCAATGAGCAAGGAAAAGAGGAATCCGGGCTTTGCAACCCGCGCCATCCACGCGGGCCAGTCGCCGGACCCGTCGACGGGCGCGGTCATGCCCCCGATCTATGCAGTGTCAACCTACGCCCAGGAAAGCCCGGGCGTGCACAAGGGTTACGAATACTCGCGCACCCAGAATCCCACCCGGATGGCCTGGGAGCGCTGCATCGCGGACCTCGAGGGCGGCACGCAGGGCTACGCTTTTGCATCCGGCATGGCGGCGACCGCCACGCTGCTGGAGCTGCTGGAGAGCGGCGCTCACGTGCTGGCGATGGATGACCTCTATGGCGGCACATTTCGCCTGTTCGAGCGCGTGCGCCGGCGTTCGGCGGCCCTCGATTTCACATTTGTCGACATGTCCGACGCGAAAAAGGCGCTTGCGGCGATCCGGCCCGGAACCCGCATGATCTGGATCGAATCCCCGACCAATCCGATGCTGCGTCTCGTCGATATTGCGGCGATCGCAGAGGGCGCCCGCGGGCGCGACATCCTGACCGTCGTCGACAACACATTTGCGACACCCTGGATCCAGCGGCCGCTGGAGCTCGGCGCGGACATCGTCATGCATTCGGCGACCAAGTTCCTGAATGGCCACTCGGACATGGTCGGCGGCGTGGTCGTCGTCGCGGACGCGGAGATCGCAGAGCGGATCGGTTTCCTGCAGAACGCGGTGGGTGCGGTCGCCGGTCCATTTGACAGCTTCCTGGCGCTGCGGGGTCTGAAGACGCTGCCGCTGCGAATGCGTCAGTCCAGTGAAAGCGCACTTGCAATAGCGCGCTGGCTCGAGCGGCACGCGCGTGTGGAGCGGGTGCTGTACCCGGGGCTGCCCTCGCATCCGCAGCATGCGCTGGCGGTGCGCCAGATGAAAAACGGATTCAGCGGCATCGTGACATTCTTCCTCAGGGGCGGCCTGCCCGAAGCGCGGCGTTTCCTGGAGCGGCTCGAGCTGTTCACGCTGGCGGAAAGCCTGGGCGGCGTCGAGAGCCTGGTCGATCACCCGGCGATCATGACCCACGCCTCGGTACCGCCGGAGGCGCGCGTGAAGCTCGGTATCAGCGACACGCTGGTACGCCTGTCGGTCGGGATCGAGGATACCGGTGACCTGATCGGAGATCTCGAGGCTGCGCTCGGCTGAGCAGCCGGCCGGACTATTTCAGGCCGGCTTCCACCCGGCCGTCCTCGAAGATCGTGATCGCAGCGCCTGGGTCCGCTGTGGCAGTCACAACGCCGTCCGCGAATCGCACGGAGATGTCGTAGGTGCCGAGCCAGGGCGCACCGACCAGCAGGTCGTACTGGTTCTGCGACTGCAGGCCCGACCCTGACTCGATCACGCGCGTCATGATCCGGTGCGGCGCCGAGCGCGGCACGATCCTGACGACCCGGCCCTGCTGATTGCGTTCGTTGCCGGAGCCCAGTACCCGGATCTTGATTTGCGTCGACAGCGTCAACGCGGCCCGCAACAGGCGGTAGGTCTGGCCCCAGCGGGAGACGATATCGATGATCCCGTTATTGTCCACGTCGCCACAGGCGATCAGGTCGTTGTGCGCGATGAGATCGCCGGTACCGGCGACCAGTTCGTCCGGGAGGGCGGACGCCGTCAACTGGCCATTGACGTTTATCAGGAGCTTCGGCACTCCGGTTCCGGTGGCCGTGACATTTTTCGCAACCAGCACGTCATCGAAGCCATCGCCATTGACGTCGCAGGCATTCAGGCCGAAGCCGAATGTGGCCTGCGTCGTGTCTTCAGTGATGACGGTCCCGCCGCCGAAGACTCCCGCCGTGTTGCCATGCAGGCGCGTGACCGCGCCGTCGTGGTGGATCAGGTCCAGATCGCCATCCAGATCCACGTCGGCGAGCTTCAGGCCCTGGTCTGCGCGGACGGGAATTCCCGCAGCGCCGCTGCCATCGCTGAAGGTGCCGTTGCCATTGTTGATCAGGAGCCGCGAACCGAACAGCAGGTCGACGCGGCCGTCCTCGTTGAAATCGACCGCCTGGCCGCCACGCGGGAGGTAATCCGCACCGGCGGGATTGGTGTCGACGCCGGCCGCCGCCGCGGCATCGGTGAACACGCCGGCGCCGTCATTCATCAGCAGCCAGTTGCGGGCGCCGTCGCCGCGCGTGTGATCGTGTGGCGCGAACAGGTCGACATCGCCGTCATTGTCGAAATCAGCGGCCAGCAGCGTGCCGCCGAAACCGCCGATGCCGAGCGCCGTGACACCCGCATTCGTCTGGTAATTTCCGGTGCCCTGGTTGACGCTCAGGACTGCGCGGGAGGCGGTGTCGCTCGCCGGCGAAAAAGTGCTGCTGAAAATGTCATCGCGGCCGTCGCCGGTGAAATCCGCAAAGCGCGAATCGCCGTTGGTCCGTCCCGCCGCGACCAGATCCGACAGACCTGCTTCCGGCAATACGCGGCCATTGAATGTGCCGGTGCAGGTCGTGCCGGCGATGCCGCCGCCGGCGTTGACCATGTCGAGGCAAGCGTCGGCATTCGGATCGCCGAAGGCCAGACCCAGCCGGACGAAGTCGAAGGTCGCGATACCGTGGGCAGCGGTCATCACCACCGGGCCGTCAAAACCGATCCTGCTGCCATTCATGGCGATTACCCGGTAGAGCAGCGGCGTGTTGATTGCTATCGTGGCCCGCAGGTCCGGCGAGGCATCGACCTCGTCGAACAGGGTATTCGGCCGGCGGCCCGCCAGGCTCGCGGGTGTCGCGCCGAAGTAGACGCGATAACCGGTCGCCATGTCCGCGGTCGCGAAGTGAATGGTGTGGCCAGGGTCGCCGGAGACTACCGTCGTCCATTCAACCGGTCCCGGCACTGGGCCTGGTTCGGCACGGACTATGATGCTCTCAGGCCCGCGCCCGCCACCGGTCTCGGCGGCGATCCGGTAACTGTACCTGCGGAAATTGACCAGCCCGGTATGGGTATAGGTGGTCGTAGTTATATCTTTGATTTCATTTGATAATCCAGCGCCAGGACCCGTGCCGTCGGACCACAGGATGACGTAGTTCCTGGCCCCGGTCACTGCGCTCCAGCTGAGTTCCACCCGGCCGTCCGCGGCCTCCGCAACGGGATTCGCCGGTGCCGCGTGGGGCGGGCTGCCGCCGCAGGCCGAGCCGAGGATCGCACCGAATAGTGCGCAGGTCGTGGATACCGCCCGATAGGCAGTCCGGCGTGCAAGTGCCATGAGTTGGGGTCCAGTGGTCAGTTAGCTGGTCTGCGTCCGATAGACGGTCGCGACACCAGACAGTTCCGAATTATAACCTCAGTGAGGGGCGGATTGCCGGATCCGGGCGAGTATCCTGCCAAAACGCCCGGCGTCGAATTGCTCATCGTCCCTCAGGTCCGCGAACAGCGCCTCGACTTCGGGATCGGAATGGACGGCGATACCGGATTCCGCGAGCAGCATCGTCACGGCCATGGCCGCCTGTTCGGCGGCGGCATAGTCCGGATATTCCCCGCGCTCGGCGGCGGCGAGCACTGAACGCAGCAGGGCGCTGCGCTCGGCAGGACCATATTCGCGCGCAACCATGTCAAGCCGTAGTGCCGGCAATTCCTGCAGAAGTGCGGAGGCAGCTGCGCGCAGCGCTGGCATGCCTTGCGCAGTGGCGCGCTGCAGCCCGGATGTGGACGCACGCAACTGCGCTGCACGCGGCGCATCGAGCGCGTCCAGTGCCGCGGCCAGCATCACGAACGCGCTGTCATTGAACCTGAGACTCCCGGGTGCGACGCCAGGCGGATCGCGGAAGCGTCGAAGCCGCATCGAGCGGTGGCAGGAATAGCAGTTGAACAGCGAGAACTCCGGCAACATGCCCGATGACGCCTTCTCACTGCGGGCAAGATCGAGTGTCCGCCTCGCGTTCTCGAGCAGTCCCGCGAGCCAGATCGCGACGCTGCCGGAACTGCTCTTGCGCTGCCGATAGTCAGCATCGGCCCGGTAGTGCTCGCGGCCCCCGCTGGTGCGCCAGAGTTCGGAGTAGGTGTCGAGTTCGAACACCAGCCGTGGGTGGCCCGCCGCCATCATCGCGTGGCTCGCGAAACGGTCGGCGGAACCCGCGTGGCAGGCCGCGCAGATTGCCGCGCGGACTTCGGCTTTTTCGAGAGCCACGAGGCCTGGCTCGAGGTTTTCAACATGCGTGCTGGGAGTCCGGTCGTCGTGACTCGCGATCCAGTTGAACGCAGCGCCATGACAGGCTTCGCAGCCGACACCGTCCTCGAGCTGGAAGCGCGGTCCGCGCGACGCCGGTTCCACGTATTCGGAGTGACAGGAAAGGCACGCGGGCTCGCGCTCGGCCGGGCCGATACCGAGGCGCCCGGCGATAGCCGCCGATTTTTCGCTGCGCAGGCTCCGGTATGCATCCGAATGCGGATCGAAATGCGACCAGGTGACGTACTCGTTCTGCTGCACGGCAGTCGCCGGCAGCGGCCTGGCCGAACCATGGCAGACGCTGGACGCGCAGGTGGCAACTCCCAGATGCCCGGCCGGCAAGTCCGCTGCCGAAGCGGTCGCCGCGATCAGCACCAATAGAAGGATCCAGGCCAGGGTTTTCAGCACTTCAGTCCTGCACATGCCAGGGCACGCCATTCTCATCCAGGTACATCCGGCGCATCTCGGCATTGTTGAATGGCCGCGCGCCGCGCCGCCCGAATACGGCGACCTGCCCGCCGGTTTCATCGACCGCCCGGTCGCGCTCAAGTGGTCGCGACAGGCTGAGCGCAGGCTGGCGCGTCGCGAAACGCGCGATCAGTTGCGGCCGGGGCTCCGGGCTGAAGCCATAGAAATTGGGCTGGGTGTCGGGAGCAGTCAGCTGCAGCACCTTGAGGCCACCAGTACCGTCCGCGACATACGCAAACAGCGATGCATTCGTGGTGGCGACGACGACATCCCGCGCATCGGTGATTTCGCCGCCGGCCGTGAACTGCTGCTGCAGCCGCGGGCGCTCTGGCCGCTCGATGTCCACGATCGCAAGACCCTCCGGCCCGTTCGACACGTAGGCATAGGTGCGCGCCACGAAGATACCCTGCGCGGCATTGAGCCGCAGGCCGGATTCCGGCAGCAGTCGCGCCTGCTCCGGTCGGGTGACATCGATGACCTTGAGGCCGTCGGCGTCCGTCACGAACAGGTAGCGGAATTGCAGCGCGGATGCACGGCCGTGATTCAGCGGCAGGCGCGCCACGATGACCGGCTGCAACGGCCGCTGCAGGTCCACGATGACCAGACCTTCATTCGCGATGATGTAGGCGTAGTTGCCCCCAATCGTCACATGCCGCGCGCCCTTGAGATGCCCGCCGCCATCCCAGGTCAGCGCGCGGCGCAGCCGGTTATTGCGGAAATCCCCGTCGGCGAGCGTGTTGACATCGACCAGGATCATTCCTTCCTCGGCATCCGTCACGAGCGCATAGTCATAAATTGGCTCGAATGCCTGCTCCAGATTGTCCATGCGCATCAGCTGGCCCGTATTGCGCGCCGGATGAATCGGCTGCGTGGTCGGCAGTGCCACGCAGGTGGCTTTCCGCGAGCGGACCCTGGTGTCATGCCCGAGCGGTGAAAATGGTGCCGAGATGAGTGGCTGGCTGTGTCCCTTGTTCGCGATGCTCGCTGCGTCGTAGACGCGGAGGCCCTTTGCGCCCTCCGCGACATAGAGATATTCACCCCGCAGCTGCAGGCAGCGCGCGGCATCGGAATGATGACGCTGCGCGGTGGTCAGCATCAGCCCGCGATCACGGTGACTCGCGCTGCGGGCAGGGTAGGCGTAGCGATGCAGATAGCTTCCGATCACCGCCTGCGGCTCGTCCCACTCGGTGACCTGCACCGCGACGACTTCGCCCGCGGTGCCGACCCAGGCATTGAAGCCCAGCAGATTCATGAACTGCGTGCCGTGACCCAGGGTCTGCGCCAGGATGGCGTTGTTATCACCGGCCGCCGACAGATGGCAGTCGGAACAGACCCGGGTTTCGGTCCTGCGCTCCGTGTGGGGGTAGTGCGGATTCATCGCCTGGGAACTGAAGCCGGATGAGGAAATTGGCGCTTGCTGCATATAGATCCGTTCACGATTCGCATTTGTCGAGGACAGCACCAGCGCGGAAGAGGAGCGCACCGGCGCGATCTTGCCTCCGTCGGTCGGGCCGCGCAGCCCCAGCATGAAGAAATCGTCGCGCGCGACCTGCGGGTTGTAGCTCGCCCAGTTGCGCGCGATGCCGCCCTCATAGCGGTGCGACTCTGTCTTCCAGTTGGCCTCGATCGGCAGGTGACAGCCGCCGCAGGCGGTCGTCCATGACGTGTGGCATGCATAACATTCCATTTTTTCATCGGGATGGGCCAGCTCGGCCGCGGGCACGCCCGGTCCCCAGGCCTGGCCGCGCGGGTCGCGCGACATCAGCTTGGCACGCGCGGCCCGGGCGTTGTAGTGCGGATGACCCGGCGTCACGCTGTCCCTGACGAGCGACACTTCCCATTCGAGTTCCGGATCGAGCACCGAGCGCTGGTACAAGCGACCTTCCCGCCATTCGAAGCGGCGCCGCCCGTCGGGATTTCGCAGCAGCGAGAGATCGCTGCCATCCGGGCCGGCTGCGGGACCGGAAGTGCGCAGCGTCGGATGAGTGGTCGCGGTGCCGTGGCAGTCCTTGCAGTCGATCTCCACCGCCTGCGCGACCTCGCCGTAGAGATGACCATTGCCGTGCGCATCCTGCGCGAAATGGCAGTCCACGCAGTGCATGCCGACATCCACGTGGATGGACGACAGCTGCACGGCCTTGAGAAATTTCGCTGGATCGTCATCGGCAACGATGCGTCCCTCCGCGTCCAGCAGATTTCCCTTGCGGTCGCGCCTGAATACGCCGCGGAAATTCCAGCCATGGCCATGATAGTCGGCGAATTGGGTGTCCTTCAGCTTCGGGTTCAGCTCCGACACTCGCGCCAGGAACTCCGGATCGGACCACAGGCCACGCACGATGGCGCCCTCCGGGTTGCGGTCGAGAGCGCGGCGCATTTCCGCGCCGGTCGGGCGGCGCTCGGTCTTCGGCCACATCGCCGGAGCATCGGCTTCGTAGTCCCACATCGTGTAGCCGAGGAAGGTGTTCAGGAACATGTTGGGCTGGTGCATGTGACAGACCATGCACTGGCTGGTCGGTATCGCGCGCGAGAATTCATGCGCGAGCGGGTGGCCGGGCCGGCCGCGCGGTATGGTCGGATCGCTGGTCTGGGTCGCGCCGCCATGCCCGAACTGCGCATAGGGCCCGGAATGCCGGGGATCGCGGTCATTCGCGTAGATCACGTGGCAGGCACTGCAGCCCGATGAGCGGTAGTCGCCGGGCTGGTCATTGGTGCCGAGGAACCATGCCAGCGGGTCGTTCAGGCGGGTCTTGTGGATGTTGAGCAATGGCACGGCGATGCGCGCGCCCGTGCCCGGGCCGCGGTTCGACTGGCGAATGTCCGGTCGTCCCGGCTCCTCGAGTCTCTGGATCAGGCCGCTCGCATTCGGCAAGCCGGTTTCCGCAAACAGATTCGACAGATTGCGGCCGCCGTCCTCGAACACCCGAAAAATATCCGCCGGTTCCAGGTTCTGCCACTTCGGCAGCGGGTAGAGGCGGGGCAGGATTCCGTGGGCCGCCTGTTCTGCAGCACTCGCGGGCGCACCTTCCAGTATCGCGGCGCGGCCATCACGCGTGTAGGCCTCGCCGAGGATGTAGTTCTTGAACGGCAGCAGACCGTTGTTGTATGCAGCACCGCCCCAGAACATCGCATTGGTGGACATCAGGCTGCGCTCGGCTGCCAGGATCGTCTTCAGGTGACAGGCGCCGCATGCCTCGCGGACGATGCGGTAGTCCGAAGGATTCATGAAGCGGATGAACTCGGGAGCCTCGCGATTGAGGAGCGTGTAGCTGCGCTCGGGGTTTGCGCTCAGAGGATGCCGCCATTCGTCCGGGAAGCGCGGCAGCACGTGGGCACGGTCGCGCGCCAGGGCATAAGCCGCCGTGCCCGCGGGTGCGGCGCCATCCCGTCGTACCGACGCATCCCCGCCATGACAATCGGTGCAGCCGAGCACGACCGCAGGGCTCGCATGCATCGTCGGAAGGTCGGTCCGTTCATGGCAATCGACGCAACCGGCGCTCTTGGCAAGCGCCTCGCCCGGCGTCTGCTCGTATGGGGCGACCGGCGCGGTCACGTAATTCCGGGCGATCGCCTCGCCGTGATCGCCGCTGCCATGCGCGCTGCCGGCGCCGAGGGCGATACCGGCGGCGGCAACAAGCACGGTGGCAAGACTTTTCATGGTCAATAGGCCAGCACGACATTTCCGAGCACGGAATAGGGAATCTCGCTTCCGTACAGGGCCTTGAAGCCGCTGCCGGGAATCAGCGCGGCTGCCGACAGGCGCAGGATCACATTCTGGCTGGCGAGTGGCCGCCAGGTCAGGGCGAGCGACAGGTCGAGACCGATCGCGCGCCCGATATCGGCCTGGCTGCGTGCAATCTCGAGCGAAGCCGTGTCGGCGAACCAGAGCCCGTTGAAATTGACGCTCGCGCGCAGCGTCGGCAGCAGATCCACATCGGCGCCGACCCCGGCCAGCACGAGCCCGGGATTCGTGAAATTCGACTGGCCGAATTCCTTCGACGATCGCAGCGAATTCAGCAGGCCATTGCGGCCTGAAAGCACGACCCGGCCGCCGCCGATCAGCGGGACGGGCTGGCGGATCCAGAAGCTGGTGTCGGCACCGGCGAGCAGCGGATTCTCGAAGATGGCGTCATAGCCGCCGGCGACATCGTCGAATGGATCGTCGTCGCCGGTGGCGTAGACGAATGTGGCCCGCGCCCGGATCCAGTCGAAATCGCGCGAACCCTCCGCGGCCGCGAACCACGCGCGGATGTCGCCCGCCTGCTCGACGAATGTGCCACGACCTTCCTGGCCAAGCGCCGCGTAGGCGGACACTGTCAGGTTCCAGCGGCCGATGTGGCCGTCACCATTGTAGCCAAGGTAAGTGACATCGTAATCGCGGGCGCGCTCCAGCCCCAGCGAGGAGGGACGCTGGATGAATCCATTGTCGTCGTAGCGGATGTCTCTCCCCTCGCGATTACGGTTGTGCACGACGACCAGCTGGGAGGTGTAGCCGAGCCACGGAAAATCCTGGCGGTAGAGATTGGCGGCGAACAGGTCGTCGTCGCGGAATGCATCCGCGCCGAGTTCCACGAGATTGTTGAGCCCGCTGTTGGTGTCTTTCTCGAGCCGCCGGAACCAGGCCAGATTGTATTGCCAGCGATTGTTGTCGCGCGTTCCGAACAGCCGGATCCCGAACGGGCTGTCCTGGAACAGGAAGCCGCGGAAATCGGCCGTGAATGGCTGGATCCCGATGCGCAGGCTGTCGAAGTCGTAGCGATCGGAGACATTGCGAAGGTGCCGGTCCACGAACAGCGCCTGCACGCCGATCACGCCCTCGCTGCGCGTGGTACCGAAGTCCACATTGGCCTTCAGCACACCGCGTTCGTTCGCGACGGCGTGATTGAGGTTGAAGACCGGCGTGAACCGGAATTCCCAGTCCGGGGGGCGGAATACGGTGTCGCCGCGGTACAGCACCGCTTCGACGATCAGGCTCTCGGCGAACAGTGATTGTTCGCCGTCGCCGATCGTATCGAGGCTGCCGGGTCCTGTGCCCGCAGGGCCTGCGACCGGCAGCGGAAAGCGGCGCGGCTCGATCAGGCTGTCGCTGACGCCCGTCAGGCTCAGAAACCAGTCCTTGCCGAATGCCGGCCGGTCCCCCTTCAGCCAGTTGTTGCCGTGGTAGGGATCGCGCAGGTTTTCGGGGTAGTCGAGGAGATTCACGATGCGCCAGCGATCCGGCAGATTGGGGAATGCGGAGAGCTGGTTCGGATCCGCTGCCGGCAGCCTGGCGGGGTCGCATGGAGTGGGCTCGAAACGCAACACGGGCACGGAGGCACTGCGCCGGCCGGACTCCACCGGCAGTTCAGGCGGGCAAGGCTGACCGGCCGGCTGCGGCGGAGACTGCAGCGGATCTTCCGCGGCAGCATGGCTGCAGACCACCGCGCAGGCGGCGGCAACGGCGCAGGCAATGACTTCACTTGCCTTCACAGACACCCGCCGCGCTGGAATCAAGGAATGGCGCCTGCGGGCAGTTGACGAAGCGCAGGCGGGTGCCGGCTGGCGCCAGCATGTCGGTGCGAAGCGCCCGCGGCGCATTGCCGAAGCCCCCGCCCTGCGCCAGGCCCGCCTCATGCAGGCCCAGGAAGGCGATCAGGTCATCCTGGTCCACGCCGTCTCCGGATACGCCGATGCCGCCCACGAGCTGGCTACCGCGATAAATCGGCACGCCGCCCGGAAATATCTGCAGCCCGTTGGCGATGGCAGGCAGGGTGCCTGCGCCGGCAAAGCCTGCATCAAAACCGCCGACGCCGGTGCAATTGGCCGGCACGTCTGCCGCGAGGCCCGACACGAAGGCGACATGCTGGATCAGCGCGTTGTATGCGAGATCGAGCTGCAGGCCGGTCGAGAATGGCGTCCATTCACCCGCAGGCTTGCTGAATGGTCCGTGCGGAGCCGAGTCAACGCCGTCCGGATAGAAGGGCCTTGCGAGATTGCCGGTTGCACGCGCGCTGAACGCGATGGAACCGTCGGCAAGCGCGGTTGGAACGCCGATGAAGCTGCGCAGCTCAGAGACATACTGTGCGAGCGGCTCGCGCCGCAGCACGCTGAGCCCGCCGTCGAGATACACGGCCGCCGGCACGCCCGCCAACGCTGCCGCCGCGGCGGTCGAGCTCAGGAATGCGGCGGTGCGCGCTTTCTGCAGGGAGACGTCGATTCCGAATACCGGCGCGTCGCGGCTGCGCGCGATGCCGAGCACGACGCCATTGCTGTCGACGACCGATATCGTGACGCGCGCGGCTCCGCCCAACGGCCGGCGTATCTGGGAACGGGTGCGTCGTGCCAGTCTGAGCGCCTCGGCGATCAGGGCGCGGACCTCGGATGCCGTCAGCGCGCCGCTCGCCTCGGTGCCGGGGCGGGGACGGAATCGCTCGTTGTCGGCGCCGTCCACCAGCACGAAGGCGTCCAGTCCCGGATAGTCGAGCGCATCCGGGCGGATACCGGATGCCGGCTGGCCGAATGCCGTGCCTGCCATCACTGCGGCGGCCGAGTATCCTGGCACCGTCACGAGCGTACCCGCGACGCCACCCAATGAAGCAAATGACGGCGCGGAAGTGGGATCCGAGCGCAGCTCGGCGAATGTGGCGTCGCTCAGGCGCAATGACTTGCCATCGACCGTGATCCGTTCCGCGCGCCGATCCTCGGGTGCGGCGAGGCCGAAACTTCCGGCCAGCGCGATGAATTCATCCAGGTCGGCGTCGATGTCGAGCGGGTCGGCGTCGAGGCCGTAGAAGCCATCGGCAATGACGCCGATTCCGCCGACCGGTGTCCCCGCGAGATAGAGCGGCAGCCCGCCAGCATCGGCCGCGAGGCCGAGCGGTGAGCGCTTGGGACCGGCATCCGGCGCGCCGCCGGCGAAACGGCGCGAAAGGTCGGAGCAGGGCAGCTGGCTGAATTGCACGCCGAACAATGGCCCACCCGGCGCCAGGAACTCGCCCGGATTGAAATGCTCCTGCACGATCTGGCTCGCCGTGCGGGTGCCAAAGGCGTTGCCTTCACTCGACAGGAACGCGGCGGTAACCGCCTTCGCGATGGCGGCCATCGTGTCGGGCATGACATTGACGGCTTCGATTCCGCCGCTCGCGCCGTTGGACCTGACGGTGACGATCGTGGCGGCGCCGCTCATCCGGAATACCGCGAGCACATTGCCGACCCGGTCCACGATCGCGATGGTGGCGCCTGCGCCCCTGGCCTGGGCCTCGGCGATCGCGCGGGCGAGCGCAGTCTCGACCGCGGTGCTGGAGAGGAGACTTGTGGGCCCCGCGCACGATCCATCGCAGCCCGCGGACGGCGGATCAATGGCGCCCGGCGGTGACCCGCCTTGACCGCCGCCGCCGCAGGCGGCGAGCCAGAACGGCAGGCAATATGCCGGCCAGCGCAGGGCAATCGCCCTCATCTGGCGGCCGCCGGGGTCCAGGGACCCTGCGCAGGATCGTGAAAGCCGTGGCACATCGTGCAGCCACTCGGCACCAGCCCCGCGGTCTGGCGCTTGCGCTCACCGCCGCCATGGCATTCGCGGCAGGTGCCGATGGATGGCATCAGCAGGTCGGCGGCATCCTTCGAGCGCTCCGCGTCGTGGCATCTGTCACAGGATGAAAGCGCGGTCGCATGCTGCGCGTGGCTGAATCGTGCCGCCGGCATCCATTCAGCCGTCAGGCGCGCCGGCACCACGCGCCACGGATCCTCCTTGTCGCCGGTGTGCTCGACCTCATGGCAGTCGTGGCAGCTGCGCCGCTCGAACAGATCGCGCGCGACCGCGAAGGCGCGGCTGCGTGCGGCCTGCAGCATGCGTGCACGCTCGTGCGCACCGGGCACCAGGCCCGGCACCTCGACACGTCGTGCTGGTACGGCAGTCGCCCGCGGATCAGGATACTGCTCGAGGTAACTGCGACTGTAGTATTCGACCAGCCTCTGCAGCACGACCGAAGCGGCGACATGCGGCACCGTCGCGTCCGGGAAGGCCGGGTCGAAATCGAGGCGATGGCAGCCAGCACAATGCTGCTCCATGGTGATGGGCTGCATGCGCCGGCCGTCGGGCTGCGGACGATGGCAATCGTCGCAATCGAGCACGCTCGGTCCCTCCGGGCTTTCGATACCGGCAGGGTCCAGATGCACGCGGTGCGGAAACTTCAGGCGCGAGCGCTCGGCGAGGCCATTGCGATCGACCCGGACCCGCAGCACCGGCCAGGTACCGTCGCGGCGCTCTGCTTCCGTGCCCGGCGGTGTCAGCAGGCTGATGCGGAATTGCGGATGGTCGTCATGAAAGTCGCTCGCATTCTGCGTCGTGGCAATCGCAGCCGCGATGCGCGCGATGTCGCGGTGGCACTGTGCGCACAGCGCATCGTCGCGTCGCAGCAGCGTTTCGGGCTCATTGTGCTCGGCATGACAGCTCGCGCAGCGCGCGGACTCGAGTTGCGTGCCTATGCCTGCGGCTGACGCGAAATGCCGGCTGACGCCCGCATGGCAGGCGAGGCATGCGCCGTTGCGCACGCGCTCGAATGGCTTCCGGTGGCAGGTCTCGCAACGCTCGCTGGTGGTGTGGTGCGCACTGGCGAGCGGCCCGCTCAGCCACAGACCGTCGTCCGGCAATGGGCCGCTCCGGATCCGCTCGCGCGTGCCCTCGTCCAGAAGGCCTGCGGCGGGCACCAGCAGCACCACGAAGGTCACGACTCCGAACAGCAGCCAGGACCAGGATCGCCTGCGCCAGCCGATGGCAGCCAGATCGAGGCGATGCGGCTCGAGCCCGGCTTCGCCCGCGGCAGCTTCCGGATCGAGCTCGAAGGTGAATGCGAGGTCGACTCCCGGTGGCGGCGCGAATAGCGAGAGCACATTGGCGCCGATGCGGATCACGTCGCCGGGTCTGAGCGCTGCTTCGCGGCAAAGCGCGTCGTTGACGACGATCCCGCCCGGCGCCCTGCTCGAGATCACCGGGACAGCGCCGCGCAGCACGATGCGTGCGTGTTTCAGCGCGACGCGACGATCCTTCAGGTGCAGCACCTGGTCGGTGGAGCGGCCGAGCGTGACGGCTTCACCGTCGAACAGGCGCTCCCGGTGCTCGACCGCACCGGCCTGTCCCCGTCGCACGAATCGGATCAGGACTCGCATTGCGGGCTACCAGTACAGGAATACGACGATGATGTGCGCAATCAATGCCGCGATCAGCGCAAAGGTCGCAGGTATGTGCAGATACAGCCAGGCCTCGAGCCAGGCGCGGATCTGCGCATCGCGGCGCAGGCGGTCGAGCAGGCTGCGGCGCGCGCCGACCAGCGACATCAATTCGTGGATCTGGCGCGTGCGCTCGCCATCGGTGCTCTCGGCCAGTCGCGCACCCAGCCAGTCGAGCAGGCGAGTCTGCGAGGGATTTGGCAGCGCGCGTTCCTGCTGTGGCCCGCCGGCAGCCGGAGAAGGCAGCAGCAGCTGCGAGCCGTCGCGTCCGGCCAGGAGCGCCCAGGCGCTGCCGCCGAGCTTGGTGCGGTCGCGCCCGCTCATGATCGCGTCGGGGAACTCGCCGCCGATTGCCGCCGCCTGGCGGCTGCACAGGCGGTCGAGGTCGACTAGCTCGGCGAGCATCTGCTCGCGTGTCTGTGCCACCCGGTTCCTGCTCATCAGCTCCGGATACCGCAGGTAAAGCCAGACACCCGCGATGCCGCTGGCGACGACCAGGCAGGTCAGCGCGTAGGCGAGCGTGTGCACGTTCAAGCCGAACTGCATGCCGGCGTGCAGCGTCGCGATCACGACGAGGGCCGCGCCCAGGTACACATGCGCCGACAGCCAGCCCTGTACGCTCCCAAGCGTGGAGGAATAACGGCGCTTGCGAATTCCGAAAGCGGTCAGCCAGGCAATCAGGAGCGTGCCCGCAACCCCGAGGGTGTAACCGAGCCAGGTACCGCCATTCGGCGGTTCAGCAGGACGGTGCAGGGCATAAACGATGATGGCCGCCAGGGAAACTGCGGAGGCGATCCACAAGTAGCGCATCCGGCGGTAGGCGAGTATCGACTGATGCATTGACGCGGGTTCAGCGATCCGACAGCCGGACCAGGTCAATGAAGCCCTCGGGCCCGATCCGGATCGCTGCGCCGGTCGGGCAGGCCCTGACGCAGGCAGGCCCGCCTGCAAGGTCCTTGCACATGTCGCACTTGACCGCTTTCTTGGGGCCGGCGTCCTTGCGGTCGCGGGCCGCCGGATTCTCGCCGGGCCCCGGTCCCGCGCCGAACAGCAGCCATGGCAGCAGACCCGGCTTCGGCGCGGCCGCGGCTGCCATCTGGATCACGCCGTAGGGGCAATTCTTCTCGCAATTGCCGCATCCGATGCAATTGTCGCGGATGAAAACCTCGCCATTCGGCGCGCGGCGGATCGCATCCGGCGGGCAATCCGTCATGCAGTGCGGATCCTCGCAATGCCTGCAGGAGGTCGGCACGTGCAGTCGCGCGAATGTCGGGCCGGCCTCGCGGTCCAGGCGCGAGGTTCCGTCATGGGTCTCGGCACATGCCTTCTCGCAATTGTCGCAGCCGATGCAAAGGCTTTCATCGATCAGCAGCACGTCGGTGGCCTCGCCGAGTCCCTGCTGCATCAGGAATGACACGATGTCGCCGGTCTGCGGCTGGGCTGCAAGGCGGGCATTCTCGGCGAGGCGCTCGCGCACCAGTGCCTGCACTTTCTGGCGCAGCGCGGGATTTTTCGCCAGCAGCGAATCGAAGCTTCCGGCGTCGAGGCTGATCGTCTCGGTCGCAACATTGGCGCGAACCGTGGCGATCCTTCGCGTGCGGCCCATCAGCCCCATCTCGCCCACGTAATTGCCCGCCGCCACATAGGAAGTCACGATCTCGCGGCCACCGATATTGCGCGAGACGGCGACCGAGCCGCTGCGGATCAGGTGCAGCGTGTCGGCAGCGTCGCCCTCGGCGAAGATCACCTGACCGGTCCTGAACTCATTGACGCGCGTGCCGGACGCCACACCCGCGAGATCCTCGTCCGATGCGCCCGGTGCAAAGGCGGTCCGGATCGCGCGGATCACGAAGTGACGATCGATCTGCAGGCGCACCGCGTCCACCGAGTTGATCAGCTTCAGCACCTCGCGGCGTGGAGATTCGACCAGCACGCAGCCCGGGCCTGCGATTACCGTCGCCGAGCGCCGGCGGCCCGAGAGCAGGCTCATTTCACCGAAGAATTGGCCCGGTCCCAGCGTCAGGCGATGAGAATCTTCGTCTCCGATCTCGAGGTCGACCGATCCGTCGAGTATGACGAAGAAAGTATCGGTGTAGTCATTCCTGCGGAACACCGGCGATCCCTTCGCGGGCCGCAGCATCTTGCTGCCGATGATGAATTCCCGGAACTGCAGCGGATTGATTTCGCGAAACAGCGGCACGCGCTCCTGCATCAGTTGCAGCGTCGCGTCCACGTCCAGTCCGAATGGCAGCGCCCGGAACTGCTCCTCGAGCAGTGGATGGTCCGCGGGGCGGATGTCGCGGCCCAGGATGTATTCGATGACCTCGTAACCCTGATTCATAGCCTGCTTGATCAGCGGATATCCGCCGAGCGCGCCGATCACGTGGAGACCGCCGACACTCGATTCATAGTGCGATGTCAGCGTCGGCAGCGCCGTCGGGTCCGGGCCCGGGAAGGAGATGCCGCAGGATTCGACGAAACGGCGCGGCGGTGTCGCCCCGATGCGGGCAATCACGCGGTCGCAGGCGATTCGCGCCTCGCCCTCGGCGGTGTCGAGCACGAGCACATAGGGACGCGCCGCGCCACTGGCAGTCTCGACGGCCGCGACATTGCTGCGGTAATAGCAGCCGAGCCGTTTCGTGTCGATGGCCCGGCTGATCAGCTTCAGGTTGCCATCCTTGACACGCGTGAACTCGTCGCTGCGATTGACGATCACTACCTCGTTGTGTTCCGCGAGCGCGATGGCATTCTCGATCGCCGCGTCGCCGGCCCCGACCACGACGATCACCTCATTGCTGTATTCGTCCGGATCATCGAGCTGGTACTGCACGCAGGGCAGATCGGCGCCGGGCACCCCGAGGCGTCGCAGATTTCCCTGCATGCCGATCGCGAATACCACCGCGTCGGCGGTGATGGCATCGTGGCCCGCGATTTCCAGCAGGAAGGTCGGGTTGCGGGGCCGGATCGCGACGACTTCGCAGCCATACCGGACATTGATGCCGCTGGCTCTGATTCCCGACTGCCAGCGCTCGAGCACGCTTTCGCGCGTGCCGGCTGCGAATTCCAGCTCGCTGCGCAATGGCAGGACCGGCGGCTCCGCCATGACGTGCTTGCCCTTCTGGTAACGCTGGATGGTATGGGCGTGGGCGGGACTCGCCTCGAGCAGCACGTGATCGACGCCCTGGACCGCCGCGTGCGCTGCGGCGCTGAGGCCACCCGGGCCGGCGCCGACGATCGCGATCCGGTGATGGCTGGAGCTCATCCCCCCTAGTATGGCCCTAGTTTCCGGGTCCGCCAGGCTGCTGGGGCTGGGGCGACTGCGGCGGCCGGTCCGGCGGCGGATCATTGGACCCGCGCGGCGGCAACTGGCCCTTGGTCAGATCGATATTCTGCTGGCCCCTGCCCGTGCCGGTAATCGGCCGCGCCACGCCGGTGCCTTCGTCAGTCGGGTCAGCGGCCGGGGAACCGGTCGGCGGCTGGTGGTCCGCCGGCGGGCCGCGGCGATCCGCGAAGTCGGGCAGGGCGACAGCCCCGCCGCCACCTTGCGCTTCCTGCATGCCGGTCAGCAATTCGCCGGCGCCGTCGCGCAGCAGCCAGTCGGGCACGCGATCCATCGGCGCAGGAGCGGTATCGGCTGCCGCGATGAACAGGACCTGCCCTGTCTCGATAATCGCTTCCCGTCCGCCGTAGCGGAACACGATCGAACCTGCATTCACGGCCAGGTACATGCCGTCGCGGACGACATCGGCCGGCTGCAGGCCCGGGACATCCCGGCAATTGCCTTCGCACCAGACTGCCGTGTAATCGGTGCCGCGGATACCGAGCGTTCCGATCGGCGCACGAACCTCGTAGGTCCCGGCGCCGTCCCTGCCGATGGCCCCGGTCGATGTGCGGAATCCGCCTTTCAGCAGCGTCGCGACCGAGATACCCTTTGCCGCGCTGGCCGTGGCTTGCGTCGGCGTCCCTACCGCCGGCGGCAACTCGAATGCGTCCACCCGGTAGCGGGAGCCGGCGCGCAGCGCGATTCGTGCGCCGTCATTCATCAGGAGCTGGGCGCGGGCTTTCTCGCCGGTCACGATGATGTCGCCGACCTCGACCGGGTCGTCTTTCTTCAGATCGACGGGCGCCGGGCGTTCGACGGTGACCGGTCCGGACACGAACAGGACCTTGCCGGCCGCCGCCTGGATCTGGGCGCTGGCCGAGGCCAGCAGGCCGGCGAGCGCGAGAGCAGTTGCGTATCTGGTCATGAGCCCTCCGGCAATCAGAATGAGCGCTGCAATGTCAGGCCGAACTCGAAGCGGATGTACTCATATAACGGAATATTGGAGTCATTGCTTATCCAGCTGATCACCGGCAACAGCTTCAGCATCGGCGCGGGCCAGTCGCCGATCACGCCAGTTATCGTCGCAGACATGATCTGGTCCGCACGGTCGCGACCGAAGAAGAATCCGGGGCGGTTGTCGTAATCGACATCCTGATACCCGATCCTGAGCTGCACGCCATTGCCGGCGGCGGACTGCGAGAAGGAATTGAATTGCAGCCCGCGCCGGTCATTGGCGAAGGCCGATCCGGGTTCCCGCGGGTCGTCCCTGCCCGCGAATGCGGTGAAGCCGAAACCGCGCCCGTCGCGTGCACGCTGCAGTGAAATGGCGCCAAGATGCCGGTCGGCATCGAGCACGGAAAGGGTGCCGAAGTTTTCATCGTAGCGCAGCATGCCCGTGCGCAGCAGGACCCGCGCCTGCCAGCCGCTGTCATATCGATGGGTGACGCCGAGATCGGCGCTGGCACCCCATTGATGGGCTTCCCCGTCCAGCAGGCCGTAATGGCCGCCGATGCCCAGGCTGAAGATCGTCGGGCCGTCGCCGAAGTCGAATGCGGTATCCAGTGTCGCAATCGTCTGGTCCACAAAGTCCGCGTCGGCGTTCCAGCGGTGGCCGATGCGCGCGACCGCCACCGCGCGGCTGCGCTCGCCGACGGGGCGGACATTGCCGACGGAAAATGAGGCAGTGCCGAAAGCGGAAGGAGTTTCGACATTGCTGGGATCGAGCATGATGCCCAGAAATGTGCGCTCATTCGTCGAAGCGTTCGCGTTGCTGTCGTAGCCGCCCCCGAATTCGAATGTGCGCGTCCAGCTGCCGGCGGCCCGCGCGGGCCGGTCCATGGCCCGCAGGTAGGCTGCTGCGGCCGCCTGCACGGATGGCGCAGGCCGTTGCGACAGCAGCCAGTCGAACTGGCGGCGCGCTGCAGCTCGGTCGCCCGATTCGAACAGGGCGCGGCCGAGCTCGAGCCGGGCGCTCGCAGCCTCCGGCGTGGCGGCGAGCACGCGCCCGAATGCGGAGATTGCTTCGGCCATATGCCCGCTGTCGAGGGCGGCGACGCCGAACAGGTAATCGAACAGGGGCTGGCCCGCCATCTCGATCTCCCGCGGCGCCAGCAGGCGATGCGCCTCGGCGGCGCGGCCGTCGGCGATCAGGCGGCGGGCCTCCTCGAGCGCCGCTGACGCGGCGCCGTCCGCCAGCGCAGGCGATACGCCGAAGAACGAGAATGCCAGCAGCAAGCTGCGCACATGCGCTAACCCGATCTGCGTGCGACGTCTGCCCATGACTGCCCTCGCAGGACGCGTTACTGCGCCTTCACTATTTCGTTTCAAAGGTGAATACACCATCCCATTCCTGCGGCGGCGGATGCGCGCGGAAATGGCGGATGCGCTCCAGGTAGAGCGGATACAGCGGCACATCGTCGATGGCGGCGAGTTCCGCAATGATCGTCCCGGCTTCATTCCAGGCGCGGGCCCGATAATGCACGAGGGCATCGGCGAACCGGGCCAGCGCAAGCCGCTGCGATTCCGCGAGCCGGTCGCGCGGTCCCAGCGGCTCCAGTATTGCGACCGGCGCCTGCTTGCCCTTGACGCGCACGCGGTCGAGCTCGCGGAATGCGATATCGGGCACCAGCGCCGCGGTCGCGGCGCTCACGACGATGTCCACACCGTAACGCTTGGTCAGACCTTCGAGCCGCGATCCCAGATTCACCGTGTCACCCAGTACCGTGTAGGCGGCCCTGAACCGGGATCCCATGTTTCCGACATTCATTTCGCCGCTCGCGATCCCGACTCCGATTGCAATCGCCGGCCAGCCGCGCTCCCGGAATGCCGGACGCAGCGATCGCATTTCGGAGACCATCGCGAGCGCCGCCCTGACCGCATTTCCCGCGTGATCCGCGTCAGGCAGCGGCGCGCCCCAGAATGCCATCACGGCATCACCCATGTACTTGTCGATTGTACCGCGATGGCGGTGGATGACCGCCGTGATCGGCGTCAGGAATTCATTCATCAGCCGGGTCAGTTCGCGCGCGCCGAGTCCCTCGGAAATCGTCGTGAAACCGCGCACATCCGAGAACAGCACCGACATCTCGCGGCTTTCGCCCTCGAGGGAAACCTCGGCGCCGCCGCTATCCAGTTCGCTCACGATCTCGGAAGGCACGTACTGCCCGAATATCCGCGAGAGCCGCTGCCTGCGCCGCGTTGCCGTGACATAGCCCCAGGTCAGTTGCAGCAGGGCGGCGATCGTCGTGTATGCGAGCAATGAGCCGAGCGGCAATACCAGGCCATAGCGCGCCCAGAGCATCAGGTTCAGCGCGATCGCGGCGCCGACCAGACCGAGAAAAAGCGCGAACCCCGCGATCGGCGCGAGCCGCGGCAGCAGCAGCGCAGTCATTATCGCGATGGCGACCAGCGCCAGCACTTCCGCCAGGACGGACTGACGCGGTCGCGACGGAATCGTGCCGTCCAACAGGCCCGACACGAGATTCGCATGCGCTTCGACGCCGATGTACTCCTTCGCGACCGGCACGGCGCGCACGTCCTGCAGGCCTGGCGCACTGGCGCCGAGCAGCACGATTGCATCGTTCAGCGCCTCCGCAGGCGCGCTGCCATTCAGCACCGCGCTCGCGGACACATAGCGGAAGCTGCCGAGCGGGCCGCGAAACGGGATCAGCACGGCACCCTCCGCATCAAGCGCGATCCGGGTGTCGCCCAGTGTCACGTAGGCGAGCTGCCCGCGTCGGCCCGCGTCGAATGCAAAACTGACCGGTGGCGAACCGCGCGCGAGGCGCGCCACACTGAATGCGAGCGACTCGTAAAGCTGGCCACGATAGGACTGGAACAGCGGCGCGCGGCGCACGACGCCGTCCTCATCCGTGAGCGGCGTGTCGAAGAACCCGCCGGCAGGCGCCGACTGCTGCAGCGCCGGCAGATTGCCCGTGTAGCCCCCGGGTCTCAGCCATCCATGCCGGTCGATACGCGGGTCGCCGAATACGATCGCGGGCGGCAACTGGCCGACTGCGGAGCGCTCATTGGCGCCGGGCCTGGGCTTGAATACGAATCCCAGCGCCACATCGCGCGCGATCAGCGATTCGGCGAGGATCCTGTCGCCCTCATAGCGCGGCCTGAGTCCGGCGAGTGTTTCCCGCAGCGCCGGCACGGCGGCGAGCGGCCCCGATGCCAGTTCGTCGATCAGGCGCAGTGCCTCGGGCCGTTCCGGTTCGGCGAACAGCACGTCGAAGGCGAGCGTGCGGATGCCGAACTCGTCAAACAGGGCGTCGACCAGCGCAGCAATCTTTTCGCGCGGCCAGGGCCACTGACCCTCGGCGGCGAGGCTCGCCTCATCGATATCGACGATGACGACGCGCGCATCGACGACGCGCGGCATCATGAATTCGACCCGCACGTCGTACAGGTAATTCTCGATGCGCTGTATGAATTCGAGCGGCAGCAGACCGGTGGCATGCAGCACGAAGAACAGCAGCGGCAGCGCGGACAGCAGCATGCGCTGCAGCGCCTGCGTGGCGTTCGTCCAGTACACTGCGATCCGCGCGGCAGTGCTCATCTGCCCGCGATAGTAAACCAGTGAAGGCGCGGACGATCGCTCAGGCCGTGACCGGCCGCAGGTCGAGGCGCATGCCGGAAGGCAGGCAGTAGATCTCGACCGGGTGCGTGCGGCCGCGCAGCAGCATCGGCGGCAATTCGACGATTCCGTCGGCACCCGACCCGAGCCCTTGCCAGACGGATCGTGAGAACAGCGCCTCGCCGGCGCGGGCGCGCTGCACGAGTCGTGCCGCCACGTTGACGGTGTCACCAATCAGCGTGTAGCTCGGCCGCTCCGGCGCGCCGACATTGCCGACAATGACGTCACCCGCATTGATTCCGATGCCGATGCCGGTCACGAGCCCCAGTCTGGTCCTCCAGCTCCCGGCCAGGCCGCTGAATTCCGAGATCATCGTGCGGGCCGCGGCGACGGCCCGGATGCTGGCGTCGGGTTCGGCGTGCGGCACGCCGAAGCCTGCCATCAGCCCGTCGCCCGCGATGTGAAACACGGTGCCGCCGTACTCGGTGGTAATTGCCGAGAGCATCGAGAAATACTCGTTCAGCAGTGGCACGACATCGTCCGGACTCAGCTGTTCGGCGACCGTGGTGAAACCGCGCATGTCCGCGAACAGCACCGTTCCCGAGACGCGTGCGTGACCGGCAGGCGAATTGCGCGAACGCGCGGTACAGCGGCAGGTCCCGATCTGGTGCAGCTCGACGAGATTGCCGGCCGGATCGCTCAAATACAGCTGCCGGGACTCCGGTCCAGCAGCGCCCGGCACCACGCGATAGCGGACACCCAGTCGGTCGAGCTCCGTCTGGGCTTCCGCAACGCTTGCAACGGCAAGCGCCACGTGCGGCGCCGTTGTGTCGATGCCATCGCCGCTCGCGGGCCGGCCTTCGGCTGCCCCAATCAGGTGGATCTGGGCTGCGGGGCCCGCATTGATCCGATGGCCGGGGGCGCCGTCGTCGGTGCCGAGACCCAGTACATCGGTGTAGAAGCGCCGTGCTTCGGCAGCCGCCGAATGCGTGGCCGCGACGCGGACCGCGTGATGATGCAGTTCGATGACATTGAGGCTCATGGACTGAAGATCTCAACCATAAGGTCCACCGTACGTTCCTCGCCCGGCGCGAGGCTTCCGACACCGATCACTTTGCGTGCGAGCTCAGTACCGCTCGCGTCGCGGATCACGACGACGACGGAATATTCTCCCGGCCCCTCCGTCACACTCCGCGCAAACTGGCCCGAAACCTTCAGCGCGACCTGGCCAGTCCGCACCGCCTGACTGCGGTCGCGCGCCTCGAAACGCAGATGATGCTTGCATCCGGGACATACGGCCGCACTTTCGAGGATCGTTGCTCTGCAGTGCGGGCACGATCTCGTTTTGCCGATGGGCACCGTCTGTCGGGTCATCGCATCCGCGCGCATCAGTTGCGCGCTGTCGCCTTTGGCATGCCTGTATCGCTCCAGCCGAACTCGGCCCGACCGCGCATTCGTGCGCCACTCGCGACCGACAGGGCGCCCGCGCTGACGTCTCCATTCAGGACGCCGGTCTGGTGCAGCTCGACTTTCTGGGCGCTCTCGATGTTGCCTTCGAGTTCGCCGGCGACGACGACCGTCGCCGCGCGCACCGAACCCGCGAGATGCGCGCCGGCCTCGACGGTCAGCGAGCCGTCCACGTGCACGTCGCCCTTGAATCGTCCGGAAATGCGCACGTGGCCGTTGCCCTCGATCTTGCCTTCGAATGTCAGGCCGCTCGCAATGACGGATTCCTTCAGCTCCTTGCGCGCGGTGCCGGGCTGCGCCACCGCGGCTGGAACCGGCTCGGGACGCGGCCGGTTGACCGGTGCATGTGCGCCGGCCGCCGGATCGGGCTGCACAGGTTCTTTTGCAACGATGTCCTTCCAAATCGCCATGGCATGTACTCCGGGCTAAGGAAACTGCAAGAGTAGCCAGTTGGGAGCCTGTGGGCGAGCGTAACGAAGCCCTTTTGGCCCCCCAGACTGTCGCAACTTGGCGACAGACGGGCATTCCGCCCTGGAAATGTCCTGGAAAGCGGGCCTTGGCCCGGGTCGGCACCCTCTGCATCGGCATTCGGGCAGACTGGCCGGGTCATCCGGAGCCCCTGGGCTCCTCCGGCAGCCAGGAGCCCGGCCGCAGGCAGCCGCGCCGAGCCATCATTCGTGGACTTCGGTGGTCGGCAGCTGCCGGCGCATGCGAGCCGGCATCTGGCCCCCGTGAACGAGGCGACAGGTACCTTACCGGTCAGGCGAGCTGGGCTCCGAGCAGCTGCAGCCGGCGATGCTGCATCCGGAGCTGATAGAGAATCGCGCGCGTCTCGGTCCTGAAGCTCGCTTCTTCCCAGCGATGCACGATCTGTTCACGCGCCCGCGTGTACCAGGCGTCGGTGAGCCGAGACCATTCCGCCAGTGTCGAGGCGAACAGGTCGTATTCGCGCGCGAATCGCGAGCGCAATTGCTCGAAATCGACATGCGGCAGCGAGAGCTTGCGCCGCTCCAGGCTCGCCTCGACGCGACGGAACTGCATCGCGAGGCGGGCACGCTGGATCGCCACGGCCGGTGTGCGCTTGAGCCGGCGCGTCACGCCGATCCATGAAAGCGCCGCGATGATCCACTTGCTCGGATCCCAATGCCACCAGCGAATGCCATTGCGGTAGTCGTGGGAGAACTGATGGTGGAAATTGTGGTAGCCCTCGCCATAGGTCAGGAACGCGAGCCAGCCGTTGTCGCGCGCGCTGTTCTCGTCGGTGTAGGGCTGCCGCCCGAAGGCATGGGCGACGGAGTTGATCAGGAATGTGAAGTGATGGCTGACGACCAGGCGCAGGACGCCGGCCAGCAGGAACACGCCCCACAGGTCGCCGTGCAGCCAGCCGAGCGCAAGCGGCACCAGCACATTCAGCCCGATCGCCAGCAGGTAGTAATAACGGTGCTGAAATGCAACCAATGGATCCTTCTGCAGGTCACGAACATTGCTGAAATCCGTCTCGCCGCTGGGATAGCGGCGGAGCATCCAGCCGATGTGCGAGAACCAGAGACCATGGCCGGCCGAGTAGGGGTCGCGTTCATTGTCGTCGACATGCTGATGATGGTTGCGGTGGCCCGATGCCCATACCAGCACGCTGTTCTGCAGCGCCATTGCGCCGAGGATCATGTAGATGAACCGGAGCGACCAATGGGCGTCGTAGGTTCGGTGCGACCAGAGCCGGTGATAGCCACCGGTGATTGCCAGGCCATTCGCGTACAGCAGCACTGCGAACCAGACCCAGGCGGCAGTGCTGTAGCCGAATGTGAATCCGTACCAGGGCACGACCACGACTGCGGCCAGCAAGGTCATCACGAACATGAGCACATTGGGCCAGAGAATGCGCGGCATTTCGGTGCTTGTGGGTGCGTTCATAATCCGGAATCCGGTGGCGGATGGCAGAACGGGCATTGTGGACGAATGGCTGAGCGTAGGGAACCCTGAATTACCGACGACTTCACTTTTTGGCGCCAAAAAGTGACTCAAGAGCCGCTTTTGAGCGATCGCCGGCCCCGTCGGGAGCACGGTATCGGCCAGCCGCCGCCTGGAAGTAACCGCAGAAATTTGCCCTGGTCTTGTCCTGCACTTCGTCGGCTACGGGCTCGGCGCAGCTTTTTGCCTTGCTGGTGTCGTAGAACCGGCACATGCGGCAGACATGGAGCTGGGCCCGACAGGATCGGCATTCATCGGTCCGGGACAGCGGCAGGCTGAGATCGGCAAGCGATGCGCCGCACTTCCAGCAGGCGAGCGGTGCGGCTTCCATCTACTTCTGTCTAGTCACCCGCGCGGTCCGCTTGTAGGGGCTGATCATCAGAAATGAACCGAGCACTGCGGGTTCGACGCTGATCTTCTCGCCGACCTTGAGGCGGAAAAACGCATCCGGCCTGTTCTGTGCCCAGACCTGGCCATTGTCGAGTGTCACCACCAGCGTTCCATCGGCGCGGGTCGATATCGCGGTCACCGTGGCCTCGAGTCGCCCGAGGCGCCGAGCCTCTTGTTTCGCGCGATCGCGCTCTTCGCGCGCAAGCGCACCTTCGTAACCGAATTGCTCCTCGGAAGATTTCGGTGTATCGGCAGCTGCCGCCCCGGCCTTGGCGAATCGATCTCCAGGCTCTGCGCTGAGGCTGTCATAGCAGGCGAGGCGCCGCGCATCGTCCTGCTCGGCGCGGCATTCTTCGAGTGCTGCGGAAAGGTCCCGGGCGCTGCCCTGCGGAACCACGGCAATCAGCAGCGCGGTCAGGACCGACAATTGAACCCAACTGGCACTCATCAATACCTCCATTCCCGCGATTGGCGCCGCAGGCTCAGATTTCCCATTCCGGCTTCTTGCCGCTGTGGGCGTCGATCGCCTCGAACAGTGCGACGACCAGCGCACGCTCCTCATCGCTCAGTTCGGGGCGCCAGACGTCGAACAGCAGTATGACCCGCGTGCGGTCGCTGTCGTTCCACGCCTCGTGTTCGATCGTGTCGTCGAAGGCCCAGGCCTTGCCTTCGACCCATTCCCGCTGGTCATTGCCGACCCGGAACACGCAGTTCCCGGGCACGACGAGCGGAAGATGACACACGAGGCGCGTATTGATGAGCCCGTTATGGGGCGGGATTTTCGCGCCCGGCTGCAACAGCGAGAACAGGATGGACGGCGAGCGCCAGGGCACCCGCGCGAGCGGCGCATTGCGGAGTGCGTGCAGCGTCTGCGGGCAGCGCGCGGCATTCACGGAAACCGCATCGCCATTCTTCCAGAGATAATGGGCGCTCCATGCCGGATTGTTCAGCATGCCCATCTGGTCCTTGCGCGGCCGGTTCGGGTTGCCCTCGACATATGGCGCGAATGCTCCGGACAATTTCATGACCTCCAGCAGTTCGCTGCGGATTTCGCCCGTGGCAGCCTCGACATCGTCCAGCCAGGGCAATGCGGCGCGGTCGTAGAACTGGATCTGCGGCAGTCCGGGGAAGTAGTAGACGCGCGGCTGCTGCAGGAAGATCTTTTTCTTGCCGAGCACGATGTCGAGCGACTGGGCAAAGCGGGCGCTCGAACGCGCTTCGTCGAAACCTTTTGCTGCCAGGCTCCGGAGCAACCAGTCCTTGTATTGCTCCGCATATTTTTCGCACATCTGCTGCGCCCGATGCAGTTCCTGTGCCAGATCGGGTGCGACCCTGGCCGCGGGCGGCACGGCCCGGAGCGCCATCTGGTAGTAGGAAGTGGCCGAGCGGGAATCGCCGGATTCTGCGTGGCAATCGGCGCGAAGTATCAAAGCAAGGATATTGCGCGGCTCGGCCGTCAGCAGGCGATCCAGCGCGGCAATCTGGCCCGGAGCATCGTCGAGAGCCTTGCAGGCCCGGGCCAGCCCCAGCATCACGGACGCATCGGCCCGCCCGCCCTCGGCGGCGAGCGCAAGGTACTCGCGGGCTCGCTCTGCATCCCCCTTGCGCAGGGCCTCGGCGCCGGCAGTTGCGTACTCGGCTGCATTGGTCATGGTGGACACAGGAAGTGAAGTATGCAGGCTCATTCACAGACCGGCAAAAGCCTTGCGGGTATGCGGGACTGGGGCTTAGGCTAGCCGCCGCCATGAATGACGAGGTTGCAGGCATGAACAGGGCCGCCATGCAGGCGATGGCGGCGGGCGACATGAGGGGCGCCCAGTCGATACTGCTGGAGGCGCTTGGCCGGGACCAGACCGGCATCGGCCTGTGGCTCAATCTTTCCATCGTCCGGCGGCAGCTGGGGGATATCGACGGCGCCTTTGCGGCGCTCCGCGAGACGCTGAAACTTGACAGCCGGAATTTCCAGGCGCTCCTGATACAGGCTGCGCTGCTGGACCGGCTGGGACAGGACTTGCCAGCGGCCACGGCCTACGGCGTGGCGCTCGCGCAGGCCCCGGCGGACCGGTACCTGGATGCACCGACACTGAAAGCGGTCGAACGCGCGCGTGCGGTGCACGGCAAATACATCGGCGAGCTCGGCAATTTCATCCGCGATCGGGCGGCCGACACCAGGAGCCGATGCTCGCCCGGCGAACGACGCCGCATCGAAGCCTTTATCGACACCACCTTGAGGACACGCAAGCGTTTCCAGCAGCAGCCGGTGGACTACTACTATCCCGGGCTGCCGGCGATCGAGTTCTACGATCGCGAGGAATTCCCGTGGCTGGCGGATTTCGAAGCGGCGACTGGATCGGTCCAGCAGGAACTCGCCCGGATCCTGGTCGAGGACGAAGCCGGCTTCGGACCCTACATCGATTATGAGGATCACATGCCACTCGACCAGTGGCGTGAACTGAACAAGTCTCCGCGCTGGAGCGCCTTTCATTTCTACAAGCTGGGCAAGCTGGACGAAGAACGCGGCCGCCGCGCTCCGGCGACGATCGGGGCCATTCGCCGCCTGCCGCAGGCGGAAGTGGATCTGCGTTCGCCGACCGCGATGTTTTCGGTGCTGCAGCCCAAGACCCGCATCCCGCCGCACACCGGGGTCGGCAATTTCCGCCTGGTCGTGCACCTGCCGCTGGTGCTGCCCGAGGGCTGCGGATTCCGTGTCGGCGGAGAGGAGCGGGTTTGGCGTCTGGGCGAAGCCTGGGTCTTCGACGACACGATCGAGCACGAGGCATGGAATGACAGCGACCAGGTGCGGATCATCCTGATCTGCGATATCTGGAGCCCGAGGCTGTCCGGGGAAGAACGAGCTGCCATCCGCGCGGTCATCTCCGCAACCGACGCCTTCAACGGCACCGTGCCGCCCGCTCATATATAGTTTGCGGCTGCAATGTTCCTGAAGATCAAGAATCTGCTGACGGCCCCCGAGATCGAGCGGCTCCAGGCCTTGAGCCGCGAACTGAAGTTCGTCGATGGCAAGGTGTCCAACCCGGCGAACACCAGCAAGGAAAATCTGCAGGCCGACACTGCCGATCCCAGGTACGCGGAATCGGTGCAGATCGTCGGCAACGCCTTCGCGAGATCTCGCGAGTTCATCAGCTTTGCGATGCCGAAGAAACTGGCGCCGCCGCTGTTGTGCCGGTATGAGCCAGGCATGAAATACGGCGCCCATGCGGATGCCGCAGTCATGCAGTTGCCCAATGCGCGGCTGCGCTCGGACCTTTCCTGCACGGTTTTTGTCGGCGACCCGGCCGCTTATGAGGGCGGTGAACTGGCGATCGTGGCCGGTAACCAGACCATCGCATTCAAGGGGGCGCCCGGCGAGGCTATCGTCTACCCATCGACGCTTCTGCACGAAGTCGTGCCGGTCCGCTCGGGCCAGCGTCTGGTGTCCATCACATTCATCGAGAGCCTGATCGTGGACCAGCACCAGCGCCTGCAGGTCTTCGAGCTCAACGAGATTGCCGCGCTCGAAGGCAACCAGATGAACTGGGAGAGCCGCGTGCGGCTCGACGTGGTGCGCCAGAACCTGATGCGGATGTGGTCGTCGACCTAGTCCGCCAGCTGCTGCCGTACCGGCTCCATCCAGGCTTCGTAATTGCGCCAGCGGCCCAGTGACTTCCGGTACACGGGCGCCCGGACCTGCCAGACGCTTGCGGTCCGCACCCGGTTTGGCAGCCGCTGGAATTCCAGGCACCCCTCATGCCACGGAAGATCGAGGAATCCAAGCAGGGCCTCTGTCTCAGGGCGCCGGTCGGCAACGTAATCGTCGTAGACAGCGTCGAAAATGCTCACGCCGAACAACTGTCTCCAGTGCTCCATCAGGCGCCGGTACAGCCCATAGTGATGCGCGATATTCGCAAGATCGTTCGCATAGGCGATCTGGCCGTCCAGCTGCTGGAAGTAGATCGAAAGGCAGGTATCGAGTGCATTGCGGGCCGTATTGACGAATCGGGCATTCGGAAACAGCGCCTTGATCAGGCCGAGCCAGGCGAAGGCATCGGGGCGCTTGTTCGTGACCAGCGCTCCGGCCGGAAATGAACGGTCGAGGTAGTCGATATAGCCGGTGCCCAGATTCCGAAAGCCAGTGTCGTCCAGTTCCGCAATCGAAGCCGGAAACGGCTTGCCGGAGCCAGTCAGCGCCCGGCCGAAGTAATCGATCTCACCGCCGGCGCTGACCTGCGGGTGGGCGGCAAGCACCTGTTCAAACAGCGTGGAGCCGGAACGGAACATGCCGGTGATGAATACGAGCGGCCGGTCGGAAACGGGTTGCCGGCCCGCGATCCATTCAGGCGAGAATGTGTCGATGATTTCGGCGACGCGGTCCTCCTCGGCGCTGCGATCGTAGGGCCAGAGGCGATTCGCACTCGCGCGGTTGCCGATCTGGTATTGCGCGAATGCCTCGTCGTAGCGGCCGCAGTCGTCGAGTGTCTTGGCAAGCGCAAAGTGCAGGCTCTCGCGGGTGAGCGCGTCCACGTGCGAGCGTCGGAGCGCCCGGCGGAGTTTCCGGATCACCGGATCCGCGGGATCGCTGACCGATCTGGCCTGCGCGATGTGTACGAGTGCATTGTGATAGCCCGGGTTGAGCTCGAGAATCTTCTCGAAGAGCTGCAGTGCCATTGGCAGCTCGCCGAATTCCTCGTGCAGCAGCGCCAGGTTGTACATGGCCGGGATGTAAGCTGGATCGACCGCGAGCGCGCGTTCCAGGTGCGCCCGGGCGCTTTCGTCCCGCCTCAGTTCGCTGAGGATGACCCCCATGTTGGAAAGCACTTCCTCGGGATGATCGATGCCGAGGTCGATGGCTTTCTGGTGCTCGGCCAGCGCCTCTTCGAGTTGTCCTCCGCGCCTCAGGAAACAGGCGAAATTGAATCGCGCGACCGCGAGTTGCGGCTGGTCTGCGATCAGCCGGCGGTAACAGAGTTCGGCGTCGGCGCGCTTCCCCAGCTGCTCCAGCTGGGCGGCAGATTGCAGCTCATCCTGCATGGCGATCGATCCAGGCCAAGCCTTTCCTGATCTCGGCGGCATTGTCGCGGCGCGATTCCTGCAGCTGCCGGTCGCGGTCTTCCGGTGAATAATGCCGCTCCGGTGCCTTTGAATAGCGCCTCAGTACCGGGCTTGCGGCAATGCCCGCGAGGTATCGTTCATCACGCGGCAGGCCGAAGTGGGTCACGATGCGATCCATATATTCGCTCACCGCTCCAAGGAAGGCCTCGAAGTCGACTGCCAGGACGCGCTCGGGAAAGCGGCGCATCGCGTCCTCCTGCGAGGCGGTCTCGACCAGCCAGCCGAGCGCCGCCAGTTCACCGGACGAAAGCCGGTGCAGCGCTTCGGGCGGCTTGCCGCGTCGTGCCAGCAGGCGCCTGATGCGGCCTGGACCATGCGCGCGCAGGTCATCCGCCGAATTCTGACCCGCGAGCAATGTCGCGAGGTAGGGTTCCGGCTGCAGGTTCAGGCAGATCGCCCGTGACTCCGGGCGCGACTCCAGCAGCGGGATCGCCATGCGCCCGGCGCTGCTGGTCGCCTTGACGACGACGGCGCGGGTCCAGTCATAGCCGCGGGCCCACAGCCGCAGGGTGGTGTCGAGTGCGGCATTGAACCCGGACTCGCTGAGCAGCGATTCCGGCTCCTGCAGCACGTCGTGGGCCTCGGCAAGACTGCGAAGCGGCAGGGGCTCGCGCAATGGCAGGACCGCGCCGGTTTCGTCGAGCAGGCGGCTTAGGAGCGTCGAGCCGACATGCCCGGTGTGGAAGATGAAGTGCAGCGGGCGTGGGTCCCTGATGCCGCTGGCAGCCTCGGCCACGCGCGCCAGTGGCAGCCAGCCGCCCTGCGTTGCTGGCGCCAGAATCCGGTCGTCCAGAAAACTGGCAGCCCGATAGCCCTCCGCACTGAAGCCGATGACGAGCACCAGCCCGCGAACCAGATCGAGTTTCTGCGGGTAGGCATCGGGCGAGTGCGGCAACTGCGCCCAGAGTTCCTTGCCGGTCATATTCACGCGCGCGTCTGCCATAGATCGCCCAGAGTCTACGCGGACGCTCAAAAAAAAGCGGCGGTCCCGAAGGACCGCCGCCAGGTTTCGAACTGATGAATCGATATTAGAAAGTGACTGTCGCCCGCAGGAAGACGTAACGACCGAGGGCGTCGTAGGTCTGCGGGTAGGTGTTGCCGTTGCCAGTGGTACCGACAGCGGAACTCAGGGTCGGGTTGTCATCCAGGAAATTGTTGATACCCAGGATCACATTCGCCTTCTCCGTCACCGCCCAGTTCGCGGACAGGTCGTAGTAACTCTCCGCCGGGATCTTGGCGTCGATGTTGACGGGGTTCACCAGACCTGTTACGTCACTGTAGTAGCGCCAGCCCAGCGAGAGGTCTACATCCCACGGCGTAACCCAGGTGGTACGGGCCATATGACGCCAGTCATTCGTCGGCGTGCCGCAGACCGAGGAGTGGAAGCCCACGCACTCGTACGGCGGGACGACGCCCGGGATCGGATCGGTGATCAGCTTGTCGAAGTAGGTGCCGACGAGGCTGAAGTTCAGGCTGCCAAAGCGGCCGATCTCCACCCCGCTGTAGCCAAAGTTGACGTCAATACCTTCCGCTTCCTTCGTACCGATATTGGTGTTGATGTCAACCACATTGCCCGCGGCAATCCACAATTGTCCAGTGCCTGGATTGCGCAGGATCCGCGCGCAGGAAGCCGCATCGCCGTTGTTGTAGCACGCGTCCAGCGAGTTCTGCGAACCGAAAGTCGCAATCGTCTCGTCGATCTGGATGTTGAACCAGTCGATCGACAGGCTGAGTCCCGGGGCGAACCGCGGGGTCAGGATGATGCCGAACGACTCGGTGTCCGACGACTCAGGCTGGAGGTTCAGGTTGCCGCCCTGCAGGAACTGGTACTGGCCAGCCGGACTGTCCAGACCACTCTGTTGGTTGAAGTCGTTCACACCGTCATAGAACGCTGCGGGTACGCCCGTCGCAATGCATTCCGCCTGGGATGCATTCGGGTTCGGAGCGTCAGTACCGCAAGGATCGCCGGGCAAGTCGAACAGGTTGAAGCCCTGGGCGGTGAACAGCTCGACGATATTGGCGGCACGAACCGCACGCTGGTAGCTGGCGCGGAAGCGGATGTCGGCTACCGGCGCCCACTCGAGTCCAAACTTGTACGTGTCGGTCTCTACGCCACCGCCATAGTCAGAATACCGGTAAGCGGTATCGAACGACAGACTCTCGGCCATCGCCAAGTCCTGGGCGATCGGCACCTTGGCTTCGAAGAACAATTCGTTGACCTGCGTCGAACCCGTAATGCCGATGGTGGCGCCGCCGGAACCGGCAAGCTGCGCCTGTTCCTGCAGTGCATCGACATCGTTGCGGAGAAAGTCGCGCCGGTACTCGGCGCCGAACACGACCTGCACACCATCGCTGGCCCACGGCGTCTTCCAGCCATAGTTGCCCAGATCGCCGATGACGTTGCCGTTATAGATCTCCTGGCTCAGCGTACCGACCTGAATGCCCTGTGCCTGCAGGTAATCCAGCTGGGCCTGGTTTACCCCGTTCGGTATGAAGGGATTCCAGGGCACGCAGTTCGGATCCGTGCCATCAATGACTGACTGGCAAGTCGGCACACCGCCGACGTCGTGGACTTCCAGGGCGCGCTTGAGACGGTCGATGACGAAATAGTTCGCCGTCACCGTCCTGCCCCGGCCGGTCGAGTACTGTGCGGAAACGTCGTAGTCCCACGCCTCGTTGATGGCGCCACGCAGGCCCACCGTGCCACGGAACCCTTCGTTCCCGAACTGCTGCTGGCGGCCACCGCCTTCGACATTGCGGCGACCGATGTACATGATGGTCGGCGTGCCGGCTGCGATCGCCGCCGCGTCGCAGCCGATGGCTGCGAGCGAGCCCGATGGCAGCAGCGGGTTGTCGCAATTGACGACGTTGGTGTCGAAGAAGTTACCACCCGGGGCGATCTGCGCGATCGACTCGTAGTCGTTGAACGCCAGCGAAGCATAGACATCGGCATGTTCACCGAATTCATAGTGACCGATGGCGCCCAGGTCAAAGCGACGCTCGGGACGCTGGTAATGATTCAGCGGGCCGAAGTTGTACTGGTCCAGGGCACCGCTGAAGTTCCGGAAGTTGGTTGCCGTGTTGATGGTGAAGTTATAGGTTGAGAAATCCGTGAACCGGCCGCCGGCACTCGTGGACGAACCGCCGCAACTGAAGGACACGGTCGGGTTGGCATTGAGCGAGCAGGCCGAGTAGTCGCGCTCGGACTGCAGGATCGCGTCGCTGTCGAACACGCTGGCGTAGGCCGTGATGTTGCCGCGGCCGTCACCGCCGTTGACGCCCATCATGACGCCAATCTGCTTGCCCGCGCCGTCCGTGACCGTGTTGGCCGGCAGCTGGAACTGCGCCGGGTTCGTCAGGGCGCGCGCCGCGATGACGTCGCGAAGTTTCACCAATCCGGGGCCCTTGTAGTCATTCTCGTGCCAGTAGAAGTTGTACTGGCTCGTCACCTCGACGCCCTCGAAGTCTTTCTTGAGGATGAAGTTGACGACGCCGGCGACCGCGTCGGAGCCGTAGACCGCGGATGAACCGCCGGTCAGGACTTCAACCCGTTCGACCATCTGCGCGGGAATGGAGTTGATGTTCGCCGCCGAGTTGTTGGTGCTGCCGTAGGGCAGGCGCCGTCCGTCGACCAGCACCAGGGTGCGTGCTGAACCGAGACCGCGCAGGTTCAGTGTCGCCGTGCCATCCGCGCCGTTCGCAACGGTCACGTTCTGGGCGGCAAATGCCTGTGGCAACTGGTTGATCAGGTCTTCGATGCGATTCACGCCTTGCGTCACGACGTCGCCCGCCGTGATCTGCGTCACTGGTGTCGTGGTTTCCAGATTCGCGGACTTGATTCGCGAACCCGTTACGGTAATCTCGCTCATGCTGGTCTGCGCAAGCGCAGGTGCCGCAACTCCGGCAGTCGTCAGTGCACTCATGATGAGCGCGCGACGAACCGCAGTTGCGACGCGATTGTTACGTTCCATAGTCTCTTTCCTCCCGCGAACGGCGCTGCCGTTCTTCCGATCCGTTGATATGTGAACTGTCGTGCACAAACTCAAACGTGGCGAAATGCATACGCGCTTCGGGCCACTTCTGGTTGCGGCATCTTAGCAACTTTTGTAGCTTGCGCAAGTCAGTGTTGGAAATTAGCAACAACGGCGCCGCAGGAGGGCAGTTTCTCATCGTTGATGGTCCGTCCGCGTGTTGCGACGACAACAGCCAGCGATCCCGCCTAGGAAAAATCGAAGCCAAAGCATGTTGTATTTAAGCAACAATAGATTGTTGACCAGCCTGGACGACGCCGGCACCGGCGACAGCCAGATTCGTGATGGAGATGGCGCAATACGGTTTCGGGTGGCGACCGCAAAGCCGCCTCCACAGCCGGGAATTTCTACTTTTCGCGGTCAATTCCCGGCCAATTCGCTGATGCCAGGGGTGAAACACTCGGGTCTGCTGCGCGCGATTTGCCGCCGAACGCGGGATGCAGGACGCGATCACCGGCGGACAGCCCGATCCTCGACGCGGTGCCGGCGACAAGCTCGAGTACGCCCGTCACCGGCGCGATTGACTGGATAGGCGCGAGCGACAGGGGCTTCGTGCGATTGGCGACATTGACAACGATGCCGTCCTGGTCGATGAACACGATGTCGAGTGACAGGTAGGTATTCTTCATCCAGAACGCCGCGATACGGGGCTGCTCGAACAGGAACAACATGCCATGGCCCGCAGGCAGGGCCCTGACAAACATCAGGCCGCGCTCGCGGCTCTGGTCAGTGTCGGCGATCCAGACCTTGAAAACGTGCCGGCCGGTAGCTGTGCTCAACTGTATATTGGCGCGCGGCAGCCCTGCGAATGGCGCTGGCGCACGCTGGCCGAGGGCGAGCGCAGATCCGGTGCACAGGGCGGCAATGGCGAGCAGGGTAGGCAGTTTCTTCATGGCGGAGCGGGCTCGGCCGCGGTCGCAGCATCGCCCTCGCTGTAACTGACGAGCCCAGCGAAGTCGAATCGCGTCAACAGTACGGAGCCGTCGCCGTCCAGGGCAGTCGCGGGCACGGTGCAGAAGCCCCTCGCGGTCACGCGGTAGCTCCGTGGCGGCAGCGACTGGTCGTCGAGCGCTGTCTGTTCGACTTCATCGAATACACAGCGGTTCTCGCCCTGGGTGCCGTAGATCCGCTCGCCGGTTTCGTCCAGCAGCGTGACATTGACCGGCACGCCGCGCGCCGAGACGCCCATGCCGAGATCAGGAGCCGCGAACAAGATGGCAAGTTCCCCGGCTTCCGGCAGGCGCCCGGCAAAGCGCAGCCGCATCCCGCGGCCGTCGGGACGCGCCATGCCGGTGCATTCGAGTCCCGGCTCGTGCCAGTTGACATCGGCCTCGATGCTGCCGCGCAGCCGCATCGACAGGAATCCGGCATTTTCCGGCAGGCAGCGCTCCGTCCTCGGTTCCGTCGCGGCCGGTGGAATGGCAACCGCGTCAGGGATGGCGAGATGCAGAAATGCGATCAATACTGCCATGGTCCGCCTGCGATCCCGCTTAATCTGCGCTTCTCGGCGCCACCAGCAGGTGCTTGGCGAGAATGCCGTGGACACGGCCGATGCCGCGCACGAGATGCAGGAACCCGGTCAGCAACAGCACACCGAGCAGGATCGCAAATGGGGCTAACAATGGCGAAGGTCCGGCGAATATGCCGTCATCGAAACTGATGCCGCCTGAGCCCAGGCCAGCGGCGAGCAGCAGGCCCCCGATCGATACCAGGATCAGCCCCAGCCCGACCGCGATGCCGGTGACGACAAATGTGAAATAGAGAATCCCGAGCGGCAGCATCAGCAGGAAGTAAAACATGGTTGTCCAGGTGCGCCGGTCAGTGAGCATTTCCTTGATGCGCTCGATGATCGGCATTCCCTTGCTCGGGTAGACCGGGCGCCGCGGCATGCGCTGACCCAGCAGGCCTTCGACCAGACGGCCCTCAGCGAGTGCCAGCACGCGCGTGAATCCCACGAACAGCAGGAACACCGGTATGCCGATGATCATCACGATGAGGCCTGCTGAAATGGAGAGACCTGTGACGGTCGCCGTGAAGTAGAAGATGCCAGTCACCAGCGCCAGCAGCATGTAGAAGAGTGCGGTCCAGGTGCGGGAATCGCCGTAGATGCTGAAAAATCGGCCGATTGCGGTCGGTGCGGCGCTGCGCGGGGGTGGCGCCAGTGCGCTGCGAACCTGCTTCTCGGTCGAGCGATAGGCCTCGGCAACCTCGTCTGGCGCGCCATAGGTGCTGGCGATGAGTTCGAGCGTGTCGGCCTCGCTGCGATCGGGATTCGCAGCGAATTCCGCGCGCAGGTATTCCTCCGCGTCATACAGGGCATCCTGCACCAGGGCCGGGTCTTCTCCCGCGAGCGCAGCGCGAAGCGCCTCGAGGTACTGATCGATCGAGCGTGGCGCGGATCTTTCGTTCATGACGATGCTCCCCTGGACTCCGTGAACCCATCGACAAAATCGCGTGTGGCATGCCAGATGCTGCACCACTCGGCCAGCGTCTTGCGGCCGCTGTCCGTGATGCGGTAATAGCGACGCGGCGGGCCAGCGTAAGAAGGTACGATCCTGCTTGCCAGCAGGCCGTTGGCTGACAGTTGGCGCAGGACCGGGTAGAGGGCACCCTGCTTCACGGGCGGGCTGCCATCCGCGAGCCGCTGCAGGCGCTTGGCAATCTGGTATCCATAGAGGTCTTCCTCAGCCTGGTCTAGCACTGCAAGCAATATCAGGCCCACCAGACCAGCATTCAGCTCGCGCTGAAACTTCTGCGCGAGGCGCTCCTGCGACGCAGGCTCTTCGGAGTCGCTGCTCGATGCAGTATCTCGTGACACCAAATGCTACCTATTCGCCTGCATTACGAAGTAGATAGTACTATTAAGTAAGCAGTAGTCAAGTTCGAACTATGCATGGGACCGAATTACGGCTCGTGAATGCCGGATGAAGGTTCCGATAAGATTCAGCGATGAAAACCCTGCTGCCCCTGGTATGCGCTGCCCTGCTGGTCGCCTGTGCCGGTCTCGGGTCGAAGCTCGAAACCCCGCGCGTGTCATTCGTGGGCTTGAAGCCGCTCGAGGCGAGTCTGTTCGCGCAGCGGCTCGAGGTGCGGCTGCGGGTGCAGAATCCGTACAGCCTGGCGCTGCCAGTCAAGGGACTCGACATCGACGTGGAGCTGGCGGGGGAGCAATTCGCCCATGGGGTATCGGCGCGCGAGTTCACGGTGCCGGCGAATGGCGAGGCGGAGTTCGACATGATCGTCACGGCCAATGCAGCGACGGCGCTGATCCGGATCCTGGGCGATCGTGAATCGCGCGCGGCCATCCCGTACCGCCTGAAAGGCAGGCTTTCGACGCGCCTCGGCATGCTGCGCTCGATCCCATTCGATCAGTCTGGCACGCTGCCAGTCGCCGCTGCGGCGGACAGGAAGAACCGCATGATCGACTGAGACTTGAGCAAGATCCGGGTTGCCGGGATGGGCCCTTCACGCCAATCTGGCACCACCATGGCAATAACCGGATCCGGGACGATGATGAGCCAGACTGCCCCGACTGAAACATCCGCATACCGGCGCATGGAACGCGTCATCAGCCACATCGAGCGGAACCATGAACGCCAACCGCGCCTCGACGAGCTGGCGCGTGTCGCCGGTCTCAGCGTCTTCCATTTTTCCCGGGAATTCCGCCGCTGGGCCGGCTTGTCACCGACCCGCTACCTGCGCACGGTCGCGCTGTCGGTGGCGAAGCAGGAGCTCGACCGGCGTGGCTCGGTGCTGGCTGCGGCCTGGGCGGCAGGGCTCTCCGGTGGCGGCCGGCTGCATGACCTCTTCGTCAGTTTCGATGCCGTGACGCCCGGCGAATACAAGGACGGCGGCTTTGGCGTGCGGCTGCGCCACGGTTATTCGACATCGACATTCGGCCGCATTCACGCGGCGTTTTCCGCGCGCGGCCTGGTGCATCTGGCCTTCGTAGATGGAACCGACGGCGCCGCGCTCACGTTGCTGAAAGCGCGCTGGCCACGCGCCCACTTCGAACGCGATGACCAGGCGGTCGCCGCACTCGCGGCGCAGGTGTTTGTCGAACGGCGCGGCCCGGTGGCGCTTTCAGTCGCGGGCACCAATTTCCAGGTCAAGGTCTGGCAGGCCCTGCTCGAACTCGGCTCGCGGGGACCGACCAGCTACTCCGAACTCGCGCGCGCCATAGGCCGGCCATCAGCGAGCCGCGCTGTTGGACAGGCCGTCGGCGCAAATCCGATCGCATGGCTCATACCCTGTCATCGCGTGTTGCGAGGCGATGGCGGAATCGGCGGTTATCGCTGGGGGGTCGAGCGCAAGCGGGCCATGCTGGCATGGGAACACGCCGCGAGCGCTGGCGCGCGCGCCTGAGCCTCGCGAATCGGGGACTCAGCTACTGCCTTACCGGGGCGCCGCTTTGGCATTTCGCGCGTCTGCATCGTCGGCGCTGTCCGCTTCCTCTGGTGCACGCGTCTTGCGTGGTGAAACCATCATCGCCAGCATGCTTTCCTGCATGCGATTCCACAGTTCCATGTTCTGGCGGGTCATTTCGGCCATCGCATTCATCGGCGGCGGCGTGCTGTTCAACATCTGGGAAATCTGCTGCTGGACGTTTTCCTGCTGGCGCATGAAGGCGGCAACGCTCTGCTCGAGGTAGCGCGCCATGAAGTCCTGCATCGGCCCGCCGTAGTAGCGGATGATCGTCTCCAGGAGCTGCGTGGTCAGGATGGGCTTGCCGAACTGTTCCTGCTCGGCGATGACCTGCAGCAGGATCAGCCTGGTGATGTCCTCGCCGGTCTTGTCCTCGACCACGCGGATCTTCTCGCCCTTGACGATCAGGTCGCGGATATCCTCGAGCGTGACATGCTTGCTGATCGATGCGTCATAAAGTCGCCGGTTGGCGTACTTCTTGATCAGGCGTTCCTTGGTCATGGACCGAGTGTACCGGATGATGCCGCAGTGCGATAACGCACTGCGGCATAGGCTTGCCTGGCCGCCTGGCGGGCAAAAAAAAGGACGGCGGCCCGAAGGCGCGCCGTCCCGAGGGGGAAGGTCGGAGTCCGATCAGGCGGCTTTCTTTGCCGTCTGGACGGTCTCGGCGACAGTCTTGTCGAAAAGCTTGCTGATCTCGGCCTGGTGCTCGGTAGTGAGCTTGACCAGATCCTGCGAACGCTGTGTGGCCTTCTCGGCAAACTGCGTCGCCAGTTCGGTCTGACGAGCCGTCAAGTCATTGAAATCCTTGGCTGTCGTCGTGAGCTGCATCTGCTGCATGGAGAATTCGAGCATCTCACCGGCGAAAGCCAGCTGCTGGCGCGCGACGCGCTCGAAACCCTTCAGGGTCAGCTCCTGGAACCTCGCGGCGGGCGCGAATGCCTTCCTGCTAGCATCCACGAAAGCGCTGAAATCGAAAGTCTGGTTGGTCATTTCTGGCATCCTTGAGTTTGTGGGCAAATTGCGATTGAGGTAATTGTAAACTAGCTTTTACCGCAGTGCAACAAGAATTACGTAACTATCAATCTACGCTGTTTTTTTAACAATAAGATTAGTTAAAACAATGTGTTATTTTATTTTTTCAGTGATAACTTCGGGCTCGGAATCGCATTATTATTTTGCGCCGCACGCGAGCCCGGTGTGGCAGAAGCTGCGATGACGGATCCCACGAGCGAGGCCGGGCGGGAATTCGGGCAGCAGGCGGCCGACGGCGGAGCGCAGGCCCTGCGGCGGATGCGGGAATTCGGCGACGATTATCTCGGCATCACCCGGGAACTCTGGCGTCTGATCGAATCGCAGTCGACGGCGACGCCGGGAGCTTCCTCACCGGCGTTGCGCGAGGGCCTCGAACAGCTTCACGATGCGCTGAAGGAAAAATTCGAGCGCATGTACGTGCCGGTCATGGATCCGTTGCACGCGCAGCAGCAGGCGACCGAGCGCCTGATGAGCACCAGTCTGCGCTGGCAGCGCGCATCGGCGCGCATGAGTCAACTGCTCTCGGTCGCTGCCACCGCCGCCGTCGGCAATCTCGCCGCCGCGCTTGCCGGCCCGCTCGCGGCCGGCCCTCCGGTCACCTCGCTGCGCCAGTTGCATGATCTGTGGGTCGAATGCGGCGAGCGGGCCTATGCCGCCGCGGCCCACAGCGAGGAATTCGCCGCCGCACAGGCCGAGTTGCTGTCGGCAATGGTCGAGTTGCGATTCGAGCAGCACCGCGCGATCGAGGAATGGGCGCGGGTATGGAACCTGCCGTCCCGCTCCGAGATCGACGCGATCCACAGGCAGCTGCACGAACTCCACCGCCTGCTTCGCGAGGCGCGCGAGAGATGACACGCCTGGCGATAGACGCCGCCCAAGCCGCCGGAGAAATCGCCGATTTCTCGCGCCGCATGGCCGCGGGAGCGCGCGCGCTCGCCGCGCTCGATGCGCCGGCGGAGGGCTGTTCGGCCCGCGATCCGGTGCATCAGCAGGATGGCGTCGTCCTGTATCGCTATCGGGCCCTGGCCGCGGGCGCGGGCCTGCCGCCGCTCCTGATCTGCTATGCACTGGTCAACCGGCCCTACATGATGGACCTGCAGCCGGATCGCTCGCTGATCCGCGGCTTGCTGATGCGCGGGCTGGATGTCTATCTGATCGACTGGGGATATCCCGGGCCGGCGGACCGCTTTCTCGATCTTGACGACTACATCAACCGCTATCTGGGTGGCTGCATGGATCACATCCGCCGCACAGTGGGCGTGCCAGCGGTCAACCTGCTGGGCGTATGCCAGGGCGGCACGCTCGCCCTTTGCCATGCGGCCATGCACCCGGAGGCGGTCCGGAATCTGGTCTTGATGGTGACGCCGGTTGATTTCCACACGCCGGAGAATCTCCTGTCCAGGTGGATCCGGGGCGTGGACGTTGAGCGGATGGTCGCGGTGCTCGGGAATGTTCCGGGCGAGATCCTGAATGCGACATTCCTCGCACTGATGCCGCTGCGGCTGACAGTCCAGAAATACGCGGGAATCGCCGATATCGCCGATGACCCGGCCGCGCTCGCAAATTTCCTGCGCATGGAAAAATGGATCTTCGACAGCCCGGACCAGGCCGGGACCGCGTTCGCGCAGTTCGTGCGGTGTTTTTTCCAGCAGAACCGCCTGGTTCGGGGTGGGCTCGAGATCGGCGACGGGCGTGTGGACCTGGCGCGGGTCGGTTGCCCGGTGCTGAATATCCGCGCATCTCAGGACCACCTGGTGCCGCCATCGGCGACACTTCCGCTGCGCGGCCTGGTGGGCAGCCGTGACTACACGGACTTCGAATTCGATGGTGGACACATAGGCATCTATGTGAGCGCGAGGGCGCAGGAACTGCTGCCGCAGACGATCGCGGGCTGGCTGGAAAAACGCTGATGCAGGGACACACCGCGCATCGGTTGGCATCGCAACCATGAAATCGCCGCGCGAACAGGTCCTGGCGCATTTGCAGACTTCGATCGGCCGGGAAGTGTGCGTCAGCGAGTGGCTCGACATCACGCAGCAGCGCGTCGACGCTTTTGCGGATGCGATCGATGACCATCAGTGGATCCACTGCGACCCGGCCCGCGCGGCAAGGGATTCGCCCTATGGAGGGACTATCGCGCACGGTTACCTGACGCTCGCGCTTTACAACCAGTTGCGCGGGCTGATGCAGCGCGACCGCTCGGCATTGCCCGGCGTTCGCAATGTAATCAACTATGGCATCAACAAGCTGCGCTTTCCGAGTGCGGTGCGGGTCGGTGCGCGGATGCGCGCACGGGTGACGCTCGAGGCCGTCGAAGAAGTCAGCGGTGGCCTGCAGATCACCGAGCTCTACACTGCCGAGGTAGAAGGCAGCAGCAAGCCGGCCTGCGTCGCCGAAGTCATCATGCGGATGTATTTCTGAGGGGCCCGAGGACCGTGAACCAGCCCAGCCGGCCCATATTGATCGCAATCGCGGTGCTCGTGATCGCGGCGGCTGCCTATGCCTTCAGCAGCCGCCGGTCCGATGCGCCAGCCGCTCCGGGCGCCGCCGCCGCGCCCGAATCGGTGGCAGTCGTCACGGCACCGGTCGTGCGCAAGCCGATAGCTATCAGGATCGAAGCCCTCGGCACCGCCAATGCAAATGAGGCGGTTGAAATCACCTCGAAGACCGGAAACAAGGTGCTCGCGGTTCGATTTGACGAGGGCCAATGGGTCCGGCGCGGACAGGTGCTGGTCGAACTGGACGGGGCGCAGGACCGGGCCGACCTGGCCGCGGCCGAGGCGGCGCTTGCCGAGAGCCGGAGCGCCTACGCCCGCAGCCGCGATCTTTATGCGCAGCAGGCGCTGTCGCAGTCCCAGCTCGAGCAGATCGAGGCGACGCTGAAGGGAAACGAGGCGCGGGTGGCGGCGGCTGCGGCACGGGTCGCAGATACGGTCATTCGCGCGCCATTCGACGGTCGCGTAGGTTTGCGGCGTGTCAGCGTCGGTGCGCTGGTGAGCCCGGGCACGATCATCACGACGCTGGACGACACGCGAACGATGAAACTCGATTTCGATGTTGCGGAGACCTATCTTGCGATTCTGAAACCGGGGCTCGCCGTGACCGCGACCAGCATCGCGTATCCGGGTGTGTCATTCGACGGCATGGTCGAGTCGGTGGATTCGCGCGTGGATCCGGTCGCGCGTTCGGTCAAGGTGCGCGCGAGGATCCCCAACCCCGAGGGCCAATTGCGGCCGGGCATGTTCCTGAATATCGAGGTCAGTCGCGATCCGGAGCCGGGTCTCGTGGTACCCGAAGAGGCCCTGGTGCCTGAGCGCGGCAAGGTTTATGTCTTCGTCGTCGCGGAAGGCAGGGTATCGCGGCGCGAGGTCGCGACGGGGCGGCGCAGTCCGGGTGAAGTCGAGATCATGGGCGGCGCCGAGGCCGGCGAACGCATCGTGATCGAGGGCACGCAGAAGATCCGCGACGGCAGTCTGGTGCACGAACTGGCGCCCACCGCGGCGGGGGCGCGGGACCAGCCGTGAAGATATCTGAAATCTCGATCCACCGGCCGGTATTCGCGACGGTCATCAGCCTGTTGCTGGTGATACTCGGACTGGTTTCATTGACACGCCTGGCACTGCGCGAATACCCGGATGTGGACCCGGTGTTCGTGTCGATCACGACCAGTTATCTCGGTGCCGGCGCAGCGATCGTCGAAAACAAGATCACGCAGGTGATCGAGGACCGCATCGCGGGTCTCGAGGGCATCGAAACGCTGCGCTCGAGTTCGCGCGACGGGCGCTCGGCGATCAATGTCGAGTTCAGCGCCGATCGCGACGTCGACGGCGCCGCGAATGACATTCGCGACCGTGTCGGACGCGTCGTGGACGACCTGCCGGTCGAGGCGGATCCGCCGGAAATCCAGAAGGCCGAAGCGGCGCCAGAAGCGATCATGTACCTGAACCTGTCCAGCGACCGGATGTCGGCACTGGAACTGACCGATTACGCCGAGCGCGTGCTGATCGACCAGCTATCGGCGGCGCCCGGTGTCTCGCGGGTCGGCATCGGCGGCGAGCGCCGGCAGGCCGTGCGCATCTGGATCGACCGCAAGGCGCTGGCCGCGCGCAGTCTGACGGTCACCGACATCGAAGGCACGCTGCGGCGCGAGAATGTCGAACTGCCGGCCGGACGGCTTGAATCCACCGAGCGGGAATTCGCGCTGCGCACGGATACCGGGCTGACCAGGGTCGAGGATTTCCGCCGCCTGGCGATCGGGCGCGGGCCTGACGGCTACATGGTGCGGCTCGGCGATGTGGCGCGCGTGCAGCTCGGAGCGGAGAACGAAAGAAGCGCTGCCCGCTCGATGGGTTTGCCGGGAATCAGTCTCGCGGTCGAGCAGGTGTCGAAGGCCAATACGCTCGAGGTTGCCGGGCACGTCTACCAGACGCTTGATCGCATCCAGCCGGCACTCCCGGATGGCATGTCGCTGTCGATCAATTTCGACCGCGCGGTGTTCATCAGGGCTTCCTTGCGCGAGGTCGTGATCGCGCTCTGCATTTCGCTGACGATGGTGCTGATCGTGATCTTCCTTTTCCTCGGCAACCTGCGCGCGACGCTGGTGCCGGCGGTGACGATACCCATTTCGATCATTGCGACATTCATGTTCATGGATTTCATGGGCTACTCGATCAATGTGCTGACACTGCTTGGCATGGTGCTCGCGATCGGCCTGGTCGTCGACGACGCGATCGTCGTGCTCGAGAACATATTCAGGCGTATCGAGGCCGGGCAGCCGCCGCTGGTGGCCGCTCTGGACGGCAGCCGCGAGATCGGCTTCGCCGTGATAGCGACGACCCTGGTGCTGGTCTCGGTATTCGTGCCGATCTCGTTCCTGCCCGGCGCCATCGGCAGGTTGTTCCGCGAATTCGGCTTCACGCTGGCCGCCGCAGTGCTGTTTTCGAGCCTGGTTGCGCTGTCGCTGACACCGGCCATGGCATCGCGCATGTTCAGGGCCGGGGAACAGCGCGGCAGTTTCGCGCTGCGTCTCGACGCGTTTTTCCGCTCGTTCGCGCAGCGTTATGAGGCCCGGCTGCGGAGCCTGATCCGCCGTCCCTGGGCGCTTGTCGCCGGCGCGGCGGCGCTGGTGGGCCTCGCGGGACTGGCTTTCATGGCGCTTCCGCGCGAGTTCGCGCCGGCCGAGGATCGCGGTGTCATGCGCATCGAACTCGACGCCCCGGAGGGTGCCAGTCTCGAATACACCGAGCGCCAGATGATTGCAGCCGAGGAAATCCTGTTCCGGGAAATGGAACGGCACCGGGATATCCGGCGCTTCAACCTGCGTATCGGAACCGGCGGCGGGGGCGGCAGCACCGAAGTCAACGAGGTGCGGGGTTTCCTGATCCTCGACGACTGGGCCAGGCGCGAACGCAGCGCCGACGAAATCGCGAAGTCGCTGACCGGGCAGCTCGCAGGATTGCCGGGCGTCCGCGCGAGCGTCTACGCGCCGCAGGGCCTGGCGTCCCGGGGATTCGGCCGGCCGGTGCAGGTCGTCATCGGCGGTCCCGATTACGACACGCTGGCAATCTGGAGCGACCGGATTCTGGATCTCGCACGGCAGAATCCGGGCCTGACCGGCGTCGACACGAATTACAAGGAGCGCAAGCCGCAGATGGATGTGGCCGTCGACCGGGACCGTGCGGCTGAACTCGGTGTCTCGCTTGAAGCGGTCGGCCGCACGCTGGAAACCGTGCTGGGCTCGCGTGTCGTGACGACCTACGTGGATCGCGGCCGCGAGTACCGCGTGATCCTGCAGGGGCAGCCGGAAGACCGCGCGGTGCCGTCCGACCTGCAGAATCTCTATGTGCGTTCCGACCGCAGCCAGGCACTCGTGCCGCTCGCGAACCTCGTGCAGCTGACCGAGACTTCCGGCGCAATGCAGCTGAATCGATTTGATCGCCTGCGCGCCATCACCATCACCGCGGGTCTCGCGGCGGACTATACGATGGGTGAGGCCGTGAGCTATTTCCAGGAACTGGCACGCAGCGAGCTTCCGGCGTCTGCGCGGCTCTCGTTCGACGGGGAGTCGCGCGAGTACCTGCGCACGCAGGGCCAGTTGTGGACCACATTCGTGTTCGCGATCGCGATCGTGTTTCTCGTGCTGGCCGCGCAGTTCGAGAGCTTCAAGCATCCGGCGATCATCATGACGACCGTGCCGCTCGCCGTGGTCGGCGCGCTCGCGGGTCTCGGCATCTACCAGCTGCTGGGCTGGCGCATGTCGCTGAACGTGTTCAGCCAGATCGCGATGATCCTGCTGACAGGAATCGCCGCGAAGAATGGCGTGCTGATCGTCGAGTTCGCCAACCAGTTGCGCGACCGGGGCATCGAGCGGGTCGAGGCGATCATCCGTTCCGCGGCGGTCCGGCTGCGCCCGGTGCTGATGACCAGTCTGTGCACGGCCTTCGGGTCGCTGCCATTCCTGCTGGCAAGCGGGGCAGGCGCCGAGCAGCGCGAGCCGATCGGTGTCGTCGTATTTTTCGGAACCACGATTTCCGTGTTCCTGACGCTATTCGTGGTCCCCGCAGTTTATGTGCTGGTGGCCGGCGAGCGGCGTTCGCCGCATTACCTGTCGGCGCTCATAGAGCGGCTGCGCTCAGGCGCGACGCCCCCAGTGTCAAGCCACGGAGATACTCCGCAAGCTGCTGAAAAATAAAGCATTAAGTGAGGTGAGTCCGCGCATCTCCTGCCCCGGCTGATAGAATTCCGGATCGAACAACCGCCCCGCAGTTCCTGCGGGCGCCATTCGAGAGTCCGGCGCCACGAATCCAGCCGCCGGCCTGCCGATCGAAGATGCCCGACTCCAGTCGCGCCGCGGGGTCAGGCCGGCATTTCCCCGGCGCTGGCCCGTGGACGGAGGAACCAGGGAGTGGCGACGGCGACGCCTTACCGACAGCTCGAACAGGAGTTCCGCCGCCTGCACGCATTTCGCGGAGTGCTGGCGCTGCTGCGCTGGGACGCGGCCGTCACGATGCCGCGTGCGAGCGCCGACGTGCGCGGCGACCAGCTCGCCGCGCTGCAGATCGAGTGCCACACGCTGCTGGTGTCGCCAAGAATCTCGCGCCTGCTGGATCGCGCGGACGCCAATGCGCGCGGGCTGGCCGACTGGCAGAGCGCCAACCTCCGCGAGATGCGGCGCCTGCACGACCATGCGATTGCAACACCGCCGACACTGGTCGCACGGATCGCGCGCACCGTGGCACTTGCCGAGGCACGCTGGCGGGAAGCCCGCGAGCAGAATGACTTCGGCGTGCTGGCGCCGCATCTCGCGGAGGTCGTCAAGCTGACGCGCACCAAGGGCGAATTGCTGGCCCAGCGCTTCGGTCTCGATCCCTGGGATGCGCTGGCCGACGAGTTCACGCCGGGGCTGCTGTCGCGCGATATCGATGCGATATTCACGCCATTGTCACAGCGATTGCCGACACTCGTGACCGAGGCCATGGAAGTCCAGGCCGGGCGTCAAGTAACCCCCATCGAGGGCCGCTTCTCGGCCAGCCGCCAGCGTGGTCTTTGCACCGATGTAATGAAGGCGCTGGGGTTCCCGTTTGACCGCGGCCGCTTCGATGAAAGCGACCATCCATTCACCGAAGGCGTGCCCGGCGATATCAGGGTCACGGCGAAGTTCAATCCCAGGGATCCGTTCCAGGGACTGCTGGGCGCCTTGCACGAGACCGGTCAGGCGCTCTACGACCTCGGACTGCCGTCGGAATGGGTGGACCAGCCGGTCGGACAGGATCGCGGCATGGCGCTGGAAGAGAGCCAGTCGCTGCTGCTCGAGATGATCGTGGGTCGCAGCAAGGCATTCGTGTCATGGCTGCGGCCACTGCTCGAGAAGCACTACGGCGCCGCGGGTCCGGAATGGTCCGAGGGGAATCTCTATTGCTGCCTCAATCGCGTCGAACGCGGGCCGAACCGCATGGATGCGGACGAACTGACCTACCAGACCCATATCGGCCTGCGCTACGAACTCGAGCGCCGCCTGTTCTCCGGTGAACTTGCGGTCAAGGATCTGCGTGAAGCATGGAATGAACTGTCGGCCGACCGGCTCGGCCTGGTGCCCGTGTCGGATGTCGAAGGCTGCCTGCAGGACATCCACTGGGCGCTGGGGTCATTCGGGCATTTCCCGTCCTATGGCGTCGGCGCGGTGATTGCCGGCCAGTTCTGGGAAGCGATCAGGGAGCAGCACCCGGGCATCGAGACCGAGATCGCAGCGGGCCAGTTCAGCAGCCTGCTGGCGTGGCTGCGGGAGAGGGTGCATGCGATGGGCGCCAAGCTGGGCGTGCCGCAACTGGTGGAGTACGCGACCGGACGGACACTGTCAGCGGCGCCATTCCTGCGCTATCTCGAGCGCAAGTACGTCTCTGAATTCTAGAATGTCATCATGATTCCGATGCCAAAGGGAACCTCGGCCAGCTTCCGGCGACATGCCGCGCGACTGCGCGGCCTGGTCGGCAAGGCGATCACCGATTTCGGGATGATCGGAGAGGGCGACCGCATCATGGTCTGTCTGTCCGGCGGCAAGGATTCGTACACGCTGCTCGACATGCTGCTGTCGCTGCAACGCAGCGCACCGGTCCGCTTCGAACTGTGCGCCGTCAACCTCGACCAGAAGCAGCCCGGGTTCCCGGCGCGGGTGCTGCCCGATTATCTCGAGAGCCTCGGCGTCAGCTATCACGTGATCGAGCAGGACACCTACAGCGTCGTGCGCCGGGTCATACCGGAGGGCCGCACGCAATGCGGGCTCTGCAGCCGCCTGCGGCGCGGCGCGCTGTACCGGTTCGCGCGCGAGAATGGCTACACCCGGATCGCGCTGGGGCATCATCGTGACGACATCGTCCAGACGCTGTTCCTCAACCTGTTCCATGGCGGGCGCCTGAAAGCCATGCCGCCCAAACTGCTGTCGGATGACGGCAGCAATGTGCTGATCCGGCCGCTGTGATACGTGCCCGAGCGCGAAATCGCGCGTTATGCGCGCGCGCGTGGATTTCCGATCATTCCCTGCACCCTGTGCGGCTCGCAGCCGAATCTGCAGCGTGTGGCGATTGGCCGCATGCTGGAAGCCTGGGACCGAGATCATCCGGGGCGGGTGGATGCGATCTTCACTGCGCTCTGCAATGTCGAACCCTCGCACCTCGCCGATCCGCGCCTGTTCGATTTCGCCGCTCTCGAGCGCATCACCACTGGATCCGCCTCCTGACGTGCCGTTGCACCCGCCGCCGCTGCCGAACAGCCGTAGCGCCGCCATCGGGCACATGGCGAACGCCTTGAATCAGGCCGGGACGCGGCCGCCATGAAGCCGCGGGGACGCAGTCGCGCAGGCTGGCACCGGCTTGACGACGAGAAACTGCTGGACGTCCGCCTCTGCGATCTCGGTTTGCGGATCGAGGGTTCAGCTGTCGAGCCGCAGGTCGAACGCCTGTATCGCGATTTTGAGGCTCGCGGCATCCTGTTTCGCCCGCACTGCTGGATCGCCGAGGAGTGGTTCTCGCCGGACGGCGTGCCGGGATTTGCCGTGCCCTTCTACATCCTGCATCCACGCCTGAAAATATTGCAGCGCCGGTTCATGGGGGAAGTCGAAGGCGGCAATGCCCAGTCCCTGCTTCGAATACTGCGCCACGAGGCAGGCCACGCCATCGACACTGCCTACCGGCTGCGCAGGCGCAAGAGATGGCGCGAGACATTCGGCTACGCGTCGACACCCTATCCGCAGCATTATCGTCCACGGCCCGGCAGCCGCCGCTTCGTGCAGCACCTCGGAAACTGGTATGCACAGAGCCATCCGACCGAGGACTTTGCGGAGACTTTCGCCATCTGGCTGACGCCGCGATCGAACTGGCGCAGCCGCTACGCGGACTGGCCGGCGATCCGCAAGCTGAACTACGTCGACGAGCTCATGCGCGAGATACGCGGCAAGCGGCCGGTATTGCGCGCGCGCCACCATGTGGAGCCGCTGCGGACCGCGGACTGGACCCTGCGCGAGCACTACCGGCGCATGGTCCGGCATTACCGGACGGACGATGCCGAGCGCATGGACCGGATACTGGGGCGCGTGTTCACCCTGAAACGGCAGCGCCGCGGCCAGGCGACTGCCGCGCGGCGTCTGCGCGAGGAACTGCCGGTGTTCAGGCGCCGCATTGCGCGCCGGCTTGGCGCCAGCGAATACCTGGTGCAGGAAGTAATCGAGCACCTGATTTACCGCTGTTTCGCGCACGGCCTGCTGGTGCGCGACGACTGGCGCCACTCAAGGCGCCGCGTGGAACGATTCATAATCACGCTGGTGCGCAGGGCGATGCGCAATACCGGACCGAGTCTGGTCTTATGAAGAAGAAACGCGTACTCGTGCTGGTTCATGAAACCCTGGTGCCGCCGGAAGACCTCGACAATGTCACTGACGCCGAGATCGCGGAATTCCGCACCGAGCTCGACGTGATCACGCAGCTGCGTGAGTCCGGGCACGAGGTGCAGCCACTCGGCATCGGTGACAGTCTCGGCGAATTGCGCAGGCTGATCCGGGAATGGCGGCCGCAGGTCTGCTTCAACCTGCTGGAGGAATTCGGCGGCATCGTGACCTACGACCAGCATGTGGTCGCCTACCTGGAGTTGCTGCGCCAGCCGTACACCGGCTGCAATCCCTGCGGCATGATGCTGTCGCGCAACAAGGTGCTGTCAAAGCAGATTCTTTCCTACCACCGCATTCCGACGCCGCTGTTCGCCGTGTTCAAGCGCGGCTCGGTAATTCGCATTCCAAAGCGGCTGCGGTATCCGCTGTTCGTCAAATCGGCAACGGAGGACGCCTCGCTCGGAATTTCGCAGGCGTCCATCGTCGACGATGCCGCGAAGCTCCGCGAGCGCGTCGCTTTCATCCACGAACACACCAATTCCGACGCCCTGGTCGAGGAATTCATCGAAGGCCGCGAACTCTACGTCGCAATGCTCGGCAACGAAAGAATCCGCACGCTGCCGCCGTGGGAGTTCATGTTCGGGGAACTGAAGGACGGCAGGGCGGGTATTGCGACGCGCAAGGCGAAGTGGGACCCCGCATACCAGGAGCGCCATAACATCACCAGCCGCGCGGCGGAGGATCTGCCTGAAGGCCTGGCCGAGAAGCTCGACCGTCTGGCGCGTCGTATCTACCGTGCACTGCACATGTCGGGCTATGCGCGCGTGGATTTTCGGGTGCGTGCCGACGGCACACCCTTCGTCCTCGAAGCCAACGCGAATCCGAACCTCGAACAGGACGAGGACTTCGCCTGGGCCGCAGAGCATGCGGGCATGGACTATGCGGCGCTGCTCGGACGGATCATTGCGCTCGGTCTGGCATACCGGGCTGAATGGCGCAAAGACTAGGATGGCCGCCTAGTCGCGCAGGTGCTGATCCAGCCAGCGCAGCACTTCCTCGTGCCATTGCTGGCTGTTGGCCGGCTTCAGGATCCAGTGATTCTCGTCGGGAAAGAACAGGAACCGGCTCTCGATGCCGCGCTCCTGCAGCGCCGTGAATGTGGAAAGTCCCTGCGTGTAGGGCACGCGGAAATCGAGCGCCCCGTGGATCACCAGCATCGGTGTCTTCCATGCCAGCATCTGACTGGCCGGATTGTCGCGTTCGTGCCCGGCGGGATTGGCGTGGTACGGGCCGCCATGATCCCACTCGGGAAACCACAATTCTTCGGTCGAGTAGTACATCGACCGGTTGTCGAACAGGCCGGCATGATTCACGAGGCAGCGGAACCGGTCCGGCCACCTGCCGGCGATCCAGTTCATCATATAGCCGCCGTAGGAGCCGCCGAGCGCACAGGCGTGATCCGCATCCAGCCAGGGAAATTTTTCGACGGCCGCGGCGAATCCCTTCTTTAGGTCTTCGAGCGGCTTTCCGCCCCAGTCCTGACTGACCGAGTCCGTGAATGCCTGGCCGTAACCCGTCGAACCGTGGAAGTCGATGAATACGGCCGCGTAGCCCGCCCCCGCATGAATCTGCGGGTTCCAGCGATAGCTCCAGGTATTCGCATAGCTCGACTGCGGTCCGCCATGGACGATGAAGGCGACTGGATAGGTCTTCCCCGGGTCCCAGTTCCACGGTTTCATGACATAGCCGAAAACTTCTTCGCCGCCGCTGCCTGCAAAGCTGAATTGTTCGGGTTCGCCAAGATGCACATCCGCAAGCCGCGCCGCATTCACCTCCGTCAATCGCCGCGGTTCGGCGCGGCCGTCGATGAGGTAGAGATCGGCCGGCGCGGTCAGGCTTTGCAGCGCGTAGACGATGCGATCGCGGCCGCTGTCGAACTCGGTGACATGGCCCGGACCCGTCAGCATCCTTCGCGAGCCGTCCTGCAGGTCGATCAGCCACAGCGGATGCTGGCCCAGGTGGTGTGTCAGCGCATACACCTGCGCGCCGTCTGCCGAGAAGCCGAATGCTCCGATCGAGCGGTCCCAATCTCCGCTCGTGAACCGGATTTCACCGCTCGCGGCATCGCGCACGACCAGGCGGAAGCGATCGGCCTCAAAGCCCGGGCGCTCCATCGCCAGATGCGCGATCAGGCGGCCGTCAGGTGAATACGCGGGTTGCGCATCCCAGGCAGCGTTCGCGGCAGTCAGATTGACCGGCGCTGCGCCCCCGGTCGCCGGCACGCGGTAAATGTCAAAATTGGTCGACTTGGGCTCAATGCGGCCGCGCACCCGCGCCGCGAACACGACCTGGCTACCGTCCGGGCTGAAGGCGTAATCCTGGCGTCCACCGAAGGGACGGGACGGCACGTCGGCGTCGAGTGTCGCGGTGAGTGCCACCGGCGGACCCAATGCTCTGTGTTCCTCGTCGAGGGCGACCGCAAACAGCCGGGACACGCGGCCGTCCTTCCATTTGTCCCAGTGCCGCACAAACAGCTGGTCATAGCGCTGGCCACGCCGTTTCCCGGCCGTCCTTTCGTCGAGACGCTTGCGCGTGCAGTCGAGGTCGCTGCAATCGGGAAAAACCTCCAGGCTCACCAGCAGCCGGTCGCCGCGTGGCGAAATCCTGAAACTGCCGACATCCAGCGGCAACCGCGTGACCTGGGCCGCCTCACCGCCTGCCAGCGGCAGGTACCAGACCTGCGTCGCGCCGCCACGCGCGGACAGGAAATAGATTCCGCTTCCATCGGGCGCCCAGTCGGCGGCCGTGTCATTTTCCTCGCTGCCGGTCAGTCGGCGCGGCGCCATGCCGGTGTCCAGGCCCGTGAGCCAGAGATCACTGCGCCCCCGGTCTGCCGCCAGATCCGTCTCGCGCAGCGTGTAGACGACGCTCCGGCCGTCCGGAGAAATCCGTGCTTCGGAAACGCGAGCGAGGCTCACGAGGTCGGCGGCATTCAGACCGCGGGGCGCTGCGATCGCGGGCAGCGAGAGGGCGGCCGCGGCGGCGGCCAGCATCAGGCGTCGCACGATCCATGACTTCGGCAATAGTCGGAATCCGGATTCTATCAAGTGCTTCCGGCGATTCGCGGCCTGATCAGGCCGAACGCGCTTGAGTTGCTGTGCAGAAATGTCGCGCCCTGGACCGGCGCGATCTCGCCAGCGCTGAACATGCCGGCGACCGGGACATCCACCCGGCGCCGCAGCGCGCCGGAATCATGGCCGGTGACGCCAAACATGCCGCGGCCGCGCGCAGCACAGGCGAACAGCAGTGCGGCGGCGGGCGGCATGCGTCCGTCGAGCGCAGCGCCAAGCCGTGCCGTCAGCTCGCGCGATGCCGCATTGCCGTCGCGCAGGTGAAACTGCACGACGGCATTTCGCGCAAGTCGCGAGCCTATCCACAGCGCGCCGCTCTCGGGGTCGAGGCCCAGTACATTCCGGATCAGGAATTCGCCGGTTCCGGCGGTCGGCTGCGCGCCGGGCAATGCGAAACCGATGCAGAGCGAGTCGCCAAAACGTTCGCGCTCAGCCTCGTCGAGATTCGAGAACAGCGAAGCCAGCAGTTCCCTGGGCCTGCGGCCGTCCAGTTCGTGCAGCAGATTGCCTTCGCAGGCGGTCACGAACAGCGGTTCGCCGATCGCGCGGCAGCCCTGCGCGATGACGGGATCGATCAAGACATTTCCGGTCAGCGCCAGTAGCAGGCCCCCCGAGCGCTGGATTTCCCGATTCTTGAACAGGCGTGCCGCCCCGGGTTCAAATGCGCCGCTGGTCAGGCCGCCAACGACCGTCGCGCCGGGAAATGCACGATCGATTCCCCTGGCGCAGGATTCGGTGTCGATGGTGGCCGGATCCGTAAGCAGCAGGAAGCTGGGTTCCGACGCGGGGCCGAGATCGAGGAGCCTCCACCAGATCTCGCGCGAGGCTGTGAGCGGCGGCAATGTTGCCTGCTCCAGATGCAGCGCCGTCATTGTCGCATCGCCGAGCCGGCCGGCCAGCAGCGCGATGCCAGGCTCGTCTTCCACTTCAGTGCCGCCGCCGATCAGGCCTCCGGCATTGCAGCCGAAAAAGAGGCTCTCGCCGAGCCACCGCTCGATGATCTGCGGCAGCCTGTCGATTGCCGAGTCATAGGCAGTCGACACGAATGCAATGACAAGCTCCGGATGTACCATTCCGGCTTCGTTTTCCATCTGATCGAGTGCCTCGGCGGCGGCCGATTCAAGGTCGCGACCCAGGCCGATTGCGCTTGCCCACTTCATGACAGATCCAGCTCAGGCGCCGGCACCGACTTCTTCCTCCGGAATGACGATGGATTCCTGCTCCGCGGCACGTATCCAGCCCTGCAGGTGTTCGTCTTCAAGCATTGTATCGAGATAGCGTGCCGCAAGCGCGCTGAGCGGCAGGCCGTAGGTCCTTACCCGCAGTGCGACCGGCGCAAACATCGCGTCGGCGACGCTGAAGTCGCCAAACAGCCACCGGCCGCGCTCGCCGTGGTCGCGCCTGCAACCAGACCAGATCGCGTCGATGCGGCGCAGGTCATGTTCGAGCGCCGATGTCATCGCGACATGCCTGCCGGTGGCGCGCACATTCATCGGGCAGCATTCGCGCAGCGCCCGGAAGCCGGCATGCATCTCGTGCGCGATGGAACGGGCCTGGGCGCGCAAGCCGATATCGGCTGGCCAGCCACGGCCACCGGCAAGCTCGGAAACGAATTCGCCGATCGCGAGCGATTCCCAGACGTGCAGATCGCCTTGCAGCAGCACCGGCACCTTGCGCGTCGGCGACAGCTTGGGGACTTCGCTTTCAAACTCGGGGGTACCGAAATGGAACTGCCTTTCGGTGAATTCCAGATCGAGATGCCGGAGCAGCAGCCATGGCCGCAACGACCAGGAACTGTAGTTCTTCGTTCCGATCACGAGCACGAGCCCGCCCATGCGGACGAGCCTGCGCGTGTGGCCGGGGCCGGTCAATCCTCCGTGAACTTGCGGCTCTTGATCCAGCGCGACAGTCTGTGCAGATCCTTCTTTTTCCTGTATCGCTTCTTGGCCAGCAGTCCGCTGTCGTAGGGGTCATAGCCCTTCTTCAGACCGGCCGGGTTCTGCCTGACTCCCCGCATAGCCGCTTGTGACTCGTCCTCGCTGATCGTCAGCGTTGGATTGTCCAGCAGGCGCTTGATGACGTCCCCGCTCCGCACCGGGGTGCTCGGCACCCAGACGGCATTGCCGAGTTCGTCGAATTCGATCCTGCCCCGGCCGAGGCGTTGCTCCTCGGCGTAATGCTCCTGCTCGCCCGGCTGGGTCGAAATCTTCTTGGGTTCGTCAGCGTCGCCCATGAGGTCCAGGTTCCCGCAGATCGAGGATTCCCAAGCAAAAGGTACAGAAACGCCCGTGCCCGAACCGAGAAGTGCTGCACATAATCATGCTGTCTGCCGCCTGCGCCTGAGGCTCAAGACTGGATGTATATACAGTAGCCCGCTACCATGGCTGGGTGAATCCGTCGCAGCAGCTCGGACAGCTGAACGAAGCCCAGCGGCAGGCCGCCTGTTTCGGGGAGCGCAGTGCCGGGCGGAAATTCCGGAGTCCGGCATTGCTCGTCATCGCAGGCGCGGGTACCGGGAAGACCAACACGCTCGCGCATCGTGTCGCGCAACTGGTGATGGAAGGCATCGACCCGGCGCGAATCCTGCTGCTGACATTCACGCGCCGGGCGGCGCTCGAAATGCGGCGCCGTGCGGAACGCATCGTCGGCGAAGCTCTGGGTCGGGGCTACCCCGCGCGGCCGGTGGCAGCCATGCGGCTGCCCTGGTCCGGCACGTTTCATTCCGTCGCAAACCGCGTATTGCGCGAATACGCCCTGGCACTTGGCATCGCGCCCGAGTTCACCGTGCTCGATCGCGGCGATGCCGCCGACCTGATCGACCTGCTGCGCCACGAGCGGGGTCTGTCGGGCCGGAAGCGCCGCTTTCCGAGAAAGGATACCTGCCTCGCGATCTATTCGCACCGCGTGAATGGCGGACGCCGGCTCGAGGAAGTCCTGCGCGAGGGATTCCCGTGGTGCGAGGAATGGGCTGAGGAATTACGCGGACTGTTCCGCGCATTCGTGGAGTGCAAGCGGGCGAATGCCGCGCTCGACTACGACGACCTGCTGCTCTACTGGCATGCGCTGATGCAGCAGCCCGCACTGGCCGCCGAAGTCGGCGGCCGCTTCGACCATGTACTGGTCGACGAATACCAGGATGTGAACCGGTTACAGGCCGATATCGTGCTGGCGCTGAAGCCGGGCGGCTCCGGCATCACCGTGGTCGGCGACGATGCCCAGGCAATCTATTCCTTTCGTGCGGCATCGGTCGGCAATATCCTGGAATTTCCGGATCGATGCGAGCCGCGCGCATCGCTGATCACGCTCGATCTCAACTACCGTTCGTGCCAACCGCTGCTGGATGCGGCAAATGCGCTTATCGCCGGTGCCGGCCGCCAGTATCGCAAGACACTCGTGGCAGCCCGCGGCGACGGTGCGCGGCCGCGTCTGGTTACCGTGCAGGACGAACGACTGCAGGCCGACTATGTCGTGCAGGGCGTGCTGCAGCGCCGGGAGGCGGGTATCCCGTTGCGGCGGCAGGCCGTCCTGTTTCGCAGTTCGGATCACAGCGACCGGCTGGAGCTCGAGTTGATGCGGGCCAATATCCCGTACGTCAAATACGGTGGTCTGCGCTTCCTCGAAGCTGCGCATGTCAAGGACCTGCTCGCCGTGCTGCGCTGGGCCGAAAATCCCAGAAACGGTCTCGCCGCATTCCGCGTGCTGCAATTGCCGGCGGGCATGGGCCCGGCGAATGCCGCGCGCATCTGGCAGCGTGTCGCGGATACCGGATTCCGGCTCGCAGAGCTGGCGGTGTGCGATCCACCCGCAGTTGCAGCGAAAACCTGGCCGGCATTTTCCGCGATGATGTCGGAACTCGCGGATCCGCAGGCCTCGTGGCCGGGCCAGATCGGGCTGGTGCGCGCGTGGTATGAGCCGGAACTCCCGCGACTCTACGACTCTGCCGCCGTGCGTGCGGCCGACCTTGACATGCTGGAGCAGCTCGCTCCCCAGTATGAAAGTCGCGAACGATTCCTGACCGAGCTGACACTCGATCCGCCGGGCGCGAGCGGCGACCAGGCGGGGCCTCCACTGCTTGACGAGGACTATCTCGTTCTGTCCACGGTGCACTCCGCCAAGGGACAGGAGTGGGACGCGGTCTACGTGCTCAATGTCACCGACGGGAACTTTCCGTCTGAGTTCGCAACCGGCAATGGGGAAGGCGTCGATGAGGAGCGGCGGCTGCTGTACGTCGCGATGACCCGCGCACGCGATGAACTGCACCTGATCGAACCGCTGCGATATTACGTGACACAGCAGTCTCGCACCGGTGACCGCCATGTCTACGGCGCCCGCAGCCGGTTTCTCAACGGCGCGGTCCTCGACACGCTGGATCGGACGGCCTGGCCGGAGGAGGCGGAGCAGGCCGTGGCGAATGCAGTCGCCCCCGCCGGCGGCCTGCGGGTCGACGTCGCCGATCGTCTGAAGGCGCTCTGGTAGGCTTCAGAGCGGTTTGCGGAAGCGCAGCGTGAAACGGTCGCTTTCGCCGATGGCTGCGTAGTGCTCGCGGTTCACGTCGCCGCCGCGGAATGTCGGTGGCAGTGACCAGACCCCATCCGGGTGGTTCTTGATGTCTTTCGGGTTCGCATTCGCGTCGCTGCGTCCGATCAACTCGAATCCCGCGGCTTTGGCAAGCGCAACTGCATGGTCCTCGCGCACATAACCGCTCCTGGCGCGCGGATCCTGCGGTTCACTGTTCGATGCCCGGTGTTCGACCATGCCGAGGATTCCGCCCGGCTTCAGTGCCCGCAACATCGCGGCCAGCATCGGTTCCGCGGCGTCGCGCGACATCCAGTTGTGCAGATTCCGGAAGGTCAGCACCATGTCGGCGCTGCCGTCGGGAACCGGCTTCAGCTCGTCCGGATGCTGCAGGGCCACCACCGTCGCCTTGCCATAGAGGTCGGGGCGCGAAGCGAGTTTCTCCGCATAGACCTTCAGGTTGTCCTGTACATACTTGCTTTCTGACTTCGGATCCCAGCTGGCTGCGATATAGCGGCCCTTGTCGCGCAGCACTGGCGCAAGTATCTCGGTGTACCAGCCGCCGCCGCCCGGCCAGACCTCGATGACGGTCATGTTCTGCCGCAAGCCGAAGAATGTCAGCGTCTCCTTCGGGTGGCGATACGCGTCGCGCGCACGATTTGCCGCGGAACGATGATCGCCCGCAAGCGTTCGTTCAATCGATGCGGCGGTCGCGGCATCCGTGACGGGCGCGGCGGCCGTTGCTGCTGTCGCTGCTGCCTGCCCGGTGCAGCCGGCGTGGAACATCGAGGCGATGACGGATACGGCAAGGATGATGCGCGACATGGACATGGCATGACTCCATTCGGTTCTCGAATTCGACGGTCGCAGAGTGATCTGGCACAGCATGATGCGGCAGAAAGCGGGCTCAGGCCACGTCGTCCGGCTCGAGGTAGGTGTAACCCGCGAGTTCGGACTCGTAGAATCGCTTCAGTGCCTGGCCCTCCGCAACCGACAGGCGGCCATCGCGCATGGCGCGCTCGCAGTCGCGCGCGAAGCGCGGGTAGAGTTCGTCGGTATCGTACTGCATGTAGCCGAGCACGGTGCTCGCGGTGTCGCCCTTGACGATTTCCTCGATCCACCAGCCGTCCGCGTCGTCAAGGCGGATGTGGACGACATGGGTGTCGCCAAACAGGTTGTGTAGGTCGCCGAGCGTCTCCTGGTAGGCGCCGACCAGGAATGCGGCCAGAAAATAGTCCTCGCCGTGAATCAGTTCATGCACCTCGAGCGCGCGCTTGATATCGCGCGATGACACGAAGCGATCGATCTTGCCGTCCGAATCGCAGGTGATGTCCGCCAGCACGGCACTGCGCGCCGGCCTCTGTTCCAGGCGATGCAGCGGCATGATCGGGAACAACTGGTCGATCGCCCAGCTGTCCGGCAGCGACTGGAACACCGACATGTTGCAGAAATAGGTGTCTGACAGCAGCGCCTCGAGCCCGTCGAGCTCCTCGGGAATTCGGCCGAGTTTGCGCGTGACGTCGCGCACCCTGGCGCAGGTTGCCCAGTACAGGCGCTCCGCCAGACTGCGCATCTCGATATTGAGATAGCCGAGACTGAACATCTGATGCGCCTGCTCACGCGCCTGCTGGGCGTCGTGCCAGCATTCCACCAGGCGGCGCTCGCTGACGGTCGCATGGGCGTCGAACAGGTCCGCAACCGGTTGCGGCAGGCGGCCGTCATCGGTCGCGGCGCGGTCGGGGGCGCTGAAATGGTCCAGACGACCAGCTCCCAGCACATTGAATATGAGCACGCTGTGATGCGCCGCGATCGCGCGTCCCGATTCGCTGATGATGATCGGGTGCGCAAGGCCGCGTGCATTGCAGACACTCGCCACCCGGTAAACGACGTCGCTCGCGTACTCCCGCAGTGAATAGTTCGTGGACGACTCGAAATTCGTGCGCGTGCCGTCGTAGTCGATGCCGAGACCGCCGCCGACATCGATGTACTCTAGGCCCGCACCGAGCTTTGCGAGTTCGGCGTAGACCTGGGCCAACTCGTTGACGGCGTCCTTGACGCGGCGGATATCGTGCAATTGCGAACCGGGGTGGCAATGCACGAGCTTCAGGCAGTCCAGCATCCCGTGCGATCCCAGCACATCGACGAGATCGAGGATCTCGGTCGTGAACAATCCGAACTTCGAGCGGTCGCCGGCGGATTCGCGCCAGCGCCCCGCGCCCTCGGCCGCGAGCTTTACCCGCACGCCGATTTTCGGCCGGACCTGGTACTTTTCGGCATGCCGGAGGATGTAGCCAAGCTCCGAAAAATTCTCGACGACCGGAATTATCGAACGGCCGAGTTTGGTCGCGAGGATCACCGCCTCGATGTAGCTGTCGTCCTTGAAGCCATTGCAGATAATCAGGCGGTCGGGGGCGTCTTCGGTCATCGCCATGACGGCAAGCAGTTCGGGCTTCGAACCGCATTCGAGACCGAAGCCGAGTTCCGCGCTGCCGCGGTAAACTTCTTCAACGACCAGACGCTGCTGGTTGACCTTGATCGGGAATACCGCGGCGTAGCGGTTCTTGTAGTCGTTCTCGGCGATCGCGGCTGCGAATGCATCGTGCAGTGAGCGCAGGCGGTCGCGCAGGAGGTCGGAGAACCGCAGCACCATCGGCGCCGTCAGGTCGCGCGCCCCCAGTTGCTGCACGACCTCGTACAGGTCGATTTCGCGGGCGTCGTCCCTGCCGGGCCGGCACACGACGTGACCGGCATCATTGATGCCGAAATAACCGCCGCCCCAGGCGCGGACGGCATACAGCTCGGCGGAGTCCTGGACGCTCCATGGCCTGGGCGCAACTGCGCCACGCGTCACACTTTCCAAGGCTCCGGTCCTGATCGCCGCCATCGGGCGCGGACGATACCAGAACCGGCGCGGCCGTGGATACAGAAGGAGCGGGTGCTACTCGGCCTGAGGATCAGGCGCTATCGTCGATGTAGTCGTCGGGCAGGGCATGCGCGATGCCCTTGTGGCAGTCGATGCAGGTCTTGCCGCTGGTCGCCATCTGCTCGTGCTTGCGCGCCGCGCGGCCATTTTGCGCATCAAAGTCCATTTTTTCTACCACGTGGCAGCCGCGGCATTCGCGCGAATCGGTGGCCTTCATGTAGGTCCACACGGTCTCAGCCATGTGCAGGCGCCGGGCCTGGAATTTCTCGCGGGTATCGAGGGTCCCGATCAGGTGGTGATAGACATCCTTGGATGCGATGATCTTCTTCAGGAGTTTCGGCCCGAATTCCACGGGAACGTGGCAGTCGATGCAGTCCGCCCGCACGCCGGCGCTGTTGCGGTCATGAGCGGTATCCAGGAACTCCTCATACATGAAGGCTTCCATCTCGTGACACGAGATGCAGAATGACTCGGTGTTGGTCCACGCCAGCGTCACGGAAAAGGCGCTCACCGCGAGGACGCCCGCGCCGAACAACAATGCGCCCGCGAGCAGCGAGGGCAGGCGCCACTTGCCGGAGATCAGTCTGCGCCAGCCCGATCCGGGCAGTTTTGATGGGCCTTCGGGCGAGTTCATCTGGCAGGGTCGCGCCTACAGCGCGAGCATCTCCGCCGTGATCGACTTGTACCAGCCCGCCGCATACTCCGCTTCTTTCAGGCGGATGCGCTTGGCCGCGCTGGTCTCGCTGACTCCGCCGGCAACCGACATTAAGCGTCCATTGACGGCGCGATAGGTTTGGACTTCCGATATCGCAAATTTCGGGCCGGCGAGGCTGTAGAACGCGGTCGTCAGCGCCTGCTCATGCATCTTTGCGCCATTCAGGCTGCTGATGATGGCAGCGGCGCAGGCCTTGGCCTGGACATTGGCCGAACAGGCGGATTTCAGCATGTCTCCGGCAATGCAGGAGTCGCCGATGACGTACACTGATTTCTGCAGTGTCGACTCGAAACTGGCCGGATTCACGGGACACCAGCCGCTCTTGTCCGTGAGACCCGCGGTAGCCGCAATGGCGGCCGCAGTCTGCGGTGGCACCAGATTGATCACGGCCCCCTTGTAAGACTCCCCATTCGGGCCATACACGGTGCGCGCCGCAGCGTCGAGGCGCGTGACTTGTGCGGCCGGGCCGCTGATGCGCTCGATCATGCCCGGGTACATCTCGCCCCAGGCTTTCAGGAATTGCGCGAGCTTCGGCTCCGCGTCATTGGGATCGAGAACCAGCACCTTTGATTTCGGCTTGTTGACGCTCAGGTAATAGGCGATCAGGCTGGCGCGCTCGAGAATCGCGGGAGGCGCCCGGAATGGCTTGCGCGGCGCGGCCACGATCACCACGCCTCCGTCAGGCATGCCCTGCAGCTGCTTTATGAGTATCTGCGTCTGTTCTCCGGCGATCCAGGCGTGCGGAATACCCGCGCTGGCTGCCAGCGAATGACCGGCGATCTTGTCCCACTGGAACTCGATTCCCGGCGCGACCACGAGCCGGTCGTAGGCAAGGGTCCCGCCTCCCTTCAGACGTACGACCCGGGCATTGGCGTCGATTGCCGTGACAGTGTCCTGTACCAGTTTGCAGCCGCGGCGCGCCTGCAACTGGGCGTAATCGTAGGTGATATACGACATGTCATTGATGCCGCCGATCACGGTATTGCTGAATGGGCAGGTTATGTACTGCTTCTTGGGTTCGACCACCGTGACGTCGAGCTGCGGGCCATAGCTGCGCAGGAAATTGGCGCAGGTCGCGCCGCCAAACCCGGCACCGATCACGACCACGCGCGGCCGCGCGCCACTGGCAGCCCGGGCTGCCGAACCGAGCATGTTGAGACAGACGCCGGTCCCGGCAACGGTCAGCAACCTGGCGAAATCGCGGCGCGTCAGCTTGTGCATGGCATCTCTCGTTTGAGTCCCGTCACTCGGCCTTTGCGAAATACTGGGCCAGCAACTCCATTTCCTCGTTGGAATAGGCTTGCGTGATTCGGCCCATGATCGTCTCCTGCTCCTCGCCGGAGCGGAAACCCTTCATGCTTTGTTCAAGGTCTTTGCTGTCGAGCCCGCGGATCTTGGGGACGCTTTTCGACCCCAGACCGGTCGGTCCGTGGCAGGTCGTGCAGCTGAAGGAAAGTGCCGTGGCGCGGTCGATGCCATCCGCCCGGCTGGCCCCGGAAATTACCAGGCCGCCCAGTACCGCTGCAAGCACCGCTGAAAGAGACTTGGCGGGATGGCGCATGGACGGATCCTCCCCTGGCTCGAAGTTATTCTTGCGACCCGCTGGAACCAGCTTTTCACCGGTCCTTAATGCTTGCCGGTCGCCACCCCGAATTAGCCTGCAAGTGCATGACTTCCTTGAATGCACGCGCGCAATTCACAGGCGATATTTCGACCTGATGGAGAGACCCGGACAATGGGTCCGAGGGGGTAGGGAGAAATAGGGTGAAACCCGTAAGCGCAGATACGACATAAGCCCCATGGCGGGCGCGGGCGCTATGCGTAAGGAGCGCCCTAGTCGCTGCCGAGCGCGACCGGCCGCGCAGGTTCGCGAATCCACTCGCTCCAGGAACCGGCGTACAGCCGCCCGCCGGCATGACCTGCGATTTCGAGTGCCAGCAAGGCCTGGCAGGCAGTTACTCCCGAGCCGCACATGCAGATGGGGCCGGTTCCGGCGGCCGGTCCAGTGCGCGTCCGCCAGAGCGCGGCGAGTTCCGTCTGCGGGCGGAAGCAACTCCTCTCGTCGAGATTGAGCAGGAATGGCAGGTTGACCGCGCCCGGAACATGTCCCGCCACGCTGTCGAGTGGCTCCACCGTGCCCGCGAATCGCTCGGCGCCGCGCACGTCCACGACCGGATCGCCGCGCGCAATTGCCTCCGTGACGTCGCCAGCGTCGCAGACCATCTCGGGCCGCGGGCGCGCGACGAATTTTCGCGGCCGGCGGCTGACGCCGGCGTCGGATACAGGATGACCCTCCGCAAGCCAGGCGCCGTAACCGCCATCGAGCACGGCCACCGCGTCGTGACCCAGATAGCGCAACAGCCACCAGAGCCGCGCAGCGTAGCTGCTGTTCCCGGCATCGTAGGCTACCAGCTGGGTGCTGCCGTTTACGCCCCAGCACGACAAGGTCGCCTCGATTGCCTTGATCGTCGGCAGCGGGTGGCGCCCAGTCTCTGGAGTCACGGGCGCCGACAGGTCGCGCTCGAGATCGGCATGAATTGCGCCCGGAATATGGCCGGCCTGCCAGGCGCGCAGGCCGGCCTCGGGGTCGCTGAGCTCAAAGCGGCAGTCCACTGCCAGCCAGTCCGGGTCGGCCAGCCAGGCGGCCAGCTCGCGGGCGGTCACCAGCGTCTCGAATGGCAATTCCGTTCCTGCAACCATTTCGACATTCACTGCATCTTAGCTGCAATGAATGAGTCGTCGAATCCCGGGACCCGCGCTGCTTCCGGTATGGACCCGGATATCAGTCTCAGGCGCACGCTGCCGCGGCCGAGCGAAGCGGAACGCGAATTCTGGCGCCGTGCCGTGGAAGACGAGCGCCGGCGGATAATGACTCAGGCGAAATCGTCCACATGCCCGGTAGGCTGGCCGGCTCCCCGGATCATGGGCGCCTGACCGGCAGCCGGCCGGCGATGGCAATGGCCGCGACCATGATCGCGGATCCCGCGAGTGCAAGCGCCATGTCCTTCTGGCCGTCCCATATGTCTCCCTGGGTACCGAGAAAGGCCTGACCGAGATCGCCGCCGAACAGCAGGACTGCGACGTATTCGATCAACTCGTAGATGACCGCATGTGAGGTCATGAACAGCAGCGGAAACAGCGCGGCCCAGACGCGGGGGTAACGACCGTAGTGTGCGAAGATCTCGACCGCGGCCGGCGCCATCAGCAGGCCGTACAGGAAATGAATGAGCCGGTCGTAATGGTTGCGCTCGAATCCCAGCAGTTCATTCAGCGTCCCGCCGGTCAGCGCGCGGAACCACTCGTCATAAGGCACCAATGAATAGGTGTAGTGCGCGCCGATCGCGTGCAGCGCGAAAAACGCGAACAGGCAGGTGTAGGCGAAATTGCTGAAGCGCAGGCGCCGCGCGGTCAGCACGAACATCGGGACCGCGATGAAGACCAGTACATTTTCCAGCAGCCAGTCGCTCCGCGAGACCGGCGTTATTGCAAGCGCCAACCACAACAGGCTGAAAATCGCCAGCAGCGTGAGTGGATAGCGCCACATCGAGATTATTTTACGGTACATTCTGCGACCTTATGACCAAGCACACAGTCCATACTCATTTCCCCGGCCGCCTGATTTTCATCGGCTTTGGGAGCATTGGCCAGGGCGTCCTGCCGCTGATCATGCGCCATGTCGGCGGCCTGACGGCAGACCGGATCACGATCGTGACCGCCGACGATGCGGGGCGCCAGGAAGCCGAGGAATTCGGCATCCGCCTGGTGAACCACCCGTTGACGCGCGAGAACTTCCGGCACGTCCTCGATCCGCTAGTCGGTCGCGGCGATTTCATGCTCAATCTGTCGGTCGATGTGTCGAGTATCGCGCTCATGAAGCTGTGCCGCGAGAAGGGCGCGCTCTATCTGGATACCTGCATCGAACCCTGGCCCGGCGGCTACACCGATCCCAATATCCCGGCCAGTCGGCGCACCAATTATGCGCTGCGCGAGGAAGTGCTCGAACTGCGGAAATCCCATTCGAATGGCCCGACAGCCGTGATCACGCATGGCGCGAATCCGGGTCTGGTGTCGCATTTCGTCAAGCAGGCCCTTATCGACGTTGCTGCGGACACCGGCCGCGACTCACCCGCGCCGTCGACTCGCGAGGAGTGGGCCAAGCTCGCGATGGATCTCGGCGTCAAGGTCATTCACATCGCCGAGCGCGACACGCAGGTGTCGAGCCGGCCGAAAATGCCGGGTGAATTCGTGAATACCTGGTCGGTGGATGGTTTTGTCAGCGAAGGCAGCCAGCCCGCCGAACTCGGCTGGGGCACGCACGAGCGGCATTTCCCGCGCGATGGCCGCCAGCACGATTTCGGGCGCAGGAGCGCGATATTCCTCGCACAACCCGGTTGTGCGACCCGCGTGCGCACCTGGACGCCGAAAGCCCGGCATTTCCACGGCTTCCTGATCACGCACGGCGAGTCCATCTCGATCTCGGATTTCCTGACGCTGCGGCAGAATGACCGGGTGATTTACCGGCCGACGGTGCACTACGCCTATCATCCCGCCGACAACGCGGTGCTGTCGGTCCACGAGTTCTGCGGCCGGAATTATCAGCTGCAGGAGAAAAAGCGGATCATGATGGGCGATATCACCAGCGGCATCGACGAGCTCGGGGTTCTGCTCGCCGGGCACGCGAAGAACGCCTACTGGTACGGCTCGCAGCTTTCGATCGACGAAGCACGCGCCCTTGCGCCATTCAACAGCGCGACTTCGCTGCAGGTTACCGTCGCCGCGCTCTCGGGAATGATCTGGGCCATCGAGAATCCGGCCAAGGGTATCGTAGAGCCCGACGAAATGGATTCCCGCCGCAATCTCGAGATCTGCATGCCCTATCTGGGACCGGTGGTCGGAGAGTACACGGACTGGACACCGCTCTTCGACCGTGGCCGGCTGTTTCCGGAGGACCTCGACGAGGCTGATCCCTGGCAGTTCAAGAACATCAGGGTTTGAATGGCTGGTAGTCGATTGCCACGATCTTCAGCCTGAGCGCGCCGGTCGGGCGCTCTATTTCAATCTCGTCTCCGACGCGTCTTCCCATCAGCGCGCGGCCGAGCGGCGAATCCATGCTGATGTAGCCGCTACCCTGGTCGAACTCGTCGGGCCCGACGATCCGGTGGCGTCGGCGCGTGCCGGAGTCATCGACGACGGTTGCCCAGGCGCCAAAAAATATGCGGCTACGGTCCGCGGGTGGCTCCGAGACGACGACCATGCCGTCCAGGCGGCTCCGCAGGAAACGCAGGCGCCGGTCGATCTCGCGCAGCCGGCGCTTTCCATAAATGTACTCGGCATTCTCGGAGCGATCGCCGAGGGCGGCCGCCTCGGCGACTGCCCTTGTGACCTCCGGCCGTTCAACCCGCCAGAGCTGGTCAAGTTCAGCCCGCAGGCGACTTGCGCCCTCTGGCGTCGAGTATCTCGATCCGGAGCGCGGCGGCAACCGTGAGCTCGCCATCACGTACTTCTGCTTCCTATAACGTATTGAATATTAGGGGATTGTTACACTGGCCTGCCAGTCCAACGCCGGCCTTGTCGCAGCCGCAGTGGCCTCTGCCCTGTCGGCAAGTCTCAGGGACTGTGGCTTGGTTCACATTTGCCGGCTGGCGTCGGAGTTAGTCTTGCTTTGAGTCATTGACTGTTCTCCAGTATCCCCTAGCGGACTTCCTTCCCTTCACCGAAAGTCCGCATTTTCAGCCCCGGGCCAGAACCCGGGGCTTTTTTTTCGCCCGCCTGCTTCGAGGCAACTGCAGCCTGGTCCCGGCAGTCAAACGTTTCGTCGCTCCACCTATCCTGGGCCGCCCGCTCCCGCCATATACTGCGCGCCCCGCCGATTCCGGAGACCCGTAATGCGCCGTCGCCCTGTTTTCCTTGCCCTGTTGCTTGCATCGCTCGCCGCAACTGCGGCCGAGCCGTCACCCACGCCGCTCTTGTCCGGCATCGACAGTACGGCAATGGACAAGAGTATTCGCCCGCAAGACGACCTGTTCCGGTACGTCAACGGGAGTTGGCTGGCCAACACCCCATTCCCGGCAGAGTATGCGAGCGCGGGCATCAGCATCATGCTGTTCGAAAAGTCGCAGGAGGACGTGCATGCGATCCTGCTCGAGGCGGCCGCCACCGGCGAGGCGGCAACACCCGCAGCGCGCCGCTTGGCGACATGTACCTGAGTTTCATGGACGACAAGCTGGTCGAAGAGCGCGGCATCACGCCGCTGGCGCTGCTGTTTGCGGAAATCGCCGCGATCGACGGCCCGCAGGCTCTCGCACGATTCTTCGGTCGTGCGCAGGGGCTGGGGATCAATGTGCCGCTCGGCAGTTACGTCTTTCCCGACGCGCGCAATTCCACGCACAACATCGCATATTTCAACCAGGCCGGCCTCGGGATGCCGAATCGCGATTACTTCCTGAAGGAAGAGGACACATACGTCGAATTCCGCCGCAAGTATGTCGCTTACCTTGCAAAGCTCCTGACCCTTGCGGGTGAACAGGATGGCGCCGGTCGCGCGGCGAAAATCCTCGAACTCGAAACCCGCCTGGCGCGCGACCAATGGACGCCGGTGCAGAATCGGGATCCGGTCGCCACCTACAACAGGCACAGCATCGAGTCTGCAGCAAAGCTTGCCCCGGCCTTCGACTGGGGCGATTTCCATATGGCTACCGGCCTGCCGCCGGGTGATTTCATCGTGCGTCAGCCGGATTATGCGGCGGCCCTCGGCGGCCACCTGGGCTCGGCCGAACTGGCGGTCTGGAAGGACTACCTGAAGGTCCGCACGATTGGCGCCTACGCGCGGCTCCTGCCTGCCGCATTCGTCGAAGCTTCCTTTGACTTCAACTCGCGCACGCTGCGCGGCACCGTGGCATTGCGGCCGCGCTGGAAGCGCGCCGTCCAGGAAGTCGACGCTGCGATGGGCGAGGCGATCGGGGCCGAGTATGTCGCGCGGCACTTCCCGCCCGTATCCAAACGGCGCATGGACGAGCTGGTCCGGAATCTGCTGGCGGCCTTCGATCGCGGTATCGATGCGCTTGAATGGATGAGCGCGCCGACCAGGGCCGAGGCGCACGCGAAGCTCGCGAAGATCCGCGTGAAGATCGCCTATCCGGACAAATGGCGCGACTACACCGGTCTCGAGATCCGGCGGGATGAACTCCTGGGGAACGTCATGCGCGCCAGCCAGTTTGAATGGAACTGGCAGGCAGCGCGCGCCGGCAATCCGAAGGATCCGGACGAGTGGTTCATGACGCCGCAGACGGTCAACGCCTATTACCTGCCTACCAATAATGAGATCGTATTCCCGGCCGCGTTCCTGCAGCCACCGCTGTTCAACATGCAGGCCGACGACGCCGTCAATTACGGTGCGATCGGCGCGGTCATAGGGCACGAGATCAGCCACGGCTTTGACGACCGCGGCCGCCAATACGACGGCGATGGCAATCTCAGGGTCTGGTGGACGGCTGAGGACAACGAGAAGTTCAAGCAGCGCGCGGCCGGTCTGGTGCGCCAGTACTCCGGTTTCCAGGCGCTGCCCGATCTCAATGTGAACGGCGAACTGACTCTCGGCGAGAATATCGGCGACCTGTCGGGCGCGGCTGTGGCCTACGCCGCCTACCAGCGGTCGCTCGGCGGCGCCGAGTCCCCGATCATCGACGGCTACAGCGGCGAGCAGCGCTTCTTCCTGGGCTACGCGCAATCATGGCGCAGCAAGTGGCGCGAGGGGTTGATTCGTGAAATCGTGCTGACCGATCCGCATTCGCCCAGCGAATTCCGCGCCAATGGCGTCGTCTCCAACATGGATGAGTTCTACTCGGCCTTTGGCCTGCGCGAGGGGGACCGGCTCTGGCGTCCGGCTGCGGAGCGCGTGAAGATCTGGTGAGCCTTGGGTGATTGCCCGCGGGGTGGCCGCGGACATCGCTTTGCGCTGATAATGCGGTTCGATGACTTCTGGCAACCCGCATTTCCGGCTCTTGGTCCTCCCGGCGGCGCTGCTGGCTCTCGCGGCCTGCACTCCGTTCGAATCCCTCTTGCACAAGCCATCCAGGGCGGCTGCAAAGTCAAGGGCGGCAGCGGTCGCGCCGCCGCCGGAACTGCCGCTCGCAAGCGCGACGCACCGTTTTGTCGTTGCACCGGACCAGGACGTCGTCGGCCGTCTGCAGGTCACGATCGCGCATCATGAAGATACGCTGACTGACATCGCGCGCCGCTTCAATATCGGCTACGAAGAGATCATCCGCGCCAATCCTGGCGTTGATCCCTGGCTGCCCGGCGAGGGAGCAGCCGTCGTGCTGCCGACCGAATTCGTGCTGCCCGATGCGCCGCGCGAAGGGCTGGTGCTCAACTTGGCCGCAATGCGGCTCTACTATTATCCCAAGCGCGAAAAAAAGGATGCGCCGCTCGAGGTGATTACCCATCCGATCGGAATCGGCAAGGTCGGCTGGGTAACGCCTGAGGGCAGCACGAAAGTTGTCGCTCGCGTCAAGGATCCGGTCTGGACACCGCCGCTGTCGGTGCGCCAGGAGCACGCCGCCGACGGTGACATCCTCCCGGACAAGGTGCCACCGGGACCGGACAATCCGCTCGGGCGCCACATGATGCGGCTCGGCTGGCCGAGTTACCTGATCCACGGCACCAACAAGCCACCTGGCGTCGGCATGCGCTCGAGTCACGGCTGCATCCGGCTGTACCCGGAGGATATCGAGGCCCTGTATGACTCGACGCCGGTGGGGACGCGTGTGACGGTCGTCAATCAGCCCTATCTGCTGGGTTGGCGCGGTGAGAAGTTGCTGATCCAGGCATACGCTCCGCATGAAGATGACAAGCGAGACTGGTCGGACGTGCCGAAGGCGCTGCGCAAGAATTCGGTCAAGCCGCGCGTGGCGCTGTGGAAGAGGGTCGCGGAACATGGCGGCTCGATAGACTGGGTAGCGGTCCGGGAGGCAGCCGCCCGGCCGCGCGGCATAGCGTTGCCAGTCGGGCCGGGACCAGCGCCGAGTCTCGAGACAATGCTGGCGCAGGCCCCGCGCGTGCGAAACGCCTTGCCGGATGGCGCCAGCTGGGACGGCATCGAGGACCAGTATGCGGGGGAACCGGAATTCAAGCAGCCGGCGGTCGCCGGCGCGGCCGAGACTGCAGCCGCCAGCCGCTGATCAGTACCTGCCCGTGCGTGCCGCGAGCGCGCAAGTCATCGAACCCGCAACAACCGCGCAGGCGCCGCCGACACTCCAGGGATTCAGGCCCTCCGGCGGCAGCAATTCCCAGCCAAGCGCGTCGAGCAGCCACATCGACGCCATCGTGAACAGCGGCGCCGTCGTCAGCACCTCCCCAGGGGCGGCGGCCGGCAACAGCGCGATGGTCGCGCCCAGATACAGCATCCACAGCACCTGCCCTGAACTGAATGCCCTGAGCAGGTATTTCTGTGCCAGTCCGTAGATCGCTCAGGCGATCGCCGCAACGATCATCAGTGCAACGCCGAGTCCCAACCCCTCGGTGGGCCTGACCAGTTCCGACAGCCGGCGATTGAAAAACAGCAGCAGGCCGACGATCAGCGCGGCGAGTCCGAACCATTGGCGCGGCGCAAAATGCTCGCGGAACACGCATACGCCGCCGAGCACCAGCATCAGAGGCGCGATCTGGATGACGACCTGCGCGGCTGAAGGCGTGGCGTGCTCGAGCGAAAGCAGATAGAAGAGGTAGTTGCCGAGCAGTGCGGAGAGCGCGACGCCGAGGATCACGCATGCTCTGGGTCGAACGCCGCGCAGACGCGGCAGCTGGCCGCGCCATGAAAGAAACGCGCCGAGCGAACGAGCATCGACACCGCGAAGCGGCACCAGGTGATCGTGTAGGCGTCCAGTCCGGTCAATACGACTTTCAGCGCGATCGGCAGTAACCCCCACAGCACGGCCGTGGTCAGCGACATGATGAAGCCGAGTTGCCAGCGCCCGGTGGCGGTATACATTTGATTCCGTAATTGCCGGCGAGCGCGGCGCCTCAGCTTAAACCAGCCGGACCGGCGCGGGTGCGCCGTGATAGTCTTCTGCAGACTTGGGGGAGTATCCGGTGGCGGAACGACTGGCCGGCATACAGGTTCGTGAGGACACCGGTTCCGAACAGGCCATCGCGGAGACGCCGACAGCGATCACCGCATTCATTGGCCGCAGCCTGCGCGGCCCGGTAAACCGGCCCGTCCAGCTCGCGAGCTTCGCCGATTTCCAGCGCGTATTCGGCGGCCTCTGGCAGCCCAGCACGCTTTCTTATGCCGTCGAACAGTATTTCGACAATGGCGGACGCACTGCTCTTGTCGTCCGGGTCACAAACGGGGCGCGCTGCTGCACCCTCACGCTGGCGGCAGGCGCGGGGGCCCTCGTGCTGCAGGCGCTGGCGCCCGGCACGCGCGAATTCCTGCGTGCCGCGGTCGACTACGATGGCATCGGCGACAACGAGGAAGACCGGTTCAACCTCGTGCTGCAACGCGTCCGCGCGACCGGCTCCGAGCACATCGAAGATCAGGAAATCTACCGTCGCCTGTCCGTGATTCCGGACGCAGCCCGCCATGTCGCGACGGTACTGGCCGACTCCCAGCTCGTCAGAGTCGTTGGCGATGTGCCGCCGCAGCGTCCCGATCCGACGCCACGCATTGGCCCGCGCGGGATCGCGGGCTACGTCGTGTCGAATTCGGACGGCGATGACGGCGGGGTGCTGACGGACTACGACCTGATCGGCTCTGCGGTGCGTGGCACCGGCCTGTTCGCGCTGGGGGCAGTCGATACATTCAACTTTCTCTGCATTCCGCCGCTGGCGCGTGACCTCGATGTGGGCGCGAGTACATTGCTGGTCGCAAATCGCTACTGCCGCGAGCGGCGGGCGATCCTGTTCGTCGATCCACCGGCCGCCTGGGATTCGGCCGGCAGGGCGCTCGCCGAGATGCGCGACTGGATATTGCCGAGCGACAGGGCCTGCATGTATTTCCCGAGGCTGATGGTTTTCGACAAGCTGCGCGGCCGCTTTGAGGCATTCGCGCCGTCGGCCGCGGTGGCCGGGACCTTGGCGCGGGCCGCGGATGCCCTGCCGGTCTGGTCCGCGGCTTGCGGCGCAGAGGCGGCATTACGCCCCGGCCTGCGGCCCGCGTGCCTGGTTGACGACAACTACCGTGCGCGACTCCTCGCATGCGGCGTCAACACGGTGCAGACTGTCCGGCGGCGCGGCAGCGATGTGCCGGTCGCCTGCACGATGGCGGGTCCGGGAGCCCGGGCGGTGGACTGGCGAATGCTTCCGGCGCGAAGACTCGCGTTCATGATCATCAGCAGCATTGAACGCGGTACCCGCTGGATGCTGTTCAAACCCAACGAGCCGCCGACCTGGCGGCTTGCCGCGGCGCAGGTCCGGTCATTCATGGAATCGCTTGAAGGGCGCGGCGCATTTGCGCATCGTGAGCCCGGCGACCGCTGGTTCGTCCTGTGCAATGAGCGTGTCAATCGCGAACAGCATCGGGAACGCGGCATCGTCAATCTGCTGTTCGGTTTTGCCGCCGCGCGCTCGGGCGAATTTCACGCCTTCATGGTCAGTCATCGCACCGGTGGCAGCCGCGTGCAGGCGGTGAGCCCCAATCTGACCGGGCTGCCCGGAACCGGCATCACGCAGGCGCTGGAGGAACTGGAACTGCGAGCTTGATTGGGCGCCGCGCTCACGCTATTCCGTAACCACCCCCACCCGGCGTTTCGATAACGAGCGCGTCGCCCGCCTGCACGGAGATACTGGCGCAGGCCGGCAATTCGCGCGAACCGCCGGCCGTGAATTCCAGCCGGTTGATGCCGGTCGCGCCATCGCCGCCACCGGCGAGACCGAATGGCGCGATGCGCCGGTGATTTGAAAGGATCGCCGCCGTCATGGGCTTGCGGAATTCGATGCAGCGCACGAGCCCGTCGCCGCCCCGGTGCCGACCGCTACCGCCGGAGCCGCGCCGGTAACGGAATTCACGCAGCAGCACCGGATAGCGCGCTTCCAGCACCTCGGGATCAGTGAGCCGCGAATTGGTCATGTGCGTCTGAACGCCGGACGCGCCGTCAAACCCGGGGCCCGCGCCGGAGCCGCCCGCGATCGTCTCGTAGTACTGGTGGTCGGCGTCTCCGAATGTCAGATTGTTCATGGTCCCCTGGGAGGCGGCCAGGGCGCCCAGCGCTCCGTACAGCGCATCTACGATGCACTGCGAGGTTTCGACATTGCCGGCGACGACCGCGGCCGGCGGCGCCGGGTTCAGCATCGAGGCCGGCTGCACGCGAATATCGAGCGGCCGCAGGCAGCCCTCGTTGAGCGGGATATCGGCGTCGATCAGCGTGCGAAAGACATACAACACCGCCGCCGTACAGACAGCGAGAGGCGCATTGAAGTTGCCGGTGCTCTGGGACGATGTGCCTGCGAAATCGATTATCGCGCTGCGCGCGACACGGTCGACCCTGATCGAGACCTCGATTGCGCTGCCGTCGTCGAGTTCGTAGCTGCGATGCCCATCGGAAAGTCGCCCGATGACTTCGCGCACGAAGGCTTCCGCATTGTCCTGCACATGACCCATGTAGGTCTCGACCTGTGCGCGACCAAACAGCGCTATAAGACGGCCGAGTTCGGACATGCCGCGTGAGTTAGCCGCGAGCTGCGCCTTCAGGTCGGCGACATTCTGGTCTGGATTTCGGGCGGGCCAGCTGCCTGACGCCAGAATGGCGCGCAGTTCACGTTCGCGCAACCGGCCGCCGTCAACCAGCAGGAAATTGTCGATCAGCACGCCTTCCTCGTCGATATGGCGGCTGGCGGGCGGCATGGAGCCGGGCGTGATGCCGCCGATGTCCGCATGATGCGCGCGCGACGCAACAAAAAACGCCGGCTGGCGGTCATTTGCGGTGAATACCGGGCTCACGACCGTGATGTCCGGCAGGTGGGTTCCACCGGCGTAGGGCGCATTCAGCATCCATGCCCGCCCCGGGCGCAATTCGCGCGAATTCTTCTCGATCACCGCGCGCACGCTTGCGCCCATCGAGCCGAGGTGCACCGGCATGTGCGGCGCGTTCGCGATCAGTGCGCCCTTTGAGTCGAACATCGCGCAGGAAAAATCGAGGCGTTCGCGGATATTGACGGACACCGCGGTCGCCTGAAGGACCGCGCCCATCTGCTCCGCGACCTGCATGAAGCGGTGATTGTAGATCTCGAGCAGCGCCGGATCCGGATGCCGCGCCACGGTGTGCTCCCGCACGGATGCGCCATCCCGCACCAGCCTCAGCTCGCCGCTTCCGAGCAGAGACAGGTTCCATCCCGGCTCGACCACGGTCGTGGAATGCGGTTCGACGATCAATGCCGGTCCGGCGACCACGGCGCCGGGTGCAAGAGCAGCGCGATCGATCGCTGGCGCTTCACGCCAGCCCTCGAACCAGGCGCGGACGCGGCCATCCCGCGGCTGCGCGCCGGTCGCAGCCGCGAGTGGCATGGCACCGGCCGCGGCCTCGCCAGGCGCGAAGATTTCGGCCCGCAGTGTGGCGATGATCACTCCGTCGACCTCCGGAAGAAATCCGAAGCGCTTGCGGAACTCGGCGCTGAAACGATCCAGCATTCGCGCCGCATCATCGAGCGGTACTCCGATCGCTGTCTCGGTGCCCGGTGCGCGCAACTCGACGACCTGCGACAGCTTGAGTTTCGCGGCGCCTGCGCCCTGGGCAATCAGGGCATCGCGCAGGGCGAGGCACATCGTGTCGAGTTCAGCCGTGAGCGACGCGCGCGAAACCGAGGCAAGTGGCCGCTCGATGCTCTGTCTGCGCTGCAGGCTGCGGTCGGCGAGCCCGATGCCCCATGCTGAGAGCACGCCGGCCAGCGGGTGAATCAATATCTCGCCGATGCCGAGCGCCTCGGCGACGCGGCAGGCGTGCTGCGGAGCGGCACCGCCATAGCAGAACAGCGCGAAATCGGCCGGATCGTGGCCCTGACGCACCGAGACATGGCGGATTGCACGCGCCATCGTCTCGACTGCGACGTCGAGGAATCCGGCAGCGAGGCGCTCGGCGGGGATCGGCGAGCCGGTATCCACCGCCACGCGCGCCGCCAGTTCCTCGAACTGCTTTCGCACGGCGTCAAGGTCGAGCGGAAGGTCGCGGCTCGGGCCGAACACCGCCGGGAAAAACTCGGGGCGGATCCGGCCGAGCAGCAGTTGCAGGTCGGTCACCGTCAGCGGACCGCCCTGCCGATAACAGGCGGGACCGGGATTCGCGCCGGCCGACTGCGGTCCGACACGCAGGCGGCCTCCCTCGAAGTGCAGGATTGAGCCGCCGCCGGCGGCGACGGTATGGATATTCATCATCGGTGTCTGCAGGCGCACGCCGGCGATCGTGGTTTCGTAACGCTGTGGACAGCCGTCGTCGTACAACGCTACGTCGGTCGAGGTCCCGCCCATATCGAAGGCGATGAGCCGCGATCGCCCGAGTGCGCTGCCGGCGCGGGCAGTCCCTACCAGGCCGCCCGCGGGTCCTGACAGAACCGCGTGCGACGCGCGGAATGCCTCGGGCGTGACCAGGCCGCCATTGCTCTGCATGAATTGCAATGGGGTGTCCCGGTACTGCGCGCCCAGGCCCTCGCGGAAGTGGCGGGCGTAACGCGCGAGCAGCGGCGTCAGGTAGGCATCGACGACCGCGGTATCGCCGCGGCTGACGAGCCGGATCATCGGTGAGGATTCGTGCGAAGCGACGACATCCTCGAAACCCGCGTTTCTCGCGATTGCTGCGGCGCGTCGCTCGTGATCCGGATACCGATAGCCATGCATCAGCACGATCGCGACGCTTCCGATGCCCGCCTCGCGCAGCTGTCCGAGGGCGCATGCGAGCCGCTTTTCATCAAGTGGCAGCAATACCTCGCCATCGGCGGAGCAGCGTTCGTGTGCTTCCACGACTTCGCGGTAGAGTGGCTGCGGAAGGTCTATCCGCAGCTTGAAAAGTTCGGGACGGTTCTGGTAACCGATCGCCAGCGCATCGCGAAATCCCGCGGTGATTACCAGGGCGGTTGGCACGCCGCGACGCTCGAGGAGCGCATTGGTCGCGACGGTCGTGCCGATGCGGATCACCTCGATGACGGGATTTGCGCCACCATGCCGCTCGAGCAGCGTCAGCACGCCGGCGACCCCGGGATCGCGGTCGGCGCGGGGATCTTCCGACAGCCGCTTCTCGACGATCAACTGCCCGTCGGGCGCGTGGGCGATGATGTCCGTGAATGTGCCGCCGCGGTCGATCCAGAATTGCCATCCGCAGTTGCGGGTCATGGATGGGGTATTTTCAGCTGATCCAGAACTCCGGCGTCAAGCCGTTCGCAGGCGTGACGGTAGCCGATTTCGATCGCGCGCTCGAATGACTTCCAGTCGAGCAGGTCAAGGGACGCAAGCGGCGGCATCAGCAGCAGGTCGCTCTGGCCGCGACGTTCCTGCGTCGCGGTCGTGCTGTTGACCATGCCCGATCGCCACAGTATCTGCAGGATATTGGGGCGCCGCCGGCGTTCACGCTGACGCTTGAACAAATTCCAGAATGACGGCGCCTCGGTCGCCTCGATGTCGGTCGTGAATGTCGGGTCCGTGCCGACATCCACGCCGATGACCGGGCCGCGGTTCTTCGCACGCATGACGTCCACCGGCAGGTTGTTCATCGTTCCGCCGTCGACGAATACCTCCCCGCCGTGGAATACCGGCGGCAGCACGCCGGGGATCGCCACCGAAGCGCGCAGCCAGCGCCACAGTGGACCGTGCTCGTGCACCGCCACGCGGCCGCTGGTCAGATTGGACGAAACGCAGAAGAACGGCAGCGGCAGGTCCTCGATATCGACATCGCCGAGTTCACGACGCAGCAGCTGCCCTACCTTGCGGCCCGAGACCAGTGAGACGAGGGGCCATGTGTAATCGGAGAGCGGATTGGTCTCGACAAAACTGCGGCGAAAGCGCTCGAACAACTGCCGATCGCTCCAGTCGGCCGCGACACCGGCAGCGAGGATGCCGCCCATGCTCGAACCCCCGGCCATGTCGATCGGCACGCCATTCTCTCGCAACGCCCGGACGACACCCAGATGCGCGAATCCGCGTGCTCCACCACCCGACAGCACGAGCCCCACGGCGCGGTGCGTCATCAGGCGCACGATGCGTGGCAGGTCGGATGGCGTGCGCAGGTGATGGCAGGGCGCGCCGGGCAGCGCCTTTCCCCAGCGCATGGCCGCGCCATTGACGATGCTGCCTTCGTGCAGCAAGAGCAGTTCGGCGCGCTGCACCGCGTGTACATGCCGGTCCAGGCTGGACCAGGGACCGGCCTTGTCTCTGGCGCGAGCGGCGAGCAGCAGCACGTCGGCCTGGCGCACGCAGAGCTGGGTCCATGCGGTGTCGCTCGGCTCGCCGACATAGACGACATAGTCGTTGCGCGACTCGACTTCATGAAACCACTGGCTGCTGTGGTGGCCAGCGCGGGTGCTGCCGACGAGGTCGACGCGGCCGAGCCGCGTCAGCGCCTCCACCAGACCTGTGGCAAGCGAAGAAACATCGATGCTCGAATCGTAGGGGATGACAGTGATCGTGCGCGGTGCGGCTGGCGCGGAGCGGCGTGGCGGCCTGTCTTCGAGCAGCCGCTCGACGGAAAGCCGCGCGAGCCGGAGGATCGCCTCCGGATGGGAAAGCAGAACGCGCTCGAATGTGCCCGACGACAGACGCGCCAGCTCCGAATCGCGCAGCGCCCGCACGGTTGCGGCGCGCGGGCGCGAAACGATCAAGCCCATTTCGCCGACGGTCTCGCCGGCCGCGATGCGGCCGGCGAGCTCGCCGCCGGCACCGAAGGCCCCGAGGCAGCCACTGACCACGAAGTAGACGGAATCGGCCGGTGCACCGGACTCGAACAGCAGGCTGCCGCCGGGCAGCGAGATCCACTCGAGTTCGGCCACCGCGGCGTCAATCACCGTTTTCGGCAACCCGGAAAACAACGGCAGCGAAGCCAGCATGGCCCAGGGATTGGCCGTTGGGTCAACCTGGGTGCGTTCTTCCTGGGCTGTCACGGCAGGCGCAAGATAGCATGGCGCGGATACAATCATTGGTGATGGCCGGCACAGATCGCTCACTGCTGGAACGCATCTGGAAAGAGGTCGCGAATATCCCGCGCGGCCGGGTCGCAAGTTATGGCGGCATTGCACGCCGCGCGGGGCTGCCGCGCCGTGCGCGACTGGTCGGCCACGCACTGAAAGTGGCGCCCGATGGACTGCGTTTGCCCTGGCATCGCGTCGTCAATGCGCGCGGCGCCATCAGCTTTCCGCCTGGATCACGACCGTACCGACTGCAGCGCGAAAAACTGGAACAGGAGGGCGTCAGGTTTCGCAATGGCCGTGTTGATCTGGCGGCTCACGAAATGACTGCGGACCTTGACGCGCTGCTGTGGCGGCCGCGCCGGGACTGATACCATCGGTGCCATCGGGTGCTGGAGCAGATCATGCCGGGTCGTCATGTGGTGTTTTCGCACGGACTGGAGAGCAGTCCTTGGGGAACCAAGATTTCCGCAATGGCCGAAGTCGCGAAGAGCGAAGGCTGGAATGTGGATTCGGTCGACTATCGCGGCGTCACCGACCCTCGCGACCGCGTCACCAGGCTGCTCAGTTTCTGCCGCGACATCCGCGGCGACCTCGTGCTCGTCGGCTCGAGTCTCGGCGGTTATGTGGCAGCCAGCGCTTCGGCCCTGCTGCACGCGCGCGGGCTGTTCCTGATGGCGCCCGCAGTCTACATGCCGGGCGTGGAGGAACTCACCGCCAGGCCGGCGCCATGCCCGAAGACAATCGTGCATGGCTGGCGCGATGATGTCGTGCCGGTGGATAACAGCATCAGATTCGCGCGCGAGCACGCGGCCACACTGCACATCGTCGATTCGGATCACCAGCTCCACAGCGAGTTGTCGCTGGTCAATTATCTCTTCGAATACTTCCTGGTCGCGCTCGACTTGCCAAAGAGGCGCTAGCGCCGGCGGCGGATCACGCGGGCTGCAAGGCGGTCCACCAGACCGGGGGCGAACAGCCTCAACCAGCGGATGACTCGCGAGCGCAGCGAAGTCATCACCAGGCGACGGCGCTCAAGGGTCGCGCGCAAGATGATCGCCGCGCACTCGTCGGCGCTCATGATTTTCTGCTCCTGCATCGGGCTCACACCCAGGGCCTTGCCATCCGGGCCGATCGCGCGACGGTGAATTTCGGAGCGCACGAAGTCGGGCGCGACGATTGTGACGCTTACTCCCTGGCCGGCGAGTTCGATCCGAAGTGAATCGAAGAAACCGGTCATCGCGTGTTTGGATGCGGAATAACCGGTGCGTGTCGGTACGCCGACCAGGCCCGCAATGCTCGACACCGCCACGATCCGTCCGCGCGCCGCGACCAGCGCGGGCAGGGCGCGCCAGGTCAGCCACGCGGCGCCGAGATAGTTGGTGCGCATCAGCTGCTCGAGCAGGCCCGGATCCTCGAGTTCATCGAGTCTCGACCACATGGTCGATCCGGCATTGAGCAGCAGCACGTCGATCGCACGGTAATGCGCAATTGCCGAATCTATCAGCGCGATGCAGTCGGCGCGCTCCGAAACATCGGTTGGCACGCACAGGACCTCGGCGCCGCGCGCGCCGCATTCCTGCGAAAGCTCATCCAGCCGCTCTCTGTTCCTGGCGGCGAGCACGAGGCGCGCCCTGGCCGGCGCGAGCGCAAGTGCAAGCGCGCGGCCGATGCCCTCGGACGCGCCGGTCAGTACGATCACCTTGCCCTCGAAAGTGTCCACGCCCGCTCCCCGCCGACCCGCGGCTCCGACCGGTGCAGGATCGCGCTAAACTGCAGGGCTTGTCGACCCGGGAGGACCGTAATGCGCGGTATCTGGCTGGCCGGGGCACTCGCGATGCTTGCCACGGCCGGTTGCGGCAGCAGCGAGCCTGAAACGGAGAAACCGCCGATCAAGGTGGAGGATACCGTTTTCGGGGACATGGTCGGTACGCAGGACAAAGCCCGCGACCGGACCAACGCGGCGGTCGAGACTCGCAAGGCTGCGCTGGAAGCGCAGATCCGAGAGAGCGAAGGCACAAAACCCGAAGAATGAAACGGCTGCTCGGGCTTGATCGCACCTTTTCGTGGGCGCTGCGCGGCGTCCTGCGCGTTTTCGTGCGCGCGAGTGTCGTGCCCGAGGACGCATTCGTCCGCCTCCATGGCCGCGCCCGCCCGCTGCTGTACGTGCTGGAGGAGCGAAGCGTTTCCGATCTGCTGGCGCTGGAGCAGGCATGCATGGATGGCGGATTGCGGCGCCCCGGCAAGCGCCTGAAATTGCGCGAGCTGCGTCTGCAGCGTTCGGTGGTCGCGATGGAGCGGCGCGCCGGCGTATTGCGCCGCCGCGCCAACCGGCGCACGCCCGCGGAACTCGCCAGCGCCGTCGCGGCGGCCGGCATGGATCCCGCGCTCGAGCTCGACATCGTACCGGTCTCGGTCTACTGGGGTCGCGCGCCGCAGCGTGAGCGCTCCTGGCTGCGCCTGGTCCTGTCGGAGAACTGGGCACTGGTCGGCCCGTTCAGGCGGCTGCTCTCCATCGTTTTCAATGGCCGCAATACACTGATCCGGTTCGGCGAGCCTCGAGCACTGCAGAATTATTCCGCTTCGGCTGCCGATGGGGCGCGCGGCGCGCGCAGGCTGCTGAAGGAACTGCGCGCAGAATTCCGTCACATGCGCGCGGACACGCTGGGCCCGGACTTGTCGACGCGACGCGCGATCGTGGCGCAGGTCATGAGGACGCGTGCCGTCCGGCAGGCCGTGCGCCAGGAAATCCGCGACTCGAAGGGTTCGCGCCGCGCCGGCCTGCGCGTCGCGCGCCGCCACGCGCTGGAGATCGCGGCGGATTATTCGCACGCTTTCGTGCGGATCGCCGACGGCGTGCTGACCTGGATGTTGACGCGGATCTACGACGGAGTCGAAGTCAGGAATGCCGAGTACCTGGACCGGCTGCCGCCAGGATGCGAAATCGTCTATGTGCCATGTCACCGCAGCCACATCGACTACCTGCTGCTGTCCTATGTCATCTACCGGCGCGGCTATGCGGTGCCGTATGTAGCCGCCGGCATAAATCTGAATCTTCCGGTGATCGGCCGCCTGCTGCGCAAGGGCGGCGCATTCTTCATACGCCGCAGCTTTCGCGGCACCGGACTGTACCCGATCGTGTTCATGAAGTACGTCGACGTGATGATGAAGCGCGGCCACGCAATGGAGTTCTTCATCGAGGGCAGTCGCAGCCGTACCGGCAGACTGCTTCAGCCGCGCACGGGCATGCTGAGCATGACTCTGCGCAGCTTCCTGCGCGACGCGCGCCGGCCGGTCGCCTACGTGCCCGCCTATTTCGGGTACGAGCGCCTGCTGGAGGGCGAGACCTACATCGACGAATTGTCCGGCCGGCCCAAGCAGAGGGAAACGGTGCGCGGTCTGCTGCGGGTGCTGCCGCAACTCCGCCAGCAACTGGGCCGCGTGTTCGTCAGCTTCGGCGAGCCGCTGCTGCTCGACGGCGTGCTTGACCGCCTGAAGCCGCAATGGCGCGACGACGTGAAAGACGAGAATTCGCGCCCGGACTGGTTCGGCGAGGCGGTCGACAACGTCGCGGCCGAGATCATGCGGAGGATCAATGCCGCCGCGGCCGTGGCACCGATCAATCTGCTGTCGGTGGCGCTGCTTGCGGCGCCGCGCCAGGCAATGGTCGAGAATGATCTCGAGAAGCAGTTGCAGCTGTACATCGACCTGCTGCGCTCGGTTCCCTATTCGCCGGACGTCTCAGTCGCGGCTGAAGACGGTGTCTCGATCATCCGGCGTGTCGAGAAGATGGGCATGCTCGAGCGGCGTTCCCACCCGCTCGGCGACGTGCTGCGGATGGTAGAGCAGAACGCGGTGCTCGCGACCTACTACCGCAACAATGTCCTGCACCTGTTCGCGCTGCCCTCGCTGGTTGCCTGCGCATTCCTGAACAATTCGACGATGCTCCACGAGGATATTCACCGGCTTGTCGGGCGCGTGTATCCGTACATTCGCGCCGAGCTGTTCCTGCGCTGGCGCGAAGACGAGCTGGCTGGCGCGGTGGATGGCGTGCTCGCCGCGCTGGCCGAGCGCGGTCTGCTGGAGCGCGGTGCCGACGGCACATCCTGGCGCCGGCCAATGACAGGCAGCGCGGAGGCCGTGCGCCTGTCGGTCCTGGCACAGGCGACGATCCAGACCATCGAACGCTACTACCTGGCAATCGCACTGCTGTTGCGCGCCGGGCGTTCGGTCCTGACACTGGAGGCGCTGGAAAAGCGCTGTGTCACGATGGCGCAGCGCATGTCGATGCTGTACGGGCTGGCAGCACCGGAATTCTTCGACCGCGCGATGTTCCGGGACTTCATCGAACTGCTTCGTCAGCGCGGCGTGATCCGGCTCGACAGCGACGGGCTCCTGTCCTATGACGACCTGTTGTTCGCCGTGGCGGAAGACGCCCGCATCGTCCTGTCGGAGCAGATCCGCAACAGCATCCTGCAGGTGACTCACAGTTGAGGCGCCTGGGACAGGTCATCGTGGAGGACCGCGACCGGACCGGTTCCAGAATTTGCTGCGCGGGCGGGGACGGCAGCGCTGCTGCCGTGCCGACTAGTCGAGGGGCGGCCGCGTGCGCAGGCGCTTGGTGTCCTTGCGCTGGCGCTTACCCTCGAGTCTGCGGGTGCGGGCGGCCGTGGAGGGCCGTGTAGGGCGGCGGATCTTCGGCACTTCCCGTGCGCGTCCAATCAGCGTGGCCAGCCGCTCAACTGCTTCGCGCCGGTTGGCTTCGCGGCTCCGATGCCGGTGTGCTGCCAGCACGATCTCATCCTGCAGCGTCAGGCGGCGACCGGCCAGTGCCCGCAGCCTCTGCCTGCCGCTGTCATCGAGCAGCGTGGTCGCACCGACCATGAACCGCAGTACGCAGGCGCTGGCGACCTTGTTGACATTCTGTCCGCCCGGTCCGGGGCTGCGCACGAAACTGAGCGTGTACTCGCGCTCCGGAATCTCGACGCGGACATGAGCGTCCCCATTGCGGGTCCGCGCCCGCATCAGGCGTTGAGGTCCGGGATCAGCTCGCTTTCGAGCCTCAAGATCTGGTCCTTCAGCATCAGTTTGCGCTTCTTGAGGCGCCGCAACTGCAATTCGTCGACATAGATATCCATCGACAGGCGGCAGATCACGTCGTCGAGATCGCGGTGTTCGATGCGCAGCTCGCGCAGGCGGTGCATCCGCTCGAATAGCTGGGTATTGACGTTGTCGTCGTCCGTCATGCCGGCTCGGCGTCGGTCTCGAATACGGGAAACGGCGGCCCCGACCATACCGGTTGGACCGACCTTGGAAGCTTAGCCAAACGCCCTGGCGGATTCCACGGTATCGCCGGATCGTGGAAATCGGACCCGACCGAACCCTCGAGCCCGGTGCGGGTGGCGAGTGACACGGCCAGGGCGGCGTTCCTGAGGCCTCCACCACCGGTGATGACCTCGATTCCCCGGCCGCCGACGGCCGCGAATTCGGCACAAAGCTCGCGCCGCGCGCCGGCAGACAGGGGATAACGCTGCGGATGCGCGATCACGGCGCAGCCGCCTGCGCCCACGACCCAGCCGGTCACTTCCGCCAGCGATGGCCACTGCGCGGCGAAATAAGCCGGGCGGCCGCGCGCAAGCCAGCGCTCGAACGCGGTCGCGACATCCGGGACGGCGCCCAGCGCGACCAGCGCACGGGCAAAATGCATGCGGGTTGGCAGCGCCCCCGCAGCACGCACCATCTCATGTGCGGCGTCGCCCGCGGCACCCGCCGCAACCAGACGCGCCGCCACCTGCAGTGCGCGCTCCTGCCTGATCGCCTGCAGATGACTGAGGCCGCGCAGCAGTGCAGGGGCCATGGGATCGAATGCAAGGCCGAGAATGTGCAGTGTGCGGCCTCGCCAGTCGACCGACAGCTCGACGCCGCTCACCAGCGTGATGCCGAGGGATCCTGCCGCCGCCGCCGCTTCGTCGAGGCCCGCGATCGTGTCATGGTCGGTCAGTGCCATGAATCTGACACCACAGCGCGCGGCGTGGGCAACGAGCTCTGCCGGCTTGAGCACGCCGTCGGAAGCCGAGGAATGCAGGTGCAGGTCCACGCGCGATAGCGGGTTCATACCGGCCTCGGTCCCAGTCCGACCGTGTCTACCGAATTCCCGGTCACTACAATGAAGCCGCGGCGCCGGCTGAAGCCGTCCTCCGTATAGTCAAAAACATAAGTGCGCCGCCAGACGAGCGGCGCACTGGAATGCCGGACCAGCGTCAGGCGGTGGATCGATACAGTGCCATCGAGCATCTGCACCTGGGCATTCGCGCAGGTATCGAGCACAACGCGATTCGCGAGCTCGCGGGCGGCAAGGCTTGAATGCCAGAACAGGCCGATTATTGAGAGCAGAAACGCTCCGAGCAGCAGTTCCCAGCTCATCGCAGCAGCGCCAGCCAGTCCGTGCCCGGGTCGCCACCGACGACGAAGTGCGGATTCAGTACTTCGTCGCCCTTGTTGTAGGAAAGCGGCTCGCCATCCAGCCGCAACACACGGGCACCGGCCTGTTCGGCCACGCATTGTCCCGCAGCAGTGTCCCATTCGCTGGTCGGGCCGAGTCTTGGATAGACATCGGCCAGCCCCTCCGCGACCAGGCAAAACTTGAGCGAACTCCCCACTTCCACGAATTCATGCGGACCGACCCGCGCGAGAAATGCATCGAGCGAATTACCGCGATGGGACCGGCTGCCAACCACGCGGACCCGCCCGGGACCACGCGGCGCGATGCGTATCAGCCGGCCGGCTGCGGTGGCATCGGAACGAAAGGCGCCGATCCCCTCGCCGGCGTAGTAATCGCGCCCTAGAACCGGCGCGTGCACGACGCCGAGCACCGGCCGGTGATCGTGCACTAGCGCGATATTGACCGTGAATTCGCCATTGCGCTGCACAAATTCTCTGGTGCCGTCCAGCGGGTCCACCAGCCACAGCCAGTCCCTGGCGGCGCGTTTCGAATAGGGCGCCTGGCCGGATTCCTCCGAGAGGATGGGAATTTCAGGCGCGAGCCGGCGCAGTCCGGCCAGAATCAGGCGTTCCGACTGCAGATCGGCCTCGGTCAGAGGCGAACGGTCGTCCTTTTCGGTGACGGTGAATGACGACGCGTATACGCCGAGTATCGCGCGACCGGCCTCACGGGCCAGCGCGGTCACGTCGAGCAGCAGTCGGTGCAGGTCGGGAACCATTGCCTCTCCGGAGTGGCGCGCGTTATATCATAGGCGCGTGAACGAGAGCGCCGTGGTCCCGGACTGGTCGTCCATCGATACCGTGATGCTGGACATGGACGGAACGCTGCTCGACCTGGGGTTTGACAACCATTTCTGGCAGGAATGGGTACCGCGTCATTACGCGGCAAGCCGGCGGCTGCCGATCGCCGAAGCACGCGAACTCATGGAGCCGATCTTCGAGGCGACCCGAGGGACGCTCGACTGGTACTGCATCAATTACTGGAGCCGGGCGCTGTCGCTCGACATCGCGGCGCTGAAGCGGGCAGCGCGTCACCAGATCTCATGGCTGCCAAGAGCGCGCGAATTCCTCGCCGGCCTGCGCGCCGCCGGGCGGCGCGTCGTGCTGGTGACCAACGCCCATCCGGAGACGCTGGCGATCAAGGACGCGCATCTGGGTGTGCGCCGCGAGTTTGATGCGGTCTATTCCTCGCACGAGCTGGGCGAGGCCAAGGAAAGCCAGGCGTTCTGGCCGCGGCTCGCCGCAAGGGAGCAATTTGATGTGCGCCGCACGCTGTATGTCGACGACAGCGTCCCGGTTCTGCTTGCGGCGCAGGCACACGGAATCGCATGGCTTTATGCGATACGGCGGCCCGACCGCCGGGCGCCGTCGCGTGCGGTGAAGGATTTTCCGGGTGTCGATTCCGTGCACGAGCTGGCGGAAGGGCTGGCGCCGCGGATCCTCGAGACTCAACTGGCCGGGGGTGCCTGAGGCCCGCTGCCTGGGCCGCCACCATGCCTGCGCCGCCGCCGGCGCTTCCTGGCGGCTGCCGCATTGCCGGCCGGCGTGGCCGGCTGCGCAGCCGGCGCGACTGCCGGCTTGCTTTCACTGCGTTCGACGCGGACCGTAGTCTGCCCGCGCGGCCGGTGGCCATGCCGGTCGGGCCGGCCCTGTTGGTGTCTGTGCCGTTGGCGCGGGGCGCCATCCTGCTCGTCTTCCTCTTCGTCGAGCTGGCGCGGCGCGTGGTGCCCCGATCTCAACCGCGGCAATTCCACCGGGTCGAAACTGCCGACGGGAATGCGCTGGCCGATGAATGCCTCTATTTCGGGCAGTGACTCGACATATTGCTCGCAGCCGAAGCTGACGGCGTCGCCCGCCGCCCCGGCGCGCGCGGTACGACCGATTCGGTGCACGTAATCCTGCGCATCCTGTGGCAGGTCGTAATTGAAAACATGGCTGACATCCGGAATGTGCAGACCGCGCGCCGCAACGTCGGTCGCGACCAGTACGGCGAGTTTGCCCTCGTGGAATTCGCGCAGCATGCGCATGCGCTTGCGTTGCGGAACGTCGCCGGACATGGCGGCAGCGACGATGCCGTTCGCCCGCAATACGCGTTCGAGGCGCTCCGCGAGGCGCTTGGTATTGACGAATACCATCGTGCGCGTGGCGTCGGTCCTGCGCAGATGGTGGACCAGCAGCGGAGCCTTTTCCTCCATCGCCGGGTAATAGATGATCTGGCGCACGCGATCCGCGGTGACACGCTCCGGCTCGATGCGGATCAACTCCGGGTCATTCATGTGCTCGTATGCAAGTTCCAGCACGCGGTGCGACAGGGTCGCGGAAAACAGCATGTTCAGGCGGTATTCCGGCGCCGGCAGGCGGCGCAGCAGGTAACGGATGTCCTTGATGAAACCGAGATCGAACATCCGGTCAGCCTCGTCCAGGACCATCACCTGCGCATGGCGCAGATCGAAGACGTGCTGCCTGAAGTAGTCGATAATGCGCCCGGGCGTGCCGATCAGAATATCGACGCCGGCCTGCAATTCCCGGCGTTGCTTGTCGTAATCGACACCCCCATAGGCGAGGCCCAGATTCAGGCCGGTGTACTGTCCCAGGATCTCCGCGTCCCGATGGATCTGGATCGCCAGCTCGCGTGTCGGCGCCAGCACCAGGGCACGGGGCGAGGTGCCGGGCCGGTCCGCTGCGGCCGGATAGCGCAGCAGGTGGGTATACAGCGCCACCAGGAATGCGGCGGTCTTGCCGGTTCCCGTCTGTGCCTGGCCTGCCACATCGAGGCCCGCCAGCGCTCGTGGCAAGGCCTCGGCCTGGATCGGGGTGCAGCGCTCAAAGCCCGCATCGGCGATGCCACGGGCCACGGATTCGGGTAACTGGAGTCCGGTGAACGAGATATCGGAGAACCGCTGTTCTGTCACTTGGTCACTACTGTGGCATTCATCTCTTGAAAAATGTCCTCCGACGCGCTACAAAAGCACCTGAACAGCGCGGTTCCCCGCTAACAGCCGCACCCACCGGCACTCCGGATGTGTCCCGAACAGGACCCCGGGAATGTGCTGATACCCTGACAGGCAGCCAGAGTTCCAGCGCCAGAACCCTTATTGTGCCGTATCGGGCGTTCGCCCGTCACCGATCAACCGTAAACCAGGAGAAACCCCCGCGTGAGCGGAAATATCGTCCACACCTCTGATGCCACCTTCGAGTCGGATGTCCTGAAGTCCGATTTGCCGGTGCTGCTCGATTTCTGGGCCGAATGGTGCGGCCCCTGCAAAGCCATCGCGCCGATCCTCGAGGACATAGCCAAGGATTACCAGGGCCGGGTCAGGATCGCCAAGCTGAATATCGACGACAACCGCCAGACCCCGGTCAAGTACGGCGTCCGCGGCATTCCGACGCTGATCCTGTTCAAGAACGGTGCGCCCGAGGCGCAGCAGGTCGGCCTGGTCGGGAAGTCGAAGATTTCGGCATTGCTGGACCAGCACCTGTGAGGGGCTATCTCGGCAATCAGGCGCGCAACCGCCAGAAGGGCCATCGCAATCGAGGTGGCGGGCCGCGGCACGGCAATGAAGGGCTTCCGGTCGACGATCATGTCGACGGTTCGGAAGGCGACACGATATCATCGGAAGAACTGGCCGCATCGCGCAGCTCGATGAATCTGACCGAGCTGAAGAACAAGCCGGTCCACGAACTCGTGACGATGGCCGAGTCCATGGGACTCGAGAACATGGCGCGCCAGCGCAAGCAGGACGTCATCTTCTCGATCCTGAAAGCCCATGCGCGCAGCGGCGAGGACATCTACGGCGACGGCGTGCTCGAAATCCTCCAGGACGGCTTCGGGTTCCTGCGCTCGGCCGACAGTTCCTATCTGGCAGGGCCCGACGACATTTACGTCAGTCCGAGCCAGATCCGCCGCTTCAACCTGCGCACCGGCGACACGATTTCCGGGCTGATCCGCCCGCCCAAGGACGGCGAGCGCTACTTCGCGCTGCTGAAAGTCGGCGAGATCAATTTCGACACTCCGGAGTCAGCGCGCCACAAGCTGCTGTTCGAGAACCTGACGCCGCTGCACCCGACCAAGCGGCTGAAACTGGAACGCGGCAACGGCTCGACCGAGGACCTGACCGCGCGGGTGATCGACCTGATGGCGCCGCTCGGCAAGGGCCAGCGCGGCCTGATCATCTCGCCGCCCAAGGCCGGCAAGACGATGCTGCTGCAGAATATCGCCACCTCGATCACCTGGAATCATCCCGACCTCTACCTGATCGTGCTTCTGATCGACGAGCGGCCCGAGGAAGTGACCGAGATGACCCGTACCGTGAAGGGCGAGGTCGTCGCGTCCACCTTCGACGAGCCTGCCAGCCGTCATGTCCAGGTCGCGGAGATGGTCATCGAGAAAGCCAAGCGCCTGGTCGAGCACAAGCGCGACGTCGTGATCCTGCTCGATTCGATCACCCGCCTCGCGCGCGCCTACAACACCGTCGTGCCGAGTTCCGGCAAGGTGCTGACCGGCGGCGTGGATGCCAATGCATTGCAGAGGCCCAAGCGCTTCTTCGGCGCGGCGCGCAATGTGGAGGAGGGCGGGTCGCTGACGATCATCGCGACCGCGCTGATCGACACCGGCTCGCGCATGGACGACGTGATCTACGAGGAGTTCAAGGGCACCGGCAACAGCGAAATCCACCTCGATCGCCGGATTTCGGAGAAGCGCGTGTTCCCGGCCTTCAACATCAACCGTTCCGGCACGCGTCGCGAGGAACTCATCACGGCGCAGGATGAACTCGCCAAGATGTGGATCCTGCGGAAGCTCCTGCACCCGATGGACGAGCTCGCCGCGGTCGAGTTCCTGATCGACAAGATGAAAGACACCAAGACCAACGCGGACTTCTTCGACTCGATGAAGCGCGGATGACGGACGCGCTGCGCCAGCTGCGCCGGGGCGACCCGGTGATGGCGCAGCTCATTCGCCGCGCCGGACCCTTCGTACTCAAGCCCGATCGCAGCCGCAGCCCCTATGAATCGCTGCTGCGGGCCGTGGCCCACCAGCAACTGACCGGCAAGGCCGCCAGTACCATCCTCGGCCGCTTCTGCGCGCTGTACGGCGGCGATCGCTATCCGGAGCCAGGGCAACTCATCGCGACACCGGATGAGCAATTGCGCGCCGCTGGTTTCTCGCGCGCCAAGACCGCTTCCTTGAAGGATATCGCTGCTAGGACGCAGGACGGCACGATACCGGAGCGCCGGGCGCTCAGCAGGCTGTCGGACGCGGCGATCATAGAGCGCCTCACCGAGGTGCGCGGTGTCGGCCGCTGGACGGTTGAGATGTTCCTGATGTTCACGCTGGGGCGGCCGGACGTGCTGCCGGTTGACGACTACGGGATCCGGAACGGCTATCGTCTGGCCTATGGCAAGCGGCGCATGCCGAAACCCGACGTTCTGGCGAGATTCGGCGAGTGCTGGGCGCCTTACCGGACCACGGCGTCGTGGTACCTTTGGCGGGCAGTGGACCATGATCGCGAACGACGGCGTCTGTCACCAGTCAAGGTCTGAGGGCACGTCCACGCGCTGATCGGTCCTTGTTTCGGGAATTCTGGAGCGGCGTGACCGCGCTTTTCAAAGCCGTTAGCGCTGCTTTCGACGGGTCCCTTATGCGGTTCATTGCCTTGATCGCCAGCCCCGCATTGGCCTGCAGCGCATTCGCGGCGGACGGCGTTGGCCTGCTTCCGCGCCCGCTCGGCAGTCTCAGCAATGCGACCGACAATTGCTACGCGATGCACAGCCGCGGCGGGGTGGTGACCGGCGAGGTCGAGGTCACCATCATGGTCGATGCCCAGGGACGCGTGACTGGCGCATCGAGCCCGCCGGGCACCGAGGAGCGCCTTGCGGCCGCGGCGCAGTGCGTGGCCGTGACGATGCGTTACGAACCGGCCACGCTCGATGGCGAGCCGGTGGCCGGCAAGGTGTCACTCGACATCGGATTCCCGACCCCGCCGTCACTCAGGGAACCTGCCCGCAAAACCATCGAATACTGCCAGCCTGCCATCGATCCGCTCGCGACATTGAACAACGCCTATGAAGGCGGACTGGACCTGCTGGTGCGGGTCGGCAAGGACGGGCGTGTCGCGGAAACCGTGCTGCCTGAAGGCCTGCTGCCCTGGATGGATGAGGCCGCGCGTTGCGTGGCTGGCCGGCTGGCATTCTTCCCCGCGCGCCTGCGCCTGGTTGCGGTCGAGTCCTGGGCGACCATTCCGGTGGACTTCAACCTGACCCGAAATCCGCATGAACGCGTCAGGCTGGATGCGCCGACGGTGCGCTCTGGCGAGGCGGAGATCATCGATGCCTATCGGAACTGTTTTCCGTCCGGGCGCAATGTTGAAACCCTGATCAACTACCGCATCACCATCAATGACGGTGGGCGCGTGCGCAAGGCAGAGGTGATACGCAGCAGTGGCGACGCGATACTCGACCAGGCGGGCGTCTGCATCCTGCGCCGGCTTGTCTTCGTGCCAGCGCGGCGTAATGGACGGAATGTCGAGGCCACCGTGAACTGGCCGATCCTGGTGCGGCCGCCGACCTAGCGCTCAGCAGCGACCAATCGCGCGCCAGCCGATGTCGCGGCGATACTGCATGCCGCGCCAGCACAGGCGGTCGACCAGGGCGTAAGCGGCCTGCTGCGCGCGGGCGACATCGTATCCCAGACCCACGGCACAGAGTACGCGTCCACCCGCTGTCAGCACGCGTCCCCCCTCCAGACGCGTGCCGGCGTGAAATACCTTGCCGTCGAGGGCCGCCGCTTCGTCCAGGCCCGCGATCGCGTCGCCCTGGCGCGCATTTTCCGGGTAGCCTTCCGTCGCCAGCACGACGCCGACTGCGGCGCGTTCGTCCCAGTTCGCTTCCTTTTCGTGCAGCCTGCCAGCGAGTGCCGCCTCGCAGAGATCCGCGAGGTCGCTCTGCAGCCTGGTCATGATCGGCTGCGTCTCCGGATCGCCGAAGCGGCAATTGAATTCCAGCACGTGGGGCGTCCCGTCCGGAGCGATCATCAGGCCCGCGTACAGGAAGCCGATGTAGGGCGTGCCCTCCGCCGCGAGCCCGCGGACGGTCGGCCGGATCACCTCGCGCATGATGCGGTCGTGCAGCGCCGGCGTGACGACCGGCGCCGGCGAGCAGGCGCCCATGCCACCCGTGTTCGGGCCGCGGTCGCCGTCCAGCAGTCGTTTGTGGTCCTGCGACGTGGCCAGTGGCAGCACATGTTCGCCGTCGGCCATGACGATGAAGCTTGCTTCCTCGCCTTCCAGGAATTCCTCGACAATCACGGTATCGCCTGCCGCGCCAAAAGCTCCCGCAAACATCTGCTGCGCCGCTTCGATCGCCTGGTCGGCACTTCCGGCGATGACGACGCCCTTTCCGGCAGCAAGCCCGTCGGCCTTGACGACGATTGGCGGCCGCTGCGTTCGGATCTGCGCAGCATCAAAGTCCTCTGCTGTGAAGACCGAATAACGTGCGCTCGGGATGCCATGCCGCGCCAGGAACTCCTTCGTGTGGCGCTTGCTCCCCTCGAGCCGCGCGGCCGCCCCCGAGGGGCCGAAACAAGGCAGGCCGGCGGCCTTGAATGCATCCACCACACCGGCCACCAGCGGGTCCTCGGGTCCGACCACTGTCAGGTGGATGCCTTCGGATCGTGCCAGCCCGACCAGTCCCGCGATGTCCGACGTTGCGATGGCCACATTGCGACACTTCGACTCGGTGGCCGTGCCTGCGTTGCCCGGGGCGACCAGCACCTCGCTGACGCGCTGCGACTGCGCCAGCTTCCACGCCAGCGCGTGCTCGCGGCCACCGCCGCCGATGACCAGCACCTTCACCTTCAATGCCTGAAATGCCGCATGCCGGTAAATACCATCGCGAGGTCGCGCTCGTCGGCAGCCGCGATCACCTCGGCGTCGCGCTGCGATCCGCCCGGCTGGATCACGGCCCGCACGCCGAGTTCCGCCGCCGCGTCGAGGCCGTCCCGGAAGGGAAAGAAGGCGTCGGACGCCATCACGCTGCCGGCAACGGCAAGTCCTGCGTCATCCGCCTTGATGGCTGCGATGCGCGTCGAGATGACGCGACTGGTCTGCCCGGCGCCGATGCCGATCGTCATCGCGTCGCGCGCAAATACGATCGCATTCGACTTCACGAACTTGCAGATGCGCCAGGCGAACAGCAGGTCGGAGAGTTCGCTGGCGCCCGGCGCGCGACGCGTGACCGTCCGCAGCTCGCCAGCCTCGATCCTGCCGTCATCCCGGGATTGCAGCAGCAGGCCGCCGGTCACAGTGCGCAGCTCGGGTGCGGCCGGCGCCGGGCCGCCCAGCTCGCCCGCGGCCAGCGCGCGGATGTTGGGCTTCGTCGCAAGCACTGCCAGCGCCTCGGGGCCGATGATCGGCGCGAGGATGACCTCGACGAACTGGCGCTCGAGTATCGCGGCGGCAGTTGCGGCGTCCAGCGGGCGGTTGAAGGCGATGATGCCCCCGAATGCGGAAGTCGGATCGGTCTGGCAGGCGCGCCGCCAGGCCTCAATTGTGTCGGGCGCGAGCGCCGCTCCGCAGGGATTCGCGTGCTTCACGATCACGCAGGCGGGGCTGTCGAACTGCCGCACGCATTCGAGGGCCGTGTCCGCATCCGCAACGTTGTTGAACGAAAGCTCCTTGCCCTGCAGCTGGGTCGCCGTGGCGATATTTCCGCTGCCCGCCTGCAGCTCGGCATAGAAAGCGGCCGACTGGTGCGGATTCTCGCCGTAGCGCAGGTCCTGTCTCTTGTCGAATGCCAGCGCCAGCGATTGCGGAAACGCGGACTCATCCAGCTGCCGCTGCAACCAGCCCGAAACCATGGCGTCGTAGCGCGCGGTATGCCCGTATGCCTTGGCTGCCAGGCGCCTCCGGGTCGCTTCGGAAACGGTACCCGTACCCAGTTCAGCGATCACGCCGCCGTAGTCGGCGGGATCAACGAGCACGGTCACGCGCTCGTGGTTCTTGGCCGCCGCCCGCAGCATCGCGGGTCCGCCGATGTCAATGTTTTCGATTGCGTCCGCGTAGCTGCATCCGGGCCGCGCGATCGTCGCGGCGAACGGGTATAGATTTACGACCAGGAGTCCGATCGGCCGGATGGCGTGCTCGCGCATGACGGCATCGTCGATTCCGGTGCGCCCGAGCAGCGCCCCGTGCACCTTAGGGTGCAATGTCTTGACACGCCCATCCATGATTTCCGGAAAACCGGTCTCGGTGGCGACCTGGGTGACCGGAAGTCCGGAGGACGCCAATAGCCTGGCTGTTCCCCCGGTCGAAATGAGCTCGAATCCGAGATTTTGCAGTTCGCGCGCGAGTTCGACGATGCCGGTCTTGTCGGAGGCGCTCAGGAGCGCCCGCCGGGCTTGCCGGCGCATCGTCACGGTCAGGCTGACAGCCCGTATTCGCGCAATTTCTTGCGCAGGGTGCCGCGATTGATGCCCAGTATCGTCGCCGCGCGGCTCTGATTGCCTTCCGCGTAGTGCATGACGGCCTGGAACAGCGGCAGTTCAACCTCGCGCATCACGAGATCGTACAGGCGGCCGGGACGATGGCCGTTGAGGCTGTCGAAATAGCTGCTGAGTGCCTGCTCGGTATGGTCGCGCAATGGAATTTCGCGCGCCTGGCCGTTCTGCGATCGGGAAAACGATGGACGGCGCGCCGCCTGCGCCCTGGTTTTCGCAGTCATTGCCAATTTGTCCCCGCCAGTTCCCGTAATTATGGTTCAAGCCGCACGGGGCGCTCTGCCCGATGAGACCTGACAGGAACGCGCCCGCGAGCGACAGTTGCTCCCTTGCGCTTCCATTCGTCAACAACTCGGGTGGCAAGTGCCCGACTTCCGGATGAAGCCGGCAATACCATCCGAGATGTTTGCGCGCCACGCGGACACCTTGTAACTCGCCATAAAACGAGTACAGGGCCTCGAGGTGCGAAAGCATGATAGCACGGACTTCTAAGAGCGAAGGCGGCGCTACACATGTCTTGCTGAACGCCGCGCGCATTTCTCTGAAGATCCACGGCCGGCCCTGCGCCGCGCGGCCGATCATCACGCCATCGGCCCCAGTTTGTGCCAGCACCTTCAATGCCTTGGAAGCACAATCGATGTCGCCATTTACGAATACGGGTATGCTGACCGCCTGCTTGACGGCTGCAACAGTTTCGTATTCTGCTTCACCGTTGAAAAAATCCTCGCGCGTGCGGCCGTGCACTGCGAGCGCTGCAATACCGATATCCTCGGCCTGGCGGGCAATCGAAACAGCATTGCGGTTGCCTCGGCTCCACCCGGTGCGCATCTTGAGCGTCACCGGAACGCCGGCCGCGGCGACGACCCGGGCGAGGATCGCACGTACCAGTGGTTCGTCCTGCATCAGCGCAGAACCCGCCGCGCGATTGCAGACCTTCTTGGCCGGGCAACCAAAATTGATATCGATGATCTGGGCACCGAGTTCGACATTGCGGATGGCGGCGTCGGCCATCATTCCAGGCTCGCCACCGGCGATCTGCACGATGCGCGGTTCCGGTTCCTCGCGATGGATCAGCCGATTCCGCGACTTGGATGTATTCCACAGCCGGACCTCGGATGTCACCATTTCGGTGGCCGCGATCGCTGCGCCCATGCTCCTGCAGAGGCTGCGGAACGGCAGATCCGTCACGCCGGCCATCGGCGCGAGCGCAAGCGGCGCCGCCAGGGTAAATGGCCCGATTTTCATGGCCCTGCAGGCCGTCCGTCGTTCGCGCAGCGCACATCGCCGGTGATCGGCAGGCAGACGTCTATTTCGAATCCGACCGCATCCTTGCCAGGGTCCACGATGCGGATCTCGGCGTCGGTACGCTGCCCCGGTTCCAGCTGCTGGACGGCGCCCGCCCCGGGCAGGTAGTCAACGGGCTCGATATCCCGCACCCCGATGGTCGTGCCGAAGCGATCCTGCAGGGCCAGTCGCAGCAGCGGGTAGGGTTGGGCGTGGTTGGCACGGTTGACGATGCTGGCGCGCAACAACAGGCGGCCAGGCTGCCTGGCGTCGCTCGCGGCGCCCCACTGGCGCAATTCGTAGGCCGCCAGATCGGTCGGCACCATGATCGGCGTCCCCAGCATGGAATAGATCCCTGCAAGCACCGTGCCGATTCCCGGCTTGTGCACCAGTTCCTGACGCTGACCATGCACTATCTGCCAGCCGAGCCCGAGGGCCAGGATCGCGGCGCCGAGCGCCCAGGGCCAGCGGCGCCTGCCGGGTTCCGCGGCCGGCTCGTCGAATTCCGACAGGCCGGTGTCGCGCGCTGCGGCTTCCTCAGCCAGGCCCTCCTGCATTTCGACCGGCATCAGAATCCTCGTCGACCGGGCTTTGGATTCCGGAAGCGGTGATTCGTCGCTCGCGTCCGGGTCGCCGAGCACGATGATCGGATATTCGTCCGTCGGGTCGCGATCATCGGCGAACTGCCGATCTTTCCTGGGCATGATTTTCGTCTTGTCGTCGTCCCTGATCGTCAGTGAGGCCGCGACTGCGCCCGGGTCGATCGTCGATGCCGGCTGCAGTTCGCCGGACCGCGCGGCGGCTGCCATGTGCTGGAGCTCGGCGGCCGGCAATTCGACGAACAGGCGGTCGAGATCCTCGATGTCGGCGTCGAACTCGAGGGACTGTCCTTCAGCCGCTGCCGAATCTGCAGTCTGGACACCCGGGGCCACTTCGGAGGCTGAGACTGCCTCGCCGGCAGTCGACAACTCGATATTTTCGTTACCCGGCAGTTCCTCGACCGTGATGGTGTCCTCCAGAGGCACCAGCCGGTCACCGTCCGGATCCGACCGAAACGGCTCTTCACTCAGATTTTCAAGGGCGTTGAAGCTCATCGCGCAGACACCGCAACGGACATTGCCCTGTGCGGATCGCAATGCGTCGGCAGTGACCCGAAAAACCGTCGTACATTCAGGGCATTGGGTGTACACGCCTACTCCACAAGCCGGCGGCCGCTGAGAGCGATCCATCCGTCACTGCGAGCCGCCGTTCGAATATCAAACCACGGACTATAGGCATCCGCCACCTCCGCTGCCTGCGCTTCGAGCATGCCAGCCAGAAGCACCGTGCCGGCGGGACAGAGCCTTGCCAGTTCGGGCGCCAGCTCGCGGAGCGGTGCGGCCAGGATGTTGGCAAGTACCAGGTCGTAATCGCCCTCGGGCTGCTTCCAGGCCTCACGAATCTCCAGCCTGGCGACCAGATCGTTGCGGAGGGCGTTTGAACGCGTGGCAATCAGTGCCTGCGGGTCGATGTCGACGGCGCAGGCCTGAGCGGCGCCAAGTTTGAGTGCGGCGAGCGCCAGAATGCCGGATCCGCAGCCGTAGTCGAGCACGCGCAGGCCAGCAGGTGGCTGGCCATCCAGCCACTCCAGGCACATGGCGGTAGTTGCGTGCGAGCCGGTGCCGAATGCCAGACCCGGATCGAGTTCCAGCACGATGGCATCGGGGTCGCCTGGCCGCTGGCCGCCGGGGCAGACCCACAGGCGTCTGCCAAAGCGCATTGGCCGGAAATCCCTGAGCCACTCGCGCTCCCAGACCCGATCCGCGACATATTCGATCCTGATCGCCTCGGCGGGGAGCGTCAGTACCGCCATCAGCGTCGCCGCGACAATGCCGGGATCAGCCTCGACCGGGTACAACACGCGCACGCGGATCTCGGGCCACAGCGGCAATTCGCCTGGCGCCGGTTCCAGGAGCGGATGATCGGCCGCATCGGCGAGTGACACCGACAATGCGCCCAACGCAATGCAGGCTGCCTCGACCGGGCCGGGTTCCGCCGGCCCGATATCGATTTCTAGCTGATGAAATGGCATCGGCAGGTTGCCGCAACCGCGGTCACTTGAGGCCGAGCCGGCGTTCCAGGTAATGAATATCCAGGCCACCCTGCTGGAATGCGGAATGGCCCAAAATCTCCTGGTGCAGAGGCGCGTTGGTCCGGATGCCTTCGACCACCATTTCTGACAGCGCATTCCTCATCCGGCCAATCGCCGTGTCGCGATTCTCGCCATACGTAATCAGCTTCGCGATCAGCGAATCATAGTGGGGTGGCACCGAGTAGCCTGAGTAAAGATGACTGTCGACGCGCACACCGGGCCCGCCCGGGGCATGCCACAGCCGCACCGGCCCGGGTGACGGCGCGAATGTTTTCGGGTCCTCGGCATTGATGCGGCATTCGATGGCGTGACCGCGCAAGACGATGTCCTGCTGCCGGAATGGCAGGGGTTCGCCGGCGGCAATTCGTAATTGCAGCTTCACTATGTCCACGCCCGTGACCAGCTCGGTAATCGGGTGCTCGACCTGCACGCGCGTGTTCATTTCGATGAAGTAGAAGTTGCCATCCTCAAACAGGAATTCCAGCGTGCCGGCACTGCGATAGCCGACCGCCGCGCAGGCCGCAGTCAGTCGCGCCCCCATTTCGTCACGCTGTTCCTGCGTGATGCCGGGTGCGGGCGCTTCTTCGATGATTTTCTGGCGCCGGCGCTGCAGCGAACAATCGCGCTCGCCCAGCGATACCACATTGCCGTAGTTGTCGCCGATGACCTGGAATTCGATATGACGCGGCTTCTCGAGAAATTTCTCCATGTAGACTGTGTCATTCCCGAAGGTCGCCTGCGCCTCGGTCTTCGCAACGTTGATCGCGTTGACCAGGGTCGCTTCGCTGTGCACCACCCGCATGCCCCGCCCACCGCCGCCGCCCGAGGCCTTGATGATCAGCGGGTACCCGATGCTGCGCGCCATCCTGAAGCATTCGTCGGTATCGGCCGGCAGCGGCCCGTCTGAACCCGGGACGCAGGGCACACCGTGCCGTTTCATTGCCCGGATCGCGGAGACCTTGTCACCGAGTTCGCGGATCGTCTCGCTGCGCGGCCCGATGAATACGAAACCGCTGTTCTCGACACGCTCCGCGAAATCGGCGTTCTCCGACAGGAAGCCGTAGCCGGGATGAATGGCGACCGCATCGGTGACCTCGGCGGCGCTGATGATCGCCGGCATGTTCAGGTAGCTGTCCCTGGAGGCAGCCGGCCCGATGCAGACAGTTTCGTCGGCCAGCAGCACATGCTTCAGGTTCTGATCGGCCGTCGAGTGAACCGCGACCGTCTTGATTCCCAGCTCGCGGCAGGCGCGCAGGATACGCAGCGCGATTTCGCCGCGGTTGGCGATGACGATCTTGTCCAGCATCCGCTCTACTCGATTGCGAACAACGGCTGGCCGAACTCGACCGGCTCGCCGTCTTTCGCGAGGACAGCGACCACCTTGCCGGCGCGCTCGCTTTCGATCTGGTTCATCATCTTCATCGCCTCGATGATGCAAAGCACCTCGCCCACGCGGACTTCCTGGCCGATCTGGACAAATGGCTTTGCGCCGGGCGCCGGCGATCCGTAAAAAGTGCCGACCATCGGCGCCGTCACCAGGTTTTCGTCGCGCTGCCCGGCCGGCACCTGGGCGGGCGGGGCGCCGGCCTGCGCGGGTGCGGCCTGCAGCTGCATCGGCGCAGACGCGCCCTGCGCGACGACATTGGCGCCGATGCCAAATCGGGCGATCCGCACCGATTCCTCGCCCTCCGAGATTTCGAGTTCGGCAAGCCCGGATTCCTCCAGAAGTTCGATCAGTTTTCTTATCTTTCGGATGTCCATTCACTTCCCCTGCGGGCGGTCGAGACACTCGAGTGCGGCAGAGAGCGCGAGTTCATAGCCATGCGCGCCAAGACCGGCGATGCTGCCCGCCGCGATGTCGGAAAAATAGGAATGCCTGCGAAAGGGTTCGCGCGCGTGCATGTTCGACAGGTGAACTTCGATGAATGGCACAGCCACGGCCAGTAGCGCGTCGCGCAACGCGATGCTGGTGTGGGTGAAAGCGCCGGGATTCAGGATCACGAAGTCCATAGCCTGCTGGCGCAAGGCCTGTACCCGGTCGACCAGCTCGTGCTCGGCGTTGCTCTGGAAACTCTCGAGCACCGCACCGCGGCTCGCGGCCTGGGTCTTCAGCCGTTCTTCAATGGCGCCGAGCGTGTCCCGGCCGTAATGATCCGGCTCGCGGCTGCCCAGCAGGTTGAGATTCGGTCCATTGATGAGCAGGATCCGTCGCATCGATCGCCCGGTCTCCTCTGAGCCACCGGTCTCGGTCGACTCGCATTGAACCGGACGAGGCTCAATTTGTCCACATAATGGAGTGATAATGCGGCGAACGGCGCCGATTTAACGCCAATCTGCCCTTTCCAGGCTGTATCAGGCGCCAGGCGGCGCGAAATCAGCCATCATCTTCCGGATCTGAGATCTGGCGGCCACCATGTCGAGGGCGCCGGAGTTGAGCTGCCGGACCACTGTCAGGATGCCCTCGGCCTGGGGGCGGTGTAATTCGCCCACATGCAGGGTGACTATTCGACCGGAACTATCGGTGAAGACGGTAAATGGAAGGCCGATGGCGTCCACGCCGAAGGCACGTGCCGCGTCCATGCCGTCCTGTTCCCCGATCAGCACCGTGTAATCAATCGGCATCTTCTGCAGGTACTGCAGCACGTCCTCCCGGAAGTCCACAGCAATACCGATGACCTCGAAGCCCTGCCGGCGATTTTCACGGGCCAGGTCGTTCAGCATGGGTATCTCGCGGCGGCAGGGTGCGCACCAGGTCGCCCAGAAATTGACGATGAGCGCCTTGCCATCCCATTCCGACAAGGCGCGCTCATTGCCGTCGCGATCCGGGAGACTGATATCAGGCCGGCGTTCGGGAATGACGGCCAGACTGATCGGCTCCATCGAAGGCGGTTCGGGCGCGAGCAGTTCCCGGCTGCCGAGGTAGGCACCGTAACCAGCGAGGGTGGCAATGGCCAGGAGCCCGGCCCACTGCGCTTTCCGCGGTATTCTCAGCATTCGCGGGCGAACCGTGACAAGTGCTCACGGAATGCCTTGGCTGGCACGTAGCCGACCAGCCGGAATCCGCGGCATTCGCCCCCGCGGGGACCGAAAAAAGCCGTGGTAGGGGGACCATAGACACCGAAGCGGCGCAGCAGCGCCTGGTCGGCCGGGCCGTTGGCCGTGACATCGGCCTTCAGCAGCAGGAATCCGGCCAGTTCCTGCTGCACGCCGGCATCCGAGAATGTGTACTTCTCCATTTCCTTGCAGGACACGCACCAGTCGGCATAAAAATCGAGCATCGCCGGCTGGCCTGCGGCCTGCGCTGCCTTGAGTTCACGGTCCAGCTCTTCCACCGAGCTGATCCTGCGAAACGGCAATGCGTTCACGGCCGCGGTTTGCGAACTGCCAAGCCCGCCCGGGAGTGTGATTCCGCGCAGCGGTTCCAGTGGAGAGCGTCCTCCGGCCGCCGCGCCAATCATCATAATGACACCCCAGCTGATCGCGGCCACCCCCGCGCCGCGTGCCAGCAGCCGCAGCCCGCTTCTCGGCTCTGGCCGTCCGAAACCGCCGAAGTAATAGCCGGCGACGATCACGAGCAATGCCCAGAGCGCCAGCGTTTGCGGACCGGGCAGGATGCGCTCGAGCATCCACACGGCGACACCGAGCATCATCACGCCAAACAGTGCCTTGACCGTCGTCATCCAGGGCCCGGCATGCGGCAGGAAACGCCCGCCTGCGACGCCGACCAGCAAGAGCGGCGCGCCCATGCCGATTGACATTGCAAAAAGGGCGAGCGCGCCGCGCGCCACATCCCCGGCCTGGCCGATCACCGCCAGTGCCGCAACGAGCGGCGGCGCCACGCAGGCCGTGACGACCAGCGCCGACAGCGCGCCCATGACAGCGGTGCCTGCCAGGCTGCCGGCTTTCTGGCGCTCCGAAACCGCCGACTGCCTGGATTCGAGTGCGGCCGGGATGCGGAGCTCGAACAGGCCGAACATGGCGAGCGCCAGCATGACGAACAGGACAGCGAAACCAATGATGATCCAGGGCTGCTGGAAAAATGCCTGCGCCTGACTGCCCGCCACCGCGAATGCCGCGCCGGCAACCGTGTATGTCGTCGCCATGCCGAGCACGTAAACAACGGAGAGCAGCAGAGAGCGGCGTGGGGTCGCGGCAGCACCTTGCCCGGCGATGATGCCGGAAAGGATCGGGATCATCGGCAGCACGCAGGGCGTGAATGCAAGTCCCAGTCCGCCGGCGAAGAAGATCGCCATTACGATCAGCAGGTTTCCGGTCGCAATCAGGCCTGCCAGCCGGTCCTGCTCCGCGACCATCGGCGGCGCTTCAGCGCGGGTCGGCGTGCCGGGAGGCGGCAGATCGATCCTGACGGTCTTTGTCACCGGGGGATAGCAGAGCCCGGCATCGGCGCAGCCCTGATAACCGACGGTGATTTCGAGCGTCGAGGCGTCCGCGCGACGCTCTACCGGTACCGTCGCATTCAGCGCGTCGTAATAAACCTCGACATCGCCGAAGAACTCGTCGGTCTTTTTCTTGCCCGGTGGCATCGCGACCGGTCCGAGCTCGAATCCTGCGGTTGCGGTCTTCGCCGAAACCCGATGCCGGTACAGGTAATAACCCGGTGCGACCTGCCAGTCGAGGGCAATCTGTGCGCCGCCATCGGCGATTGCCGTGAAAATAAATGCTTCATCGACGGGCAGGAACTGGTTGTCATTGATCGCGGGGCCCAGCAGACCCTGGGCCGCCGCGGTGGTCGCCGCCGCCAGCAGGAATGCGGCCAGGACAGTCTTCAGACTTTTCATTTCGCTGGGATCCCCGGCCAATGTCTCCTCGGGCGGGGCGAAAGGTTAACGGCTCGCTCGGCGCTTGTCTCGACGGCCTGCCCGGTTTCAGAAAATCGCCGCAGGCGGGCTGGATCGGCTGTCTGGAAAAACCATTGTATTTCAAACGCTTAGAAACTGCTCCCAGGGCAGGCCAAACAGTGCTTGCAATCGCGTCGGCGATCCCTATTATTAGCACTCGACCGGGGAGAGTGCTAATCGCCAGAAGGGGTGCCCTCCCTAGCATTAAACAGCGACTACCAAGGAGTATTGAACCATGAAGATCCGTCCGCTTCATGATCGTGTGATCGTCAAGCGCGAAGAAGAAGAGCGCAAATCACCCGGCGGCATCGTGATCCCCGACACCGCTGCGGAGAAGCCGATCCGCGGCAAGATCGTTGCAGTCGGCAAGGGCAAGATTCTCGAGAACGGGAGCGTTCGTCCGCTTGACCTCAAGGTCGGCGACAAGATCCTGTTCGGCAAATACGGTGGAACCGAAGTCAAGGTCGACGGCGATGATCTCCTCGTGATGCGCGAGGAAGACGTCATGGCCGTGATCGAAAAGTAAAGAGGACAAGTACCAATGTCAGTCAAGGAAGTCAGATTCAGCGATGACGCGCGCACCCGCCTGGTTCGCGGCGTCAACCTGCTCGCAAACGCCGTCAAGGCGACACTTGGCCCGAAGGGCCGCAATGCCGTGCTCGAGAAGAGCTTCGGCGCGCCGACCATTACCAAGGACGGCGTCTCGGTTGCGAAGGAGATCGAGCTCAAGGACAAGTTCGAGAACATGGGCGCGCAGATGGTCAAGGAAGTCGCTTCTTCGACCTCCGACGAGGCCGGTGACGGCACGACCACGGCGACCCTGCTCGCACAGGCGATCATCCGCGAGGGCATGAAGGCCGTCGCTTCGGGCATCAACCCGATGGACGTCAAGCGCGGCATCGACCTGGCCGTGAACGCGGCGGTCGAGGAGCTGAAAAAGCTCTCCAAGCCCTGCAAGGACTCGAAGGCGATTGCCCAGGTCGGCACGATCTCGGCGAACTGCGACGAGTCGATCGGCAAAAAGATCGCGGATGCGATGGAGAAGGTCGGTAAGGAAGGCGTGATCACGGTCGAAGAGGGCCAGGGCCTCGAGAATGAACTCGAGGTCGTCGAGGGCATGCAGTTCGACCGCGGCTACCTGTCGCCGTATTTCATCAACAACGGCCAGAACCAGACCTGCGAGCTCGAGAGCCCGTACATCCTGCTGTACGACAAGAAAGTCTCGAACATCCGCGAAATGTTGCCGCTGCTCGAGACCATCGCGAAGGCCGGCAAGCCGCTCCTGGTCGTTGCCGAGGACGTCGAGGGCGAGGCGCTCGCAACACTCGTGGTCAACACGATCCGCGGCATCGTCAAGGTCTGCGCGGTCAAGGCGCCGGGCTTCGGCGACCGCCGCAAGGCCATGCTCGCCGACATCGGCGTGCTGACCGGCGGCACCGTGATTTCCGACGAGGTCGGCCTGTCGCTGGAGAAAGCAACGCTGAATGACCTAGGCAAGGCCAAGAAGATCGTCGCCGAGAAGGAGAACACGACCCTCATCGACGGCGCCGGCAAGTCAACCGAGATCAAGGGCCGGATCGAGCAGATCCGCCGCCAGATCGAGGATGCGACCTCCGACTACGACAAGGAAAAGCTGCAGGAGCGCGTTGCCAAGCTCTCCGGTGGCGTCGCCGTGATCAAGGTCGGCGCGGCCACCGAGATCGAGATGAAGGAGAAGAAGGCCCGCCTCGAGGACGCGCTGCACGCGACCCGCGCGGCGGTCGAGGAGGGCGTGGTGCCGGGCGGCGGCGTAGCGTTCGTTCGTGTGCAGAAGATGCTCGACAAGCTCACCGGCGCGAACGACGACCAGAATGTCGGCATCCGCATCCTGTCGCGCTCCATCGAAGAACCGCTGCGCCAGATCGTGCAAAACGCCGGTGAAGACGGCTCGGTCGTGCTGGCCAGGGTCCGCGAGGGCAAGGGCAGCTTCGGCTACAACGCCGCGACCGGCGAGTACGGCGACATGATCGAGATGGGCATCCTGGACCCGACCAAGGTCACGCGCCTGGCGCTGCAGAATGCGGCCTCCGTCGCTGGCCTCCTGCTGACCACCGAGGTGATGGTGGCCGAGGCTCCGAAGGAGGAGCACGACCACCCGCCGATGGGCGGTGGCGGCGGCATGGGCGGCATGGATATGTAAAGCCACCAGGCTTTACGGTTCGATCGGCAAGGCCCGGGAGGCGACTCCCGGGCCTTTCTTGTTGGCGCGCCGCCGGCCAGATCCCGGTTTCGCTGATTCCGCAGGCAGCGGTCCGGGCCGGACTTGTCAATTGCGTACTAATGTATTAGTGTACTAATACATCATGAAACAGCATCGAACCGTCAGCCCGCGCCAGGAAGCGCTCAATGAGCGGGCGCTCTACAGCGCCATCCTGACCCTCGAGACAGTGGCAGAGGCGCGGGCTTTCTTCCGTGACCTGTGCACGCCTGCAGAACTCCAGGCGATGGCCGACCGCTGGTCGGTCGTTGCCCTGCTCGAAAGGCAGCTGCCTTACCGCGAGATTCAAAGCGCAACCGGGGTCAGCGTGACGACCATAGGGCGGGTCGCCCGCTGCCTGCAGGCGGGGCATGGCGGTTATTTGCTGGCGGCAGGCAAGCTGGCGGGCAGAGGCCACTCATGAGCGCCACGGCCAGCCCGCGGATCAGGATTGCGGTCCAGAAATCCGGGCGACTCACCGACAACTCGCTCGATCTGATCGCGCGCTGCGGGATCAAGTTCAGTCGTGGCCGCGACCAGCTGGTCTGTTTCGGCGAGAATCTTCCGCTCGACATCATGCTGGTCCGCGACGACGACATACCCGCACTGGTGCGCGACGATGTCTGCGACCTCGGCATAGTCGGTCAGAATGTCATCGAAGAGAAGCTGCTCGCCTTCGAGGCAGAGGGCAGCGGCCCGGCCTTCGAGCAGGTCATGACACTGGATTTCGGACTGTGCCGGCTGGCGCTCGCGGTGCCGGAGGACTCGGTGTATACGGAGCATGCATCGCTGGCGGGCCGGCGCATTGCCACCAGTTATCCGCGGGTGCTGGCCCGCTGGCTCGCCGAGCGCGGGATCGATGCCGAGATCGTCGCGCTTTCCGGTGCGGTCGAAATCGCGCCGCGTCTGGGACGGGCAGACCTGATCTGCGATCTGGTCTCGAGCGGCGCGACGCTCGCTGCGAACCGGCTACGGGACGTCGAGACCGTGCTCGAAAGCCGCGCCGTGCTTATCCGCACGCCAGTGCCGGTCGACGCCGGTAAAGCCGAATGGATGAAGCGGCTGCTGGTGCGCATGGACGGCGTGCAACAGGTGCGTGGCAGCAAGTACATCATGCTGCACGCGCCGCGCTCGGCCTTGCCGCGCATCGCGAGTCTGCTGCCCGGCAGCGAACACCCGACCATCCTGCCGCTCGAGGGCACCAGCGAGAAGGTCGCATTCCATGCCGTCTGCCGGGAAAACGTGTTCTGGGAGACGCTCGAGAGCCTGAAAGCCGCCGGTGCGTCGGCCATCCTGGTGCTGCCGGTCGAGAAGATGCTGTCATGACATCGCCCGCGCTGCCGGTCTCTGATTGGCGCGCTCTCGACGATGATGCGCGCGCCCGATTGCTGCGGCGGCCCGCGCGCCTCGAGGAGTCCGATACGCGCGAACGGGTACGGGGCATCGTGAGGCGCGTACGTGAATCGGGCGATCGCGCGCTGTTCGAGATGACCGAAAGCTTTGATCGGGTACTCTTGAAGTCACTTGCTGTCACGGTAACGGAGCGCGACGCCGCCGCGGACTCGCTCGACGGTGCAGTCCGCAAGGCGCTGGATGCCGCAATCGCAACTGTCACCGCATTTCATGCCGCGCAGCGGACGCCGCCGCTGGCCATGGAAACGGCGCCCGGTGTCGTCTGCGAGCGGATCGAACTCCCGATCGACCGCGTCGGCCTGTACGTGCCGGCGGGGGACGCGCCGCTGCCATCGACGGCGATCATGCTGGCCGCGCCGGCGCGCATCGCGGGCTGCCGCCGTCGCGTGCTGTGCACGCCGCCGCGCGCCGACGGCCGACCGGATCCCGCCGTGCTGTACGTCGCGCGCGTCTGCGAAATCGACGAGATTTTCCGGATCGGCGGAGCCCAGGCGATCGCGGCGCTCGCCTACGGCACGGCAACGGTGCCGCGGGTCGACAAGATCTTCGGCCCCGGTAATACCTGGGTGATGGCCGCGAAGCAACAGGTCGCCGCCGACCCGGACGGCGCCGTCTGCGATCTGCCGGCCGGGCCTTCCGAGGTACTCGTGATCGCGGACGATTCAGCGCCGCCTGCGTTCGTCGCCGCGGACTTGCTGGCCCAGGCTGAGCACAGCAGCGAGGCGCAGGTAATACTGGTGTCGGATTCGCTGCGGCTTATCCAGCGGGTCAACGATGAATTGCCGCGGCAGGTCGCGGCCCGGCGTCGCTCCAGCGTGATCACCGCCGCGCTGGCGCTCGGCCGCGCCATCCTCGTCCCGGATCTTGCAACCGCCGTCGAGGTCTCGAACTGCTACGCACCGGAACATCTGATCATCGCGACAGCGAGGCCGCGCGACTGGCTCGCGCAGGTGCGCGCCGCCGGCTCCGTATTCCTCGGTCACTGGACCCCGGAAGTGCTCGGCGACTACTGCAGCGGGACCAATCACGTATTGCCGACGCACGGCTACGCGCGCTCATGCAGCGGCCTGTCGCTCAACGACTTCACGCGGCGCATGACCGTCCAGCAGGCGACCGCCGAGGGGCTGGCCGGTCTCGGACCCGTCGCGCAACAACTCGCGCTGCTCGAAGGGCTCGATGCACACGCTTATGCCGTCAGCGTCCGACTTCCAGTCACTCCAGAGGCCGCGGCGTGAACGACGTGCTGCAACTGGCGCGTCCGGAAATCCGGACCCTCGAGCCCTACCGGCACGCGGCCTGGGCTCCCGCGATGGTGCGCCTGCACGCCAATGAGAATCCGTGGGCCGACGAGACCGATGGCGGGGTGGTTGACCTCAATCACTATCCGGAACCGCAGCCCAGATCACTGGTGGTGGCGCTGTCGTCTCTCTATGGTGTCGCCCCGGATCAGCTCTTGATCGGACGCGGCAGCGATGAGGGTATCGACCTGCTGGTGCGCGCTTTCTGTTGCGCTGGCCGCGATCGCGTGATTGTCTGCCCGCCGACCTTCGGCATGTATGGCGTCGCGGCGGCGATCCAGGGAGCCGGTGTGGCAGCAGTGCCGCTGGACGCGGAGTTTGGTCTCGATGCCGATGCGGTGCTCGACGCCTGGTCCCCCGGCGTCAAGATCGTGTTTCTCTGCTCCCCGAACAATCCAACCGGGAACTCCGTGGATCCGCGCGCGCTGGAGCGCATAGCATCCGGTCTGGACGGGCGGGCGCTGGTGGTCCTGGACGAGGCCTACGTCGAGTTTTCGCGCTCACCGAGCCTGGTCAACCGCCTGCAACAATGGCCGGGACTCGTGATCCTGCGCACGCTGTCCAAGGCACATGGCCTTGCCGGCGCGCGCTGTGGCGCCGTCCTCGCCGCCGCTCCGATCATCTCGCTGCTTGCCCGCATGATCCCGCCCTACGCGCTGCCGGCCCCGACAATTGCGGCAGCGCTCGGAGCGCTCGGAGCGCCGCGGCTCGCGCGTGCTCGCGACCGCATCGACCGTCTGATAGGGGAGCGCGAACGAATGCGCGGCGCGCTGGCACGGCTGCCGACGGTCCGGCGGATCTGGCCGAGCGACGCCAATTTCCTGCTGGTGGAATTTGCCGACGCCCCGGTTGCCCATGCCGCTGCGCTGCGTGCCGGATTGCTGCTGCGTGACCTGTCGCGCCTGCCCCGGCTCGAGGGCTGCCTGCGCGTCACGATCGGGACGCCGGAGCAGAATGACAGGCTCATCGCCGGCCTGGAGGCCGCATGAGCATGCCGCCGCCGACGCTGTTCATCGATCGGGACGGAACGCTGATCGAGGAGCCGGCCGACCAGCAGGTCGACGACTTTGACAAGCTGCGCCTCGTAGCCGGCGTGATCCCCGCGCTGTTGCGGTTGCGTGACGCAGGATACCGATTCGTGATGGTCACCAACCAGGACGGGCTGGGGACGCCGGCATTTCCGCAGGCCGCTTTTGACGGTCCCCAGCGCCTGCTGCTCGGCATTCTCGAGTCGCAGGGCGTCGTCTTCGACGAGATCCTGATCTGCCCGCATCGCGCCGGCGAGGGCTGCGCCTGCCGGAAGCCCGGCACGGCACTCGTCGACGCCTGCATCGCACGGCAGCCGATCGACCGGGAGCGCAGCCGTGTGATCGGCGACCGTGACACCGACCTGCAACTCGCCGAGCGTCTCGGGATCGAAGGCCTGCGCCTGATGCCGGGCGATCCGGACGGCTGGCCCGGCATCGCCCGCAAGCTCAGCGGTCAGGCGGCGCGCAAGGCCCACATCGAGCGCCGGACGCGTGAAACGCGCATTCGTGCCGCCGTGGATCTCGATCGCGCGGATCCGATTGCGGTCGCGACTGGCATCGGATTCCTCGACCACATGATCGAACAGGTCGCGCGCCACGGCGGCTTTGCGCTCTCGCTGCAATGCGAAGGGGACCTGCGGATCGACGAGCACCACACCGTCGAGGACTGCGCGCTGGCTCTCGGTCAAGCCCTGCGCCAGGCGCTCGGCGCAAAGATCGGGATCGGTCGCTACGGCTTCGTGCTGCCGATGGATGAGGCTCAGTCGCGCGTGGCCATCGATCTGTCAGGGCGGCCATATGCGGTGTTCGACGGGCGCTTCGCCCGCGAGCAGGTCGGCGGTTTGCCGACTGAACTGGTGCCGCACTTCTTCAGATCGTTCGGCGATGCCCTCGGCGCTGCGATCCACATCGAGGTGAGGGGCGACAACGCACATCACATGATCGAGGCCTGCTTCAAGGGCCTCGGCCGCGCCCTGCGCCAGGCGATCAGGGTCGAGGACGGCCAGCTGCCCAGCAGCAAGGGGGTGCTGTGACCGCACCCGTCATCATCGCGAGCGGAGGCGCGAATATCGCCTCGCTGCAGTTCGCGCTCGAGCGCCTCGGCTGCCATCCGCGAGTCAGCGCCGAAGCCGACGAGATCCAAAACGCCAGCCACGTGATCCTGCCGGGCGTCGGCGCAGCGCAGGACGCGATGTCGCGACTCGACGCCGCGGGGCTCAGCAACGTGATTCCGCGTCTGACCCAGCCGGTGCTAGGCATCTGTCTCGGCATGCAGCTACTCCATCAGGCCAGCGACGAGGGCAATGCGCGGTGTCTCGGCGTCCTGCCAGGTCACGCTGCGCGTCTGGTGCCACAGGCGGGCCGGGCGGTGCCGCATATGGGATGGAACCAGCTCAGCGCCGTCCGCGAGCATCCATTGTTGGCCGGGCTCGAAAATGGCGCATTCGCCTATTTCGTGCACAGCTATGTGCTCGCTCCCGGGGACGATACCGTCGCGGTCTGCGACTATGGAACCGCGTTCGCGGCTGTCGTCAGCCATGCCAACTTTCACGGCGCCCAGTTTCACCCCGAACGTTCGGCCGCGACCGGCGCGCGATTTCTAGCCAATTTCCTGGAATTCGCCTGATGGAGCTCTTGCCCTCGATCGACCTGCGGAACGGCCGCGTCGTGCGGCTCTACCAGGGTGTATTCGACGCCGAAACGCGTTATCCGCTTTCGCCGGCGCAGCTGTACGCCCGCTACGCCGCCGCCGGCGCTGCGCGCCTGCACGTCGTCGATCTCGACGGCGCCCGCGGCGGTGCCGGCGCCAATGGCGCCGTGCTGCGCTCGCTCGCGAGGCTCGGCCGCCTGCTCATCCAGGCCGGTGGCGGCGTGCGACAAGTCGCCGACGTCGAGCGCCTGTTCGCCGACGGCATCGAACGGGTCGTCGCCGGCAGCGTCGCGGCGGAACGACCCGCCGAGTTCGGAGAGTGGATCCGCCGCTTCGGCGCCCACCGCGTGGTTGCCGCGCTCGATGTCCGCATCGATGCGGACGGCGTGCCGCGGGTCGCCAGCAAAGGCTGGCAATGCACGACGGCAGCCTCGCTGTGGGACTCGGTCGCGGCACTCGAACAGCTCGGACTGCGCCAAGTCATGTGTACCGACATTGCGCGTGACGGGGCCGGGCAAGGCCCCAATGTCCGGTTGTACCGGGAATGCGCCGCGCGATTTCCAGGCCTCAGCTGGCAGGCGTCTGGCGGCATCCGCGACGCGGCCGACCTGCACGCGCTCGCGGAGGCCGGCGTCGCCACCGCGATCAGCGGCAAGGCACTGATCGAAGGCCGGATCCCGGCGCAGGAGCTCGCACCATTCTTGCCCGCCGCATAATCCCGTGCCTGGACGTGCGCGATGGCAGCGTCGTCAAGGGCACCAGATTCCGTGACCATCGGATGGTCGGCGATATCCTGCCGCTGGCGCGCCGCTACCGTGACGAGGGTGCGGATGAACTGGTGTTCTACGATATTACGGCGAGCCCGGAGGGCCGCGCCGTGGACCGCGACTGGGTGAGCCGGGTCGCACAGATCCTCGACATCCCGTTCTGCGTGGCCGGCGGCATCAGGAGTGTCGCGGAGGCCGAACTCGTGCTCGGCTGCGGCGCGGAGAAGGTCTCGGTAAACTCACCGGCGCTTGAACGGCCGGGCCTGATAGACGAGCTCGCCAGGCGTTTCGGTTCGCAGTGCGTCGTGGTGGGTGTCGACAGCCAGGCTGGCCACGGCGGCTGGCGCGTGCACCAGTACACCGGCGATCAGGCGCGGAGTCGTGCGGCGGGGCGGTCTACGCTCGACTGGATCCGCGAGGCGCAGGAACGCGGCGCGGGCGAAATAGTGCTGAACTGCATGGACATGGACGGCGTGCGCGATGGCTACGACCTCGAGCAGCTGGCGGCGGCACGAGCCTGCTGCCGGGTGCCGCTGGTCGCATCCGGCGGTGCCGGCACCATGCCGCACTTCGCAGCGGTGTTCCGCGAAGCCGGCGTCGACGCCGCACTCGCGGCTGGCGCGTTTCACGACCGTCGGATCGGCATCCCTGAGCTCAAGGCATACCTTCAATCCGGCGGCATATGGGTGCGCATGTGAATCCCGACGAAATTGCAGATCTCGACTGGGACAAGGGCGATGGGCTGCTGCCGGCCGTCGTGCAGCATGCGGGGACCGGCGCGCTGTTGATGCTCGGTTACATGAATCAGCAGGCCCTCAGGACGACGCTGGCAGGCGGCAGGGTCACATTTTTCAGCCGACGAAGCGAAAAACTCTGGACCAAGGGCGAGACTTCGGGACACTTTCTGGCAGTCGCGGCCGTCAGCGCAGACTGCGATCGCGACACGATCCTTGTCCAAGCCTTGCCCGCCGGACCGGTCTGTCATACCGGGGCCGCCACCTGCTTTCCACGGGCGGCCTGCAGCGACGCCGAGCGCCTGGCATTCCTGGCGCAACTCGAGCGCGTGATTGCAAAGCGCATCGCGGAGCAGACTGCGGGCAGCTATACGGCGGAGTTGCACGCCGGCGGAACCCGACGGCTGGCACAAAAGGTCGGGGAGGAGGCGGTGGAACTCGTGGTCGCGGCGGTCGATGGCGACGATGCCGAGCTGCTGGCCGAATCCGCGGACCTGATCTATCACCTGACGGTGCTGCTGAAACAGAGAGGCCTGTCGTTCGAAGCCGTCATCGAATTGCTGGCGCAGCGCCACGCGGGGCGAAATTCGCCGCTGCCAGCCGGCTGATTGTGAATCGGGCCGCACAGGGACTTGCATCTGCACGCCCGCAATCGTGAATGGCACCGTTTGACAGTTCCCGTTTTCATGGCGGGTCCGGACACGACATTCATTGCCCGGTCATCGGGTCCACGGAGCAAGAGGCCGCGACCTGCTAGCGCATCTCGGTTTCGACGATGATGCCGGCCTTGATGAGCTGCTCCAGATCGCGCTGCAGCTCCTGCCGATCGACGCTCGCCTGGCGTGCGGCCGCATCGTCCAGAGAAAAAATGCGCTGTTGCAGCATCCACTCGATGGTCGGATAGGTCGCGCCCAATGAGAACTCGCCTCCATCAAAGACGACGGCGTAGGCCTGATCGCGGCGAATGACCCTTGCCTTGCGCGCGACTGAAAACCAGGACGGCGGGGTTTGTGCCGGCAACTGGTAGTCCGCTCTTGCATTGGCCAGGCCGCGCTGGTGGTTCAGCAGGTCGATCGCGAATGCGGGCGAGGTGACAACGGCTTTCAGCCGGTCCGCCAGCGCGGCAAGGCGATCACGCAGCTCTGGTTGGTCACGCGCATCCGGAAGATACGCCCGGAATGCGCTCTCGCGCGTCAATGCAGCGTCCAACAGCTTGATCAGCGCGAGACCAGTCGCCGGGGCAACCCCGAATGTCACGTGCAGTGAGGCCTGCGAGCCGGTCAAGGCGTCGTGATACTGGCCACGCGGCAGGTACAGGACGTCGCCTGGCTTCATCTGTGCTTCGAATAGCAGGCGTCCGCGCGTGGCCGTCAGCCATTTCTCGACCTCATCGCCTGGCGGCAAGGCCGTGACGGGCGTGTCGGCCCGCGCCTCGTAGATGCGCCACGTCTTTTCGCCCTCGGCCTGGAAGGCGAATACGTCGTGCAGGTCGTAGTGAGTCTGAAAGGCCTGCACGCCCTTGAAGGAACAGTAGACATTTGCGACCACCCGCGCCGCGAACTGGTGCTCGAGTGTCGCGACGACCGCGCCCACTTCCGGGCAGACGCGATGCAGGTGATTTGCGATCAGGCTCGCCCCGAGCCCCATCAGGGCCTTGACCTTGGACGGACTGGCTGGCGCGCTCGTTCCGGGGCGCAGGTCGGTCGTGTCGCAATAATTTTCCCTGAGCGCGGCGCGACTCTTGAAATAGACCTTCAGCGTGTCTTCGTTCCAGTACGGCGTGATCGCCAGCACTTTGTTGAATCGCGCCCAGTTCAGGATGTCCGGGCGGTCGTGCCGCTCGCGGGAAATGTGAACCGGGCGAGTGCCGTAGTACTGCGCACGGAATGTCGCCGCATCGAAGGGGGCAATGAATTCCGCGAATTCCATGAGATTCGGACGTTAGCACTAATCGGTCCATGCAACAAAAGTTGACGGACCCGGCAAGCTCATGTCTCCTTCGGCGTATGCATCAGGATCAAGGGGCCTGGCTTCCGGTTCGCGCAGCCCTGCATCCAGCCGGCCTGTTTCTGGCGCTCCGCGAGATCGGTCCGGGAGAACTGCAGGACGCGTTCATGCAGGAAACGGTCGCGCGTCTTTCGGTGGCGGAAGCATTCGTTCAGATTGCCAGGCAGGATGTCGGCAAGGCGGCTCCCGGTTCCGCACCGGCAGGTCTGATATTTCACGTTGCGCGCTGCGGTTCGACCGTGATTTCACAGTTGCTGAAAGTGCGCGGGGATTTGGTCGTCTACGCGGAACCGCAGCCCGTCAACGAAATTCTGCTGCCGCCCCACGACTGGCCGCGCGCGGAGATCGTTGCCGCGCTCAGGTCCCTCGGCGATGCCCTCGCGCGCCATGCATGCAGACCCTACGTGCTGAAATTCAGCAGCTGGAACACGCTGTTCTGCGACATTCTTGCCGAGGCCTTTCCCGATTCACCGTGGGTGCTCAGCCAGCGTGATCCGGTCGAAGTGGGAGTGTCTCTGCTGAACCAGCCGCCCGGATGGCTGTGGGAAGGTGCAGAGCCTTCACGCCGGTTCGCCGGTTTCGTGGATCCGGATGGCACGTCGAGATCACCTGAAGAATATGTAGCGCGACTGTATGGTGCGTTTTGCGCGGCTGCGGCTCGTCTCGATCCTGCGCGGGGCAGGATCATTCGATACGACGCCCTTCCGGTGGCGGTCTGGGATATCGTGGCGCCGCATTTTTCGCTGTCCTGCGACGGCGAGCGGCGACACCTCATGGCGCAAGCCGCGCGCAGCTACTCGAAGGCGCCGCCCGGTAAGCCGCGGGAATTTGCGGACGATTCCGCCGTGAAGCAGGCGGCGGCAACGGCCGCACTCCGGCAGGCGACAGATTTATTCGCGCGCCCGGATTTGGAACGACTGATGAGAATTCACGCGGCGCGAGCCGCCATGCGCTGATCATTTGGCCGCCGCGGTTTCACCCGCCGGCAGGAATAGCGCGGGATCCACCATGGTTCCGTTGAGCGCCACGCCGAAGTGCAGGTGCGGGCCGGTCACCCGGCCGGTTGCGCCCACATCGCCGATCAATTCGCCGGCCTGAACGATGCCGCCCTGTGTCACATGCACGCGACCCAGGTGGCAATACATTGTCGTCAGTCCAGCGCCGTGATCGAGGATGATGGTATTGCCATTGAAGAAGTAGTCACCCACGTCGATGACCGTACCATCAGCCGCCGCCTGCACCGGCGCACCGCGTGCGGCGGCTATGTCCATGCCGGTGTGTGGATTGCGCGCCTGGTCGTTGAAAAATCGGCGCAGGCCATAGGAACCCGAACGCGGACCCGGCGTCGGCTGGAGCAGCCGCAGCGTCGCAGGCGGGATCGTCGTGAACTTTGAAAGGGCCTTGCGGATCCGGATACGCTCATTCTCAACCCGCGCGAGATCCCGCTGTGATAGGTTTACCTGTTCAGACGGGACGGCGAGTCTCTGAGCGGCGTATTCCTTGGCAGCGACTTTGAAGCCAATGCGTGCATGCCTGTCGCCGTGCTTCACGAGAATCTGCTTGGGGCCCGGCGCAGCGTCCAGTGGAATCCCGACCACCGCAATCCAGCTCTCCGCGGCGCGCAGCACCATGACGCGGGCACCGCCGAATGTGGCGATGGGTGCCGCGTCCGGCGGCCCTGCGATCGGCAGTGTCACGACACCGCCCGGAACGGCGGATGCACGCGGCAGGATGTCCGCGAGGATCTCGCCGACCATACTCGCGCGCGGAGTACCGGCCGGCAGATCTTCTGCCGGGGCGGCAGCCTCGGCCGCGCCCACAAGGCGGGCCAGCCCGAACCACAAGGGCATTGCCGCGGATGCCCGGAGTGCGATGATCGTCGCCGATTTCAATGACAGTCCTCCGTCAATCGGCGGGCTCCAGCCGGCGCCGGAATGCGCCAGCATATGGTCGCACACGCAGGCTCTGTGGTCGTTTCTGATGGTGGCCGCGGATGCACGCATGGCGGCCACCGACCGTGCCGGTCAGGCACTGGTCTTGATCCGCACTGACTCCGGGGGCTAAGGTCCCGCGACAGGGGGCATTGGAATGACGAGCTGCGATCGGATTTCCTGGCGGGTATTGATCTCCCGCAAACTGTAGGCGCGAGACGCATGCGAGGCAGGATCTGATGTCCGGCACCGATGACACCCGCGCCAACGCCAGTCGCAGCAGGGCGTTCCTGAGCTATGCCCGCGCTGATCAGGCGCAGGCTGCAAAGCTGGTCGCGGCCCTTGAAGAGGCCGGCCTCGTGGTCTGGCGGGACACGCTGATTGAAGGTGGCGCGGCGTTTGCAAAGACAATCGAAGCGGCGCTCGAAAGCTGCGATGCGGTGGTTGTAGTCTGGTCCAGGACTTCGGTGGCATCCGACTGGGTGCTCGATGAAGCCGCTAGAGGCCGCGATCTGCACAAGCTGGTGCCGGTATCGCTGGACGGCACCCTGCCGCCACTGGGTTTCCGCCAATATCATTCCATCGACCTGAGCGGGTGGCAGGGAAACCCCGCGGCGGTCGAGATCGCCAGCGTCGTACGTGGAGTGGCGGCCGCGGCGTGCCAGACCGCCGAGCGACCGTCCGCCGCAGCGGACGCACGGGCGCCGGCGCGTGTCGTCAGCCGCCGCAGCGTGCTGATCGCATCCGCCGGCACCGCGCTTGCGGGCGCGGCCGGCTTCGTCGCCTGGCGGCAGGGCTGGATCGGCGGCGGGCGTCGGGCACTCGCCAACAGTGTCGCGGTGCTGCCATTCGAGAATCTCAGCGGCGATGCGAGCCAGGCCTATTTCTCCGACGGTCTTTCCGAGGAGTTGCGCGCGACGCTCGCACGCAACACGCAGTTGCTGGTGATGGCACAGGCCTCGTCCCAGACATTCCGCGACAGCCGGGACGACGCCATCACTATCGCGGCCAAGCTGGGTGTGGCCTACCTGCTGGATGGCAGCGTTCGGCGATCCGGAGAGATCGTCCGGATTGCTGCCGACCTGATCGACGGGTCCACCGGATTCAGCCGCTGGTCGGAAATATTCGACCGCGGCCTGCAGGACATCTTTGCCGTTCAGAGCGAGATCGCGAACAAGGTTGCCGATGAGCTGGCGGCGACGGTCGGGGCAAGCGGCAGCGGCGGCCAGCCGATCCAGGCGGGGGGCACCACGAGCGTCGCGGCTTACGATGCGTATCTGCGCGGGCGCGCATTGTACGACCTTAGTGCCGACGAGACATCGGAACGCGCGGCGCTGGCGCAATTCGATGCCGCCATTGCGGCCGACCCCGGCTATGCCGCGGCCCATGCAGCGCGCGCGCGGTCGATGACGGCGATCGCCAACCAGTATGGCCAGCTCAGCGAGCTGGCATCGCTCTACGACGCCGCGATCGCGGCGGCTGAGCGCGCGATCGCGCTCGCGCCCGAACTGGCCGATGCGCATTCAACCCTGGGCTACACATTGTTCCAGGGGCGGCTGGACGCGCGGGCGGCGCGAGCTCCGTTCGAGCGCTCGCGCCAGCTGGGGGCCGGCGAGGCTACGGTCATGGCCCGCTACGCACAGTACTGTGCGCGCAATGGCCGCAAGCGCGAGGCAGCCGAAGCGATCCGGCGGGCGCTCGCGCTCGACCCGCTGAATCCGCTGATCCATCGGGCGGCCGGCGCGATCGAATACGCTGCAAGAAACTACGAAGCCTCGATTCCGCCGACGCGCCGGGCACTCGCGTTCAATCCGCGCGTGTCACGGGCGCACGCGGCCATCGGCGATGCGCTGCTGATGCTCGGACGCGCCGAGGAGGCGCGTGCCGCCTATGCGGAGGAGCCTGCCGTCGACCTCAGGTTGACCGGATTGGCCATCGTCGAGCGCCGGCTTGGCAATGGCGCGGCGGCGCGTTCTGCGATGGGCGGCTTGATTGAGGAGCTGGGGAACCGTGTACTATACCAGCAGGCCCAGATCCTTGCGCAGTGGGGAGATGCCGAGGCCGCAATTGCCAGACTCGCAGAAGCGCGCCGTGTAGGCGATTCCGGCCTGATCTATGCGCGTAACGACCCGCTGCTGGACCCGCTGCGGGATGACGCGCGCTTCGCGGATTTGCTGAACCGCATCGGCTTCGACTAGGCTCCACAGAACTGGCGTCGATATGACGCCAGTTACCTGGAGAAAGGGACCAGAACATGAAGAAGATGACCACAGCAATCGCCGTGCTGGCAGCAGCCATTCTGCTGGCGGCGTGCGCGAAAAAAGAGGAAGCAGCATCGATGCCGGAGGCCGCGCCGGAAGCGGCGCCGGTCGAAGAGGTGGCGCCCGGGGATGCCAATTCCACGGACAGCGAGCAGACGGGCGGCGACAAGGTATCAGAGCCGCCACCGCCTGCAGAGACGGGCTGAGCGGACCGGGGTTTCCCGGGACAAGGAGCCGTCATCCCGGTGTCACCGGGATGACGGCATTGCAGATTCAGGGCAGCGAGTTCTTCGCTGGATCCAGCTTCATTGCCTGCTCGATCCATTCGCTGAAGCTTGCGACGCGCGTAAAAACGGCGGGCTGGCCATCCCCGTTGCAGCGCTCCTTGCCCCAGCTGATGATGCCGACGACCGAGGGCGCCCCGGTCGCAAGGATGACCGGTCCGCCGCTGTCGCCCTGGCAAGTGGACCGGCGCGGACTGGCGGCGCAGATTACCGCGTCGTGGATCCTCTCCTTGCCGTAATTGGGTTGCGCCTGGCACAGGTCCGTGGCCATCACCCTTAGATCGACCTTCATCAGTACGGCGCTCGGGGCATGGCCTTCGACAGCTGCGGTCTTGCCCCAGCCAGTCCCGGTGACTTCCGCCCGCGGTGGCAGCAATCCCTTGTGCGGCGGAATCGGGCGGATCTGCGCAGCGTCGCGTGGCCGCGGCGGACCATCGTCGACGATATGAACCAGTGCAATGTCATTCGCATACATGTTCGGTCGCGGCGCGGGGAACTTCCTCTGGTCATACTGCGAATGCCTGACGATCCGGTCGATCTTGAAGCTCATTCCGCTGTCCTTCGAGATGTCCTCTGCGCCAAGCCGAACCCGGTAGCCCGAGCGCACCATCGAATCGTCAATGCAATGAGCCGCGGTCAATACCCAGTCAGGGGCGATCAGCGTACCGCCACAGTAATGCTGCAGTTCCCACAGTGGTGTGCCCTTGCTGAGTTTGTCCTTCCACTGCTTCGCCTGGTAGGGGTAGTAGATCTGCGCCTGCCAGGGCGCTCCAGCGTCGCGCACCGGTTTGCCGCCGGTTGAGTACCTGACGTCCCTGGCGCCTGAAACGGCGCCTTGCGGGCGGGAAACCGGGCGCCTGACGGTCGGCATGCCGCCCGGTTCATGGATGCCGTCAATCGTACGGCCCGGAAGATCCTCGATGTTGTCGCCGTCGTCCTCGACCGCGATGACGTCCCAGAGCTCACCGGTGGGGTTCGTCTCGGTGTCGTTGGGAATGATGTCATCCGGATCTTCCAACGGCAGTTCGTCTGCCCAGAATTCATCCAGGAACTCATCTTCGTCTTCGATCAGCGCTTGCTGCCACTCATGATCCGGTGCCATCGCCTGCGATCCCTCATCAGCCGGCGACTCGGGTTCCGGCTCGTCCTGATCCAGCCAGGCCTCCGCCATTTCATCATCTGCAAGATCTTCCGCGGATTCGATCGTCTCCGGGTCTGGATCGGGCTCCTGCGCATGGGCGGGGTTGAACAGGCAGCAGCTGATGGCAATCAGGACCGGCATTGCCGGATACAGCGTTCGTCCATTGAGCGAAAAGAATGGCATCGGAGAGCTCCCCTGGTTCATACACTCCTACCAGCTCAGGCCATCTACGCGCTTGTCGCGGTGGGCAAGGATCCACTGCGCGTGTTCGGTGAGGCAAGCGTGGCCAAGCGCCCGTAGAATATCAAGCTTGTCCGATCTGCTGCGCGCCGAGCGAAGTCGCTCTGACGCAATGCTGAACAGGGCATCCATGTGCCGGTACTGGCGGGCCAGCGAACGGTCCGCCCGCTCGGCGAGATATACCTCGAATATCGCCGTGTAGGCAGTCAGCAGCGCGAGTGAAATCAGCAACACATTCTTCACTGCCGGCGCGAGGATGGTTGCAGTGCCGAACAGCCGCATGGTGACATCGGCGCCCAGAATCACGGCGAGCGCAAGACCGCTGGTCAGCATCAGGCGTGAAATCTGCTTTGCGACCCTGAGTCGACGCTCAAGCGCGGCAGTTCGCTGGCGATAGTAGAGCAGTTGACCGGAGCCTCGCGCAATGCCGGGATCGCCAAGCCAGGCCGCGATTGCCTGTTCGAATCCATTTGACACGGTTGTGCGCGGGAACATGGCGCATTGCAGATTGACACAGCGCATCGCTGCACGCATCCATTCGATCTGCGCGTCCTGCTTGTGCAGGAAACCCTCGTGAGCAAATGCGTAGTCGAACCGCGCACGCACGCCGGACAATTCCCAGTAAAAATCGACGCGCAGACCCTCTGCCAGCGCGCGGTAGTCGAGATAACGTCGATCCCAGCTGCGTCGGCGCGCCGCGAAGGCGAGCAGCCATCCCAGAGCGAAAACCAGCAGCACCGCGGCTATGATGACCAGGCCGCGCACGCCGTCCGGCGCGTGCTTGAATGCGAGCAGCAGGTACGCCATCAGCGCCCACAGCCCGAAGCGCAGGGCCAGCGCGCGCCGGAAGCAGCGCGCGAAATGCAGGGCCAGCCAGTCCGAAGTCCTGAACAGGCTGCTGAGAAACGACAGCGGGTCGGCGACGGCGGGGTCGCTGCCTGCAAGCAGCGGCCTGCCCTGTGCGGCGATGCTTGTGCCAAATTCGCGCGCGTCGCGATTGAACTCGGCCGTTCGCGCAAGCTGCGTCGCAAGCAGCGGCGGGATGCCGCGATCGATTCCACCAAACGCCTTCTCGCCTCCGACGAACCCGATTACGCTGGCGGCGCCAGCGCCCGTTCGTTCCCCGCCGATGCCAAGCCGGGAACATCGAATCTCGTACATCAGGTCGTTGTCGGCCGAGGCGAACAGGCCTTCCAGCGGAGCATGTGCCCGCGCCGCAGCGGCGTTGCCATCGCGACCGCGTCGCCGCGCGACTGTCCTCGCGGTGCCGGCACGATGCTCCGTTTCGACGCCGTCCCAGACGGCAATCAGCAGCGAGCAGTGTTGCGCAATCAGTTCACCTGCACGCTCGAACTGACGGTCGCGCTGTTCGGCTAGCTGGTGCGCCAAGCCGGAATGCATGCCGGGACCCGGCGCCAAAGAGAGTTTTTCGGCGATCTCCATCGTGCGGTCAAACGCAGTGCGCGCAGCGTCACCAGTCAGTTCAGAACGACACTGCGCCTCGGCGAATGGCAAGAGCGCGATGATGCCGATTCCGAGCTGCAACGCGACCTCGGCCACGACGAGATCCGCCCCCTCTGCCTGTGCCGACAGCAGCTTGATCGGGACATCCGGCTGTGCGTCCCGGAGCGCGCGCAGCAATGCCGACGCCGCGCCGCGAATGAATGGTATTTCATCAGGTACGAGATCGCGGTGTCCGACCACGCCGACCAGCAGCGGAATCGCCGGGATCCCTTCTGGCGCGCCCCTGATCGATGTGGCCATCACAAGTTAATCCCGCGCGCCATGCTTGCTCCCAATTTGCGCGACAAAGTCGCGATTCTTGCGCGGCGAAACGCGGTTTTTTTGCGACCGAGTTAACGCTTACGGCGCCCGATCCACCAGCATGGCAACCGCCTCCGGCAAACTGAATCCCCCCGGTGACTACGGATGCCCGCTCGATGTCTGGGTGGCTGGTCAGCAATCATATCTGGTATCTGGTGGACGGCGCCGCAGGCGAGTTCCGTCGCTCTCGAATGACCGCGCCTGTTGACAGTCGCAGGCGCTGGCGTGGCAGGACAGTCTTGTCATGCCCCACGCGCTGAAGCCCGGTTTGATCATTGCAGCGTGCATTGCGCTCATCATGAGCGCGATAAGCGGCGCTGCGAGATTCTATCTGCTGGACAGCTATGTCAGCCTGGAGCAGGAGTCCACCGAGCGCACGGCCGCCGGCCTCAAGCGCGCCTGGCAGGAAGAAATTTCCCAGCTGCGCACGTCAGTCGAGAATTACGCGACCTGGGACGACATGTACCAGTTCGTCCGGCGGCCGAACATACCGTTTGTGCAGAGCAATCTCTCGGTCACGTCGATGTCGAATCAGCGGGTCGACACCGTGCTGGTGGCCGATGAAAAGGGCGAACCGGTTTTCTGGCGGCGCTTCGGCCATCCTGAGAACAAGGGTTTCCCGGATGCGAGGAAACTGATCGCCGATCTGCCGCCTGGCGCGCTGGCCGTGGCCGCCGATGCGGTGGCAATGTCGCCGGTAACCGCTATCGTGCGCCGGGAAAGCGGCGCGATGCTGGTGTCGATCGCACCCGTGCTGCCGACCAGTGGGCGCGCGCCCGCGCGCGGAACCCTGTTGTTCGGTCGTGCCCTGGACGCCAAGGTACTGGCGCGACTGAGTGCTGCGACCGGCGTCAGCGTGCAGGGCCTCGCGGCCGGCGCCGACAGCCTGCCGGAAGCCGTTCGCGCGGCCGCGGCGCGCCCGAAGATAAAGCCGGAGACCATCACGGTCATCGAGGACAACAAGCGCACCGCTACTCATCTCGTCATCCCCGACATCACGGGCGCACCGGCGATGGTCCTGCGCGTGACCGAGCCGCGGCTGGTATTCATGCGCGGCCTCGATACGATCAACTACCTCATATTTGGCGCGTTCGCGATGTGCATGGTATTTGGCGCGATCGCCCTCGTGATGTGGCTGAGGCTGACCAAGCACTGGGCGCAACGCAATGAAAGCGAGGCGCGCTATCGGGCGGTTGTGGCGCAGGCAAGCGAAGGAATCCTGCTGGTGGACCCCACGACCCGACGCGTCCTCGAGGCAAACAAGGCATTCCTCGCGAGCACGGGACATGCGGATCTGCCCGCTGGCGGTCTGTACCTGATCGACTTCTTTCCTCCGGGACCGGTCAATACCCCGGCCCTCAAGAAGGGTCTGCTGCCCGGCGCCAAAGCCGTTGAACTCAAGTTGCGCACACAGGGCGGCGACACCTACGACGCCGAGGTCTCGACGAGTTTCATCACCTATCAGGGGCGCGACGTATTCTGTCTCGTGACGCGTGATGTGACGGCCCGCAAGGCCGCTGACGCGCGCCTGCGTGCCAGCGAGAAGCGGCTCGATCACCTGGCTCATCATGATCCGCTGACGGGACTGCCGAATCGCCTGTACCTGCAGTCCTACCTCAAACGCGCGATGACTGAATCCGAGGCCAGTGGCGCGCCGCTCGCATTGCTGTTTCTCGACGTCGATCGGTTCAAGTTCATCAACGACTCGCGTGGCCATGAGACCGGCGATGCACTGCTCAGGGAAATAGCGCAGCGCCTGAAGACCGCTGTAGGGGACGGCCGCCTGGTTGTGCGAATGGGAGGCGACGAATTCGTTGTCGTGATGCCGAGCGCCGCCGACGATCGCCTCATCTCGCAGCTCAGCAATCGCATTCTGGAAGCGCTGCGCCAGCCATTCTGGTTCGGCAATCTGCAGTTTCTCGTAACCGGCAGCGTGGGCATCAGTGTCTACCCGCGCGATGCCACCGATCTTTCGATGCTGGTGCGCAATGCCGATACCGCGATGTACCACGCCAAGGAAAAGGGCCGCAACAACTACCAGCTCTACCACGCCAATCTGAATGCGCGCGTCACGGATCGCGTCCAGCTGGAAGCCAGGCTGCGGACGGCCGTGAAGCAGGATCGATTTGCACTCGTTTACCAGCCGCAGTTCGACCTGCGGTCCGGCACGATTATCGGCGTGGAAGCGCTGCTGCGGTGGCGCGACGACAATGACGAACTTCAACTGTCGGAGAAGTTCATGCAAGTCGCCGAGGAAACGGGCCTGATCATTCCGATTGGCGAATGGGTGATTCGCGAGGCCTGTCGGGTCCGCCGTGCCTGGCAGGAAAAGCTCGCGGGCGACTTTCGCATGGCCGTGAATCTGAGTCCGAGCCAGCTGCGGCGCCCGGAATTCCTGGCGCGACTCCAGGCGGTGCTGACTGAAACTCGTCTACCTCCGCAGCTGCTTGAAGTGGAACTCACCGAAAGCGCATTCATGCAGCACGCCGGCGAGGAGGCGCAGCCGCTGCACCAGCTGCGCCAGCTGGGAATCGGCGTTTCCGTGGACGATTTCGGGATCGGCTATTCGTCGCTTTCCTATCTGAAGCACTTTCCGGTCACCAAGCTGAAGATCGACCGTTCCTTCGTGCGTGATCTTGCAACCGATCCCAACGACGCCGCCATCGTGCGTGCCATCCTGGCGCTCGCGCATTCCATGAAGATCCCGGTCTGCGCCGAGGGCGTCGAGACCACCGAGCAGATAGAGTTTCTCGCCGCGCACCACTGTGAGTACGTGCAGGGCTTCTTTTTCGCGCGGCCGATGGACGCGGAGGCCTGTTTCAAGCTGCTGGCGGGGACGGCGGGCGGATCGGTCGCCGTGCGCATCAGACCGCCGCGAGCAGCGGGCTGAAACCGCGGCCGCCGGGTTATCCTAGCCGCATTATTGTCGTTCCAGGGTCCCAATGAGCCAGACCGACGGCTTGGTCGCGGCGCCGGCCGGTGTAAACGCTGCTGATCTCAGGAAAGCGATCGCCGCGAGCGAGTTCGTCGCCGAGGCACTGGTCCATGAGCCGGCACTGCTTGCGCAGCTTGCGGAAACCGGCGAACTTGATCGCCCGCGCCGGGCCGGCGATATCGGGCAGCTCGTCGCGCTCGCCGCGGAGGCGGGGGCAGACGAAAAGCTGTTCATGGACGGTCTGCGGCGCCTGCGCCGTCGCGAGATGGTGCGCATTGCCTGGCGCGATCTGAGCGGCGCTGCTCCGCTTGCGGAAGTGCTGGGTGAACTTTCCGATCTGGCCGACGCGGCGATCGCGGCCGCAGTTTCATTCGCACAGCAATCCCTGGCACTGCGTCACGGCGTGCCGCGTTCGAGCGCGGGTACGCCGCAGGAACTGGTCGTGCTCGGAATGGGCAAGCTCGGTGGCCGCGAGCTCAATTTCTCCTCGGACGTCGACCTGATCCTGCTGCACCCGGAGGCAGGCGAAACTGACGGCAGCCGGCCGATATCCAACGAGGAATTCTTCACTCGCGTGGGCCAGGCGCTGGTCCGCATGCTGCACACGCGCACCGCGGAGGGCTTTGTGTTCCGCGTGGACCTGCGCCTGCGGCCATTCGGTGAGTCAGGTCCGCTGGTTGTCAGTTTCGGCGCATTCGAGGATTACTTGCAGATGCACGGGCGTGACTGGGAGCGCTATGCCTATGTCAAGGCGCGCGCGATAACCGGCATCCCAGCCTATCGCGAGCTGTACGACGAGACCGTGCGCCCCTTCGTCTATCGCCGTTACCTGGACTTCGGCGTGTTCGAGAGTCTGCGCGACATGAAGGAGATGATTGCGCGCGAAGTCGCGCGGCGGGAGCTGAAAAACGATATCAAGCTGGGTCCGGGCGGCATCCGCGAAATCGAGTTTATCGTGCAGGCTCTGCAGCTGATTCGCGGCGGGTCCGAGCCCGGTCTCCAGACCCCTTCATTGCTCGCGGTCTTGCCGCGGCTTCAGGGCGCCAAACTGCTGCCCGCGCCCGCGGTTGCCGGATTGCTGGACGCCTATGAATTCCTGCGCCGCTGCGAAAATCGCCTGCAGATGGTGGCGGACCAGCAGACACACGCGCTGCCAGCTGATGAAGTCGGGCGCGAACGGCTGGCGGCGGCAATGGGCGCCTCCGGCTGGGGCGAATTCATCCGCGCCCTCGATGCCCGGCGCAGCACCGTCACGGCACAATTCAATGACATGGTCTTCGGGCCAGGCGGACGCGCCGCCGGTGCGCAGGCCGCGAAGCTGGATTCCCTCTGGACCGCAGAACCGGTCACAGACGCCGTCGGCCGCGATATCGCGCAGCTCGGAATCCGGGATGATGCCGCCGCCGCCGGGCTGCTGCTTGATCTGCGTCGGTCGGGGTATTTCCGTCGTCTCGATGAATTTGGCCGGCGCCGCCTTGCGGTCCTGCTGCCGCGGCTGCTGACGGAAATCTCGGCTGCGGCGGGCGGCGATCCTGCGACCGACGAGCTGGCGCTGCTGGCGCGGCTGATCCGTGTCATCGAGGCGATCGGAGGCCGCACCGCCTATCTTGCCCTGCTCAATGAGAACTCCAGCGCCCTGTCGCGGCTGGTCAGCATCTGCCGGCTGGGCGATTACCTCGCCCGGCAGGTTGCCGCGCACCCGCTCTTGCTCGACGAACTGCTGGACCCGCGCATATTCGAGACGCTCCCAGACCGCGCGCAGTTCCGGCAGGAACTCGCAATCCGGCTGACCCATGCCGGTGATGACGAGGAACGGCAGGTCGACGCGCTGCGCCACTTTCGCCGCGCGGCGACATTCCGCACTGCGATGCAGGATCTGACCGGGCGCCTGCCGTTGATGCAGGTCAGCGACCGGCTGACGGACGTCGCGGAACTGGTCCTGGAGCAGGCGCTTGCGCTTGCCTGGCGGAAGACGGCGGCAGTCCATGGCGAGCCGCTTTGTGCGGACACCGGAGGCCCGCGCGCGGCGCGCGTCGCCATCGTCGGCTACGGCAAGCTCGGCGGAATGGAACTGGGCTACGGCTCGGATCTCGACCTGGTATTCCTGCACGATTCCGCCGGTGGGCAGCAGCAGACGGGCGGGCCGAAAGTCGTCGACAACGAGCTCTTTTTCCTGCGTCTCGCGCAGCGGCTCGTTCATCTCCTGACAGTGCACACGGCTGCCGGCCGCCTTTACGAAGTGGACGTCCGGCTGCGGCCGAGCGGCAAAGGAGGGCTCGCATTCACGCAGATCGGTGCCTTCGAGGAGTACCAGCGCAAGGAAGCCTGGACCTGGGAGCATCAGGCGCTGCTGCACTCGCGCTGGGTTGCAGGCGATCCGCAGCTCGGCGTTGAATTCGGCCGCATCCGCCGCGCGGTCCTGATGCATTCCGTGCGACGCCACACGCTGCGCGAAGACATTGTCGCAATGCGCGAGCGCATGCGCACCGAACTCTCCAGGGCGCGCGAGGGTCTGTTCGACCTGAAGCAGGACCGCGGCGGGATCGCCGACATCGAATTCATGGCGCAATACTGGGTACTGCGCTCAAGCGATGCCTACCCGCCGCTCTGCGAATTTTCGGACACGATCCGTCACCTCGAATCGGTCGGCTCTGCAGCGCTGGTCGACCATCAGACGATTGACTGCTTGGTGGACGCGTACCGGCGCTACCGGGAAGTCGCGCATCACCTGTCACTCGAGCAGCGGACGCCGGTCGTGGAGCAGGGGCAATTCGCACAAACGCGGAAGCGCGTTGCGGCCGTCTGGGAGCAGGTGATGGTCGCCGGCGCCGACCCGGCACCGGTATAATCGCGGCATGGTGCAGCCGGACAATCTCGCGACCGTGCCCCCGAATGCCCAGAATCGCTACCAGGTGACCACCGCGGATCTGCCCTTGTCCTGCCCGATGCCGTCGATGTCGCTGTGGAACAGTCACCCGCGCGTGTATCTGCCGATCGAGGCGACCGGCTGGGCCAAGTGCCCGTATTGCAGCGCCGAGTACGTGCTCGCGCGCTGACACCTGATGTTCCAGCGGCTCGCAGTCGACCGCGGCGCGATTCTCTTTGATCCGGAACGAGTCGACGATCCCGGCTGGGAACTGTTCGACCGCAATCGATGGCGGCGACGCGGAGCGCTAACGGCGCACACCGGCGGGCGTGGATCGATACACTTCATCGAGGACCGCGGACGGCAGTGGGCGCTCAGGCGCTATCTGCGCGGAGGAATCGTGGCCAGACTCGTGCGCGAGCGATTCCTGTATTTCGGCGAGGACCGCACCCGATCATTCCGCGAGTTGCGACTGCTCGCGGCCCTGCTGCAGAAAGGGCTGCCGGTGCCGGCGCCGGTGGCCGCCGCATATCGCCGCGGACCCTGCACATATGTCGCGGAACTCATCACGGAACGACTCGTCGGTGCGGCGTCACTGACCGAAATGCTGCGCGCCGGGCGGATGAACGAATGGCGCTGGGCCGAGATCGGCCGCTGCCTGCGCCGCTTCCACGATGCCGGTGTGCGGCATGCCGACCTGACTGCCAACAACATCATGCTCGGCGAAGCGGGCCAGGTCTGGGTACTCGATCTTGATCGCGGGAGGCTGCGCGAGCCCGGTGTCTGGCGCGAGCGCGTGCTCGACCGGCTGGCACGAAGTCTCGCAAAAGTGAGCTCCGGACGCATCGAGTGGCGATCCGGATATGCGATGCTGCGCTCGGCGCACGATCGCTAGGGCCGCATGCGCGTCATCTACAATATCCTGGTCTACTTCGCGGCGCCGGTGGCGCTGCTGACGCACCTGTGGCGCGGGCTGCGCGACCCCAGTTATCGCGAGCGACTCGACGAACGATTCGGATTCGGTCCCGCGCTGCCCGGCAACACGGTGTGGGTCCATGCGGTTTCGGTCGGGGAAGTCCAGGCAGCAGAGTCGCTGGTCAGGCAGCTGCTGGCGCGCCATCCGGACTATCTGCTGTTGCTGACGACGGTTACGCCGACCGGCGCGGAACGCGCGCGGCAGCTGTTCGGAGATTCGGTGCGGCTGCGATACATTCCATTCGACCTCCCGGGATCGGTGCGGCGATTCTTCGACCGGGTGCGGCCCCGGCTGGCGATGATCCTCGAGACCGAACTGTGGCCGAACCTGTACGCAGAATGTGGCCGTCGCAAGGTGCCGCTGGTGCTTGCCAGCGCGCGCATCTCGCCGCGGTCGGTCAGACGCTATCGCCGTCTGGTGCCGCTGTTCCGGCAGACGCTGTCGCACGGAATCCTGATCGCCGCGCAGAGCGAAACCGACGCCCGGCGCTTCCGCTCGATCGGGGCGAATGCTGCGCGCACGCACGTGACGGGAAACATCAAGTTCGATTTCCAGCCGCCGGCCGGGATTGAAGAACGCGGCGCAGACTGGCGGCGGTCGCATGCAGCGGGGCGACCAATCTGGGTCGCCGGCAGTACGCACGAGGGCGAAGAGGACATGATCCTCGATGCCCACTGTTCCGTGCGCAAGCGTTTCCCCGCGGCATTGCTGATTCTGGTGCCGCGTCATCCGCAGCGTTTCGAGGCCGTGCGCGAACTGCTGACCCGGCGCGGCGAGACCTGCACGAACCGATCCGGTGACACCCCGATTCCGCACGATACGTCGGTGCTGCTTGGCGATACGATGGGAGACCTGATGATGTTTTACGCTGCGGCCGATGTCGCATTTGTCGCCGGCAGCCTGGTGCCGATCGGTGGCCACAATCTACTGGAGCCAGCGTCACTGGGCCGGCCGGTGCTGACCGGGCCCCACAATTTCAACAGCGAGTCGGTCGCGCGCCTGCTGCTGGAAGCGGGCGCAGCGCAGACCGTCACCAGCGTCCGGCAGCTGGGCGAAAGCGTCGCAAGACTGCTTGGCGACACCGCGCAGCGCTCGACCATGGGCGCTGCCGGTCGCGCCGTACTGGACGCTAATCGGGGGGCGCTCGACCGCCTGCTGCAGCTGGTGGATCCGCTGCTCGACTGACGTACGCGCCAGGATTGCCTAGAATCGGTCCGCAACATTCCCGGGGACACTCATTGAACAAGCCCGCCAGGTCCGTCATGAACGATACCGACGACACGGCAATTCGACTTGCCGAGCCGTACGGTGCGGCCGCGCTCTCGGCGCTGGTCGGCCATTTCGGTTCGCCGCTGCTCGGCATCGACTGCAACATCATCCGCCGCCAGTACCGCGCGCTCGCCGCAGCATTGCCTGGCGTGGACCTCCACTACGCGCTGAAGCCGCAGCCCGATGCGACGGTCGTAAAGGTTCTGGCGGCGGAGGGCGCGTGGTTCGATCTCGCGACCAACGGCGAAGTAGATCTCGTCCGCGCGGCCGGAGTTGCGCCCGGGCGCTGCATCCACACGCACCCGGTCAAGCGCGATCAGGACATTCGCAGGGCCCTCGATTACGGCGTCACGACATTTGTCTTTGACAACCCGGACGAAATTGCCAAGTTCAGGCCCTATCGTGACCGCGTGCGGTTGCTGCTGCGGCTTGCCTATCGCAGCTCGGACGCGATGGTGGACTTGTCACGCAAGTTTGGCTGCGATCCCGAGGCAGCTATCCCACTGCTTGCGACTGCGGCGCGCGCGGGCCTCACGATCAGCGGGCTGTCATTCCACGTCGGATCGCAGGTTGGGACCGCGGACGCGCATGTGCGTGCCATCGAAATCTGCTGCCGGCTGTTCTCGGAGGCGCTAGCCGAAGGCCTGCCGCCGCTCGAGTTGCTCGATATCGGCGGCGGGTTTCCGATCGATTACCTGCAGCCGGCTCCGTCCATCGGAGTGTTCTGCCATCCCATCCGCAAGGCCCTGGCGGGGCTGCCGAAAGGGATTCGCGTCATTTCCGAGCCTGGTCGCTACATCTGCGGGCCGGCGGGCTTCTGTCTGACAACGGTCATGGGCCGCGCAATGCGCGACGGGCGCTGGTGGTATTACCTGGATGACGGCATTTACGGCTCGTTCAGCGGCCAGCTGTATGATCACTCGCGCTATCCGGTCGAGCCGGTGGCGCCGCATGCCGGTCCGATGCAGCCCTGCGTCCTCGCCGGCCCCACCTGCGACAGCATCGACGTCATTGCCGAGGACATCCCGATGCCGGAACTCGCGGTCGGCGACCTGCTGATCGGGCGTCAGATGGGCGCCTACACGAGTGCGACGGCCACTGATTTCAATTTCTTCCCGCGCGCGCGGCTGCTGGCCGTCAATGTCACGCCCGCCGGCGATTGATCCTGTCTGTGCCTGCGGAAGCCGCAGAAGCCTCCTGCGCTGGCTCGTTTCCTCGCTTCCGCTCGCGTGCGCGCCAATCCGTGCCGCGATCGGCGCCGACGCACCGGCCGGGGAACGCCGGCTGCTCCTGGTCAACACGCACACCGGCGAAGTCCTGGAATCCCGCTACTTCGTGGACGGCCACTACAGCGCGGAGCAACTGGGTGTCCTCGACTGGCTGCTGCGCGATCATCGCACCGGCGACGTTTTCCCGATCGAATCGCGCCTGTTTGATCTGCTGCACGAACTGGCGATTGCCGCAGGCCGGGAGCCGCGCTTCGAAATCATCTCCGGTTACCGTTCTCCCGCGACCAATGCGATGCTGGCGGCAAGCACCGACGGGGTCTCGTCGAACAGCCTGCACATGGAAGGGCGTGCCATCGACGTGCGCCTGGCGGGGCTGCCGGCCATCGAACTCCGGGACCTGGCACTCGCCAGGCAGGCCGGCGGCGTCGGCTATTATCCGGTCTCGGATTTCGTGCATCTGGACACCGGCCGCGTACGAAGCTGGTCGGGGTAATCTTGAAGACTGCAATCCATCGCCGCGTCGACGCGCTTCGCGCAGGGAATGACCCGACCTTCATCGCGCGCCTGACATCGGGCTGGGCTGTCATGGGCGAGCGCCAGGTGCTGCCCGGATATTGCCTGTTGCTGCCCGATCCTGTGGTTCCGACATTGAATGCGCTCGCCGCTCCGGAGCGCACCCAGTTTCTCGTCGACATGGCGGCCCTCGGCGACGCCGTTCAGAGGGTCACGCGAGCGCTCAGGATCAACTACGCGATACTCGGCAATCAGGAACCGGCGCTGCACGCCCACGTCATACCGCGATTCCATGACGAACCGGCGGCATATGCGACCACGCATCCCTGGGCCTACGACTGGCAGGCCGCGGCTGCTTTCGATCCGGAACAGCATCGCGAGCTGCGCAATCGCATACACGCTGCACTGGGAGCCTCCACGGCAGCCTATTGACCTCCGGGGCGACATCGTGCCAAAGATGGTCGCCCCTGGCAGGAGCGCGGCTTGGCCGTCTCGGAAGAATTCCGCGATTACGTGCTGGAACAGCTTGCATCGGCGGGAAAGGTCAGTCCGCGCCGGATGTTCGGCGGTGTGGGTCTTTACCTGGACGGCCTGTTTTTCGCATTGATCGACGACGACACGCTTTATTTCAGGACCGACGACGCAAACAGGACGCGCTTCGAGCAGGCCGGCAGCAGGCCATTCTGCCCGTACCCGGACCGTCCGGGTCACGTGATGGCTTATTGGGCAGTGCCCGCCGAGGTGCTGGAGGATACCGAGCAACTGCGCGAATGGACCCGCGCGTCGCTCGCCGCCGCCCTGGCCGCGCGCTCCAGGCGCAGCGTCCGCCGCCGGCGCCCGGCTGGTCGCCGATAGCGACACCAGCGATGGAAAATTTCGCAGGCCTGCAACGGGAATGGGAACCGCTGTTCGAGCGATTCCTCGCGGAACGGCAGGGCGGCGACCCGGGTCACGGGCTCGTGCATGTGCGCCGCGTGGTCGCAATGGCTGCCCGATTCTGCGTCGCCGAAGGCGCACGCGGCGAGATCGTGCTGCCGGCCGCCTGGCTGCATGATTGCGTCCACGTCGCAAAGGATTCCAGCGAGCGGTCGAAGGCCTCGCGCATCGCTGCCGCGCGCGCGGTCGGGTTTCTCGCGGAAGCGGGCTATCCGGCCGGCTGCCTGCCGGATATCCGTCATGCAATCGAGGCGCACAGCTTCTCGGCAGGCATAGCGCCGCGCACGATCGAGGCGAAGGTCGTGCAGGACGCGGATCGCCTCGATGCGCTCGGCGCCATCGGCATCGCGCGCTGCTTCGCAGTCGGTGCGGCGCTGGGGCGGCCGATCTACCAGGCCGATGACCCGTTTTGCAGCGCGCGCGAGCCGGACGATGCCGCAGCGTCGGTAGATCACTTCTATGTCAAGCTGCTGAAGCTGGCGGACACGATGCAGACCGAAGCCGGGCGGCGCGAGGCGCTGCGTCGCAGAGACTACATGCGGGGATATCTGGATCAACTGCGATCGGAAATCGGATGAAGCGGCGGACCGGCGGCGTCAGCGATCCCCGCACTGGCCCAATGCCTCGACGAACATCGCAGTGTCCACATTGCCGCCGGAAATCACGATGGCCGTGGTCCTGCCGCGCGTCGGCAGGTGGCCGGCAAGCAAGGCGGCGAGTGCCACGCATCCACCGGGCTCGGCGACGAGCTTCAGATGCCGGAATGCCCAGGCCATCGCGGCCCGCACCTCTCCATCGGTGACGGAAACACCGCCGGCAAGCAATCGGCGCATCAGCGCGAATGTCATGACCCCTGGCGACGGCGACATCAGCGCATCGCAGATCGTGCGTGTGCCCGCCGCATTGGCGATGCGGTGCCCGGCCGCGAGCGACCAGCGCGTGTCGTCAAATCCGGCGGGTTCGGCGCAAAGCACGGTCGTCGCTGGCGACAGCTCGCGAATCGCGAGCGCCGAGCCGCTGACGAGCCCGCCGCCACTGCAGGGGATCAGCACCTGATCCGGCGTAACGCCGAGTTCGCCGGCCTGCTGCATGAGTTCAAGTCCGACGGTGCCCTGGCCCGCGATGATATGCGGGTCGTCGAAAGAGGGAACCAGCGTGGCGCCCCGATCCGCGGCGAGACCCGCGGCGATCGCCTCGCGGCTTTCCCGTTCGCGGTCGTAAATGACGATCTCGGCTCCGAATGCGCGCGTCCCCTCGAGCTTCGCCCTTGGGGCATCCGCCGGCAGGACGATGGTCGCGCGGATGCCCAGCATCGCGGCGGCGCAGGCAACGCCCTGGGCATGATTGCCGGACGAGAACGCGACCACACCGGATCTGCGCTCGTTTGGATCCAGCTGCACCAGACGGTTATAGGCGCCCCGGATCTTGAATGATCCGGTCCGCTGCAGTGATTCCACCTTGATCAGCACGCGGCCGCCCGTCAGTTCGTCAAGCGGAGTCTCTGCAAGCAGCGGCGTGCGGCCTGCGATGCCTGCGATTCTCCCGGCCGCGGCTTCTACGTCGCTGAATGTCGGCAGAACGCTGGTGTGCAGCTCATCGTTCATCGGATTTCCGCGCCGGCCGGCAGGTGCCCGGGCCAGGGGTATGTTACCCCGCGTGCCTGCCACCGTGTGCGGGGGTACTGGTGGCGCTCTTTAGGGGCGGACTGCTATATACGGTCCACTGCCCCGGAAAATCGACAAGGAACGGCCATGACCGTCGATCGGATCTGGCTCCCCTGCACGACAATGGTGTTGGTGACAGCGCTGGTATGGATAAAGTTGTACGCTGACCGCCTCGGCGAGATGCGAAGCAGGCGCATCAGCCCGCAATCGCTCGCGACCGCGCGCGAGGCGGCCGGCAGGCTCGAGAACTCGCAGGCGGCCGACAATTTCCGCAATCTTTTCGAAGTGCCGGTGCTGTTCTACGTGCTCTGCATCGCTATCGCGGTCACTGGCGGCTCGACCCCCGGGTTAGTCGCAGCAGCCTGGGCTTTCGTGTTCCTGCGCGCGCTGCACAGCCTGATTCATGTCACCTACAACCGGGTAACGCACCGGTTCACGGTCTACGCAGCGAGCACGTTGCTGCTATTCGGCATGTGGGCGGCATTCCTCCTGGAGATCCGGCAATGAGCGATTTCGAGGGGCGTTGCCTGTGCGGCGCGGTCAGATTCTCGATCACGCCCCCGACCCTGTTTTTTGCGCATTGTCACTGCAATTATTGCCGCGAAGCGCATGGCGCCGCATTTGTTAGCTGGGTCGGGGCGGAAGCGGAGCGTTTCCGCTACCAGCCGGGTTCACGCGAACCGCGTTGGCACCAGTCTTCGGAGCAAAGCCGGCGCGGATTCTGCGACAGCTGTGGAACCACGATGTTTTTTGCATCGACTCTGTGCCCAGGCGAGATACACGTCACGCGCACGTCGATCGGCGGTCCCATCGACCGGGAACCGCAGTGCCATGTGTTCTACGACCAGCAGGCGGCGTGGATCAAGCTCGGCGACGATCTTCCGCGATATACAAGCGATGAGCCGGGGCTCAAGAAGTACAAATCGGTGCGCAAGCCGGAATCTCAGGTGTCCCCGCCGAAATAAAGGGCGACGACGCCGAATGAGTCAATGAAGCCGTGCGCGAGCACGCAGGTCCACATGTTGCGTCCCGTCAGCAGATAGGCTGCGCCCAGAACGAATCCGGCCATGCCCGAATCCACGACGCCACTGGGACCCTTGTAGTAATGACCGAAGCCGATTGAAAATGTTGTAGCCGAAGACGATCGCGGCGCCTGCCAATAACTCAAGCCCACTCAACAGGCGAAAACCGCTGCGGTTGGAATTCATGCTACAGACTGTCCCGCAGCATCCTGATCAGTCGCGGCAGGTCGGCGATCGGTTCCGAACAGCGCGGACCCTGGCAGATGTATGCGACCGTTTCATCTTTCACGCGCTTGGTGGCGAGTGCATCCGGCAGGGCCCCGGCGTCCGCGGGTATCGCAAATACCATGCGGCGTGGCGAATAAAGCGTCGCCAATGCGGCCGCCCATGCCGCGCTGGCATCGGCAGGCCCGCGGATCACGACGATTTCGCCTGGACTCAAGTGCTCATCGAGGGCATTCAAGAGCGCCGTATGCGCCTGCGGCACGCGCTGCATGGAGGCCCAGCCCCCGCGCAGGGTCCCCTGCGCTGCATCGAGGTAGCGGATGTCTGCCAGCAGCCAGCCAAGTCTGGTGAGTGCGAGCGCGGCAGTGCCATTGCCCGACGGCGTCGCTTCGTCCGCAAACCCTTTCGGGCGATGCAGTGGCGGATCAAGACCCTCGGCGGTGAACCAGAATCCGCCCCGCTCACGATCGATGAACTTCAACAGCAGGGCGTCGGCCAGGGCGCGCGCAAAGGCGAGATCCTCGCTGCGCCAGCGCGCCTGCAGAAGTTCGAGCAGGCCATCGAGCAGGAATGCATAGTCATCCAGATACGCTGGAAAGCGCGCGGCGCCATCTTTCCAGACAGCCAGCAATTGACCGTCCCGCCAGCAATTCAGCCGCAGGAAGTCCGCAGCGCGTGTCGCCGCCTCGACATGGCCGGTCTCGCCGAGCAGGCGCCCGCTGATCGCGAGGCCGCGGATCATCAGGCCATTCCAGCCGCTCAGCACCTTTTCATCGCGGCCCGGGCGCACGCGCCTCGCACGCGCTGCCAGGAGCCGCGCACGGGCCGAGTCGAGCAGGGCCATGGCGGCCGCCGGCTCGAGGCCGCACTCGGCGGCGACCTGCTCCATCGCGACATGGCAGTGCAGGTGCCAGGCGCCCTCGAAGTTGGGTTCGCGGTCGAGACCATAGCGGCGCGATAGCACGCGGTACTCCCCGGGCGGCAGCAATGACTCGACCTCGGCGCGCTGCCAGACATAGAAACGGCCCTCGTGGCCTTCGGAATCCGCATCGAGCGTCGAATAGAAGCCGCCTTCCGCAGCCTGCATCTCGCGCATGACCCAGGCAGCGGTCTCAGCGGCGACCCGGCTGAAGTAGCTGTCGCCGGTCGCGACGGCCGCCTGTGCATAAAGCGCGAGCAAGGGGCCGTTGTCATAGAGCATCTTCTCGAAGTGCGGGATCATCCAGAAGGAATCGACGGAGTAGCGGCAGAAACCGCCGCCGAGCTGGTCATGGAGCCCACCCTCGGCCATGCGCTTCAGCGTCAGCGTTGCCATGTACAGCGCCTTGAGATCGGGCCCGGCGCCTGCCGAGGCAGCCTGCCAGTCCCGCATCAGGCGTTCGATGCTGGCCGGGTGCGGAAACTTCGGCGCGCCGCCGAATCCACCGTATTGTTCGTCGAAATCCGCCTCCAGCCTGCTGCGAGCGGCGGCGAGGGGCGCGCGACTCAAGCTCGCTCCCGGCTCCGCGGCAGGCGGCAGGAGACTGCTGAAAACGCCGCGCAGGGCCGCATTCTGGGAACGCACGTTTTCGCGACTGTCGCGATAGAATGCCGCGACTCGCTCGAGCAACTCCGTGAACGCCGGCATGCCGTAGCGCGTTTGCTTCGGGAAATAAGTGCCGCCGAAATACGGGGTCAGATCGTCCGGCGCGAGAAACATCGTCAGCGGCCAGCCGCCGCCGCGCTGGGTGAGCACCTGGTGGGCGATCTGATAGACCTTGTCGAGATCGGGCCGTTCCTCGCGGTCGACCTTGACGTTGACGAACAGCCGGTTCATCAGCTCGGCGGTGGCATGGTCCTCGAAGGACTCGTGCGCCATGACGTGGCACCAGTGGCAGGCGGAATAGCCGATCGACAGCAGGATGGGGCGATCCAGCTCCTTCGCCTTCGCCAGAGCCGCCGGACCCCAGGGATACCAGTCAACCGGGTTGGACGCGTGCTGCAGCAGATAGGGGCTGGTTTCGCCCGCGAGCCGGTTGAGCGGCGCGGCATGAAGCTCGGCATGCATGTCGGTGCGGCCGTGGTCGGGTAGAATTCCTGCCACTATAGCCACGGCGCCGCGCTCCCGCGAATGTCGAGCAACCCTGAATCCGCCGCCGTCGCGAGCCGGGACTTGCGACCGCTCATCCTGAAGCCGCAGGAGGAACGACGGCTGCAGGCCGGGCATCTGTGGATCTTCTCCAACGAAATCAATGTGGCCGCCACGCCGCTAAGCGGCTTCGTGCCGGGCGAGCACGTGCAGGTGCGGTCCAGTCATGACCGCTTCCTCGGCTACGCCTATGTCAATCCGCGCACGCTGATCAGCGCGCGCCTGCTGGGCCGCGATCCCGACTATCCGCCAGGCCGGTCGCTGCTGGTGCATCGATTCAAGGTGGCCCTTGCGATGCGCGAACGGCACTTTGCGGCGCCATTTTACCGACTCGCGTACGGCGAAGCGGACCTGCTGCCGGGGCTGGTCGTCGATCGTTATGGCAGCGTGCTGGTCGCGCAGATTGGCACCGCCGGCATGGAAGCGATGAAGGCCGATATCCTCGATGCGCTCGTCAGGGTCTTGGGTCCGGAAGCCGTGCTGTGGAAGAATGATTCGCCGATCCGCGAGCTGGAAGGCCTCGAACGATACGTGGAGACGGCGCTGGGGCCGGTGCCGGATATCATCGAAGTACCCGAGGGCGGCGTGAAGTTCCGCGTGCCGCTCGCCGCCGGCCAGAAAACCGGCTGGTACTTCGACCAGGCCGGCAACCGGGCACTGTTCGCACGCCAGGCCGCAGGACAGCGCGTGCTGGATGTCTTCAGCTATGCGGGCAGTTTCGGCCTGCAGGCGGCGCGCGCGGGCGCGGCTGAAGTAAGCTGCATCGATTCGTCGGCGTCGGCCCTTGAAGCAGCCGCGGAAACCGCCGCGGCGAATGATCTCGAGGCGGAGCTGCTAAAAGGCGACGCCTTCGACTTGCTGGAAGCGATGCATGCGGATCGCCGCAGGTTCGACCTCGTGGTCATCGATCCGCCCGCATTCATCAAGCGCAAGAAAGATCATCCGAAGGGTCTTGCCGCCTACCGCCGGCTGAATCAGCTCGCGATGCAGATGCTGGACCGCGACGGACTGCTGCTGTCCTGCTCCTGCTCCTACCACCTGGCGCCGGGCGAGCTGACCGACTCAGTACAGCGCGCCGCGCGTCACCTCGGGCGCCTCGCCCAGCTCATCGGCGTCGGCGCGCAAGCGCCGGATCATCCTGTGCACCCGGCCATCGACGAGACCCGCTATCTCCGGGCCTTCCTGTTCCGCGTGGTCGACTCGTGCTGAGCTATCCGGAGATCGACCCGATAGCGTTCCAGTTCGGGCCGCTCAGGATCCACTGGTACGGCCTGATGTATGTAATCGGCTTCGCTGCCGCCTGGTGGCTGGCACGCGTGCGGGCGGCAGGGCCGAATTCGACCTGGAAGCCGGTGGACGTGGACGATCTGATTTTCTACGCGGCGGTCGGCGTAATCGCGGGCGGACGGCTGGGCTGGATTCTCGTCTACGGCTTTGAGCGGCTGCTGGATGATCCACTGTCTTTCATCCGCGTCTGGGAAGGCGGCATGTCCTTTCACGGCGGGCTGGCCGGGGTCATGATTGCGGTCGCCTGGTTCGCGCGGCGACGCGGGCGCGAAATCGCGGACGTGCTCGATTTCACTGCGCCACTGCCCGCGCTGGGATTGTTTGCGGGCCGGATCGGAAATTTCATCAATGGCGAGCTTTGGGGCAAGCCCACCGACCTGCCCTGGGGATTTCTGGTCGGCGGCGACGTCCGGCATCCGACTCAGCTCTATGAGGCCGCACTGGAGGGAGTGGTGCTGTTCACCGTGATCTGGTGGTTCACTTCGAAGCCACGCCCGCGGTTCGCGCCCGCCGGACTATTCCTGGCCTGCTACGCGGCATTCCGCATTTTCGTGGAATTCCTGCGGCTGCCGGATGCCCACATCGGCTATCTCGCGTCCGGCTGGCTGACGATGGGGCAGTTACTCTCGCTGCCAATGCTGATCGCCGGTCTGGGGATGCTGGTCTGGTCCCACCGCCGCAACAATCGCTCGGGAAACTACAGCTGAAGTGCGCGCCTATCTGGATCTGATGCGTCATGTGCGCGCGAACGGCGTTCGCAAGGCGGACCGCACCGGCACGGGCGTGCTGGCCGTTTTCGGGCACCAGCTGCGATTCGACCTGGGCGCGGGCTTCCCGCTGGTCACGACCAAGCGCATTCACGTGAAGTCGATGATGGTCGAATTGCTGTGGTTCCTGCGCGGCGAAACCAATGTGCGGTGGCTCAATCAGCAGGGTGTCACGATCTGGGACGAATGGGCCGATCCGCAGGGTGAACTGGGGCCGGTCTATGGACGGCAATGGCGGGCCTGGCCGACCGCCGATGGCCGCGCCATTGACCAGATCGCGCGGGCCCTCGACCAGTTGCGCAATGACCCCGATTCGCGCCGCATCATCGTCAGCGCCTGGAATGTCGGCGAACTGCACCGGATGGCACTCGCGCCATGCCATGCCCTGTTCCAGTTCTTCGTGGCTGACCGGAAGCTGTCCTGCCAGGTGTACCAGCGCAGCGCCGACATCTTCCTGGGGGTGCCATTCAATATTGCGTCGTACGCGCTGCTGACCCACATCCTCGCGCAGCAGGCCGATCTCGGCGTCGGCGAACTGGTCTGGACCGGTGGTGACTGTCACCTGTACCTGAATCACCTGGAACAGGCCGATGAACAGCTGACGCGCGAGCCGCATCCGCTGCCGACGCTGGCACTGAAGCGCCGGCCTGCCGACGTTGCGAGCTACGAAATCGAGGATTTCCAGCTCATCGGCTACGAATACGACCCGGCCATCCGCGCGCCCGTCGCCGTCTGAGTGCGGATGAAATTCCCGGTGACCGCAGTCGTCGCGATGGCGGACAACGGCGTGATCGGTCGCGCCATGGGCCTGCCCTGGCGGTTGCCGGACGACCTGCGGCGCTTCAAGGCGCTGACCATCGGGCACACGGTGTTGATGGGCAGGCGCACGTTCGAGACGATCAAGCGTCCCTTGCCCGAGCGCCGTAATCTCGTGCTGAGCCGCGATCCGCACTGGAGCGCGCCCGGTTGCGAGCTCGTGCGCTCACCGGAAGAAGCGCTCGAAGCCATTGGCGACTCGGGGCGGCTGTTCGTGATCGGCGGCGCGCAGGTCTATCTGGCCTGCTGGCAGTTCGTGAATCGTATTGAACTGACCGAGGTGCACGCCGAAGTCGATGGCGACACGCGCCTTCAGGGATTCGAGCGCGACGCGTGGATCGAAACATTCCGCGAGGAGCATGCCGCGGACGCGCGCCACGCTCAGCACTTCAGCTTTGTCACGCTGCAGCGCCGCTGACGAGCTCGCTGATCAGCTCAACGGCCCGCCAGCAGTCCTCGTAGGAGTTATAGAGCGGGGCGGGAGCGAGGCGGATCACGTCCGGCTCGCGCCAGTCGCAGATCAGGCCGCGTGCGAGCATCGAATCGAAGAGCGCCCGGCCGTTGCCGCGTGTGTCCCGCAGGCGAATCGAGAGCTGCGCACCGCGCGACTTTCGATCGCGCGGCGTCAGGATCTCAATGCGCTCGCCCAGGCGCTCGTCCAGCAGCCGCTCGAGCCAGCCGGTCAGCTCGCGCGAGCGTGCGCACAGTGCGGGAAATCCCGCGGCCGCGAATAGTTCGAGCGAAGACTTCAGCGGCACCATGCCGAGCAGGGGCGTGTTGCTGACCTGCCAGCCGGCGGCGCCCCGGTAGGGCCGAAAATCTGCTCCGAACTCGAAACGGGTGCCGAGATCATTGCCCCACCAGCCGGCGAGCCGCGGCAGGTCGGCGTCGAAATGGCGTTCATGAACGAAAGCGCCGGCGGTCGCCCCCGGGCCCCCGTTGAGGTACTTGTACGAGCACCAGACCGCGAAATCCGCTGCGCTTTCGTGCAGCGCCAGCGGCACATTGCCGATCGCATGGGCGAGGTCGAAGCCCGCGTGCGCTCCCACTGCGTGCGCGGCTCTCGCGAGCTGGCCGAGATCCAGCAGCTGGCCGCTCAGGTACTGGATGCCCGGCAGCAGCACGAGCGCAAGCCGCGGCCCGATCCTTTCGATTTCCGCGACCAGGTCCTCGTGCCGAAGTATCTGCTCACCGGGACGTGCTGCGATCTGGACCAGCGACTCGGCGGGATCGCGGTCATGCAAGGCAATCTGCGATACGACTGCGTAGCGGTCGGATGGAAATGCGCCATGCTCGATCAGGATCATGTGGCGTTCGCGCGTCGGCCGGTAAAAGCTCGCCATCAGCAGGTGCAGGTTGAGGGTCAGGGAATTCATCGCGACGACTTCGGGGATCCTGGCGCCCGCGAGTGTGGCGAGTGTCGGTGCGAGCCGCTCGTGCAGGTTCAGCCAGTCCGCTTCGGTGTCGTGGTAACCGAGCACGCCGAGCCGCTGCCATTCCGCCATGAACTTCGCGACTTCGCCGGCTGCACGGATCGGCTGCAATCCCAGTGAATTACCGCACAGATAAAGCGCGGGTCCGCCTTGCGGCCCGGCCGGAATATGAAATTCGCCGCGCCAGCGTGTGAGCGGATCGGCCGCGTCGCGCGCGCGCGACGCGTCCAGCGTGTGCTGGGCACTCATTCGAAATGCACGGGGTACAGCAGCGGGCGGCTGGGCGCGGCGTCCGCCAGGAATGCCGGGATCTGCAGGTCGAGCAGGTACCAGCCGTCGCGGATCGTCGGCGCGATCCAGGCGAGTTCAGTGATGCTGGCCTGGGGTCGCGTTGCCGCGCGGGCCTGCCGTCCGCCCGGCGGCAGGCCGAAAAACAGCCGGTGCGCCGTCAGCCGCCCATGGTCGTCTGCGCGATCTGCCGACGGCAGGTCCAGCACCAGATGCTCGATACCTTGCCCGACCAGCCAGGAGGCAGCCTGCCGCGACAGGTAGGGTGCCGGCGCACCACCGCGATATGCATGGGTCAGTCGGGTCACATTGCTGGGCAGCGTGCGCAGCACCATGGCGCGCGGTGCCGGCCCTGGATGCGCGGCACAGGCCTTTGCGATGGACTCGGCCGTCAGCAGCAGGTCCTCTGGCGTCGGCGGCGGATCGCTGTCTTCACTGGAATGTGTGGCCGCCACCGGGTGCAGGGACACCAGCAGCGCCAGCACGATCTCCCCGCGCACCCGGTCGGTGACCGCGACGCGATCATCGGTCACATGACCCAGGCATTCGGTATGGGTGCCATTGCAGTGGGGAACCAGGGTCAGCTGCTCGCAGTTGCAGCTGCCGCCGGCGCGGGTATCGCCAATGAAGCCGGACTCGCGGTAGGGCCGCGCCGTTGCTGCCGGAGCATCGTAGAAAGAGGGCTGCGGGCCGTTGAAATCGAGGGGAATGGCGATCGAGAGCGGTTGGGCAAAATCGGCGTTCAGCCGGCGCCCCTCAAGCTCGAATCTCATGATCGTCATCGTGCCATTATAGTTGAGGCCGGGAACCCTCCCGGCGCCGGCAGGTCTGATACCTCGAGTTCCATGCGGGGGCAGTTTTCAATGTTGTGGCGTGCCGGAATTCTGGTCTGGGCGCTGCTGGCAGTCTTGCCGGCGGTCGCCGGGGAACCGGAATCGGCTGAGGTGGCCGCGGCATGGAAGCGCTACGAAATCGACCTGGTCTACATGGGGTTTACGACCCGGTATACCTGCGGTGGCCTGAAGAGCAAGGTCAAGCTGCTGCTGAGGCACGTCGGCGTGCGGCCGGACATCAAGGTGCTGGAACGCAGCTGCGAGTACGGCTACCAGAAAGTCGCCGATATGCCGCACCTGAAGCTCATCTTTTATGCGCCGGAAATCCCCGAGACCGGGACCCGCGATGCCGGGGAACCGGTACTCGGCCTGTGGAAACCGGTGTCGATCAAGCGCAATCTTCCGCGCGGACTCGAATGGGGCGACTGCGAGCTGGTAGAACAGTTTCACGACCGCGTACTGTCCAGGCTGACGCTGCGCAACAGGGGCGGCGACATCAACTGCATCCCGCACCAGCTGGTCGGCAACCGCATCGATCTCAGATTCGAAATTCTCTCGGGAGTGCCGACGGCGGATTTCGCCAAGGCGCAGAACCCCTGATCAGGCTGGCGGCCGCCGGCTGCCGCGACAGCTGAGCATCAGCGGTTCTTGCTCGCGGTCCAGTCTGAGCGCACACAGCGCGCCACCCCACACACACCCGGCATCAAGGCAGCGGATTCCCGGTTCGGAGAGATAGCCGAGCGCCGACCAGTGACCGAACAGGATGCGCTCGGCCCGTGTCGCCCGTTCGGGATGCCGGAACCACGGAATCGCCAGGCGCGGAGCCTGTTCCGGCGGCCCCTTGTGGTCGAGCAGCAGCCGGCCGTCGATGTCGACGTAACGCAGGCGCGTCAGGCAGTTCACCGCGAATCGCAGCCGCTCGATTCCCGCCAGCGCGGGCGACCAGCAGTCAGGCTGGTCTCCGTACATGTCCGCGAGGAATTCAGCCGGCCTTTCATCCAGCGCGGTTGCAAGCTCGCGCGCACAGGCCTCCGCATCGGCGAGTGACCACTGCGGCGGCAGCCCGGCATGAATGAGCGTCCAGCGCAGTTCCCGGTCACGATGCAGCAGCGGCCGCGCCGCCAGCCAGTCGAGCAGCTCATCCGCATCGGGCGCATCGAGAATCCGCTGCAATTCCGGCTCGCGACGCTGCGCCAGTTCCGGGGCCCAGGCCATGGCGAGCAGATGCAGGTCATGATTGCCAAGCACGACGGTCGCCGATGAACCGAGTGAACGGACTGACCGCAATACTTCGAGCGATTCGGGCCCGCGGTTGACGAGATCGCCGGTCAGCCACAGCCGGTCGCGGCCAGGCTCAAAGCGCAGTTGCTCCAGCAGAGCCATGAATTCGGCATGACAGCCCTGAAGGTCTCCGATGGCGTAGACAGCCATCGGGACTAGTGGATGGTTCCCGGTATCGCAAGCGTGAATGGCGGGATCGGCGCATCGAAGCGCACCCCGTCGTCGGCCAGCATCTGGTAACTGCCCTGCATTGCCCCCACCGGCGTCTCGAGGACCGCACCGCTGGTATAGCGGAAACCCTGGCCCGGCTTCAGGTGCGGCTGTTCGCCCACCACGCCTTCACCGCGGACCTCCTGGACCTTGCCATTTGCGTCGGTGATGACCCAGTGCCGCGTGAGCAGACGCGCCGGAATCTCGCCGCGGTTTCGTATCGTGATCGTGTACGCAAACACGAAACGCTGCTCATCGGGGTCGGACTGATCTTCGAGATAGCGCGTGTCGACATCCACGGTAATCATGTGTTGAGCTTCGTCGCCCATGCAGTTCTTCCCTAGCGCAGTCGCACGGCCAGCAGATCGCAGGGAGCGGCATGCAGCACGGTATCTTCGGTGAAATTCACGAGAATCGATGGTCCGCGGCGCTCGCGGCTGCCGAGCACGATCAGATCCGCCTTCTGGTCCCGGGCGGCGCGCACGATTTCCGCCTTGATGTTGCCTGCTGCAACTTCGCGCCTGGCCGACTCCACGCCGAGGTGCCGTGCAAGTTCGGCCAGGCGCTGCCTTGCACGCTGTACCAGCTCATCCTCGATCTGCACGGCCGGCAGCAGGGTTTCGCCCATCGGCTCAACCGGCACGTATTCAACCACATGCAGCAGCGACAGCTCAGCATTGCAGATGGCGGCGATGTCGCGTGCCCGCGCGCCGATCCGCTCGCTGTGCTCGTCGAGCGCGACGACCATCAGTACCTTGCTGTAGATCTTCATGCCATTGCCATTATAGGCCGTCGGCGCCGATTGCCGGCTGGGCCGCCAGTCTGGCGAATTCAGCGGGCGAAAGGGTCTCCGGACGCCGGCCGGGAGCGATGCCGGCGGCCTCGAACTCCGCGGGCCCGGCGAGCCCCCGCAGCGAATTGCGCAGTGTCTTGCGACGCATCGAGAATGCTGCGCTGACGAAGCGGGCAAAGCGGGCCCGATCGGGCAGCGGAAATGGCGCTGCCGCATGTGGTGTCAGACGGATGACTGCCGAATCGACCCGCGGCGGCGGGTTGAATGCGCCACGCCCGACCCGGAACATCATTTCGACCCGACAAACCGCGGCCAGCATGACGGTCAGGCGGCCATACTCCTTGCCACCGGGCCGCGCTGCCATGCGCTCGACGACTTCCTTCTGCAGCATGAAATGCATGTCAGCGATCATCGCGCGCGATTCCAGCAGGTGGAACAGCAGTGGCGTCGAGATGTTATACGGCAGATTGCCGCAGACGCGCAGTGGCTGGCCCTCACCCAGCAGCTGAGCCATGTCGAGCTTCAGCACATCGGCCTGGTGCACGATCAGTTCGCCGGCGCCGGCACAGTGCTGCCGTAATGCCGGAATCACGTCGCGGTCGATTTCTACGACTTCGAGGCGGTGACAGCGATCGAGCAATGGTCGCGTCAGCGCCCCCCGGCCGGGCCCGATCTCGAGGATCCGCTGGCCTGGTTGCGGGTCGATTGCAGCGACGATCCGCGCAATGACCCCCGGGTCGTGCAGGAAATGCTGACCGAAGCGCCTGCGGGCGTGGTTCATCCCTGCAGCCGTGCCAGATCGATCGCCGCAAACAGGCTGCCAGGATCGGCGCAACCCGTCGCCGCCAGGTCGAGCGCGGTGCCATGGTCCACCGAGGTGCGCAGAAACGGCAGCCCCAGCGTGACATTGATCGCCCGGCCGAAGCCCGCGTGCTTGATTACCGGGAGCCCCTGGTCGTGATACATCGCAAGGACGGCATCGGTTTCGGCGAGTGCGGCGGGCGTGAATGCCGTGTCGGCTGGCATCGGGCCGCGCACTGCGAGTCCGCGCCCGCGTGCAGCTGCAACGGCGGGGCCGATGATCTCGATTTCCTCGCGCCCCAGGTGCCCGCCTTCGCCGGCATGCGGATTCAGCCCGCAGACGAGGATGCGTGGAGCGGACAGGCGAAACGCCTTCTGCAGCCCGCGATCCAGCACGTCGAGCGTATTGTCGAGCAGATCGCGCCGTATGCGCCGCGGCACTTCGGCGAGCGGCAGGTGCGTGGTTGCGAGTGCGACGCGCAGCGTGCCCGCGACCAGCAGCATGACCGGAAGCGGTGTGCCGCTCCGTACCGCCAGATATTCGGTGTGGCCCGTGAATGCGATTCCCGCATCGTTGATGACGGATTTCTGCACTGGTGCCGTCACCATCGCGTCGAACCGGCCGCCGATGCAGCCGTCGGCCGCGAGATCGAGCATGTCGAGCACGTAACGCGCATTGGCCACGTCCGGCCGGCCGGCCTCGACCTGTCGGGCAAGCCTGGCGGCGACCACTGGCAGCGTGCCCGCGCGATGCGGTACGGGCGGGAATCCCGGGCGCCATTCGGTGGCTGCGACCTCGCAGTGCAGCTGGCGCGCGCGCACGTCGAGGAACGCGGGGTCGCCCGCGAATACCAGCTCGCAGGGCCAGTCCTGCAGCGCGGCGGCAAGCGCGAGATCGGGGCCAACGCCGGCCGGCTCGCCGGTCGTCAGGATCAGGCGCACGTGCCGGTTCAGGGGTTGCGGATCTCGACGTAAGCCTCGTCGCGGAGTCTTCGCAGCCACAGCTCGGTCTCCTCGTCGACCTTGCTTTCGCGGAGCGCGACCAGCACGCGCTGCCGCCGCACTTCATCGCTCTGGTCGTATGTGCGCCTGCCCAGCATCTGGACAATGTGCCAGCCAAATTGCGTCCGGAACGGCTCGCTGATCTGATCCGGCTCGAGTGCCGCGAGCGCGGTCTCGAATTCCGGGTCGAATGCGCCCGGCGAACTCCAGCCGAGGTCGCCACCACGGCTCGCCGAGCCCGGGTCCTCCGAGGTCACGCTTGCGAGCGCGCCGAAGTCCTCGCCCGCCAGAATGCGATCGCGCAATGCGTCAAGCCTCTGGCGGGTGGTGGCGTCGTCCTGGACCTCATTGGGGCGCAGCAGGATGTGCCGGGCATGGATCTGCTCGACCAGCATCGGACCGCTGCTGGCACCCCGTGTGTCGTCGAGACGCACGATGTGAAAGCCGGTCGGCGTGCGCGCGGGACTCGCGATCTGGCCGGGTTTCATCTTGACGACCAGATCGGCGATGAACTGCGGCAGCTGATTCAAGCGCCGCCAGCCCAGCTTGCCGCGCTCGAGGGCAGACTGTGCCTGCGAATAGGTCAGTGCGAGCTGACCGAAATCGTCACCCGAACTCGCGCGCGCCTGAATCTCCGCGGCGAGTTTTTCGACGCGCGCCACCTGATCGGCCGTCGCGGATTCAGGCAGTGACAGCAGCAGGTGCGAGACGTCGAATTCGGCGTTCTCGTCGACCTGCTGCGACTGGCGATGCAGGGCCTGGTCGAGTTCGCGCGGTGACACATAGATGCGCGGGATCACATCGCGCTGGCGCAGCATCGAGATGGATATCTCGCGGCGCATGTCGTCGCGATATGCCGCGTAGTCGATGCCCTGCGACGCCAGCGCCGCTGGCATCTGTTCGAAAGCCAGGCCATTGCGCTCGGCGACGTCGCGCAGCGCCTCATTCAGCATTTCGTCCGATACACGCACGCCCAGGCGCTGGGCGCGCTGAAACTGTATTTCCTGCAATACCAGCCGCTCCAGCACCTGCTGTCTGACCACGTCGCGCGGCGGCAACTCGGCCTGCTGGGCGCGCAACCGGTCCATGATCATCGCGATCTGGGCGTCAAGCTGGCTCCGCAGCACGACACCTTCATTGACGATTGCGACGACGCGATCCAGCGGCACGCCGCTGGAAGACAGCTCGCGGGTCTGCGCGAGGGCAGATCCAGACAGCGTCAGGGCGGCAAGCAGACTGATCAGAACTCGGCTCATGGCGTGCCCGGGTCAGGGTAGGTGGTCGGCAGGGTCGGGGGAGTATCCACGAATGCCCCGCCGCAGGAAAGCGTCGTCGCTGGATCCGACAGATGAAAGGCCCTTGAGTTCCAGCTGCAGCATCACCATGGTGTCGCTCTCGCCGGTGCGATTTGACACGTAGTGCCGCCCGATCAGCCGGACGCGCCAGCAGCAACTGCCGTATTCGAAGCCCGCGAACCGGTCAATCGAGGTCCGGTCGCGGAGCGAGTAGACCTGGCGCACGAAGACCTGCCAGCTCGGTGACAGCCGCCATGCGGCCGATGCATCCCATTGCTCCAGCAGCCCCTGGCGGTAGCGATAGCCGACATTGACGACCGTGTCGCGCCGGGGCCGGTACTGGACACTGGCCTGCCCGAGCAGGGTGTTGGAAGCGTCGTAGTCCCATTCCATCGCGATGCTCGCGCTCCAGTTCCGGTACGCGGTCATCTCGATTTCGCCGACCATGTTGGAGGCATCGCGTGTCTCCACCAGTTCGCCCGGCAGCACGACACGCGGGCGCTCGAAATAAAAGCGCTGTCCGATCGTGGCGGACAGGAACTGCTGGCCGCTGTCGGCGTGGACCAGACGCGACGTTACACCGACGGCGAGTTCATTCGCATCGCCCAGCCGGTCCGCGCCGACATAGCGATTGGTACGAAACAGCTGCACGAAATCGAGATCGGGCAGCGCCGTATCGAATATCGGCAGTTCGGACTGGTCACGAAACGGGATCCATGTGTAGCGCAGCCGCGGCTCCAGTGTCTGCATCAGCCTGCGCCGGCGGTTTGCTTCCCGTTCGAACTCGAGCCCGGCATCCAGCGAAAGGATCGGCGCCCGCCGGTCGGGAGCGTCATCGGCGCCCGCAGCCGTGTCTGACAGCCGATACGAAGTCAACCGGTATGCAGCGCTCGGTTCCAGATGAAAGCCCTGCCCACGCAGCATCCACGCGACGCGCGGCATCAGGTCCACGCGCAGACCGGTCGTGCCGGTGTCGCGCTCGAACCAGGTCGCTTCAGCATCGAGACTCGTACTCAGTCCACCGGCGGACAATGGCCATGCGCCGGTGAACGTAAGCTGCGGAAGCCGCGAATAAGGGCGTTCGAGCGGATCCACCGACAGGTCGATGGTCTGGAAATCCTGCGCGCGGCCATCCAGCCGCCAGCCGCGCCCCAGCCAGGCGAGGCTCAGGTAGCGATCCAGGAACGTGACGCTCGTGCCATCGGGTCCGAGTCCGAAATCCTCGAAATAGCGGCTGTCGCTGGCGTGCTCGAAGCTTGCGGAAAGTCGCAGGCGGTCGGTGAAATCGGTCTGGTGCCACAGCGAATTCAGGCTGCGGTCACGTCCCGCCAGGTGGTCGCTCGGGAGAAACCGCGTGCCGAGCCTGCCATTGCTGCGTTCGGTCAGGTATCGGAACTGGCCTTCGAGACCCAGACCCCGGCGTGACAGCAGCTGGGGCGTCAGCGTGAGATCGCGCTGCGGCGCGAGGTTGAAGTAGTACGGCGCTCCAAACTCGAATCCGCTCTTGTTGGATGTCCCGAGGGAAGGGAACAGGAACCCGGACTTGCGCGCATCACCGACCGGAAAGGAAATCGCAGGGGCGTAGAGGATCGGCACGCCCTTCAGTTCCACGCGCACATTGCGGCCCATGCCCTGCTGCCTGCGCTGGTCGATATCGATCGAGGAGGCGCGCAGGAACCAGTCGCTGTTTCCGGTCGGGCAGGCGGTGAAACTGACATCCCGCATTTTCAGCTCGCCGGCGGGCGTCATTCCGAGCGCGGCCGCAGTTCCGCGGGCGGGTCGCGCCGGCAATTCGAATTCCGTGCCGCTGAACTGGCCGCCACCGTCTGCACCCCAGTTGCCGCCATTGCCCTTGAGGTGCAGGTCCGGCGCCCGATACTCGACTTCGCCTGCGACCGTGAAACGGCGGCTGGCGGAGTCATAGGTGGCCGACTGCGCGTTCAACCGGCGATTGCCCTGACGCACGGCGACGCCGTCGCTCAGCCTGGCATCGCCTTGACGCGTGACCTCGACGCCGCCGCTGGTCACTTCGATCGGGAGTTCGCCTTGATCAGCGATTTCGATCGTCTCGCCGGCACCAGCCGAAACAGGCGCGGGGTCGCCCGATTCCGGCCATTCGCAGTCCTCGGCCCCGGCTCGCGACAGGGCTGCGGCGGCTGCCAGGAATGTGCTGAGGAAACGAGGGTACACGCGGGTCGGGACAACCGTGATTTCAGTGTGTGCACCAAGTCTATAATGCGGGCCCCCCGGGCGTCGCCTGCGAATGACAACGAATCCGATTGCCGATGAACGATTGCGGATGCTCGAGCGCTGGCTGGCCGGCCTGCCGGGTCAGCCCTTGCTGCGCATTTCGCCGGCATCGTCCGATGCCAGTTTCCGCCGCTATTTCCGGGTTCACCGCGATGGCGGCACCCAGATCGCGATGGATGCGCCGCCGCAACGGGAGAATATCGATGGCTACCTGCGCATCGCGCGCCTGCTCGCGACAACCGGTGTCAATGTTCCCGAGATCGTGGCGGTCGACGCGGAGCAGGGTTTTGTACTGATCAGCGATCTCGGCAACATTCAGTACCTCGAGGCGCTTGCCAGAGGTGCGGATCCCGAACCGCTCTATGCGGATGCTATCGACGCCATGCTCTGCATTCAGGCCGATGGCACGGCCGGGGCGGTTGATCTTCCGCGCTATGACCACGGTCTGCTGCGACAGGAAATGGATCTGTTTCCGGAGTGGTTCGTCGGCCGACATCTTGGTCTCAGACCCGATGCCGAGGACCGGCGCGCGATGGAAGAAGCCTTCGAGTGGCTCTGCGAAAAGGCACTCGCACAACCGGTGGTGCTGGTGCATCGCGACTTTCATTCGCGCAATCTGATGGTCTGCCCGGGGCACAATCCCGGCATTCTCGATTTTCAGGATGCGGTGCGAGGGCCGATCAGTTATGACCTTGTATCGCTGCTGAAGGATTGCTACATCGTCTGGCCGCGTGTCCGGATAGCCGGCTGGATTGAGCGCTATCGCCAGGGCGCCCTGCGCCGCGGCCTTGATGCCGGCAGTGATCGTGAGCAGTTCCTGCGCTGGTTCGACTGCATGGGACTGCAGCGTCACATCAAGGTGCTCGGCATATTCGCGCGACTCTGGTATCGCGACGGCAAGCCGGGATTTCTTGCTGATCTGCCGCGCGTGCTCGACTACACACTGACGGTGACCGGCGCCGATCCGGCACTGGCCGCATTCGATGATTTCCTGCGGGCCAAGGTCGTGCCCGCATTCGCGGTCGCGGCGCGACGCGCGGGCATGCCGCAATGAAAGCAATGATCCTGGCGGCGGGTCGCGGCGAGCGCATGCGCCCGCTCAGCAATGTCACGCCGAAGCCATTGCTTGAGGTCGGTGGTTACCGGCTGATCGACTACCACCTGGCCGCCCTTACGCAGGCTGGCATCCGGGAAGTCGTCGTCAATTTGTCCTGGCACGGCGACCGCATCCGGGAAGCCATTGGTGACGGCGTGCGCCAAGGCCTCAGGATCTCTTACAGTCCCGAAGGCACGCCCCCGCTGGGTACGGGTGGCGGCCTCCAGCGGGCCCTGCCCCTGCTCGGCGCCGACCCGTTCCTGCTGGTGAATGGCGACGTTTGGATCGATCTGCCATTCGAAAAGCTGCAGCAGCCCGCCGGAACGCTCGCGCATCTGGTGCTGATCGCGAACCCGCCGCATCATCCGCGGGGCGATTTCGGTCTCGAGCCGGGCGGGCGAGTCGTGGCGGCGCCGACGCCGCTGACTTATTCGGGTCTTGCGATCCTCGATCCACAGCTGTTCGATGGTTGCGAAGACGGCAGATTTCCGCTCAAACCGCTCCTGGATCGGGCACTCGCGGACAGCAAGCTGAGTGGTCAGCGCCACGACGGATTCTGGAGCGACGTCGGCACGCCCGAGCGGCTTGCTGCACTCGATGTCATGTTGCGCCTCGGGCAGGTCCGCCATCCGGTGCTCCAATCGCCGGTCGGATAGAATAAGGGCGGGACGCAACTGGTTCCATATAAGTGACTGAATTTAAAGGTATTCCAGTCCAGATTCAGCGCAAGCCTGTGCCCAGCGGCGAAAAGTACCGCACGGCGCAGGGCTTCAGCGCAATCCGCGATGGCGTCAAGCGGACGGGCCGCGCGGGCGCTTTCCCGTCAGGTCCCAAACCGCTCTGGCTGCGCGCGCCGATGCCGGCTGGCCCGAAATTCGAGGCGGTGCGCAGCATCGTGCGGGGGCATCGCCTGAGCACGGTCTGCGAGGAAGCGCATTGCCCGAATATCGGTGAGTGCTGGAATGCGGGCACGGCGACCCTGCTGCTGATGGGCTCGGTCTGTACGCGCGCGTGCCGCTTCTGCGCGGTGGATACGGGCAATCCCCGGGGCTGGCTGGATCCAGAGGAACCCGCCAATGCCGCCCGCACGGTCGCGCTGATGGGTCTGTCTTACGTCGTGCTGACCTCGGTCAATCGCGACGATCTGCCCGATGGCGGTGCCGGCCATTTTGCCGCCTGTGTTCGCGCCATCAAGTCCGAAAATCCTCACACTGCGATCGAAGCGCTGACGCCTGACTTCCAGGGCGTCAGCGCCGATGTCGAGACCGTGGTCGATTCCGGCATCGAAGTCTATGCTCAGAATGTCGAAACCGTCGAGCGACTCACCCATCCGGTGCGCGATCCGCGGGCTGGCTACCGGCAGACACTGAAGGTGCTTGAGCACGCAAAGCGCTATCGACCGTCGCTCCTTACCAAGACCAGCCTGATGCTCGGCCTCGGCGAGACTGCGGACGAGTTGTTTACGGCGATGGACGACCTGCGTGCTGTCGGCTGCGACCTGCTGACGCTGGGCCAGTACCTGCGTCCCACCGTGCATCACTTGCCGGTCGTGCGCTTTGTTACACCCGATGAATTCGCGCGCTTTCGCGAGGCCGCGATTTCGCGCGGATTTCGCGAGTGCGTATCCGGTCCGATGGTGCGCTCGAGTTATCGCGCCGAACGTGCGCTCGAGGGAAGCAATTGCGGGCTTGCAGCGGGTGAGGCGTCCTAGCGCCGGGTATCCGATGCACCCTTATCCTCACAACTACCAGGTGCGCGTGGGCGCGACGCCCGATGGCGAGGTGCGACTCACGGGCGACGGCCTGCCGGAGCTGGCCTCGATGCCACCGCCCGAATTCGACGGGCCGGGAGGCTACTGGTCGCCGGAATCCCTGCTGGTCGCTGCAGTCGCCGACTGTTTCGTGCTGAGTTTCCGCTCCATAGCGAAGGGCTCGCGCCTGGAATGGCGCGAATTGACGGCCGAGGTCCGCGGTCTGCTCGAGCGCGCTGAAGGTGTCGCGCGCTTTACGCGCTTCGACACGCATGCGCGACTGGTGGTGCCCGACGGGACCGACCCCGCGCGTGCCAGGATGCTGATGGAAAAGGCCGAGAAGATCTGCCTGATCTCGAACTCGCTGTCGGCGGCCCGGCACCTGGAATGCGATGTCATCGAAGAAGAGCCATGACTGCCGTATTCCGCTGGCTCGGTAGCGTCGAGTACGCGCCGACCTGGCGCGCAATGCAGTCATTCACGGATGAACGTGACGCGCGGACGCCGGACGAGGTCTGGTTCCTCGAGCACGCGCCGGTATTCACGCAGGGCCTGAATGGAAAGCGCGAGCATCTGCTGGCGCCCGGCGATATTCCGGTGGTCGGGATCGATCGTGGCGGTCAGGTGACCTATCATGGACCGGGGCAACTCGTGGTCTATCCGCTGATCGACTTGCGCCGCCGTGGCATCGGCGTGCGTCAGCTCGTGATTGCGCTCGAGTCGGCGGTGATCACGCTCGCGGCGGCGCACGGCATCCCGGCAAGCGCCAGACGCGATGCGCCCGGCGTCTATGTCGAAGGACGCAAACTGGCGAGTCTGGGGCTGAGGATCCGGCGCGGTTGCAGTTATCACGGTCTCGCGCTGAATGTCGACATGGACCTCGAGCCATTCGGCCGCATCAATCCCTGCGGCATGGCTGGACTCGAAATGACCCGACTGGCGTCACTCGGCGTCACCGGCAACGCGCATGAAATTGCGCTGGAACTGGCGCCGCAGCTGCGCGACTCGCTTGGCATCGACTGGAACGGGCAGTGGCCGCGTCAGAGCGAAACCAGCACGACCCCGCTGTCGGTCAGTTCCTGGTAGATGCGGTCGAGTTGTGCGCGGCTCTCGGCGCGGATCGTGTAGGTCAATGCCAGGAATCTTCCCTTGCGGCTGCGGCGCTCGCTGATCCTGGCTGCGGCGACCGGCCCCGCATGGCGCTCGACGATTGCGAGTGTCAGCGAGCGGAATGACTCGGAGTCGCGGCCCATCACCTTGATCGGGAATTCGCACGGGAACTGAAGCAGCCCATCCGCGTCCGTCATGCGGGCAGTTCGGTCGAGAATTCGCTCATCGTCGCGAGAAATCCGGCGTAAAGCCGCCGGAACAGCGGTCCGGGAATGCCGCCGCCAACCGGCCTGCCATCAAGCAGGGTGACAGCCCTGATGCCGCCGCCTGCGGACGCGATGACGATTTCGTCGGCGCCACGCAATTCGGCTTCCGCTACCGGCCTGCGTTCGGAGGCGATCCCGTCGCGCTCGGCAAGGTCGAACAGCACGCCGCGCGTCGTGCCGGGCAGGATCGCGTGGGTCTGCGGCGGCGTCAGGAGCCTGCCCGACCGCACGACATGCGCGCTGCTGGTACTGCCTTCGGTGAGCCAGCCATCGCGCAGCAGTATCGCTTCGGTGCACTCTACATCGGCGGCCTGCCAGCGCAGCAGCACATTTGCCAGCAGCGATGTCGCCTTTATGTCGCAGCGCGCCCAGCGTGTGTCTTCGGCTGTGGTCGCGGGGACGCCGTGCTCGATGGTCGAGGCGGGAACAGCCGCCAGTGGCGACACGAATGCCAGCACGGTCGGTCGCGTGCCGGGCCGCGGCACGTGATTGCGCTCCGGCTCGATACCGCGCGTCACCTGGACATACAGCAGCAGGTCGCCGGCGCCATTGGCGTGGACCAGCCCGCCGAATGCGGCGAGCCAGCCGGCGCGATCCATCACCGGCGGCATGCGGATCTCGTTCAGGCTGCGATTCAGCCGCTCGAGGTGCGCATCCAGGCGATATGCGCGCCCGCGGTAGACCGGCAGCACTTCATAGACGCCGTCGCCGAAAAGGAAGCCGCGGTCCAGCGGCGAAATGTGCGCCTCCGCGAGCGGCAGCAGTCGGCCATCGAGCCAGACCAGCGGGTGCGGCATCGGTCAGCTGAACCAGGAGACGATCGTGTCCCAGAGCCGGCGGAAGAAGCCGCCAAGCGGAACGTCGTCGATCGGTTGCAGTGCGGCTTCGGCGACCACCTTTCCGTCCAGCAACGCGCGCACCACCCCCACGCGATCCATGGCCGAGAGCGGCGCGAAGACATTTGGCGCCAGCTCCAGCCTGAGTTCGATCCGTTCGGCCTGGCCGCGCGGCAGAGTGGCGTACAGGTCCTCGGCGATGCCGACCGCGGCGACTCCGCCGTTCGCCTTGTAGACCCGAAGACGTGTCATCTCCTCGTGCGCCGCCTGCAACCTGCGGCTCTCGAAGAAGCTGAATCCGTAGTTCAATAGCGCAAGACTTGCATCTTCGCGCGCCGTCGTGCTCTTGGTGCCCATGACGACTGCAATCAGCCGCATGCCGTCACGCCTAGCTGACGAGACCAGGCAGTATCCCGCATTGTCGGTCATGCCGGTCTTCACGCCGTCGACACTGGGATCGCGCGCCAGCAGGCCATTGCGGTTCGCTTGCGTGATGCCGTTCCAGCTGAAGTCGCGCTGCGAATACCAGCGGTAATAATCGGGAAACTCGCGAATCAGCGCACGCGCGAGTTTCGCCATGTCGGAGACGGTCACCCGGTGATTGGCGCTGGGCAGACCGGTGGCATTCTCGAAATGCGATCCCGTCATGTCAAGCCGTTTTGCGTACTGGTTCATCAGCGCGGCAAATGTCTGTTCGGTGCCGGCCACGGCCTCGGCCAGCGCAATGCTGGCATCGTTGCCGCTCTGCACGATCATGCCCTGCAGCAGTACTTCAACCGGTACACGTGTGCCGAGATCCAGGAATGTGCGGGATCCCTCGGCTCGCCAGGCACGTTCGCTGATCGGTACCAACATGTCGAGTTTCAGCTTGCCGTCCTGCAATGCGTGAAATACCGCGTAGGCCGTCATCAGCTTTGTCAGGCTGGCCGGTTCCACGGCTTGTCCGGCGCCTTGTGCGGCGATGACCCGGCCGCTCGCCTGGTCCGTCAGGATCCAGGCCGTAGCTGCAATTGAAGGCGGTGGTGGAACCGGGGGCGCGTCCGCGCGGGCAATTGCGGACAGCAGCAGCAAGGCGAACAATGGAAATTTCAATATTGACCCCGATTTGGCTGTGACCGGCGCCGCTGGATGCTGCGGCAGGACGTCAATTCTAGCGACGGCGGGCTTCCACGTCAGTTCAGTCGAGCGCCAGGCGCGCATTCTCTACGCCGGCCCGCCGCAGCCGCTCGATCAGCGCGTCAAACTCAGGGACGCCAGCCACCGGCCCCACCCGCACGCGAAACAGACGCCGGCCGTCGATCCGGGTCTCGCTGAGCGCCACCTCGCCGACGCGCTGCTCGCGCAGCTTCGCCACCAGACGCCGCGCATTCCCCTCGTCTGCGAACGCGCCAGCCTGCGCGAAGAAGCGTGGTGCCGTCGATGGCGGCGCGCCTGGCGCGGCTTGCGTCGCGCGCTGTGCGCCGGCGAGACTCTGTATCTCGACCATCGCGGTGCCAGCCCGGATCATGTCGATTGTTTCGGCGGCCGCGCGCGACAGATCGATGATCCGGTTGCCGCTGAATGGCCCGCGGTCATTAAGCCGGACGACGACGCTGCGGCCATTCTGGAGATTCGTCACGCGGACCCAGGTGGGCAGTGGCAGCGTCGGGTGCGCCCCGGTCATCGCATTCATGTCGTAGATTTCGCCGGTTGCGGTGCGGCCACCGTGAAAATTCGGCCCATACCAGGAAGCCACGCCGCGCTCGACATGCCCCTCGGCGCTTGCGAGCACAATGTAGCGCTTGCCAGCCACTTCGTAGAATGGCGAATTGCCCAGCCGCGCGCGCGGCTCGTCGCGCGGCAAGTCCGGGCGCTGCGGCTGCTGCGCGCAACCCGCCGCGAGCAGGGCAAGAATCGGCAATGCCAGGCGACGAATCAAGGTGCGCAGGGGAGCAGTGCTTCGATGCGGCTGCCAAGGTCGTGCACTGCAAGCGCATACATCACGCTGCGATTGTAGCGCGTGATTACGCCGAAATTGTGAAAGCCGGCGCGTAATTCCTGGCCCTTGTCGCCGGCTACGCTGATGAAGAATGCCGGGGCCCTGCCGTCCAGGCTGGTCTCGAAGCTGAGACCCCGGTCGCGCAGGGCCTTGACGGTCGTGTCGGGTGCCATGCTGCCCGCGGTGAAACTGTCCGCGCGCGGAAACCACTGCGCGGCTGGTGCAGCAACCGGTTCGCCCTCGCGCCAGCCGTGCTCTGCGAGATAGTTGGCAACGCTCGCGATGACGTCGTCCCAGTTGCCCCAGAGGTCACGACGCGAATCGCCATCGCCGTCCACGGCGAATGCGCGATAACTGCGCGGCATGAATTGCGGGAATCCCATGGCGCCCGCATACGAGCCCAGTGCCGTGGCGACGTCGACCTGGTCATCACGCGCCAGCAACAGGAACTGCTCCAGCTCGTCGCGAAAGTACTTGCTACGAGGCGGGTAGTCGAATGCGAGTGTCGCCAGGGCATCGAGCACACGGAATCTCCCGGTGATCCGCCCGAAGAATGTCTCGACGCCCAGGATTCCGACGATCACATGCTGGGCGACGCCGGTGCTGCGCTCGATTTCGGCGAGCCGCGCGCGATGAGTCGTCCAGAATGCGACCCCGGCGGCGATACGCTCGCCGCTCAAGAAGTGGTTGCGGTACTGATGCCACGGCATGACCTTTTCTGCGGGCCGGCTGATCAATTCGATTATCCTGGGCTGGCTCTGCGCCGCGGCGATGACGCCGGCCAGCCAGGCCTCGTCGAATTTGTGCTTGCGCAACATTTCCTGCGTGAACTGCCGCACGTCCGCGCGGTCGCCGTCTAGTGCCGCGGCCGGGCCGGCGGTGCCCAGCCATGCAGCCACGCAGACCAGCCAGCGAATCATCGTCGTCGCGATCGTCTTCATGGAGCCAGGAGTTTGCGGCTGGAATACAGCGACATCAGGATACCGAAGCCCGCCATCAGTGTCACAAGTGAAGTGCCACCGTAGCTGACGAGTGGCAGCGGCACGCCGACCACGGGAAGAAGGCCGGTCACCATGCCGGCATTGACGAACACGTAGACGAACAGGGTCAGCGCGATGCTGCCGGAGACCAGGCGCGTGAATGCGTCACGGCACTGGGTGGACATGTACATGGCACGGCCGATCAGGAACAGATAGCCGGCAAGCAGTGCCAGCATGCCGAGCAGCCCGAACTCTTCGCCAATGACGGCGAATATGAAATCGGTGGATCTTTCAGGCAGGAATTCGAGCTGTGCCTGGCTGCCATTTGTCCAGCCCTTGCCAAACACGCCGCCCGATCCGATCGCGATCTGCGACTGAATGATGTGATAACCGGCACCCAGCGCATCACTCTGGGGATCCAGCAGTGTAAGAACGCGCTGGCGCTGGTAGTCGTGCATCAGCATCCAGATCAGCGGCACGGTGGCGCCGGTCGCCACCAGGCCACCCGCCAGATAAAACCATGGCAGGCCGCCCAGCACGAGCACGAGCAGACCCGCGGCGGCGACCAGCAGCGCCGTTCCGAGATCAGGCTGCTCGGCAATCAGCATTGCCGGGACCAGGATTATCACCAGCACCACGCCCACATTCCACAGCGACGGCGGAAGCGGGCGCTGGTGCAGGTACCACGCGCACAGCATCGGGACCGCGAGTTTCATGATCTCGGAGGGCTGGAACCGGACGAAGCCGATGTCGAGCCAGCGCTGGGCACCCTTGCCGATGTCGCCGGCGACCGCAACCACGGCGAGCAATATCAGCCCAAGGAGGTATGCGACCGGCGCCGCCATGCGGATGAAATGGTTCGGCACCTGTGCAATCGCAATCATCACCGCGATGGAGATGCCAAAGCGCAGGACCTGGGCGAGCCACAGCGCAGTATTGTCCCCAGCCGCGCTATAGAGCACGATCAACCCGAAGATCCCGACTGCGGCGACACCCGCGAGCAGCATGCCGTCCAGGTGCATCGAACGCATCAGACGAGTGGTAGCCGTCATCGTGCGGCGAGTGCGGGATGCGCCGAGTTCCTCGTACATCAGCCTGCGCCAGGCGTCAGATAGGCATCAAAGACCGCGCGTGCGATCGGCGCTGCCGCAGAACTGCCATGGCCGCCATTCTCGACCAGCACCGCAATGACCAGTTTCGGCGCTTCGGCCGGCGCAAAGGCCACGAACAACGCGTGATCACGCAGCCGCTCGGCAATCTTCGATTCGTCGTAGTCTTCAGTCTGCCCGACCGAGAATACCTGCGCCGTCCCGGTCTTGCCGGCTATCGAGTAGGCTGCGCCGCGCGAGGCGTGCACCGCCGTGCCGCGCGGGCCGCTGGTCACGGCAACCATCGCATTGACGATGATTTCCCAGTTCGCCTGGTCATTGAGGTTGATCCGAGGCAGCGGCCGCGGCGGACGTTCCTCCACGGCACTCGTAACCGGATCCACCAGTGCGCGCACCAGGCGTGGACGAAAATGCCTGCCGCGCGTCGCGAGCAGTGCGGTCGCGGTCGCGAGCTGAAGTGGCGTTGCCGTCCAGTAGCCCTGGCCGATCCCGAGTATCACGGTTTCGCCGGGAAACCAGACCTGTTGTGCCTGTTCTTTGAACGCCAACTTCTTCCACTGCGGCGACGGCATGATTCCCCCGCGTTCGCCGCCGATATCGATGCCGGTCGGCGCTCCGAATCCGATCTTGCTCATGACTTCGTGAATGCGCCCGATGCCCATCGTATTCGCGAGTCGATAGAAGTAGACGTCGCAGGACTGCATGACCGCGCTTCGCATGTCGACCGCGCCGTGTCCCTGCCGTTTCCAGTCGCGATAACGGTGGCGCGAATTCGGCAGTGAATAATGCCCCGTGCAGTAGATCTTGTCGTTCGGATCCACGATCTCGTACTCAAGACCGGCCAGCGCCATGAGCGGCTTGACCGTCGACCCGGGCGGGTAGGTTCCGCGCAATACTCGATTGAACAATGGCTGGTCCGGGTCCTCGGTCAATGCCAGATAGTCGCGACGCGATATTCCGCGCGCGAAGCCGTTCGGGTCGAAACTCGGCAGGCTCGCGAGCACCAGTACGTCGCCATTGGATGGATCGATCGCCACCACCGCGCCGCGGCGGCCCGCCATCGCCTTCTCGGCGACGCGCTGCAGTTCGATGTCGAGCGTCAGCCGCAAGTCGCGTCCCGCGCGCGGCTGCCTGCTGCGCAACTGGCCGGTCATGCCCTTGATCGATTCGACGCTGCGGCCTTCGGCATTGACCAGCACCTCGCGGTAACCGCTGGTGCCCAGCAAGTCGTCCTCATAGGCACGTTCGATGCCGGTCTTGCCGACGACGCCCGTACCAAAATAGCGCTCCATGTCGATTCGCGCGAGATCGTCCTCGCTGATCGCGCCGACATAGCCGAGCGCGTGCGCACCGGTCGCTCCGAACGGGTAGTGGCGGGCCATGCGTGTTGCGAGCGACACGCCCGGCAGTTCGTGACGGTGCACGGCAAAGCGCGCGACCAGTTCATCATCCAGTTGCAGCCGGATCGGCACTGCTTCGAATGAGCGCCGTAACTGCACCAGCTGCCGCACTCGATCCAGGTCGTCCCGCTCGAGCAGGCCGAAGTTCGTGAGCTGCGCGAGTATTTCTTCGAGACCGCCAGTCTGCTCGCGCACGAGCTCAAGCTGGTAGGCCGGCGTGTTTTCAGCGATCACGCGACCTGACCGGTCGTAGACGATGCCGCGATTCGGCGGCAGCGGCTCGATTCGCGCGCGGTTGCCCTGAGACAGCTCCGCGTAATATTCGTGTTGCAGCACCTGCAGCCAGAATGCCCGGCCGGCCAGCAGCAGCATCAGTGCCAGCGCCATGAAGGCGGCGATCGCCGATCGCTGCATGAAAATCTGCTGCTCGAGATGCTCGTCCTTGATGCGGACCCGGCGCATGATTTCAGCGGCGCGCGAAACGCGCGTAGAGACCTGTGATCAGGGGCCAGCAGGCAGCGCCGGCCGGCACCGCCAGCCAGCGGCGCCAGTCGGTAACCGGGTGACCGGATGCGCCGTCGATCCAGAACACCAGGAACTCATTGAGCCACAGCAGCGCCATTATCACTGCGGTCTGCTGCAGCGGCGGGAATGCCCGGATCTGCAGTCGCAGCTTTGTGGCGACATAGGTGATTACGATCAGAGCCAGGGCATGCTGGCCCAGCACCACGCCGCGGAACGCATCGAGCGCGATACCGGCGCCCCAGGCATGCAACAGGCCCGTCATGCGCGGCGACAGCAGGCAGAACCAAAGCACGGTGAGCGCGACAAAGTCGGGCCGCAGTATTTCCAGCCATGCGGGCAGCGGCAGAACCGTTGCGGCGAGCGCCGCAATGGTCAACAGCGTGATTCCCGGCCAGCCGAGATTGCTCCTGCGCGTCATCCTCGGTCGCCCCTGGCCGCTTCAGCGGCAGGCTGCGGGGCCGGTGCCTCGGGCGCGGCCGCCGGCTCAGGCTCGACAATTGTGCTGTCAAACCAGACCAGCAGAATTTCCGGATCGTGATCGAGCCCGGCAAGCGGTATTGCTGCGATCGACAGCAGCGGCTGGCTCGGATCGCGCTCGACCGATGTGACCCTGCCGACCGGATAGCCCGGCGGATAGACGCCTCCAAGCCCGGAACTGACCAGCAGATCGCCGGCAACAACGTCAGAATTCTGTGGCAGGTATGGCAGCGACAACTGTCCCGAGCGGCCGGTGCCGAGTGCAATCGTGCGGGCACCGGTGCGGCTCACCTGCACAGGTATCGCGTGCTCCGCATCGGAGATCAGGATGATCTCCGCGGACAATGGCCCGACCCGCGTGACCTGGCCGAAGATGCCATTGGCGTCGAGCGCCGCCTGGCCGCGGAAGACGCCGCTTTGACTCCCCTTGTTTACCAGCGCGCGCTGGCGGAACGGGTCAAGGTCGACACGCACGATCTCAGCGACCAGTGTGCGCTGGACGACCCGGGAAGTGCTTTCCCGCGCGGTTCGCAGCCGCTGGTTTTCCCGCTCCAGCGCCTCATAGCGCATCTGCCTCAGGCGCAATGCCAGATTGTCCGCGGCGAGCCGGACATTTTCGGCCTCGAGCTGCGCGCGGCTCGCGAACGACTCGCGGACCGAGGTCCAGGCGGCAAACGGCGCCTGCACGGCCCACTGCACCGGATAAACGACGGCGGACAGCCAGTCGCGTATCACGGCCAGATGGTGCTGGCGGTGGTCGGCGATCATCAGCCCTGCCGATAGCAGTGCGAGCACCGCGAGGCGCAACCCCAGCGCTGGGCCGCCCAGCAGCAATGGCCGTGAATCCGGCTCGTGTGGAGTCAACGGGCGCTCCGCGGGCGCTGCCCGCCTTCAGCCCAGACCGAACAGGCCCGGGTGCTCGTCGGAAAGCTCCAGGATCCGCCCGCCGCCACGCGCGACACAGGTCATTGGATCCTCGGCGATGACGACCGGCAACCCGGTCTCTTCCGTCAGGAGCTTGTCGATGTCCCTGAGCAGCGCACCGCCGCCGGTCAGGACAATGCCGCTGTCGGCGACGTCGGCACCGAGCTCCGGAGGCGTCTGTTCCAGAGCCTTCTTGACGGCCTGCACGATGCCCTGCAACGGTTCCTGCATCGCCTCGAGGATTTCATTCGAATTCAGCGTAAAGCTGCGCGGCACGCCTTCCGACAGATTGCGGCCCTTGACCGACATTTCGCGGACCTGCTGGCCCGGATAGGCGGACCCGGCCTCGATCTTGATGCGTTCGGCGGTTGCCTCGCCGATCAGGATGCCGTAGTTGCGTCGCACGTAATTGGTGATGGCTTCGTCAAAGCGGTCACCTCCGATGCGCACGGATTCGGCATACACGATGCCATTCAGCGAAATGACCGCGACCTCGGAGGTGCCGCCCCCGATGTCGAGCACCATCGAACCGCGTGCTTCATTGACCGGCAGTCCGGCGCCGACCGCAGCCGCCATCGGTTCGGGAATCACATCCACGCGGCGCGCGCCGGCGCCTTCCGCGGATTCCTGGATCGCACGGCGCTCGACCTGGGTGGAGCCGAATGGCACGCAGATCAGCACGCGCGGGGAAGGCCGGAGCCAGCGGTTGCCGTGCACCTTGCTGATGAAATACTGCAGCATGCGCTCGGTGTAGGTGAAGTCGGCGATCACGCCGTCCTTCATCGGGCGCACGGCCGTGATGTGGCCCGGCGTGCGGCCGATCATGCCTTTTGCCTCGGCGCCGACCGCGACGATGGTCTTGCCGCCGCGTCCCGGCTCGTCCTGGACTGCCACCACCGAGGGTTCATTCAGGACGATGCCCCGCCCGCGTACGTAGATCAGCGTATTGGCGGTTCCGAGGTCGATCGAAATATCGCTTGAGAAGTAACCCCGGAGGCTCTTGAACATGGTTCTGGCAGCGGGAATGGCGTGAAAACGAGGGCCGGGAGTGTAGCCGTGGGCGCGACTTTCCACAAGCGGACATGTATGATTTCCGTCGAGTTTTTGGCATTTTTCCGGCCCCCGGAGCAACCGTGACACTGACCCGCCGCGACGTGGAAGGCATCGCGCACCTGGCTCGTCTGGCGATCGCCGACGCGGAGATGCCGGTCTATGCCGGTAGCCTGTCCAGGATCCTCGGATTCATCGACCAGCTCTCGGCAGCCGCCACCGATGGCGTCGAGCCGATGGCCCACCCGCTCGAGAATCAGCTGCAGCCGCTCAGGGACGATCTGGTCACCGAAACCGACCAGCGCGACCGCTATCAGCGCAACGCCCCGGCAGTGGAGGCAGGCCTGTACCTCGTGCCAAAAGTGATCGAATGAGCCCGCATCAGATGACCGCGGCCGAGATCGGCCGGGGCCTGCGCGCCGGGAAGTTCACGAGTGTCGAAGTCACGCGCCATTTCCTCGAGCGGATCGACCGCGCCGGCAAGGCGCTCAATGCCTTCATCACGGTCACGCCCGAACGTGCCATGGAAGCCGCGCGGCGTGCGGATGCCAGCATTGCCCGTGGCGAGGGCGGCCCGCTCACCGGCGTGCCGCTGGCGCACAAGGACATCTTCTGCACCGAAGGGGTCCTGACTTCGGCAGGCTCCCGGATGCTGTCGAATTTCGTGGCGCCATACGACGCCACGGTCGTAGGCCGACTCGCGGCAGCGGGCATGGTCATGCTGGGCAAGACCAACATGGACGAGTTCGCAATGGGCTCGTCCAACGAGAACAGCTGGTATGGCCCCGTTCGCAATCCCTGGGATGGAACGAAAGTGCCCGGTGGCTCCTCGGGTGGATCGGCCGCTGCGGTTGCCGCGCGGCTCGCGCCCGTTGCCACCGGCACCGATACCGGTGGCTCGATACGCCAGCCCGCGGCGCTGACCGGCCTGACGGGGCTCAAGCCGACATATGGCAGGGTCTCGCGCTACGGGATGATTGCCTTCGCCTCGAGCCTGGACCAGGCGGGCGTCCTGGCGCAGTCGGCCGAGGATGCCGCACTGGTGCTGGCCGCGATGGCGGGCCACGATCCGCGCGATTCAACCAGCGTCGGTGTGGCGGTGCCCGACTATGCGGCTGGGCTCGGCCGCACGGTGAAAGGCCTGCGGATCGGCGTCATCGGCGAATTCTTCGGCGCGGGACTCGAGCAAGGCACGGGCAGCGCCGTGCGCGAGGCGCTCGAGGGATTTCGCGCGATGGGTGCGGCAATCGTTGAACTCAGCCTGCCGAATCTTCCATTATCGGTGCCGACTTACTACGTCGTCGCGCCTGCTGAATGCTCGTCCAATCTCTCGCGCTTCGATGGCGTGCGATTCGGCCACCGCTGCGCGGATCCACGGGACCTGCAGGACCTCTACAAGCGCTCGCGTGGGGAAGGATTCGGGGCCGAAGTGAAGCGCAGGATCATGACCGGTACCTATGTGCTGTCGGCCGGCTACTACGACGCTTATTACCTGAAAGCCCAGAAAGTGCGAAGTCTGATAAATGCCGACTTCCGCAGGGCGTTCAGCGAAGTCGATGTGCTGATGGGTCCGACGACACCGACACCGGCATTCGCCATCGGCGCCAAGGTAGACGACCCGGTTACGATGTATCTCAACGACATCTACACGATTGGCGCCAATCTGGCGGGATTGCCGGCGGTCTCGGTTCCATGCGGGCTGGTGGACGGGTTGCCGGTCGGCCTGCAGATCATCGGCCCGCACTTCGCCGAAGAACGCCTGCTCGCCGCCGCCCACGCCTGGCAGCGGGAAACTGAATGGCATCGCAAACTGCCGCCGCTCTTTGCCTGAGGCCGCCATGAGCATTGAATGGGAAACTGTGATCGGCCTCGAGATCCACGCGCAGCTGGCGACCCGCTCGAAGATTTTCTCCGGTTCCGCGACAGCCTACGGCGCAGCGCCGAATGTGCAGGCGAATCTCGTCGATCTGGGGTATCCGGGCGTGCTGCCGGTGCTCAATCGCGAAGCCGTCCGGATGGCAGTCCGATTCGGGCTCGCGACCGGCGCGAAGATTGCGCGCCGCTCGATCTTCGCGCGCAAGAACTACTTCTATCCCGACCTGCCGAAGGGCTACCAGATCAGCCAGTATGAGCGTCCGATCGTCGAAGATGGCGCGGTTGCGATCGTGCTCGAAGACGGAGCGCAGACGACCATTGGCATCACGCGCGCGCACCTGGAGGAGGACGCCGGCAAGTCCCTGCACGAGGGCCTCGGCGGGCAGAGCGGTATCGACCTGAATCGCGCGGGCACGCCGCTGCTCGAGATTGTCTCCGAGCCCGATATGCGTTCGGCGCGCGAGGCGATCGCCTACATGAAGAAGGTCCATACGCTGGTCCGGTATCTCGAGATCTGTGACGGCAACATGCAGGAGGGTTCATTTCGCTGCGACGCCAATGTCTCCGTGCGTCACCGGGGCCGCCACGAATACGGCACGCGCTGCGAAATCAAGAACCTCAATTCCTTCCGCTTCGTCGAACGTGCGATCAACTATGAAGTTGCCCGGCAGATCGAGTTGATCGAAAGTGGCGGCAGCGTGGTGCAGGAAACGCGGCTGTTCGATGCAAACCGCAATGAAACCCGGCCGATGCGCTCGAAGGAAGAAGCCAACGATTACCGGTATTTTCCGGATCCCGACCTGCTGCCGCTGGCTCTCGATGAAGCGTTCATCGAGGAGATCCGCGCGGAACTGCCGGAATTGCCGGACCCCAAGGCCGAGCGCTTCGCGAGTGAGCATGGCCTGTCAGCCTATGACGCGGGCGTGCTGACCGCGAGCCGCGAGCTCGCGGATTACTATGAAGCGGTCGTCGGCATTCTGGGCGGCGAAGCCAAGCTCGCAGCCAACTGGGTCATGGGCGATCTCTCCGGCTTCCTGAACCGTGACAATCTCGAAATCAGCCAGTCGCCGGTCAGCACGCAGCGGCTCGCGGGCCTGCTGGCACGAATCGCCGACGGCACCATATCGGGAAAGATGGCCAAGGAAATCTTCGAGGCGATGTGGGACGGCGGAGCGGATGCGGATGCGATCATCGACGCGAAGGGCCTGCGTCAGATCACCGACACCAGCGCGATCGAGCTCGCCATCGCAGGGATCATCGAGGCGTACCCGGCGCAGCTCGCGGATTACCGCTCCGGCAAGGACAAGCTGTTCGGATTCTTCGTCGGCCAGGTCATGAAGGCGACCGCCGGCAAGGCGAACCCGGCGCAGGTCAACGAGCTCCTGCGCAAGATGCTCGCGGGCTGAGGATCCCCGATGCCCGAGGGCGACCTGCTGCACCGATTCCTGTTCGAGCACCTTCCGGTCCGTGGCCACATCGCGCGACTCGACGCGAGCTGGCATGCGGCGATCGAGCACCAGGATTATCCGCCTGCGGTCGGCGAATTGCTGGGCCAGGCGATGGCTGCGAGCGTGCTGATGGCCGGTTCGCTGAAATTCGAGGGCCGCCTCTCGATCCAGGTCGAAGGATCGGGGCCGATGCGGCTGCTGGTCGCCCAATGCACGCATCGTCACGCGATCCGCGGTGTTGCCCGGTACCGCAGTGCGGATGCGGACGCGCGCGGCATCATCGAGCTGTGCGGGCAGGGCCAGCTCGCGGTCACGATCGAACAGGAAGGACGCGCCGACAGCTATCAGGGCGTGGTGCCACTCGACAAGCCGGAATTGTCTTCCTGCCTCGAGCAGTACTTCGAGCGCTCCGAGCAGCTCCCCTCGCGGCTGCTGCTGGTCTCGAGGGCGGAGCGTGCCGCGGGTCTGCTGCTCCAGCGTGTCGCCACCGGCGGACCGACGGCCGCGGCGATGCAGGACGCGGGAACTGACGATGCGTGGCGGCGCATCGGGCTGCTTGCGGCGACACTGTCCGCGTCCGAATTGCTGCAACTGCCCTGCCAGGAGCTGTTGCGAAGGGTCTTTCCGGAGGACGACATCCGGCTGTTCGCGGGCACGCCGGTCTGGTTCCAGTGCAGCTGCTCGCGCGAGCGCGTAACCGGAATACTGCAGTCACTGGGTGAAAATGAGTTGCAGGCGCTGCTGCGCGAACGCGACGACGTCGAAGTACGCTGCGAATTCTGCAATCGCGCCTGGCGCTTCGACGCCGTGGATATCGCCGGCCTGTTCTCTGAAGGCAATCGACAGTCAGCTCCGCCCGGGCTGCACTGATGGCCATGCGGGTGAAAGGTTCCGCTGTCGATCCGAAATCGAACGCAAAGAGGCAAAGTATGGCGAACAAATGGCTTATCAGGGGCCCCGAGATCGTGACCTGTACCTGCGACTTCGGCTGTCCCTGCCAGTTCAACAGCCTGCCGACGCGTGGCTATTGTCATGCGGCGGCGGCGATTCGCATTTACGAGGGATATTTCGAGGACGTGAAACTCTGCTGCCGGCGATCATGTCGGGCCAGGCTTCGACCCCGGGTGCGACAATCTTCGACGTATTCGCGTCGACCTATGAAAAAGTCCATGATCCCCTGTTCAAGCCGATTCAGTTCGCGGTCGACATCGACGCGCGCACCGGCCGCTTCGAAGTGCCGGGCGTGGTCAATTGCAGCGCCCAGCCGCTGCGGAATGCGGTGACGAATGAGCCACACCGCGCGCGCATCAATCTGCCGAACGGGTTCGAGTACCGGATCGCGGAGATCGCGAATGGCAGCCTGAAAGCTCAGGGGCCGATCAGGATAGAGTACGAAAACCGGCATTGCCACCTGGCCATGCTGCATCTAGGGCCGGACGGACCGATCGATCGGCTGATTGCCGGTGCCGGCAAACGCTGACTCGCCGCTCGGATACATCCTGCGCCGCGACGGGATCATTGGTCTCGCCGCGCTGTTCCTGTTCATCGCTTTCGCCTGGTGGTACCTGCTGCAGGGTGCCGGCATGCCGGAGGACATGTCCTCGATGTCCGGCATGGAAATGGACATGGAAATGATCGCCACGACGCAGCAGTGGACCGCGGGCTACGCGTGGATCGTATTCCTGATGTGGTGGGTCATGATGATCGCGATGATGCTGCCGAGTGCCGCACCGATGATCCTGCTCTACGACCTGGTAGCCCGGCATCAGCGGGAGCGCGGCGGTACGGCGGCGTCGCAAGGGATCATTCTGCTCGGCTACCTCGCCGTCTGGGGCGCATTCAGCGCGCTGGCGACCGCGCTGCAGTGGCAGCTCCAGTCCGTGGCGCTGATGTCAGCGGCAATGAAACTGTCGAGCGCCGTGCTGGGCGGCGCAATCCTTGTTGCCGCGGGCATTTACCAGCTGACGCCCTTCAGGGACGCCTGCCTTCGGCATTGCCGCGGGCCGATGGAGTTCGTCATGAGTCACTGGATGCCTGGCGCCGCCGGCGCCTGGAAGATGGGCATCCGGCACGGACTCTACTGCCTTGGCTGCTGCTGGATGCTGATGGCGCTGCTGTTCTACGGCGGCGTGATGAATCTGTACTGGATCATCGCGCTCGCTTGCTATGTGCTGATCGAGAAGCTGGCCCCCGGGGGACTGCTGGTCAGTCGCGTCACGGGAATCGCGTTGATCGGCTGGGGCGTGTTGGTGCTGGCCGGTGCGGCGCGCATCGGGGTCTGACGCCCTCGGCATCCCTTTGTCGCGCACATGTGCGCCCGTATACTCTGGTGAATGCGCCGCCCAGTCCAGGTGTCCTTCGAATTTTTCCCGCCCAGGGACGCGGCCATGGAGAAGACCCTGTGGGCCTCGATCGAGCGCCTCGCACCGCTGCACCCGCGCTTCGTGTCCGTCACTTACGGGGCCGACGGTTCGACCCGCGACCGGACCCACAATGTAGTCAGCCGTGTTCTGCGCGAGACCAGCCTGACTGGCGCACCACACCTGACCTGCATCGGCGCAAGCAGCTACGAGATCCGGGAGGTCGCGAAACGGTACTGGGATCAAGGCGTACGCAATGTCGTCGCACTGCGTGGCGATCCGCCGGCAGGCAGCACGCATTACGTGCCGCGTACCGACGGGTATGCCTATGCCTCCGATCTCGTGCGCGGCCTGAAAGAGGTTGGCGATTTCGATATTTCGGTTGCGGCCTATCCCGAGACACACCCGGAGGCGAAGAGTCCCGAACATGACCTCGCCAACCTGAAGCGCAAGCTGGATGCGGGTGCAACGCGTGCAATCACGCAATTCTTTTTTGATACCGAGCACTATCTGCGTTTCCGCGACCGCTGTGCGGCGGTCGGGATCGATGCGGTCATCGTGCCGGGCATCCTGCCGATCACGCGCTTTCCGCAGATGCTGCGCTTCGCGGAACGTTGCGGAGCGAGCGTGCCGGAATGGCTGATGGAGCGCTTTGACGGGCTGGAGGACGACGTCGAGACGCGCAAGATGATCGCTGCTGCGGTCGCGATTGAACAGGTTGCGCGTCTGCGGCGCGAAGGCGTTGACGAATTCCATTTCTACACCCTGAACCGTGCCGAACTCACTTATGCGATCTGCCACGCGCTCGGGCTGCGGGCCAGATGAACGCGCTCGGGCAGGCATTGCGGGAGCGCATCCTCGTGCTGGACGGGGCGATGGGCACGATGATCCAGCGCGCGCGACTTGCGGACGCGGAATATCGCGGGCAACGCTTCGCAGACTGGCCGCGCGATCTCAAGGGCGCGAATGACCTGCTGTCGCTGACGAGGCCCGATCTGATTGCGGCGATCCATCGGGAGTATCTGCAGGCGGGTGCCGATATCATCGAGACCAACACATTCAACGCCAGCGGGCCATCGCTGGCGGACTATGGGCTGCAGGACTTTGTCGCCGAGATCAACCTCGAGTCGGCGCGGATCGCGAGACGGATCGCCGATGAGGTCGCGGCGCGCAGCGGCCGCCCGCGCTTCGTCGCGGGCGCACTTGGGCCGACCAGCCGCACGGCATCGCTGTCGCCGGACGTCAATGACCCCGGCTACCGGAATACCTCATTCGACTCCTTGCGCGACACCTACACGATCGCCGCGCGAGCATTGATCGAGGGTGGCGTGGATCTGCTGATCGTCGAGACGATTTTCGATACGCTGAATGCGAAAGCGGCGCTCTACGGTATCAGCGGTCTGTTCGAGGAACTTGGCATCGAGCTGCCCGTCATCGTCTCCGGCACGATCACGGATGCCTCCGGGCGCACGCTGTCGGGGCAGACCACCGAGGCATTCTGGAATTCGGTGCGGCATGTGCGGCCGCTGGCGATCGGCCTGAATTGCGCGCTGGGCGCGAAGCAGCTGCGGCCGCACGTCGAGGAGCTTTCACGCATCGCCGACTGCTATGTCAGCGCATACCCGAATGCAGGCCTGCCGAATGCATTCGGCGAATACGATGAGCAGGCATGCGAGACCGCGGCGCAGCTGCGGGAGTGGGCCGAGAGCGGTCTGGTCAATATCGTCGGCGGCTGCTGCGGCACGACGCCGGAGCACATCGAGCACATTGCAAAGGCGGTCGCCGGCCTGCCGCCGCGCGTGCCGCCCGCCATAGCGCCACGCTGCCGGCTGTCGGGTCTAGAGGCGCTGAACATCGGGCCAGACATGCGATTCGTCAATGTCGGGGAGCGCACCAATGTCACTGGATCCGCGCGCTTCCGCAAGCTGATCGAGGCCGGCGACTACATGGCCGCGCTCGCGATCGCGCGCGACCAGGTGGCTGCGGGAGCGCAGCTCATCGACGTCAACATGGACGAGGGCATGCTCGATTCGCAGGCGGTCATGGTGCGATTCCTGAATCTTGCGGCCTCCGAGCCGGATATAGCGCGCGTCCCGTTCATGATCGACTCGTCGAAGTGGTCCGTGATCGAGGCGGGTCTCAAGTGCCTGCAGGGCAGGGGCGTCGTGAATTCGATCTCTCTGAAGGAGGGCGAGGGCCCCTTCATCGAGCATGCGCGCAAGGTGCGTCGTTATGGCGCGGCGGTCGTCGTGATGGCCTTCGACGAACAGGGCCAGGCCGACACGATCGAACGCAAGCTGACGATCTGCGCGCGCGCGCACGGGCTGCTGACGCGCGCGGCCGGCTTCGCGCCCGAAGACATCATATTCGACCCGAATATCTTCGCCGTCGCGACCGGTATCGAGGAGCACTCAGGCTATGGTGTCGCTTTCATCGCGGCCGTGCGGCAGATCAAGCAGCATTTTCCAGGCGTGCTGACCAGCGGCGGCGTCAGCAATGTCTCATTCTCGTTCCGCGGCAATGACGCGCTGCGCGAGGCCATGCACGCGGTGTTCCTGTATCACGCCGTGCAGGCTGGTCTCGACATGGGAATCGTCAATGCCGGTCAGCTCGGCATCTACGAGGAGATTTCGCCCGAACTGCGCGAGCGTGTCGAGGACGTCATCCTGAACCGCCGTGCGGACGCGACCGAGCGGCTGCTGGAGATCGCCGGGCGCTATCGCGGCGACGGAGCCGCGCGCCGCGCCGAGGACCTGGCCTGGCGCGACTGGCCGGTCCAGAAGCGGCTGGAACACGCGCTGATCAAGGGCATCGACGAATTCATCATCGAGGACGTGGAGACGGCGCGCCTCGCGGCCGCGCGGCCACTCGATGTCATCGAAGGCCCGCTGATGGACGGCATGAATGTGGTAGGCGACCTGTTCGGCGCCGGAAAGATGTTCCTGCCGCAGGTCGTCAAGTCCGCGCGGGTCATGAAACGCGCGGTCGCCCACCTGGTCCCATTCATCGAGCACGAACAGGGCGGCGCGAGGTCGAGCAACGGCAAGATCATCATGGCAACGGTCAAGGGCGATGTGCACGACATCGGCAAGAACATCGTGGGCGTCGTGCTCCAATGCAACAATTTCGAGGTCGTGGATCTCGGCGTCATGGTGCCCGCGGAGCGCATTCTCGAGACTGCACGCAGCGAGTCGGCGGACATGATCGGGCTGTCAGGGCTGATCACGCCTTCACTCGACGAGATGGTTCACGTGGCGCATGAAATGCAGCGTCAGGGATTCACGATTCCGCTGCTGATCGGCGGCGCAACGACTTCGCCCGCGCACACGTCGGTCAGGATCGAACCCGAGTATCGCCACGGTGTCGTCTACGTCAAGGACGCCTCGCGATCGGTCGGCGTGTGCCAGACACTGGTCACGCCGGCAGCGCGCGAAGCATTCTTCGCGCGTGTCAGCGCGGAACACGCGACACGACGCCAGCAGCACAGCGGCCGCAAGCGGCGGCCGGAGGGTCTTGCCATCGGCGATGCGCGCGCCCGCAGGTATTCGCCGGACTGGACCGGCTACCGTCCGCCGGTGCCGCGTTTCCTTGGCACGCGAACACTCGATCCGGTGCCACTGAAGGAGCTGATCGCATTCATCGACTGGATGCCGTTCTTCAATGCCTGGGAATTCTCCGGAAAATTCCCTGACATCCTGCAGGACTCCGTGCGTGGTGCCGCCGCGAGCGCCTTGTGGAAGGATGCCCGTGCGATGCTCGATACGCTGGTGCGGGAGCGCTGGCTGACGGCACGCGCGGTATTCGGCTTCTTCCCTGCCGCCGCGAATGGCGATGACATCGAGATTCATGCCGGCGCGGAACGGGCCCGGCCACTCGCCATACTCCATCAGCTGCGCCAGCAGAAAGCAAAACCCGCGGGCCAACCGCAATTGTGCCTCTCGGATTTCGTGGCGCCGCGCGAATCCGGCATCGCCGATTACGTGGGTGCATTCGCAGTCACGGCGGGCATCGGCATCGAGGAGCATGTCGCGCGCTTCGAGGCCGCGCACGACGATTACTCGGCGATCCTGCTGAAATCCCTCGCCGACCGGCTTGCGGAAGCGCTGGCCGAAGCCCTGCACCTCCGGGTGCGCCGGGAATTCTGGGGCTATGTGCCGGAGGAAAGCCTGACAAACGAGCAACTGGTGCGCGAGGAATATCGCGGAATCCGCCCGGCGCCCGGCTATCCGGCCTGCCCGGACCACACCGAGAAGGGCACCTTATGGCGGCTGCTGGGCGCCGAGGCCGCTACCGGCATGCGGCTGACCGAGTCCTATGCGATGTACCCGGCGGCCGCAGTCAGCGGCTGGTACTTCTCGCATCCCGACTCGCGCTACTTCGCAATCGGAACGATCGGCGCCGACCAGTTCGAGGACTATGCGCGCCGGAAAGGCATGGCGCTGCCGGAGGCAAGACGCTGGCTTGCGCCGATCCTCGGCCGCGATTCGGAGGCTGACGCCGCTTGACGGCAGATAGCGCTGACCCGCGACTCAGCGCCGGGCCCCCGCGCGGTCCAGGCCGTCGAGCGACCGGATGCCGCCGAGCAGCGCCATTTGCCGCATGATCCAGGCTTGTCGTTGCCGGACGTATGGCGATGGATGGTCGACCCGGAAACGTTTCGGATTCGGCAGCACTGCGGCAAGCAACGCGGCCTCATGGCGGTTCAGCCCTGTCGCCGGCTTGTGGAAGAAGTGCCGGCTGGCGGCCTCGATGCCCCAGACTCCCCGGCCGAACTCCGCGCTGTTGAGATAAACCTCGAGTATCCGCTGCTTTGGCCACAGCCACTCGATCCACAGCGTGAACCAGGCCTCGAGCCCCTTGCGCAGCCAGCTCTGGCGCGGCCACAGGAACAGATTCTTGGCGACCTGCTGGCTGATCGTGCTGGCGCCGCGCATCCTGCGGCCCCGTTTCGCGTCGGTCCAGGCCTTGTCGATGGCCGCAAGGTCAAAGCCCCGGTGCTCGAGGAATCTCTGGTCCTCGGCCGCGATCACGGCGACTGCCGCGTGCTTCGAGATCTCCGGCCACGGAACCCAGTCGTGCGGCGTTGCCGCGCGCGGGTGACTCGCGTCATCCGCGGCGATCCAGTCGCGGACCATGAATGACGTCACCGGAACCGGCAGCCAGCGGAATACGGCAATGACAACGATGCTGCCGGCTGCGAGCGACAGGAGCCCGATCGCGAGCATGCGCGCGATGCGCGCCGGCCATGAGCGCCGTCTCATGGAGTATGCCGTCAGCCCGCGTCGACACGCCGTGCGGCTGTCACGACGACCGGCTCGAGCGGCACGTCGTCATGCCCGTGCCTGCGCCCCGTCTTTACCGCCGCGATCCCGTCGATGACATCCATGCCGTCCAGCACGCGGCCGAACACTGCGTAGCCAAAGTTGCCGGGGCGGTGATTCAGGAAATCGTTGTCCACCAGATTGACGAAGAACTGCGAGCTCGCGCTGTTGATGTCGTTGGTGCGCGCCATCGCGAGCGACCCGCGACGGTTGCGCAGCCTGTTGTCGGCCTCATTCGCAATCGGCCTGCGTGTCGGCTTCTGCGTCATGTCTGGCGCGAAACCGCCGCCCTGGATCATGAATCCGGGGATCACGCGGTGAAAGACGGTTCCGTCGAAATGGCCGTCGTCAACATAACGCAGGAAATTCTCGCTGGAGACCGGTGCCGCCGCGGCGTCCAGTTCCACCGTGAAGACGCCGAGCGAGGTCTCGAAGCGGATCATCTGCTTTACTCCATTGGAACCGGGCAATTCTAATGCGGATCAGTCGAGATTGCCGCGAGTCGCGCGCTGCCGGCCCGCTAGGTCATCCAGTGTCGCGATTTGCCGGAGACCTGCGCCGGCCATCATTGCTCGTACGTTCCTGCCCTGGCAGGCGCCGTGTTCGACGATCAGCGGGCCGCCTGTCACCAGGTGCGATGGCGCGCCCGCACAGATATGCGCGAGCGCGTCGAGACCAAGGGGACCCGCAACCAGCGCCGCGCGCGGCTCATGGGAAAGCGCCGCCAGCGACGGATCGCCGTCGGCGACATAGGGCGGATTCGAAATGATGGCGTGGAATCGCTCTGTCCCTGCCGGTTCGTACCAGGAGCCCTGGAGAAACCGCACATTGCCGATGCAGAGGCGCGCGGCATTCCGCGCCGCGACAGCGAGCGCTTCCGTGCTCCGGTCCACCGCGGTCACGGATGCGTCCGGCCGCTCGCTCGCAATTGCCAGTGCAATGGCGCCGCTGCCGGTGCCGAGATCCAGTATGGCCGGCCGCGCGACCGCCCGGAGTTCCTCGAGCGTTTTCTCGACCAGCAGCTCGGTCTCCGGCCGCGGTACCAGTACCTCGGGCGTCACTTCAAGGTCGAGCGTCCAGAAGGAGCGCCGCCCGGTCAGGTAGGCGACCGGCTCGCCGGCACGGCGCCGTGCCGCCAGCTCCGCCAGTGCCAGGGCCTCTCCGTCATCAAGTTCGCGCTCCGGGGCGGCCGCGAGTGCCGCGCGGCTGCACTTCAGCACATGCACCAGCAGCAGTTCGGCATCCAGATCGGCCGAGGGCGAGGCGCGAAGAGTCCGCCTCAGCTCCAGGAATGCCTCACCGGCGCGCATCATTCGAGATCGGCCAGTTCCTCGGCCCGGTGCTCGCGCATGAGCGCATCAATCACTTCGTCGAGGTCGCCATTGATGATGTCGTCAAGCCGGTAAAGGGTCAGTTCGATCCGGTGATCCGTCAGGCGTCCCTGCGGAAAATTGTATGTCCGGATGCGCTCGGAGCGGTCGCCTGTCCCGACCTGCAAACGCCTGGTCTGCGCCCGCGCTGCCGTCGCGCGCTCGCGTTCTGCCGCCAGCAGTCGCGCGCGCAGCAGCGCCATCGCGCGCGAGCGATTCTTGTGTTGGGAGCGTTCGTCCTGGCATTCGACAACGATACCGCTCGGCAAGTGCGTGATTCGCACCGCCGAGTCGGTCTTGTTGACATGCTGGCCGCCTGCACCGGAAGACCGGTAGGTGTCGACGCGCAGGTCCGCTGGATTGATCTCGACGCTCGCGATCTCGGCGACTTCGGGCAGCACTGCCACGGTGCAGGTCGAGGTATGAATCCGCCCCTGGGATTCGGTTGCCGGCACGCGCTGCACGCGATGCGTGCCGGATTCGAGTTTCAGCCGCGCGTAGACGCCGCGTCCCGCAATGCGGCTGATCACCTCGCGATATCCGCCGTGCTCGCCGCGGCTCTCGGACAGGAGTTCCACCGCCCAGCCGCGGCGTTCCGCATGGCGCGCATACATCCGCAACAGGTCGCCGGCGAAGATGGCAGCCTCGTCGCCGCCTGCCGCGGCGCGGATTTCGAGAAAGACGTCGTTGTCGTCGAGCGGATCCGGCGGCACGAGCTTCTGTAGCAGGGCCATCTCATCGGTCCCGGTGGCTGCCTCGAGAATCGCGATTTCCTGCCGCGCCATTTCGCGGACCGCCGAATCCACGTCTTCCGCCATGACCCGCGCAGCAGCGAGTTGCCGCTCGCGTTCACGGAAGCCACCAAATGCCTGGACAATGGGATCGATCCGCGCGAACTCGACCGAGAGATCGCGGAACCGGTCAGGCCGCGCCAGTATTGCGGGATCGGCAAGCATGCGCTCGAGCTCGGCGCGCCGATCGGCGGTGCGCTCGAGACGGCGGCGGATCGCGTCCTTCACTGCTCGCGGCGTCCGAACCGGAACAGGCGGGCCGCCGCGGCGGCCAGGTCCTTGTCGCCGTTTTCGGCTGCCTCCCGCAGCACCGTCGAAGGTCCATGCAGCAGCCGGTTGGTCAGTGTCGCGGCAAGGAATTCAAGCACTTCATCAGGCGGCCGGCCCGCGGCCAGCATGCGGCGCGCCTGCTCGAGGGTCTGCTCGCGCGCATTCTCGGCCTGGCCGCGCAAATCGCGGATCAGAGGGACGGCCTCGCGCGCCTTCAATCCCGCCATGAACCGTTCGACTTCAGCGGCGATCAGGCGGCGCGCGGCTTCCGCCTCCTGCTGCCGTGCCTTGACATTCTCATCGACGACGTCGCGAAGGTCATCCATCGTGAACAGATAGACGTCTTCGAGTTTTCCGACGCGCGGATCGATGTCGCGCGGCACGGCGAGATCAAGCATGAACATCGGGCGATGGCGGCGCTGGCCGATGGCGCTGCGGGTCGCCTCCAGACTGATGACATGGCCCGGGCTGGCCGTGGAACAAACCACGATATCCGCCTGCGCGAGATGCGATTCGAGGGCGTCGAGGGAAATCGCGGAGGCCTTGAACTCACGGGCCAGTCGCTGGGCCCGGTCCAGACTGCGATTGGCGATTATCATGCGGCCCAGTTTCTGCGCATGCAGGTGCCGTCCTGCGAGCTCGATCATTTCCCCGGCTCCGACCAGCAGCGCGGTATGCTGCTCAAAACCGGTGAATACCCTCTTCGCAAGCCGGATGCCCGCGGAAGCAACCGATACCGCGCTGGCACCGACCGCCGTCTCGGTACGGACACGTTTTGCCACCGAAAATGTCGTCTGGAACAGCCGGTTCAGCAGCGAACCCGCGGTCCCGGCGTCCTGGGCCGCGCGGTAGGCATCCTTGAGCTGGCCGAGGATCTGGGGTTCGCCGAGGATCAGCGAGTCAAGCCCGGACGCGACGGAAAAAACATGGCGTACCGCGTCCGCGCCCTCCAGCCGGTACAGGCATTCCTTCACCAACGGATTGCCACCCGACCAGGATTCAAGCCACTCGGGCAGAAATGCGCCGCCTGAATCCTCGACACAATAGAGTTCGGTCCGGTTGCAGGTCGAAATGATCAACCCCTCCTGGACGCCGTCCCGCGCTCCCAGCGCAGCCAGCGCCTGCGGCAGGCGATCGGCGTCGAATACGATGCGCTCGCGCACATCGATGGGCGCAGTCCGGTGATTCAGTCCGACGACGAAAAGCGACATGGTGGGCCGAAAAAAAGAACCGGAAGGATTGTCCGGTAACGATCACGGCAGCACAAGCGCTGGGCTATAGTGATGCGATGTCAAATTGGCTGCGCTGCCTCGCGCTGGTGCTGTCGGCGAATGCCGCGGTGCCCGTATCCGCGACCTCCCGCTGTCCCCGGGGAGAAGCTTTCGAGCTCGCGATGACAGCGGAACGGGCGCTGGCCCGGGCCGAATGGCCGACTGCGGCACATCATTACGCCTGTGCGATAGAGCATTCCGATGATGTTTCACTGGCGGAGCGCGCAACCCGCGCCGCCTATGACAATCAGCAGCTTGCCAATGCGGTTGCCAGTGCAAGGCGCTGGCTCGAACTTGCGCCGGACAGCGAGGTCGCACGCCGTTACCTCGCAACCGGCCTGCTGAGGCTTTACGACGATGACGCCGCCGCGCAGCACTTTGCCGCCCTGCTCGACAGCTCGTATCAGGACCGGGCGCGCGGCTATGAGGTGTTGCTCGGACTGCTTGCGGACGAACGCAATGAAACCGGCGCGGCACGCGTGATGGAGCGCCTTGCGGCCGCGGATTCGCAGCTGCCGGAAGCGCAATATGCCCTGAGCGTGTTGTGGCAGCGTGCGGAGGATGGCAATCGCGCGCTCGCGGCGGCGCGCCGCGCGGCAGAATTACGTCCGGAATGGCGACTGGCCGAGCTCGCCGAGGTGCGGGCGCTCGCGCTCATGGGGCGCCGCGAAGAAGCGATCGAGAAATCGTCCCGGCTCGCCGCCGGAGACGACCCGTTTTCACGCATCAGTCACGCCTGGCTTCTGCTTGGCCTGGATCGCCGCGCCGAGGCTGCTGCAATCCTCGAGGAATTGCAGCGATCCGGGGTGGCGGTACGCGAGGCGCAGGAAGGCCTCGGCGCCATTGCGCTGGACGAACGCCGCCTTGACGATGCAGAACGGATATTCAGCGATCTGGCCAACGATCCGCAGAACGCGGAAACGGTGCGCTGGTATCTCGGGCGCATAGCCGAACGGCGCGGCAACGCCGCGCCGGCCGCGCGCCAGTATCAGCGCATCAATTCCGGGTCGCGCGCCGTCCCGGCCCAGACCCGGGCTTACCGGCTGTTGCGTGATCTGGGCGCGGCGGACCGTGCGGAATTGCAGCTGGACGAGTTTCTAGCGGCTGCACCGGCAGCCACGGCTGATGCGGTCGCCAGTGTCGGTTCGATATTGATCGAGGAGGGCAAGGGCGAGCAGGCGATCGCGCTGGTGGACCGGGCTTTGACATGGCTGCCTGACGATGACCTGCGGCACGCGCGCGGATTCATGCTGGAGCGGCTCGGGCGGCTGCCGGAGGCGGTTGCCGAAATGCGCGTGGTCCTCGCCCGTCGCCCGAATGACCCGGTTTCATTGAATGCGCTCGGCTACACGCTGGTCGACCGGTCAATCGCGATCGAAGAGGGCCGGCGCTTGATTGGCCGCGCGCTCGAGGCGAAGCCGGACAGCTACGCGATCCAGGATTCAATGGGGTGGGCACTCGTCCGACTGGGCAGGCTCGACGAGGGCCGGACCTGGCTCGAAAAGGCCTGGGCCAATTCCCGGGACCCCGAAGTCGCAGCTCATCTGGGTGAAGCCCTGTGGCTGCAGGGCAAGAGCGACGAAGCCCGTCGCATCTGGGACCAGGCGCTCGCCGAGAATCCCGATAGCGCGCCGCTCCTGCGTGTCATCGGGCGCCATCCCCGGTGATCCGCAGCGCCGCAGTCTCGGCTGTCATGCTGCTGGCTGCGGGCTGCGCCGCGTTGCCGCCGCCAATTGATGCCGCCAGCTGGGCCGGGCGCCGGGCCGAATTGCAGGCGCTTGAGGCCTGGACCCTGGATGGCCGCGTGGCGGTAGCCACTGCCGCTCAAGGATTCTCCGGCGGGCTGGCCTGGCGGCAGAACGGTGCGAAGGCGGAAATCGGCCTGCGTGGGCCATTCGGTGGAACCGCGCTCTCGATCCGCCTTGATGGCGAGGAAATGACGGTCGCCGACAGCGGCGGCGCTGCGATCGCGGGCGATGCAGCCCGCCAATTCCTGGTCTCGGAAATCGGTGCGCCGCTACCGGTCGCTGAAATGCGCTACTGGCTGGTCGGAGTGCCGGCACCGCAGTTTCAGTATCGGGAGACCATGGGCGCCGACGGGCGCCTCGCTGCACTCGAGCAGGCGGGATGGCGACTTCGTTACGCCCGGTATCAGGCGGTTGACGGTTACGCCCTGCCCGCGCTGGTCGAAATCAATTCGGAATCCGCGCGCCTGCGGCTGGCGGTTTCGCGCTGGCGGCTGCGGCAATGATCTCGGCGGACTGGCCGGCACCGGCCAAACTCAATCTGTTCCTGCATGTGCTCGGGCGACGCGCCGACGGCTACCACGAACTGCAGACGGCCTATCAGCTGATCGACCTTGTCGACACGCTTTCATTCGGGCTACGCGAAGACGGCGAGATCAGGCGTGCCGAGGGCCCGCCATCAATACCTGTCGAAATGGACCTGACGGTTCGTGCGGCCCGGCAGTTGCAGGCACTGGCGGGTGTCAGCATGGGCGCGGAAATCCGCGTCATCAAGCGCATTCCGATCCAGGGCGGGCTGGGAGGGGGAAGTTCCGACGCCGCGACGACCCTGATCGCGCTCAATGAACTCTGGGGCCTGCGTCTGGGGACGGAACAGCTGGTCGAGGCCAGCCTTGCGCTCGGCGCGGACCTGCCTTTTTTCGTCCGGGGCCGGAATGCCTGGGGCGAGGGTATTGGCGAGCGGCTCGCTCCCATCGACCTGCCGCAGCGGTACTACGCGGTCGTTTTTCCGGGACATGGAGTCAGCACCGCCGAGGTATTTCAGGCAACTGAATTGACAAGGAATTCTCCGAGACTGACAATCCGCGGTTTCCTGCAGGCAGGCGGACATAATGATTGCGCGGCGGTTGCGGCCGGGCGCTACCCTGAAGTCGCCAGGGCGCTGGCCTGGCTCGGGTGCCGCGGCGACGCGCGTCTGACCGGAACCGGCAGCTGCGTGTTCGCCGGTTTCGCGCAGCGCACGCAGGCTGAAGCGGCGCTGACGGATTTGCCGCGCGGCTGGTCGGGATTCGTGGCCGCTGGCCTCGACCGCTCGCCGCTGCTGGAACGCCTGGCGGCGGAACGGGCGCAGCGGGGCAGGGTTGACCAATGGGGTGTCGCCAAGTGGTAAGGCAACGGGTTTTGATCCCGTCATACGAAGGTTCGAATCCTTCCACCCCAGCCAGTTGACGCATGGCGCGACTTGCGCGCCCGTGAGGGAGACTCGAGTGGACCAGTCCACGATGGCGGTATTCACCGGCAATGCGAATCCGATGCTCGCGCAGGACATTGTGCGCCATCTGATGCAGCCGCTCGGCCGCGCCGCGGTCGGGCGGTTCAGCGACGGCGAAATACAGGTCGAGATCATGGAAAACGTCCGCGGCAAGGACGTGTACCTGGTTCAGTCAACTTGTCCGCCGGCCAATGAGCACCTGATGGAACTCCTGGTCATGGCGGACGCCTGCCGGAGGGCGTCGGCGGGAAGGATCACGGCGGTGATCCCGTATCTCGGTTACGCGCGCCAGGACCGGCGGCAGCGTGCGATGCGGGTGCCGATCACGGCCAAGCTGGTGGCGGACATGATCGGCTGCGCCGGCGTCAACCGCGTGTTGACGGTGGATCTGCATGCGGACCAGATCCAGGGCTTTTTCAACATACCGGTCGACAACGTTTATGCGTCGCCGGTCCTGCTGGGCGAAGTCTGGAAGCAGAAGTACGAGAACATGATCGTGGTGTCGCCGGATGTCGGCGGAGTGGTTCGGGCCAGGGCGCTTGCGCGCCGGCTGGACAATGCGGACCTCGCGATCATCGACAAACGACGGGCGCGCGCCAACGAGTCGCAGGTGATGAACATCATCGGCGATGTGCGCGGCAAGTCCTGCGTGATGGTCGACGATCTCGTCGATACCGCCGGCACTCTGGGCCTGGCGGCGCGGGCGCTGAAGGACGAGGGTGCCACCCGCGTGACGGCTTACATCACGCATCCGGTGCTCTCGGGGTCGGCAGTCGAACGGATCGCGGAATCCGCGCTCGACGAACTGGTCGTGACCGATACGATACCGTTGCGCGCGGACGCGAAGACCTGCAAGCGCATCCGGGTGATGACGGTTGCGGGCCTTCTGGCAGAGACGATGCGGCGGATTCGCGACGAAGAATCCGTCAGTTCACTGTACGTGGATTAGGAGGGGCCGTCCCCTCCGGAAGGCAGCCGCCGGATGGTCCGGCGGCGCCAAAAAAACGGGACTCCGGCGCCTGGTCGCGGGCCGGCTGTTCCCGGAATCGGGAGTGATACAGACATGAGGACTTCTTTCGAACTCGTCGCCGAGTTCCGGGAGGACCAGGGCAAGGGTGCGAGCCGCCGCCTGCGTCATCTCGGCAAGGTCCCGGCGATTCTCTACGGCGGGCGGCGCGACGCGCGCGCGCTCATGGTCGACCAAATCAAGCTTGCGAAGCTGATGGACGACGAGCGTTTCTACTCGACGATCCTGAGCCTGCGCGTGGGTGACCAGACGCAGGCGGCCGTGCTGAAGGACGTGCAGCGCCATCCCTACAAGAACCAGATCATGCACATCGATTTCCAGCGGGTGCTGGAGGACGAGAAGATCCGCATGATCGTGCCGCTGCACTTCAAGGGCGGTACCGAGGCGGTCGGCGTCAAGTCACAGGGTGGCGTGCTCTCGCATGTGCGAAATGACATCGAAGTGACCTGCCTGCCGAAGGATCTGCCCGAGTATGTCGAGGTGGATGTATCCGCACTCGAGATCAACCAGGTCATCCACCTGTCGGATCTGAAGCTGCCCGCAGGCGTTGAAATCGTGGAATTGCTTGCCGGCCGCGACAAGCCGGTGGCTTCGATCCACTTGCCGCGCGTCGAAGAGGAAGAAGTTCCGGTCGTCGACGAAGCGGCTGCAGCGGCTGCAGCGGCTGCCGCAGCCGGTATTGCGGCCACGCCGGGCGCGCCGGGAGCGGCACCGGGCGCTGCGCCAGCTGCCGCGCCGGGAGCCGCGCCAGCGGCGGGCGCAACAGCTGCCGCCGACGCCAAGGGAGCGGTCGGCAAGGGCGGCAAGGATGCTGCTGGCAAGAAGGGCGACGGCAAGAAGTAACGCGCCGCATGCGATCGGACGGTGGGGCCGCCTGCGCGGCGGCCCCTGCCGCTACTGACCGACTGGAGCTTCGCATCAGCGTAAGGATGGGTCGATGGCTGGTTTGCCCCTGCAGCTGGTGGTCGGGCTCGGCAATCCCGGTCCGGAACACGCATCGACCCGGCATAATGCTGGATTCTGGTTCGTCGACAAGCTGGCGCGCCGGCACGAGGGCTGGCTGAAGCCTGAACATCGGCACAACGGCGACGCGGGGCGCGTCACGATTGCCGGCGTGACGATCTGGCTGCTGAAGCCGATGGGGTACATGAATCGCAGCGGCCTCTCGGTCCGCTCGTTCAGCGACTATCTGCGCGTGCCGGGCGAGCAGATCCTGGTCGTGCACGATGATCTGGACCTGCCAGCGGGCATAGCGCGGCTCAAGCAGGGCGGTGGGGCAGGCGGTCACAATGGACTGAAGGATGTCATAAGCCACATGGGTGAAGAATTCTGGCGTCTGCGGATCGGCATCGGGCACCCGGGGAACCGCGACCAGGTGATCGACTACGTGCTCGAATGCCCATCCGCAGTCGATGCTCGGCTGATTCAGGAGGCCATCGAACTGGCGGTCTCTGAATTCCCGAGTCTGGTGACGGAAGGGGCGGAAATGATGATGAACCGGCTGCATGCCAGGCCCCCGGCCCAGGAATCGCCCGGCTGAGGCCGGCGCGGCACGCACGACATGGCGATCCGCTGCGGCATCGTCGGGCTGCCGAATGTCGGCAAGTCGACGCTTTTCAATGCCCTGACCCGCGCAAGAATTGCGGCCGAAAACTACCCCTTCTGCACGATCGATCCGAATGTCGGAATCGTGCCGGTTCCGGATCCGCGGCTCGATGCGCTGGCCGGAATCGCGAAGCCGGACAAGATACTGCCCACCACCGTCGAGTTCGTGGATATTGCCGGCCTGGTTGCGGGTGCCTCGCAGGGCGAAGGGCTCGGCAACAAGTTCCTGGCGCACATCCGCGAGGTTGACGCGATTGCGCACGTCGTGCGCTGCTTTGATGACGATGACATCATCCATGTCTCAGGCCGCGTCGATCCGGTTTCCGACGTCGCGATCATCAATACGGAATTGGCGCTCGCGGACCTCGAAACCGTGGACCGCGCTCTGGCGCGCGCCGAGAAGGCCGCCAAGACCAATGACAAGGAACTGATGCGCTGGCGCGATTCACTGCGGCGCATCCACCAGCGGCTCGACCAGGGCGAGCCACTGCGCGCGCAGCAGCTCGACCAGTTCGAACGGGAACGCGTTCGTGAACTACAGCTGCTGACGGCCAAGCCGGTCATGTACATTGCGAACGTGGACGAGTCGGGATTCGCGGGCAACCCGAAGCTCGACGACCTGCAGCGGCTCGCCGAGGCCGAGGGATCGGAAGCAGTGCCGGTGTGCGCCGCGATTGAGGCGGAGATTTCACAGCTGGATGCCGCCGATCGCAGCGCTTTCCTGGCGGATCTGGGCATGACCGAACCCGGGCTCGACCGGATCATCCGTGCGAGCTACCGGCTGCTGGGGCTGCTGACCTTTTTCACGGCGGGCCCGAAGGAAGTACGGGCCTGGACGGTACGCAATGGCGCGACCGCCCCGCAATCCGCGGGCGTGATCCACACGGATTTCGAGCGCGGCTTCATCCGGGCCGAAACGATCGCCTATGACGATTACATCGCCGGCAAGGGCGAAGCTGGCGCGCGCGAAGCCGGCAAGCTGAGGCTGGAAGGCAAGGATTACGTGGTTCGCGAGGGCGACGTGCTGCATTTCCGCTTCAATGTCTGAAGCGCATGCAGGCCATGCGCTGAAGCGCCGGTTTTCTGCGGCGGACAGCGCCGCGCGGACGCACGGCCTGCGGCATTCTTGCCGATACAATCGCGCGCTGAATCCACGCGCTGGAAAATGACGGAGCGCAGCAGATGGCAAATTTGATACGGCTTGCGAAAGCTGCGGCGGCTACGACTGTCATGATGTCGCTTGCTTGCTGGTCCGCAGCGGCCCAGGACACGGATGCAGCGCCTGCAGCGCCAAGCGAAGACCAGCGGCTGACGGCGTTCTTCGAGGAGGTTTTCCAGCGCAATCTGAAGGACAGCCCGATCTTCCAGTCGCAGCTTGGCATCAAGGGCCCGGACTACGGCAAGTGGGGCGATCTCTCCGACGCCGAGGCGATACGCCAGAACGAGCTGACGAAGCAGGATCTTGCGCGGCTGCGCGCCGAATTCAGGTATGACGCGCTTTCCGAATCCATGAAAATCAGCTACCGGATATTCGAGTACCTGCAGGACCGCACGCTCCGCATTTTTACGTGGCGATTCCACAACTACGCCTTTTCGACGCAGACCAATCCGATCACGTCCTTTGCCACGTTCATGCAGAATATCCATCGCATAGACGATGTGCCGGACGCCGAAGCATACATATCCCGGCTCAATGGCATTGAGCTGGCGGCCCGGCAGGGCATTGAGGGAATGAACATCGCGGCCGAACGCGGCATCGTGCCGACCTCATTCTCATTCGACCCGGTGCGGGCTGACGGCCGCAACGTGCTGAAGGGCGCTCCATTCGACGAAAGTCCAGGCGACTCGGCGGTACTCGCCGATTTTCGCGCCAAGATCGCAGGACTCGATATTCCGGATGCCGAGAAGCAGCGCCTGATTGAATCCGCGATCGCAGCACTGAAGGGTCCATTCAGCACCGGCGTGAAGGCGATGCTGGCCCGGATCGAAGAACTGCGCTGCAAATCTCCCGGTGCGGACGGTGTCTGGCGACTTCCGGACGGCGACGAGTTCTACAGGATCCAGATCGATTTCTGGACCAGCGAGCCGAGACTGGGCGCCGACGAAATCCATGACATCGGGCTCGCCGAAGTCGCGCGCATCCGCGGCGAGATGCAAACCATCATGCGTCGGGCCGGATTCAGCGGCGAGCTGCCGGCGTTCTTCGAGCAGCTGCGCTCGGATCCGGCGAATTTCTATCCGGACACCGACGCGGGTCGGCAGGCGTATCTCGACCAGTCGAAGGCCTACATCGATGCCGTCTACGCCGATGTCGGAGGGTATTTCAACATCCTGCCAAAGGCGCCGCTGGAAGTGCGCCGCGTGGAGCCCTGGCGTGAAGAAACGGCGCCGATCGCGTTCTACAATCAGCCGACACCCGACGGCAGCCGCCCCGGCATCTATTACGTCAATCTCCGCGACATGACGACGCGGCAAAAGCACGAGATGCAGACGGTCGCCTACCATGAAGGCGCGCCGGGCCATCATTTCCAGGTTGCGATCCAGCAGGAACTCGCTGACGTCCCGACATTCCAGAAATTCGCATTCTTCGGCGCTTATATCGAGGGCTGGGCGCTTTATGCCGAGCGCCTGGGCAAGGAGCAGGGTAGATTCACCGATCCGATGCAGGATTTCGGCCGGTTGCAGAACGAAATGCTGCGTGCCGCAAGACTCGTGGTCGACACCGGCGCGCATGCAAAGCGCTGGTCGCGCGAGCGGATGATCGATTACATGCTCGCAAACAATCCGATGACAACGGAGGATGCGACCAAGGAAGCCGAGCGCTACATCGACAATCCAGGCCAGGCGCTCTCGTACAAGATCGGCATGCTGAAGATCCTCGGGCTGCGCGAGCGCGCACAGACCGCGCTCGGCGACCGTTTCGACATCCGCGACTTCCACGACGTCGTGCTGAAAAACGGCGCGATTCCGCTGTCGATCCTCGAACAACTCGTCGACGACTACCTCTCAAGGAACAAGGCTGGCTGACAGCAGCCTTGACAGCTACCGGCACGGTCCCGACAATCCCGCCTCCCCGAGGGTACCTTCCCACCGCGTGGCTAGGTAGCTCAGCTGGTTAGAGCACGGGATTCATAACCCCGGGGTCGAGAGTTCGATTCTCTCCCTAGCCACCATTTCGAGCTCGTCGAATGCGCGCTCCAGGATGCCGAGTCCTTCGTCCACGACGGCATCCTCGGCGGTGATCGGCACCAGGATGCGGATCACATTGCCGTAGATTCCGCAGGACAGTAGCAGCAGGCCGAGTTCGCGCGCGCGCCTTGTCAGCTTCTTTGTCAGGTCGGCGGCAGGCTTGTCCGGGTCGCCGCCTTCGCACAGCTCGAAAGCGACCATCGCGCCGAGCCCGCGGACCTCGGCAATCGAAGGATGGCGTGCGGCGAGCTTTTTCAGTCTCGCCGTCAGTCGCGTGCCGAGCTTGCCGGCACGTGCAAATATCTGCTCCTGCTCGAACACGTCGAGCACGGCGAGCGCGGCGGCGCAGGCGACCGGATTGCCGGCGTAGGTGCCGCCGAGCCCGCCCGGCGCGCAGGCATCCATGACTTCGGCGCGGCCGATGACCGCTGAAAGCGGAAACCCGCCCGCGAGCGACTTGGCGAGCGTGATGATGTCCGCGGCAATGCCGAAGTGCTCGATCGCAAACATCCGTCCGGTGCGACCGGCGCCACTCTGGATCTCGTCCGCGATCAGCAGGATGCCGTGCCTGTCGCATAGCTCGCGCAGGCGCAGCACGAATTCCTTCGGCGCCACGTAGAAGCCGCCCTCGCCCTGCACCGGTTCCAGCACGATCGCAGCGACCCGGGTCGGCTCAATGTCGCACTTGAAAAGCATCGCGATCGCGTCAAGCGAATCGTCCGTCGATACGCCGTGCAGCGCGTTGGGGAAGGGCGCGTGATAGACCTCGCCCGGCAGTGGCCCGAATCCGGCCTTGTACGGATCGACCTTGCCGGTCAGCGCAAGCGCCATCATCGTGCGGCCGTGAAAACCGCCGGCGAAAGCGATCACGGCGGGACGCCCGGTATGGACCCGGGCGATCTTGATCGCATTTTCGATGGCCTCGGCACCGGTCGTCATCAGCAGCGTCTTGTATGCCCCCGCACCCGGGGCAAGTTTGTTGAGCCGTTCGCACAAGGCGACATAGGGCTCGTATCCGGTGACCTGGAAGCAGGTGTGCGTGACCTTGTCGATCTGTGTGCGCACCGCTTCGAGTACGCGCGGATGGCGATGGCCGGTGTTCAGTACGGCGATGCCGCCGGCGAAGTCGACGTAACGCTGACCGTCGGCATCCCACAGCAAAGCATTTTCGGCGCGTTCGATATAGATCGGCTGCGCCATCGCGACGCCGCGCGCCACGGCCGCATTGCGTCTCGCGGCCAGGGATTCGTTGTTTTTCACGGTGACCTCCGGGCGGTGACGCATTTTATCGTAACATCGACCGCGGCCGCGGCCGATCTCGCGGCGCCCTGGAGCAGCCGATGACTACACCCGTGATCGTGGATTTTCGGCGCAATCTCAAGGCGCAGGAATCGGCGCCGGCGCCGGAGCGCGTATTGAAAGGTGAGCCGCGCACGCTGGTGCGGAATTACTATACGGATCCGAGCAAGCAGTTCTGCGCCGGTACCTGGGCCAGTAATGTCGGCAAATGGCGGGTCGAGTACAGCGAGCACGAGTTTTGTCATCTGCTCGAAGGGCGTGTTGTGCTGACCTCGGCCGAGGGTCGCAGTTGGCAGTTCAATGCCGGCGACGCCTGGGTCATACCTGCCGGCTTCAGTGGCACCTGGGAGACCCTGGAACCGGCGCGCAAGCGCTACGCGATTTTCGAGGCTGCCAAGCCTGACTGAGGTGCTGTGGCAGATGCACAACACCGTTTGACCGTATTCCTGCAGGATTCCGTGAGCTCCGTTCGCCTTTCGTTGCGTGACACACACGATTTCGCATTACAATAGCCGGCAAGCTGTGGCTCGTTTAGGGCCCGGCGCAACGAGGGATAACCGATGAAATATTCAATTGGACTAGTCGCGGCCGGTCTGCTCGGCATTTCGGGCGCGGCATATGCCGACGTTTCGTCCACGGTCACCGCCGTGTCGGACTACGATTTCCGCGGCGTGTCGCTCAGCGCCAAGGATCCGGCGCTGCAGGCCAGTCTGGATTTTGCCGCTGAAAGTGGATTCTACGCGGGCCTGTGGGCCAGCAACATCGATTATGGCAGCGCCTTCGATGGCAACATCGAGCTCGATCTCTATGCGGGTATGGCCGGTGAATGGTCTGGCGGAGTGGGCTGGGACGTCGGCATCATCTGGTACGCGTATCCGGACAGCTCGAATTCAGCGACCAAGTTCAAGATCGAGGCCTATCCCGAGATCTGGGGAGCGATATCGTACGGACCCGTCAAATTCAAGCAGTGGTTCACGAATGATTACGCCGGTACCAGTCTGGACGAGTCATACAGCGAGCTCAGCGCGACATTTGAGCTTCCGGCCGAGTTCAGTCTGAGTCTGCATGGCGGTTACAACTACGGGCAGGTATTCGATGGTTTCGAGTATTTTGATTACTCGATCGCCGTATCCCGGGCGGTCGGCAACTTCACTCTTGGACTGAAGTTCACGGGCACAGATCTCTCTGAATCGGACCTTGACTTTCCCCCTGGCGTCGACTTTCCGGACGAGTTCAATCCGGAACCGCGAATCCTGTTCTCGGTTGCGACAACATTCCCCTGGAGCAGCGAATAGCGGCATTCGCGTTACGCGCGATCGTGTCCGGGCAAGGCCGGGCCGCCGAATGGCGGCCCGGCTTTTTCATGCCAGGCCGTCGATCACGGCGGCGAGCGTCTCAAAGATCCGGTCCACTTCTGCGCGCTCGATAACGAGCGGCGGCGACAGGGCGATGGTGTCGCCGGTGGTCCGAATCAACAGGCCGCGATCGAATGCCGCCACGAGTGCATCATAGCCGCGCGCACCGGGCAGACCCGCGCGTGGCTCGAGTTCGATACCGGCGACCAGACCGTAACAGCGCAGGTCCATGACATGCCGGCGGCCCTTCAGGTCATGCACGGCATTTTCCCAGTAGGGCGCCATTGCGCGCGCCTGACCGAACAGGCCCTGCCGGTAGATCCGCTGCGTTGCCAGACCGGCCGCACAGGCAACCGGGTGCGCCGAATAGGTGTAGCCGTGAAACAACTCGATCGCCTGTTCCGGTCCGGTCATGAAGGCATCGTAGATTTCGCGGCGCACGAACACCGCGCCCATCGGTATCGAGCCATTGGTCAGGCCCTTGGCGCAGGTCATCAGGTCAGGCACGACCCCGAACTCCTGCGCCGCGAATGCCGACCCGGTGCGGCCGAAGCCGGTGATCACTTCGTCGAATATCAGGAGAATCCCGTGTCTGGTGCAGATCTCGCGCAGCCGCTCGAGGTAGCCGCGCGGGGGCAACAGCACGCCGGTGGATCCCGCAATCGGCTCGACGATGACCGCCGCGATCGTCGAGGCATCGTGCAGCGCCACCAGGCGCTCAAGATCATCGGCAAACTCGGCGCCATGCGCCGGCAGTCCGCGTGAATAGGCGTTTCGCGCATGGTCATGCGTGTGGCGCAGATGATCCACGCCGGGAAGCAGCGCGCCGAAATACTTGCGGTTGTTGACCATTCCGCCGACCGAGATGCCGCCGAAGCCGACTCCGTGATAACCGCGTTCGCGGCCGATCAGCCGCGTGCGCGCCGCATCGCCACGCACCCGGTGCCAGGCAATCGCAATCTTGAGCGCGGTGTCGACCGACTCCGAGCCAGAGTTCGTGAAAAACACGTGATCGAGGCCTTTGGGCGAGAACTCGATCAGCGCATTCGCCAGATCAAATGCGGGCGGATGCCCCATCTGGAATGGCGGCGCGTAGTCCATTACCGCAATCTGCGCTGAAACCGCCTCGGTAATTTCGCGCCTGCCGTGGCCGGCGTTGACGCACCACAAGCCGGCGCATCCGTCGAGGACCTGCCGTCCCTCCGGTGTCCAGTAATACATGCCTTCGGCGCGGGCCAGCAGCCGCGGCGCCGACTTGAACTGGCGATTTGCCGTGAATGGCATCCAGAAAGCTTCGAGCGCGGCGCGCCCGGTTTTGGGGGGGCTCATCTGCGTTGGCACCGTGGGCTGGTGGTGATCAGGATAATTGACACAAATCACAGGCAGGCGCGATATTACGGAAGTTCTGTTTAATATCATAGACATGCAGGGCAGCGGCTATGAGCAGTGATGTCGGCGCCCGTTTGAGGGCAGTGCGCCTGCTGCATGGGCTCTCGCAACGCGAGCTTGCCAAGCGGGCCTGCGTCACCAACGGCATGATCTCGCTGATCAAGCAGGGCCGCGTCAGCCCTTCGGTCGCCTCGCTGAAAAAGGTGCTGGACGGGCTGCCGATGCCGCTTGCGGAGTTCTTCACGACGGACCCGGGTGCGCCACCGCAGGCATTTTACGCCGGCAGGGAGCTGGTCGAACCTGGCGAAGGCCAGGTTTCATTGCGACTGGTCGCTGCCCGCCGCGCGGGGCGGCGCATGGCCATTCTGCACGAGGTGTACGCGCCCGGCGCGGACACCAGTTCGGAAATGCTGGCCCATGCCGGTGAGGAGGGCGGAATCGTGGTCAGCGGCCGGATCGAAGTGACGATCGGCGGCCAGACCCGGGTGCCGGGGCCGGGCGATGCCTACTATTTTGCGAGCACCGTGCCGCACAGATTCCGCAATCGCGGCCGCGAGCGCTGTGAGATCATCAGCGCTGCGACGCCGCCGACACTCTGACAGGGAGCAGTCCTGCCTTGAAACGCGAAGTAAAGACGAGCACCTGGCGCGATCGCGCTTCGACGCTGAAATTGCGCACCGAGGCCTTCATCGATGGCAGATTCCAGCCGGCGGCCTCGGGGGAGACATTTGCCTGCGTCAATCCCGCGACCGGCAAGCCGATCGCCCAGGTCGCCGCCTGCAGCTCGCGGGACGTGGATGCGGCGGTCGCAAGCGCGCGCCGCGCGTTTGAAGACGGGCACTGGTCGCGCATGGCGCCTGCCTCGCGCAAGAAAGTGCTGCTTCGTTTCTCGGAACTGATCCGCAAGCACCACGAGGAACTCGCGCTGACCGAGACACTCGACATGGGCAAGCCGATCTCGGACTCGCTCAAGATCGACATTCCGGGCGCCGCGCGCTGCATCGCCTGGTACGCGGAGGCGGTCGACAAGGTCTACGACGAAATCGCGCCAGCGCCGCATGACGCACTCGCCCTGATCACGCGCGAGCCGGTCGGTGTCGTGGGCGCGATCGTGCCCTGGAATTTCCCGCTGCTGATGGCCTGCTGGAAGCTGGGCCCGGCGCTCGCGACCGGAAATTCGGTCGTGCTGAAACCCTCGGAGAAGTCGCCGCTGACTGCGCTGCGAATCGCTGAAATCGCGACTGAAGCCGGTCTGCCGGAGGGCGTGCTGAATGTCGTGCCGGGACTCGGTCACACGGCCGGCGAGGCGCTTGCGCTCCACATGGATGTGGACTGCATCGCATTTACCGGTTCGACACGCATCGGCCGGCGCATGCTGGAGTACGCGGGGCGCTCCAACATGAAGCGTATCTGGCTTGAATGCGGCGGCAAGTCTCCGAATATCGTGATGGCGGACGTTGCCGATCTCGAGCGCGCCGCACGGGCTGCGGCCTTCGGCATTTTCTTCAATCAGGGCGAGATGTGTTCGGCGGCATCGCGCCTGCTCGTCCACGAATCGATCCGCGACGCGATGCTCGACAAGATTGTCGAGATCGGCGCATCGATGGCGCCGGGCGACCCGCTGGATCCGGCGACAAAGCTCGGTGCCATCGTGGACCAGGGCCAGATGAATACGGTGCTGGGCTATATCGAGTCCGGACTCAAGGGCGGCGCGCATCTGCGCTCCGGCGGCCGCCGCGTGCGCGAGGACTCGGGCGGTTTCTTTGTCGAGCCGACCGTATTCGACGGCGTGCAGATGGACATGCGGATCGCGCGCGAGGAAATCTTCGGGCCGGTGCTGTCGGCGCTGACATTCAAAAGCGTGAATGAGGCCGTCAAGATGGCGAATGACGTCATGTACGGCCTCGCCGCGGCGGTCTGGACGCGGGATCTCACGACCGCGCACCGGGTCGCGAAGTCGATCCGCGCCGGCACGGTATTTGTCAATTGTTACGATGCCGACGACATCACCGTGCCATTCGGCGGTTTCAAGCAGTCCGGCAATGGCCGCGACAAGTCGCTGCACGCGCTGCACAAGTACACCGAGCTGAAAACGACCTGGATCGACCTGTCATGAAAGTCACTGTGGCCGCCACACAGATGGCCTGCGACTGGGATCGCGAGGCCAATATCGCGAGTGCCGAGCGGCTGATCCGCGCGGCGGCCGGTCGCGGCGCGAATGTGATCCTGATCCAGGAACTGTTCGAGACCCCCTATTTCTGCAAGGATCACCTCGCAAAGCACTTCGAACTCGCGACCACGATAGCCGAAAATCCCGCGATCTCGCGCCTGTCCAGAGTGGCGGCGGAGCTCGAGGTCGTGTTGCCGGTGTCGGTATTCGAGCGCGCGCAGAACGCCTATTTCAATACCCTCGCGATGCTCGACGCCGACGGCAGCCTGCTGGGGACCTATCGCAAGTCGCATATCCCCGAAAGCCCCGGCTATCACGAGAAGTTTTATTTTTCGCCCGGCGACACCGGCTTCAGGATCTGGCCGACCCGCTTTGGCAAGCTCGGCGTCGCGGTCTGCTGGGACCAGTGGTTCCCGGAGTCTGCGCGGGCAATGTCATTGATGGGCGCGGAGGTCCTGCTGTATCCGACGGCAATCGGTTCTGAGCCGCAGGACCCGGCCCTCGATTCCCGCTGGCACTGGCAGCGCACGATGCAGGGTCACGCAGCCGCAAATGTGATGCCGCTGGTGGCCTCGAATCGCATCGGCAAGGAACGCGGCGAGAAGGTCGAGATGACCTTCTACGGGCATTCTTTCATCGCGGATCACACCGGCGATGTTGTCGCGCAGGCGGACGATCACAGCGAGTCGATCCTGACCTCGACATTCGATCTCGAGGAGATCCGCCGCTATCGCCATGCCTGGGGTGTTTTCCGCGACCGGCGCCCCGATCTCTACGGGCCGCTGCTGACGATGGACGGTGCAGCCGATTGACACGCCGCTCGCGGGCGAGGTCGCCTGCGTCGACCTCGAGACGACGGGCGGCAATGCTGTGCGCGACCGCGTCATGGAAGTGGGCATCGTCCTTCTTTCCGGCGGTCATGTCGTCGAGAAATTCTCGACGCTGGTCAATCCGGGCGTGCCCATCCCGTTTGCCATCCAGCAGTTCACCGGCATCACCGAGGAGATGGTGGCCGGCGCACCGTCATTCGCCGCGGTATGCGATGCGTTGCTGCAACGGCTCGAGGGCCGCCTGTTCGTCGCCCACAACGCGCGTTTCGACTACCGGTTCCTGCGCGGCGAATTCCGGCGGCTTGGCCGCCGCTTCCGTGCGCCGGTGCTCTGCACGGTCAGGTTGTCGCGCGCGCTGACGCCCGCCGAGCGCGGCCACAGTCTGGACGCCGTGATGGCGCGCTACGGCATCCGGTGTGCCGCCCGGCATCGGGCGCTCGGCGATGCGCAGGTGCTGGTTGAGTTGCTGCGCATCGTGCGCGAGCGCTGGTCGCCGGCCGCGATCGACGGGATCGTCAGCAATCTGATGCAGGCACCGCGGCTGCCGCCGCAGCTCGACGCGGAACTTGTAGATGAATTGCCCGAGGGTCCCGGTGTGTACCTGTTCCACGGCGAGGGCGACTCCCTGCTCTACGTCGGCAAGGCCAGGAACATCCAGGCCCGCGTACTGGCGCATTTCACTGCCGACAGGCGCACAGCCAGGGAATCGGAACTGTCGCGCCTGGTGCGGCGCGTTGAATGGATCGCAACGGCCGGAGAATTCGGCGCGCTGATCACCGAGGCCCGCCTGATCAGGCAGCGGCGGCCGCTGCTGAATCGCCGCCTGCGCGCAGGCCCGCAGCACTGGACCATACGGCTGGTCGAGGACGGGCAATGCCTGAGTGCCGTCATTGCGGAACTGGAGCCGGACAGCGAGGCGGGCGCGAGCCACGGCATGTTCCGCAGCCGCGGCGATGCCGAACGGGCACTGACCGGAATCGTGCGTGATCATGCATTGTGCGCGAAGCGGCTGGGGCTCGAGTCAGGAGAGGGTTCCTGCTTCGGCTTCCAGTCCGGCCACTGCCGCGGCGCCTGCGTCGGGAAGGAGCGCGTGCCGGTGCACGCGGTCCGAGCGCGCCTGGCATTCGCGCGGCTGAAACGCCGCGACTGGCCATTTCCGGGCCGCATCGCCATACGCGAGCGCGACTGGAGCGGTGTCGAGGAGATTCATGTGTTCGACCAGTGGTGCTACCAGGGCAGTTTCCGCGGCGATACCGAACCCGCGGAATTCGCGCGCCAGCCGCGGCAATTCGATCGGGACATTTACCGGGTCCTGCTGAAGACCCTGGAGCGGCCCGCAGGCGGCCTGCAGTTGGTCGAGCTTGACCGTTGAACGGCGGCAATTCCCTGTTCGTGACTGCAGCAACCGGCACCGCGGACCTGCTGGCTGCGGAACTGGCGGCGCTCGGCATCGGCGAACTGCGCGCAGCGCAGGGCGGTGCCGCCGGCACGGCGACGCTCGCGGATGCCTATCGCGCCTGTCTCTGGTCGAGAGTCGGTCTGCGGGTCCTGTGGCGCGTCGCGGAGTTCCCAGTCGCGGACCAGGCTGGGCTCTACGACGGTGTCAGGAGCATCGACTGGTCGGAGCACATGGGCGAGGCGGACACCCTTGCAGTCGATTTCTCGGGCAGCATTCCGGGCATCGACCACAGCCAGTTCGGCGCGCAGCGGGTCAAGGACGCGATTGTCGACCAGTTCCGGGATCGCAGCGGCGTGCGCCCGTCGGTCGATCGTGCGGCACCGGCGCTGCGAATCAATGTGCACGCCGGGCGCGGTGGCGCGGCTGTCGCGATCGATCTCTCGGGCGACAGCCTGCACCGGCGCGGCTATCGGGGAGGACAGGGCGCCGCACCGTTGAAGGAGCATCTCGCGGCGGCCATCCTGCTTCGCGCCGGCTGGCCTGCGATCGCAGCAGCGGGCGGCAGCTTCGTCGATCCGCTCTGCGGCTCCGGCACCCTGCCGATCGAAGCCGCGCTGATCACGGCGGGCATGGCGCCGGGGCTCACCCGCGCACGCTTCGGCTTCGAACGTTGGCGGAAGCACGACGCAATGTTGTGGGAAAAGCTGCGTGGGGAGGCGATTTCCAGCGCGCACTCCGATCGCCTCGCCCCGGGCCGCATCCGTGGTTTCGATCGCGATCCAAACCTGCTCAGAGACGCCGCGGCGAACGCCGCCCGCGCGGGCCTCGGTCAGCAACTCGCGTTCGAGCGCTCTGAACTGCAGGCCCTGCCGGCAGCGCCGGCGCCGACCGGCCTGATCGCGGTGAATCCGCCGTATGGCGAGCGGCTCGGTGAGGTCGAAGCACTGCGCAAGTTGTATGCGCTGCTCGGAGAGCGCCTGCGCAAGGGGTATCTGGGCTGGGAGGCGGCGGTCTTGACCGGCAATCCCCCGCTGGGCCGCGAACTCGGGATCAATGCGCGGCGCACGCACCGGATGATGAATGGCCCGATCGAATGCCGCCTGCTGCGGATCCGGATCGAGCCGGCACAATTCGACCGCCCGTACGAACCGGGGCGGCCGCCGCCAATAGACGCCGAGACCGCGCGGCTGCGGCCCGGTGCCCAGATGTTTGCGAATCGCCTGCGCAAGAATTTCAGGGGACTGTCGCGCTGGGCGCGAAGGGAACAAGTCTCCTGCTTCAGGATCTACGACGCCGACATGCCCGAATATGCGTTTGCGATCGACTCCTACCAGACCGATCCACTGGGTCTTGGCGGGCGCTGGCTGTACGTGCAGGAGTATTCGCCGCCCGCCACGGTGGACCCGGCAAGAGCCCGTGCGCGCCGCGCAGAAGTGCTGTCGGTGCTGCCCGAAGTGGCCGGCCTGGCGGCGGACGCCATTTACTGGCGTACGCGCAGACCCCAGAAGGGCGCCGACCAGTACGAAGCGCTCAACGACAGCCGCGAACGCGTCGTGGTGGAGGAGGGCGGACTGAAGTTTCTGGTGAACTTCGGCGATTACCTCGATACCGGCCTGTTCCTCGATCATCGCATCGCACGCGCGCGGATCCGCGATGCGGCGCAGGGAAAGCGGTTTCTGAACCTGTTTTGTTACACAGGGACGGCAAGCGTCTACGCGGCGGCCGGCGGCGCGCGGACCACGACATCGGTTGACATGTCGCGCACCTACATCGACTGGGCGCGCAGCAATCTGGAGATCAACGGATTCCGCGGCAAGGAGCACGAATTCGTGCAGACCGATTGCCTGCAATGGCTCGGAACGGATGACAGCAGGCGCTACGATCTGATCTTTCTCAATCCCCCGACATTTTCAAACTCCAAGCGCATGGTGCAGGAATTCGACGTGCAGCGTGATCATTCGACCCTGATTCACTCGACCCTGAAGCGGCTTGCTGCTGGCGGACTGCTGCTGTTTTCGACCAATTTCCGGAAGTTCAGACTCGATTCCGAAGCTCTGTCGGAAATTTCCGTCAAGGACATCACACTGCAGACTATCCCGCAGGACTTTGAGCGCGACCAGCGCGTGCACCGCTGCTACGAGATTCGCAAGCGCGACACCCGGGGCAGCCTGCCACCTGGCTGACTCAGGCCCCAGGCCGCGGTCCCGGCAGCGGATTGACGGCCCAGGATTCCTTCCTGTACGATCGTTCAACAATGAATGCCAGAATTCGTCCTGGACGGCTGCCCGTCGCCCCGACCAACAGCGAGGAAGATTACAGTCTGCCCGCCTGGATCTATCGCGATCCCGAATTCTTCGAACTGGAGCAGAAAACAATCTTCCGCAGCGCGTGGCAGCTCATCTGCCATGTGAATGACATACCGAAACCGGGCGACTACCACACCTTCGATTTCATGGGTGAATCCGTATTCGCCGTGCGCGGGGACGATGGCCGGATACGCTCGTTCCACAATGTGTGCCGGCACCGCGCTGCGCGCCTGCTGAATGGCGGCAAGGGATTCTGCGGCCGGCGCATCGTCTGCAGGTATCACGCCTGGACCTATGCAAATGACGGCCGCCTGGTCGGCGTGCCGCAACGCGACGCGTTTCCGGGCCTCGACATGGAGCAGCATGGCCTCGCGCCGCTCGAGCAGGAAATCTTCATGGGCTTCATTTTCGTGCGATTCGCGCCGGGTCTGCCGAGCGTGCGCGAAATGGCGGCCCCCTATGTCGACGAGATGTCCGTTTACCGGTTCGAAGACCTGGTTCCGCAAGGACGGGTGACCCTGCGCCCCCGCGCGGTGAACTGGAAGAATGTGGCCGACAATTATTCTGACGGGCTGCACATCACGGTCGCGCATCCGGGGCTGACAAGGCTGTTCGGACAGAGCTACGGAATCGAGGCAAAGCCCTGGATCGACAAGATGTGGGGCCTGCTGCGCGAACAGCCCTCGCCGAAATTTTCCGAACGCATGTACCAGACATTGCTGCCGCGCGTCGATCACCTGCCGCCCGAACGCCAGCGGCTGTGGACCTACTTCAAACTCTGGCCGAATGTCGCATTCGACATCTACCCGGATCAGGTTGATTTCATGCAGTTCCTGCCGGTCTCGACTGCCGAGACGATGATCCGCGAGATCGCCTATGTGCATCCGGACCGGCGCCGCGAAATGCGCGCGGCCCGCTATCTCAACTGGCGCATCAACCGGCGGGTCAATCTCGAGGACAAGGCGCTGATTGAGCGCGTGCAGTCCGGCATGGGATCGAGCAGCTACATGGTGGGGCCACTGGGTGCTGGCGAGGTCTGCCTGCGCGCGTTCGGGCGTCGCATGCGCGGTCTGATCCCGGAATGCAGGCGACGCGAGCCGCCGGCGAAGGGCTGGAGCACGACCGAGGCCGCGCGGCCGCGGTGACGCGCCCGGCGCGAAAACCGCTTTACGAACGACGCGCTGCGGACGACCGGCGCCAGTCGCTCGTTGAAGCAACGATTGCAAGCCTCCAGCGTCACGGGCTCGAGGGCCTGTCGGTGCGGCGCATCGCTGCCGAGGCCGGTGTTTCGATCGGCCTGATCAATCACCATTTTCCGCACAAGAATACGTTGATCGCGGAGAGCTACCGGCATTTCAACCGGCAACTTTCCGCGAGCTTCGGCGCGGCCGTACAGCGCGCAGCTCCGGAGCCGCGCGCACGGCTGCGGGCTTTTTTCGAGGCGAATTTCTCGAGACCCAATCTCGATCCGCAGGTGCTGACGGCGTGGATCGTGTTCTGGGGCCTGTTCCGGCAGTCACCGGAAATAAGGAAGGTCCACCAGGAAATGGGTCGCGGCTATGGCGACATGTTGCATACCCTGCTCGAGGACCTGATGAAAGCGAATGAGCAGCCGCACCTCCGACTCCGGCTCGCGGAAATCGGGCTTGGGGCGCTGCTGGACGGACTCTGGCTTGAATGGTGTCTCGACCCGAGGAATTTCCGGCCCGCCGAGGCGGTGGCCCTGTGCGAGGCATGGGTCAGCTGCCTGCTCGAATAAGCCCGGCGGTTCCGTCCTTCCGGGATCCGATCCGCGCCCGCAGGATCAGCAACTCGCGGTCGCGAAATGTCACCGGCACCGGGTTCGCGGGCGCGAGCGCCTCGGTGAATCGCGCTCGAGGGAACAGCGAAATGCGTGCCGTGTTCGATCGGCATTTGCGCTCGCCACAGGGCGGGCTCGCGGTGCTGAATGTGGTACTTGGTCTTGCAGCCGGCAGCAAGGCAGACGAGCCCGCCGTTAGTGGTGCTCGAGTAGCGCAAGCAATTCTGGTCGAGCCGGCCGGTCCTGCGATGACCGCCGGCGACCGCAGGCAACTCGCCGCGGAGGTCAATGACGACGCGGGACGCTCGGCCAGCGGCTGTGGCCGAGCACCAGCGAGAACAACCTCACCTTGCGCTCCCAGTCCGGATCCTCGGCAAAGCGCACGCCGAACGCGGCGAAGTCCACCTGCGCCTGCTCGCCGGCGGCGGTCTCGAAGCGATGTTCGAAAACCGGCGCAGCCTGCGGCCACAGCGTGTGGACGAAGTCCTTGAGCGCAGTCAGACGCCCCGCCTAGCCGCGCTCACGAACCTCGCGCAACAGGCGAGCTGCTGAGAGCTCTGGGAACGCTGCGAGCCGCGCCCCGATGTACTCTCGAAAGCCATCCACCTTGCACGGCCGCGGCGCTCGCGGGCCATAGCGCGGCGGCCATACGCCGCGCTCGACAGCCCTTGGGCATGCATCTCCAGGATCATCAGCATCTCCCCTGTCCTGAACATTTGGCTTCCCCCGGGCTGTCATGCCGATCGCCGTGGGCTGCATCTGAGCGCCAGCCATCGACATCGCGCCAGTCAGGGTCGCCAAAAAAATGGGGAAATTTGCTTTGTCAGTTCTGGGCAGTATCCAACCGCCGTTTACAACATCCTGCTCGAGCCCCTGGACTTCCTCGCCCGTCTCGGCATGCGGCCCGCGCGCGCCGCCGCCGCCGTTGCGGTCCTGAAACTGCTGCCCGCCCGCATTCTCGAAATGCGCGAAGCCCGCCAACGCTGGCTCGGTGAACTCGGGGAACTGCGAACGGATGAAACCAGGTCGAGATTCGTCACGCCTGCGCCTCCCGCAGTCGGGTCCCCACCCGCACGATCGTATTGATGACGGGCACCAGCTCCCGCCCGAGCTCCGACAGCGAGTATTCCACCGAGGGCGGTGAGGAGGGCACCACTTCGCGCACGACGACGCCCTTCTGTCCGAGTTCGCGCAGGCGCGTGGCCAGCATCTTCGGCGAGATGCCGGGGATGTCGCGCTGCAATTCGCCAAAGCGGCGCGGTTCCCCGGATAGCTTCCAGATCAGGCTCGGCGTCCAGGCGCCGCCGAGCACCGACATGCAGGCCGCCATCGGGCAGCCGGGCGGCGGCGGCGGAGCCTTGCTCCTGCGGACTTTCAGCGCCATGACCGATCCCCGAAACCAGTTACCGCGAGGATAGTGGAAATTCACGCTTACGGGAAGGTATTTACTATACATAAGTAACTGGCGCCGGTAATTTTCCTCCTGCGCAAACTAAGGAGACTCGTGATGAAGCTTTATTACAGCCCCGGCGCCTGTTCCCTTTCGCCCCACATCGTGGCGAACGAGGCGGGGATTCCGCTGGAATTTGTGAAGGTGGACACCAAGACCAAGTCCATCAAGGCGGATGGCGACTACTGGGCCATTAACCCCAAGGGCTACGTGCCCGCGCTCGAACTCGACAATGGTGAAGTCCTGACCGAGGGTCCCGCGATCGTGCAGTACCTGGCCGACCGCAAGCCTGCGGCGCGCCTCGCACCCGAGAACGGCAGCTTCGCGCGCACGCGGCTCCAGGAAGCGCTGAACTACATCAGCTCGGAAATCCACAAGACCTACAGCCCGCTGTTCAAGCCCGACGTGCTGCCGGATGTGCGCGAGGAACGGATTGCCTACCTGAAGCGGCGCTACGCGCTGATCGAGAAGCAGCTCGAAGGCGGGAACTACCTGTTCGGCGATGAATTCACGGTCGCGGATGCCTATCTCTTCGTCGTGACCAACTGGGCGCGCGGCGTGCAGCTCGATCTGAGCGAGTTCCCGAATCTGCTCGCGTTCCAAAAGCGCGTGGCCGAACGGCCGGCCGTGCGCCAGGCGATGGTGCGCGAGGGCCTGATCAAGGACTCGAAGGCGGCGTGAACGCGGCGGCGCAAGCGGACCGGCTTCTGCCCTGTGTTGCGGCTGCCGCGCGCGGGAATCGGTCGCGCGCCTTATCGTCATAGAGCAGGTCCGCGACGAGGGTTGCGACCCGGCCCTTGTAAATGTCGCCGTGGTCGAAGTCGATCTTCGTTGCATCGATGATCCAGGCATTCAGAAACTGGCCAGGGGCATCTCGTTCTGTCGCGTCCGGCCTTTCGGGCAGCAGGGCTCCCGTGGCGTCGACGCAAACGGTTGCATAACCGGGGACTCCGCAGGCACCGGCTGCACACCCCACGGGGTCGTCGCTGAAAACGGATGCGATCGGAAACAGCACGCGATTGACGGAATCGTTGAACGAGTGGACGTTGAACAGATAGGACGCCGTATCCGGGGCGAATCGGGATGAAGACTTCCGTTCGTTTTCCGTGCGTAGCGCTTCGGCGATCCAGTCAAAACGCTCCGCTGGCAGGGCCGGATTGATCAACACGACGTTGATCGATTCGGACGCCGCCAGAAACGGGACGAAATCACCGCGCTTCTGCAGGATCTCGAACGCCCGGACCAGCATCCGGCCGCCAAAGCTATGGCCGATGAGATGCACGCGGACACGAGTGCCGCCACCGCTTCGCTCGAGCGCGGGCGTTAGCTCGGTCAGCAGATTTGCCAGTCCGGTTTCGGCGATGTGGTCGACGCGTTTGCGGATGCGGAAGTAGGATATCGGCTTGAGGAGAATCGGCTCCTTGTCCCGGTTCGTGATGGTCGACGGCCAGAAGACGCCCAGCGCCAGCAAGCCGCCGGCCCGCTTCGTGTTGCCGATGTAGTCGCGCAGGCGGGCGTGCAGACGGCACAGGAAGTTCTGGTAGTCGAGTTCGGCGGACGATGGATTCTTGTTCCAGCCGTGCATGAATACGATCACGTTTATGACCGGCGGCGGCGATTCGAATTGCGACTTCAGGGCCGCAGTCTGATGCTCGTACGGGCGGTCGCCATCTGCATCGAACTCGCTGGCGCGGAAGAAGATGGTGCAGCTTCCGGTCTCGCAAGGCAGGAGTGCGAGGTCCAGGCTGTTGTATCTCGGTGTCGCCTTGAATCCCGCGAGCAGCGCGATGTAGGCGCAAGCCGTCAGAACGGGCAGCGCGCGGTTCACTTGGCATCGCCTCACCCCGACGATCCCGGACTTTACGCATCATGACGAGCTACGAAAAGAAAAAGGCCGGGGACCGCGCCCGCGATCCCCGGCCTTCAATCGTCGGTTGTGGGGTCAGCCGCCGCTCGGCTTCTCCTGAGCCGGCGCGTGCGGCCCTTCGTCCTCGTTATGGCGTCGCTTCCTGTGCGCCTGGCGCAGCTCGTCCTGGCTCAGCTGGCCATTGCCGTCCGCATCCATCCGGGTGAACTTTTCCTGGGTGACACTCGAACGGATGGCCTGCATTTCCTCAAGACTCACGCCGCCGCTCGCGTCCTTGTCGAAGCGCGTGAACATCTCGCGGCCGTAGCCGGTCTTGAGCTCCTCGCGGCTCAGCTTGCCGTCCTTGTCCGCGTCGAACGCTGCGTACTGCTCCTGCATCATCTCGGCGCCGGCTTTCTGCATTTCGTCCAGCGAGAAGCCGCCGTCGCCATCGGTATCGAGCTTCGGACGGTCGTGGCCCTTGTGGAACTCGACGCGCAATTCGTCGCGGCTCAACAGGCCATTGCGATTGGCATCCGCGGCATTGAACTTCTCGATCGTGAAATCCGGGCGCTTCGCCTGGATTTCCGCCAGGTCGACCGACCCGTCGCCATTCGTGTCGAGCTTGACCCGATCCGGGTCTCCGCCCGCATAGGCCGGAAAACTCGCGAGCAGCGCGAGTACTACGGCAAATCTCAGATTCATCGTGGATCTCTCCAATGGTGAGGCCGTGCCGGCCCTCAGGACTCAAACGCGTGGGGGTACCCTCCGTCGACAGCCGCTCGGGTCGCAGGTTCCGCGCAAACTAGCGCCGTTGCCAGAGCCCACTTGCACCTGCTGTGCCTCGATGGCGCTTGTTTCGTGGACACCCACCCACCGATGTTTCGCCGGATCGCTTCCCCCAGCGAGCGGGAGCTGCAGGCGCTGCTGCAGCGGCTCGCCCTGTGCATCGGCCGGTCACTGGAACGCCGGGATCTGCTGATTCGAGACTGTGACCGCAGCTGCCTCGCCTTCGACCCTGCGGCGGGCGGGGCGATGGACGATCTCCTGGGGCACTCGACCCCATAGCGAGTGGCCGTCGGCCCGCGCGCCGCGATCACCCCGGCGCGGGCCGGGGGCCGGGTGCTCACCGGCGTGCAACCGCCCCGGAGCGGCCAACACCCAGGAGCTGGGCGCAGCGACTCAAACGCGTGTTCGCCATCGACCGCGCGCGCTGCCGCAGCCGTCGCGGTTCTGAAACCGCCGCCCGCTCGCAGGACGGCGTCGCTGCCTGCGGCGACTCGGGAGCGAAGAGTTTCCGGGCGCAGAACTGGGATATCGCTGCGCCGGCATTTCCTCCGAACGCTCACGCCGTCCCTTGCGTCCGCGTTGCTGATCCGGCCCATTCCATTGCCGCTGCCGGCAGCCGGCCCGCCTATGGCAACAGGTCCCGCAACCGGAACCACAACATTGCCATCACCAGCAGCGGACGGCGCAGCAGCATGCCGCCGGGGAAATCGTGGTGGCGGATGCGCTCGTAGACATCGAAACGCTCGGTCTGGCCCGCGATCGCTTCGGCCAGGATTTTTCCTGCGATGCCCGTCAGGACCATGCCGTGACCGGAGAAACCCTGCAGGAAATAGAGATTGGGGTCGAGCCGTCCGAAATTCGGCGCGCGGTTCATCGTGATGTCCAGGAATCCGCCCCACGCGAATTCGATCCCGGTGTCCGCTAGCTGCGGAAACACGCGCAGCATCCGCTGGCGAGTCGCACGCATCGTGCCAATCGGGTCGATCCCGGAATAGCTGACCCGGCCGCCGAACAGCAGCCGGTGGTCGGCGGACAGGCGGAAATAATCGATGATCCAGTTGATGTCGGCGACCGCGATATTGCCGCGTATCAACGCCGCCGCGCGTTCCGCCCTCAGCGGCCGGGTCGCAATGACGTAGGTCGCGATGCCGATGACCTTGCGCGCGAGAAATGGCGATACCGGGCCGAGCCCGACATTGCCGCACAGCGCGACATGCCTGGCGCGCACGCTGCCGGCAGCGGTCCTGAGTTTCACGGTCCGGCCACGCTCGATCGCCGTGACCCGGCTGCCCTCGTACAGTTGCGCCCCGGCGGCCTGCGCCGCCCGGCCCAGTCCCAGCGTGTACTTCAGCGGGTGGCAGTGCCCGGCGGCATTGTCGTACAGCCCGGCGCGATAGCGCCTGGTCGCCAGCAGTCCCTCCATTTCCGCGCGCTCAAGCAGCCGCGTCGAGCGATAGTCGTAATCGTCCTCGAATTCGCGCTGCCACGCCGCCAGTTCGTCGCGCTGGCGCGGCTTGATCGCCGCGTGCAGGTGGCCCCAGGCGAGGTCGCAAGCGATGGCATGCCGGTGCACCCGATCCCGGACCAGATCCATGCCTTCGAGCGAGAAATCCCAGAGCCGGCGCGCGTCATCGCGGCCGAGCTGCGAAATCAGCGCCTGCTGGCCGCTGGCGTAGCCCGGGATCAGCTGTCCTCCCGATCTGCCCGAGGCGCCAAAACCGATGCATTCGGCTTCCAGCAGCACGACCCGGTAGCCGCGCTCCGCGAGGTGCAGCGCCGTCGAGCAGCCCGCAATGCCGGCGCCCACCACGCAGATATCGGCTTCGATGTCGCCGGCGAGCGCGGGCGCGGGCGTCGCGCGCGTGACCGACGCTTCATACCAGCTTGGCGCTGCGGTGTAGACCAGATTCATACGGGCTCAAGATACCAGGTGAAATCGAGCGGCGAGAGTCGCGCCGCGAAGGCCTCCATTTCGCCACGGCGGGTGGCTTCGTACAGCCGCACGAATCGTTCGCCGAGAAATCCAGGCAGCACGCTGCTGGCCCCGAAGCGTGCAAGCGCGGTCGGCCAGTCGGTCGGCAGCCGCGCCGCTCGCGAGCCCTGAGCATATGCATTGCCGGTCAATACCTCGGATGGCGGCAATTTCCTTTCAATGCCATGCAGCATTCCGCCCAGCACCACGGCAGAGAGCAGGTATGGATTGGCATCGGCGCCCGCCACGCGATGCTCGAGCCGGCGGTCCTCGGGACCGGAAACCGGCACGCGCACGGCCACGCCGCGATTGTTGTAACCCCAGCTGGCGTGCGTCGGCAGATAGGCCTGCGGTCGCAGTCGGCGGTAGGAATTCGCGTCGGGGGCGAATATCGCCATGCCGTCGGCCATGGTATCGATCAGGCCGGCCGCCGCCTGTTTCAGCAGTTCATTGCCGAGCCGCTCCGCGGATGCGAACACGTTTTTCCCTGCCTGGTCGGCAACGCTGACATGCATGTGCATGCCGCTGCCGGCCATGTCCTCGTAGGGCTTGGCCATGAAGGTTGCTTCCAGGCCATGACGCAGCGCCACACCCTTCACGATGCGCTTGAACCGGATCGCCTGATCGCAGGCGAGACGCGCGTCCGCCACATGCCTCAGATTGACCTCCCACTGGCTCGGCCCGTATTCGGCGAGTGCAGTGCCGGTCGGTACATTCTGCAGGGCGCATACCTCCGTGATCTCGGACAGGATGTCGGAGACGCTATTCAGATCCGCCATTGAATTGATCTGCGTGCGATGCTCGCGACGCCCGGTCAGGCGCGAAAGCGGCGGCTGGGCATGTCCGTCGGGCGTGCGCTGCGGGTCCACGAAGTAGAATTCAAGCTCGATCGCGACGACCGGCCGCCAGCCATGCCGCCGGTAGCGCTCGAGCACGCTGTCCAGCACATGGCGAGGATCGCCATAAAACGGCTGGCGGTCGTGATCCAGCATCTGCACCTGCAATTGTGCGACACCCGTTCCCAACCACGGCGAGGCGAACAGGCTGCCGGGCACCGGTACGCAGGGCCGGTCGGCGTCGCCCTCGTCAAATCCGAGCCCGGTCGCCTGGATGGTTGCGCCCATGACGTCCAGCGCGAACATCGAGCCCGGCAGATACATGCCCTGGTCGTAAATCGTGGCCAGATCCGCAATGTCGACCCGCTTGCCGCGCAGGATGCCGCAGAGATCCGGCAGCAGCAGGTCCACGACCCTGACCGCCGGTCGCGCGTCGCGGAAAGCCTGGGCATTCGAATAGTCGTCCCGGAGCAGGGCCATGTAGCACCTGGCGTTTAAGATCTTGAGGCGTTGGCCAGAAATGGCCACCCCTCAGGATACCCAGCGGTCATAAGACCGGGCAAGGCTCACGCATTGCAAAATCAATGGCCGGGTGGCGAAAAGTCGCGCTTCAGAGGCTGTTTTCCCACTTTTCAGGCCTGGGCGCCGACCCCCCTTCTTGTGAGACAATAAACCCGTTGAATCGGCCCCCCTGTCGGGGGCCGTTCAAATTAATTAACAGACGCATATGCGCAAGCCTGTCATCGGTATTCCAGCCGATCGCCGCCTCTTGGGCCAGCACTGGTTCCACTGCGTCGGCGAAAAGTACATCACTGCGGTCGCGCTGGCGGCTGACGCGGTGCCCGTGCTGGTGCCGGCGCTGGGCGCGCAGCATTTGCAGGACTGGCTCGATTCCTTCGACGGCATCCTGTTCACCGGCAGCCCCTCGAATGTGGAGCCGCATCGCTACCAGGGCGAACCGGCGGCGCCCGGCACCCTGCACGATCCGGAGCGCGACGCGACAACTCTGCCGATGATCACGCGGGCAGTGGAGGCGGGACTCCCGGTGTTCGGCATCTGCCGCGGCTTCCAGGAGATGAATGTGGCCTTTGGCGGCTCGCTGGTGCCGAAACTGCAGGAACTGCCCGGCAATCTCGATCATCGCGAAGACAAGGAGCAGCCGCTCGATGAGCAGTACTCGCCGAGACACGATGTCGAGTTCACCGAAGGCGGAATGCTGCATCGCCTCGCGGGTCAGCGTCGCATCAGGGTCAATTCGCTGCATTCGCAGGGCGTGGGACGACTCGGCTCCAGCCTGGTCAGCGAGGCGAAATCGGACGACGGCGTGGTAGAGGCATTCCGGGTTGCCGAGGCGCCGGCCTTCGCGCTCGCGGTGCAATGGCACCCGGAGTGGAAGGTCATGGACAATCCTTTTTCCCGCGCGCTGTTTGCGGCCTTTGGCGAGGCCGGACGCGCGCGCGCCGCGAGGCGATCCAGATGAGCGAGATCCAGCAGTTCCTGCGTGATCACTCGATCACCGAGGTCGAGGCGATCATTCCCGACATGGCCGGAGTCGCGCGCGGCAAGATCATGCCGGCCGAGAAATATGCGGAAGACGAGGGAATGCGCCTGCCGGAATCCATCTTCCTGCAGACCGTCACGGGCGAATACCCCGACGACGACAGCGCGATCCACCCGTCGGAAATCGACGTGGATCTGATCGGCGATCCCAGGTCGATCCGGGTCGTGCCCTGGGCCGCGGAGCCCACCGCGCTCGTCATCCACGACTGTTTCTATGACGACGGGCGCCCGGTGCCAATGTCGCCGCGCTATGTCCTGCGCCGCGTGCTCGATCTCTACGCTGCGCGCGGCTGGCGCCCGGTGGTCGCGCCGGAACTGGAGTTTTACCTGGTCGAGCCGAATATCGACCCGGATTACCCGCTGAAACCTCCGGTCGGCCGTTCCGGCCGCCCCGAAATCGGCCGTCAGGCCTACAGCATCGCGGCGGTCAACGAATTCGATCCCCTGTTCGACGATATCTACGCATTCTGCGAGGCGCAGAATCTCGACATCGACACGCTGATCCACGAGGCCGGTGCGGCGCAGATGGAGATCAACCTGATCCACGGCGATGCGCTCGACCTTGCCGATCAGGCGTTTCTTTTCAAGCGCACTGCGCGCGAGGCCGCATTGCGCCACAAGATGTACGCGACCTTCATGGCGAAGCCGCTGGCCACCGAGCCCGGCAGCGCGATGCACATCCACCAGAGCATCGTGGACGCGAAGACCGGGGCAAATGTATTCAGCGACGACGAGGGCAAGGCGACACCGCTTTTCCAGGCCCATATCGCCGGGCTGCAGAAATACCTGCCGCCTTCGATGTCGCTGTTCGCGCCGAATGTCAACAGTTACCGGCGCATAACGCGCTACAACCTGGCGCCGATCAATGTGCAGTGGGGCCTCGACAACAGGACCGCCGGTCTGCGCGTGCCATTTTCGGAACCGCAGGCGCGCCGCATTGAAAACCGCCTTGGCGGCGCCGACGCCAACCCCTACCTCGCGATTGCGGCATCGCTCGCCTGCGGCTATCTCGGCATGATCGAGGGCCTGAAACCGACCGAACCGATCACCGGCTCCGCCTACGAACTGCCATTCTCGCTGCCGATGACGCTGGCAGATGCGCTCGCGATGCTGCGCGGATGCAAGCCGCTGGTCGAGGTGTTCGGGGAACGCTTCGTCGCCGCCTACGGCGCAGTCAAGGAAAACGAGTACGAGACCTTTTCGCGCGTCATCAGCTCATGGGAACGTGAGCATCTGCTGCTGAACGTCTGACCATCGAGACCCCATGGCCGCGAAACCACGCATCACCGCACGAGCGACCCGCGACTGGCAGGAACTCGATGCGCTTCACTACCTGCACCCGTTTACCGACTTCAAGGCGCTGGCGGCCGAGGGTTCGCGGATAATCACGCGTGCCGAGGGCGTTTATCTCTACGATTCGGAGGGACGCCAGATCCTGGACGGGATGTCGGGACTCTGGTGCGTCAATATCGGCTACGGGCGCAACGAACTTGCCGATGCCGCCGCGCGCCAGATGCGTGAACTGCCTTTCTACAACAGCTTCTTCAAGAGCGCCCATCCGCCGGCAATCGAGCTTTCACGGCAACTCGCCGAGCTGACGCCCCCGCAATTCAAGCGCGTGTTCTACACGAACTCCGGATCCGAGGCGAATGACACGATCGTTCGCATGGCGCGCCGCTACTGGGATCTGCTGGGCGAGCCGAAACGCAGCGTGATCATCAGCCGCATCAATGCTTATCACGGCAGCACGATGGCGGGCGCGAGTCTCGGCGGCATGTCCGCAATGCACGCTCAGGGCGGGCTGCCGATTCCCGACATCGTTCACATCGAGCAGCCCTACTGGTTCGAGAATGGCATCGACCTGAGCCCGGACGAGTACGGGCTGCGCGCCGCACGCCGCCTCAGGGAGAAGATCGAGGAACTCGGCCCGGAACGCGTAGCCGCCTTCATCGCCGAACCCATCCAGGGTGCCGGTGGCGTGATCGTCCCGCCGGCGACCTACTGGCCGGAAATCCAGCGGATCTGCCGCGAATACGGGCTGCTGCTGATCTCGGACGAGGTGATCTGCGGGTTCGGCCGCACCGGCCGGTGGTTCGGCTGCGAGCATTTCGGATTCGAGCCGGATTTCATGACGATCGCCAAGGGACTGACATCGGGCTACCAGCCGCTCGGCGCCGCGATGGTATCCGATCGCGTCGCCGACGTCCTGATCGAGAAAGGCGGCGATTTCAATCACGGATTTACCTGGTCTGGCCATCCGGTCGCCTGCGCCGTCGCGATCGAGAATCTCGCAATCATGCGGCGCGAACGACTCGTTGAGCGCGTGCACGAGGATATCGGCCCCTATCTGCAGCGACGCTGGCGGGAACTGGCGGACCATCCGCTGGTGGGAGAGGTCCGCGGTGTGGGCCTGATCGGGGCGCTGGAACTCGTGGCCCACAAGGGCAGCAGGACCCAGTTCCGCAATCGCGGCGACACCGGCCAGATCTGCCGGGACCATTGTTTTTCCAATGGCCTGGTGATGCGGGCGGTACGCGATACCATGATCATCGCCCCGCCCCTGGTCATAGAGGAAGCGCAGGTAGACGAGCTGGTTGAAAAGGCGCGCCGGTGCCTGGATCTGACCGCCGCGGACATTGGTGTAGGCTGACCGCAAAGCATCTGACCCGCAGGCCCGCCGACCGCTGTAATATCGGACTTACAAGCGCCGGATTCTGGGTCCGGGCGAAAATGACCATAGGGGTCCGGGCCACGCCCCGGGAGAGAGGCAAACATGCGCATTGAATTCCGTTTCGGGCTGCTCGCCGCGGCCGTCGTACTGCTGGCCGCCTGCGGCGGCAAGAAAGAAAAGGGTGCGGACGCAGCGGCGCAACCCGAAGAAAAGGTCCTGTTCGTCTACAACTGGTCGGATTACATCGGCGAGACCACGATTGCGGACTTCGAGGCGAAAACCGGCATCAAGGTCACCTACGACGTATTCGACTCCAACGAGGTGCTGGAGACCAAGCTGCTTGCGGGCCGGACCGGCTACGACGTGGTCGTCCCATCGGCGAATTTCCTCGAGCGCCAGATCAAGGCCGGCGTGTTCCTGAAGCTGGACAGGTCGAAGCTGCCGAATCTGGTGAATATGGACGCGGAGATCATGCAGCGGGTCGCCGCGCACGACCCCGGCAACGAGTACGCCGTCAACTATCTCTGGGGCACGACCGGTATCGGCTACAACCCGGACTTGGTCAAGAAAGCGCTCGGCACGGATACGCTCGACAGCTGGACCGCGGTGTTCGACCCGGCGATCGCATCCAAGCTGGCAAAGTGCGGCATCTCGATGCTCGATGCGCCGAGCGAAGTGATGGATTCCGCGCTGATCTACCTTGGCCGTGACCCGAACAGCGAGAAAGCCGAGGACCTGGCGGCGGCGGAAGAGCTCCTGATGAAGGTGCGGCCGTACGTACGCTACTTCCATTCCTCGCAGTACATCAATGACCTCGCGACCGGCGAGATCTGCGTATCGCTCGGCTGGAGTGGCGACGTCCTGCAGGCGCGCGATCGCGGTGCCGAGGCGGAAACACCGGTCAATGTCGCGTACTACATCCCGAAAGAAGGCGCGATCATGTGGTTCGACATGCTGGCGATCCCGGCCGATGCGCCGCACCCGGGCAACGCGCAAGCATTCCTCAATTTCATCATGGACCCATCCGTCGCGGCGGGCATCAGCAACTATGTCGCCTATGCGAATGGCAATGCATCCTCGCTGCCACTCGTCGATGACGGCATCAAGAACGATTCTTCCGTCTACCCGACCGAAGAGGTCAAGAAGAATCTGCACCCGCACCTGGCGGAGTCACAGGAATTCAGCCGTGACCTGAACCGGTCCTGGACCAAGGTCCGCACCGGGCAGTGAGCGCACACTGAGCAGGAGCCCCGGCGAACCGTTCGCCGGGGCCGGGTCGAGGTGGATGATGCCCGCACCAATCATTCGCAGCGAGTTCCGGTACGCCTTGGCGGGCGCGCTGATGGTTGCGCTGGCCGCCTGCGGCGGCAAGAAAGAACCGGCAGCCGGCACACCGGCAGCCGAAGAGAAAGTCCTGTTTGTCTACAACTGGTCTGACTACATCGGCGAGACCACCATCGTCGACTTCGAGGCGAAGACCGGTATCAGGGTCACCTACGACGTATTCGATTCCAACGAGGTGCTTGAGACCAAATTGCTGGCGGGCCACACGGGCTACGACGTCGTGGTGCCGTCGGCCGATTTCCTTGAGCGCCAGATCAAGGTCGGCGTGTTCCTGAAGCTCGACAAGTCGAAGCTGCCGAACCTCGTCAACATGGACCCGGAGATCATGCAAAGCGTGGCTACTCATGATCCGGGCAACGAACACTCGGTCGACTACATGTGGGGCACGACGGGTATCGGCTATAACCCCGACCTGGTCAGGAAGGCCATCGGCACCGATGCCATCGTCAGCTGGAGCGCGATATTCAATCCGGCGATCGCCGCAAAGCTCGCGACATGCGGAATCACGATGCTCGATGCCCCGAGCGACCTCGTCGATTCGGTGCTGATCTACCTGGGCCGCGATCCGAATGGCGAGAGCAGGGAAGACCTGGCGGCCGCAGAGGCGGTCCTGATGAAAGTGCGGCCATACGTGCGCTACTTCCATTCCTCGCAGTACATCAATGACCTGGCTACCGGGGAGATCTGCGTGTCGCTCGGCTGGAGCGGCGACATGCTGCAGGCGCGTGATCGTGGCGCGGAAGCGCAGAAACCCGTCAGTGTGGCGTACTCGATACCGAATGAAGGCGCGATCATGTGGTTCGACATGCTCGCAATTCCTGCCGACGCGCCGCACCCGGGCAATGCGCACGAGTTCCTGAATTTCATGATGGATCCCGCCGTCATCGCGGGGATCAGCAATTACGTCGCCTATGCCAATGGCAATGCGTCGGCACTGCCGCTGGTGGATGAAGAAATCAGGAATGACGCCTCCATTTACCCGACGCCCGAGGTCCGGAAGAAGCTGCATCCGCACATGGCGGAGTCGCAGGAATACAGCCGCGACCTGAATCGCGCCTGGACCCGGGTCCGCACCGGGCAGTGAGCACATATCGAGGGAAGAAAAGACAATGACAAACTCGCGCCCGGAGGAACGCAGCGAGCCCTGGAAGGACCCGGGCGCCAGGCCCTACATCCGGATCGACAAGCTCACCAAGAAATTCGGCGAATTCGTCGCGGTGGATGACGTCACGCTCGACATCTACAAAGGCGAGATATTCTGTCTGCTCGGCGGCTCGGGCTGCGGAAAGTCGACATTGCTGCGCGTAATGGCCGGCTTCGAGACGCCGACCGCGGGATCGATCTCGATCGACGGCGTGGACATGGCCGAATTGCCGCCCTATGAGCGGCCGGTCAACATGATGTTCCAGTCATACGCGCTGTTCCCGCACATGACGGTCCGGAAGAATGTCGCATTCGGGCTGCACCAGGACAAACTGCCCAGGAGCGAGATCGACGCCCGCGTGGCGGAGATCCTCAAACTGGTGCGCATGGAGCAGCTCGCTGGACGGGCACCGCACCAGCTCTCCGGCGGCCAGCGCCAGCGCGTCGCGCTCGCGCGCGCACTGGTCAAGCGGCCAAAGCTCCTGCTGCTCGACGAGCCGCTGGCCGCGCTCGACAAGAAGCTGCGCGAGCACACACAGTTCGAGTTGATCAACATCCAGGAGACGCTCGGCGTCACTTTTGTCGTGGTCACGCACGATCAGGAAGAGGCGATGACGCTGGCGTCCCGGATCGGCGTCATGAATCACGGCGCGATCGTCCAGGTCGGTACGCCTGCTGAAATATACGAATACCCCGTTACCCGCTTCGTGGCCGACTTCATTGGCTCGGTCAACATGTTCGAGGGGCGCCTGATCGAGGACGAGCCGGATTACGTGCGGGTCAAGTCCGCGGATCTCGGCGGCGTGTTCCATGTCAGCCATGGCGTCAGCGCGGCGCCGAATGCGACCGTCTGGGTGGCGCTGCGCCCCGAAAAGATCCAGATATCGCGCGATCCGCCGCAAGGCACCGGCGACAACCGCGTTCAGGGCGTCGTTGCGGAGATCGCCTATCTCGGGGATCAGTCCGTCTATCTGGTGCGTCTGCCGGGCGGCCGCGAAATAAGGGTCACGAAACCGAATATCGTGCGCCAGTCCGGGGGCAGGCCGATTACCTGGGACGAGCAGGTCTGGCTGTTCTGGGATTCATCGAGTCCGGTCGTCGTCACGCAGTGACTTCCAAGGCATCCGCGGCCAGGCAGAGTTCGCCATTCGTGCTGGCGGAATTGATGGCGTGGATCCGCGCGCTCGGGCCCTATCGCTGGGCCAGTCGCCGCCTCAAGGGCTGGGGCCTGACCGGGCGGACCGCCGTCACCGCGACGCCATACCTGTGGCTGCTGCTGTTCTTCCTCGTGCCATTCCTGATCGTCTTCAAGATATCGGTTTCCGATATCCGCCTCGGCATGCCGCCCTACGAGCCGCTGGTCACCTGGGCATCGGCACAGGTCATGGAATTGAAGATCAATCTGGGCAATTACGCATTCCTGTGGGAAGACGCCCTGTACCGGAATGCCTACGCGAATTCGATACTGACCGCGGCGATTTCGACCGGAATCTGCCTTCTGATCGGTTACCCGATGGCCTATGGCATCGCGCGCTCGAAACCGTCCTGGCGCAATCTGTTGCTGCTGCTCGTGATGCTGCCATTCTGGACTTCCTTCCTGCTGCGGGTCTACGCGTGGATCGGAATCCTGAAGAACAACGGCCTGATCAATAACGTGCTGATGGCCATCGGCGCCATCGACGAGCCGATTGTGATGCTGCAGACGGATTTCGCCGTCTACCTCGGCATCGTATATTCCTACCTTCCATTCATGGTGCTGCCGCTGTACACGGCGATCGAGAAGCTGGATCTGACGCTGCTGGAGTCGGCCGCCGACCTCGGCTGCCGGCCGGTCAAGGCTTTCTTAAAGATCACGGTGCCGCTCACGATGGGCGGCATCATCGCGGGCAGCATGCTGGTCTTCATTCCGGCAGTCGGCGAATTCGTGATCCCGGCGCTGCTCGGCGGGCCGGACTCGCTGATGATCGGGCGCGTGCTGTGGGAGGAGTTCTTCAATAACCGCGACTGGCCGGTCGCGAGCGCGGTGGCAATCGCGATGCTGCTGCTGCTCGTGTTCCCGATCATGATCCTGCAGCGCGTGCAAGGCCGTGAGCTGGGGGCGCACCGATGAACCAGCGGCGCTCATTCTTCGTGCTGACGATGATGGCCTTCGGCTTCGCATTCCTCTACATTCCGATACTCTCGCTGATCGTCTACTCGTTCAACGAATCGCGGCTCGTCACGGTCTGGGGCGGCTTCTCGGTGAAGTGGTACCTGGCGTTGCTGGAGAACGGGCCGGTCAAGGAGGCGGCATGGCTGTCATTCCGGATTGCGGCCATGAATGCGACCGGGGCGACGATCCTGGGCACACTGGCGGGGCTCGCGCTGGCCCGATTCGGGCGCTTTCGCAGCCGTTCACTGCTGGCGGGCATGACGACCGCGCCGCTCGTGATGCCCGAAGTGATCACGGGCCTGTCACTGCTGCTGCTGTTCGTCGCAATGGAACTCGCATTCGGCTGGCCCGCCGGGCGCGGCATCACGACGATAACGATCGCGCACATCACATTCTCGATGGCGTACGTCACGGTCGTCGTGCAGTCTCGGCTGGCCACGCTCGACGAATCGCTGGAAGAGGCGGCGATGGATCTCGGGGCGCGGCCCGCCAAGGTGTTTTTCCTGATCACGCTGCCGATCATCATGCCCGCGATACTCGCGGGCTGGCTGCTGGCGTTCACGCTGTCCTGGGATGACCTCGTGATCACGAGTTTCGTGTCGGGCCCCGGCTCGAGCACGCTCCCGGTGCTGATATTCTCGAAGGTGCGGCTGGGCGTCAGCCCCGACATCAATGCGCTCGCGACCATCCTGGTGCTGATCGTGGCGACCGGTATCGTCACGGCTGGAGTCTTCATGCAGCGCCAGCACAAGCGACGCGAGAGGGACGTCCAGCAGGCGCTAGCCGCCAATCAATGATGTCCCTGCCCGCCAGCAAGTTGCCCGGCGTCGGCACGACGATCTTCACGGTCATGTCGAAGCTCGCGGAAGAAACGGGCGCGATCAATCTGGGACAGGGATTCCCGGATTTCCAGCCACCCGCGCGGCTCTGCGAGCTGGTTGCGCGGCACCTTGCCCGGGGCCACAACCAGTACGCACCGATGCCGGGCCTGCCGGCACTGTGCGAGGCAATCGCCGCGATGTTTCAGCGCAGGCACGGCATTTCTATCGACGCGGCGCGTGAGGTGACGGTCACCGCGGGCGGCACGGAGTCGCTGTTCGCCGCGATCCACGCGGTCGTCCGCCCCGGCGATGAAGTCGTGGTGCTGGATCCCGCCTACGATTCTTATGGCCCGGCCGCCGAGCTCGCCGGCGCGCGCCTCCGGCGGGTGCCGCTCAGGATGCCGGACTTCGGCATCAACTATGAGAGACTTGCGGCCGCGATCGGTGCGCGCACGCGACTATTGATCGTCAACACGCCGCACAACCCCACCGGGGCCGTGCTGGATGACGCCGACTGGGAGCGCATCGCAGAGCTGATCGGGCCGACCGGGGCAATGGTGCTTTCCGACGAGGTCTACGAGAGCCTTGTTTACGACGGCAGGCACCATGCGAGCGTGCTGTCGAACGAGCGCCTGCGCGAGCGGTGCTTCGCGGTCTTTTCATTCGGCAAGGTCTACAATGCCACCGGCTGGAAGGTCGGGTATTGCGTGGCTGCACCGGCACTCGCCGCGGAGTTCCGCAAGGTGCACCAGTTCCTGACATTTTCCGTGTCGACACCGGTGCAGCACGCGATCGCGGACTTCATGCGCGAGGAGCCGGGATTTCACGACGGGTTGGCGGCTTTCTACCAGCTGCGACGCGACCGGTTCGCCGCTTTGCTGGCAGCTTCGCGCTTCAGGCTCGCAATGACAGCGGGCACCTATTTCCAGCTCGCGGACTACGGCGAAGTCTCGGGGCTGCCGGATACCGAGTTCTGCATGGACCTGACGCGCAGGCACGGGGTTGCCGCGATACCCTTGTCCCCATTCTGCGCCGAACCGCCGCCGGCCCGACTTGTGCGATTCTGTTTCGCAAAGGACGATGCGACGCTGCTTCAGGCCGCGGAGCGGCTCGCGAAAATATAGAACAGGGATCAATCAACAATCATGAAACCCATCATCGAAGTTGCACGCACGCTTGGCATCGAACCGGTCGATCTGGAGCCCTACGGCCATTACAAGGCCAAACTTTCTCTGGGCGCCTTCAGGGGCAGGCCGCGACGCGGCAAGCTGGTGCTGGTTTCGGCGATCACGCCGACGCCCGCGGGAGAGGGCAAGACGACGACCTCGATCGGCCTGGTGCAGGGCCTGGCGAAAATCGGGGTGCGCAGCGCGGCCGCATTGCGCGAGCCGAGTCTTGGCCCCGTATTCGGCATGAAGGGCGGAGGCGCGGGCGGCGGTGCCTCCGAGGTCGTGCCGATGATGGACATCAACATGCACTTCAATGGCGATTTCCACGCCATTTCGAGCGCGCACAATCTGCTGGCGGCACTGGTCGACAATGGGCTGCACAACGGCAGCAGCCCGCTCGATCCGCGGCATGTGACCTGGAAACGGGTCATGGACATGAATGACCGCGCGCTGCGCGACATCATCATCGGCCTCGGCGGACGCAGCGAGGGCATACCGCGGGAGACCGGGTTCGACATCACGGCGGCAAGTGAGGTGATGGCCGTGCTGTGCCTGGCCGACGGCATTCCGGACCTCAAGACACGTCTCGGCCGTATCGTCGTGGGTTATGCCAGCGACGGCAAGCCGGTCACCGCGCACGACATCCAGGCTGTCGGCGCGATGGCCGCGTTGCTCGCCCAGGCGATCAAGCCGAATCTGGTGCAGACGACGGAGGGAGTGCCTGCATTCGTTCACGGCGGACCATTTGCGAATATCGCCCACGGCACCAACAGTATTACCGCCACGCATGCCGCGCTTTCCTATGCCGATATCGTCGTGACCGAGGCGGGTTTTGCCTTCGAGCTCGGTGCGGAGAAATTCTTCGACATCAACTGCCGCTATGGCGGTTTTGCGCCAGTCTGCACCGTGCTGGTTGCGACCATCCGCGCGCTGAAGATGCATGGTGGCAAGCCGCTCTCTGCAATCAGCAGGCCCGATGTGGACGCAATGATGAAGGGCCTCTCGAACATGGAAAAGCACCTCGAGAACATCCGCAAGTTCGGCCAGCCCTGCGTGGTCGCGATCAACCATTTTCCGACCGACACTGTCGAGGAGGTGGCGGCGCTCAGGCAGCACTGCAAGTCGCTCGGTGTGGAGGCCGTGGAGGCGAAGCCGTTCAGCGAAGGCGGCAAAGGCTGCACGGAACTGGCCGCCGTCGTGCGTGACCTGGCGGCCGCGAGCGAGCCGAAGTTCACGCCGCTCTACGACTGGAATGCCTCGATCGAGGAGAAGATCGCGATTGTCGCCCGCGAGATGTACGGTGCCCATGCGGTCGACTACACGCCGCGGGCCCGTCGCGACCGCGAACACCTCGAGCAGGCCGGCTTCGGCAAACTGCCCGTGTGCATCGCCAAGACGCAGCAGTCACTATCGGACAACCCGGCGCTGCTGGGCCGTCCAAAGGACTTCCTCGTGACGGTGCGCGAAATTCAACTCGCCGCGGGTGCGGGTTTCGTCATTCCGATCACCGGTTTGATCATGCGCATGCCGGGCCTGCCAAAGGAACCGATGGCCCACAATTTCGACCTGAGCGACTCGGGCGAGATCCTCTTCAAGCGCTGAGCTGTTCGGGGTCGATGCCGTTCTGCGCGCAGGCCGCCGTGAAGGTATTGCGCAGCAGGCAGGCTATCGTCATCGGCCCGACGCCGCCGGGCACCGGAGTTATGGCGCCGGCGACGCGGACCGCCGCGTCGAAATCGACGTCGCCCACCAGTTTCTCGCGCGGCCCGCCGGACGAAGGCACGCTGATGCGATTGATGCCGACGTCGATTACGGTCGCGCCCGGCCGGATCCAGTCGCCCTTGACCAGCACCGGCTTGCCGATCGCGGCGATCAGGATGTCGGCGCGGCGGCATTCATCGGCAAGGTCGCGGGTGCGCGAATGCGCGACCGTTACCGTGCAGTTTTCGCGCAGCAGCAGCTGCACCATCGGCTTGCCGACGATATTCGACCGGCCGATGACCAGCGCCCGCTGACCGCCCAGGTCGCCCAGGCACTCCTTCAGCAGCAGCAGGCAGCCCAGCGGCGTGCAGGGAATCATCCCTGTGCCGCGGGCAGCCAGCAGGCCCGTATTGACGATGCTGAAACCGTCGATGTCCTTGTGGGGCGCAATGGCGTCGATGACGGCAAGCTCGTCGATCTGCCGCGGCAGCGGAAGCTGGACCAGGATTCCGTGCACGGCCGGGTCGCTGTTGAGCCGCGCGACATGGTCGAGCAATTCCCGCTCGGAGGTCGCTGCCGGCAGCCGCGTCTCAAACGAGCGCATGCCCGCTGCGCGCGTCTGGCGGCCCTTGTTGCGGACATAGATTTCACTGGCGGGGTCTGCGCCCACCAGGATCGCGGCGAGCCCGGGTGTAACACCATGGCGTGCCGCGAGCACCGCGACCTGCCGCGCCACCTCGGCCCGGACCCGCGCGGCAACAGCGCGGCCGTCGATGAGCCGGGCCTGGTGCGGGGTCGCCGGCGTCATCGTGGACCCGGACTCTGGCATCGATCTGGCCTCATGCCATACTGGTGGCCGCGAGGGTACCTGAAAGCCCCGTTCAATTGCGAGATCGCGAGCCCCGATGAACGTCAAGCGCGACGACGAGCCCGTTCGACGAATCCGGATTGACGCGATGCGCGGCGGCCAGCTCAGGTCGCAGCAGGATCTCGTGGTCGTCGAGGAGCCGCTCGAAATCCGCCTCGCCCGCGTTGCGGAACCGGGGCCCGGACGCGCCATTTCGATCACGATGCGCACACCCGGTCACGATGTCGAGCTTGCCGTCGGATTCCTGCATGGCGAAGGTCTCATTCGATCAAGGGACGACATCACGTCGGCCCGCGTCTGCGGTCCGACCGGCAATGTCGTGCGGGTCGAGCTGGGAGCGGATGTGCAACTGGACCTCGCGCGGCTCGAGCGCAATTTCTATACCAGCTCCAGCTGCGGCGTATGCGGCAAGGCATCGCTCGAGGCGGTGCATCAGATGCTGCCGATCCGGCCGGTCAGCGGCGCGACCAGCGTGTCGGCCGGATTGCTGGGCACCCTCGTCCTGCGGGCCCGCAGTGCCCAGGATGTCTTCCGCGACACCGGTGGATTGCATGCTTCCAGCCTGTTTGACGCGCACGGGGATCTTCTGGCGACATACGAGGATGTCGGCCGGCACAATGCACTTGACAAACTGGTTGGCGCCAGGCTTCTCGAGGGCGCATTGCCGCTCTCCGGCTGCGTATTGCTGTTGAGTGGCCGTGCCAGCTTCGAGCTGCTGCAGAAGGCGGCGGCAGCCGGCGTGCCGGTCGTTGCGGCGGTCGGCGCGCCATCGAGCCTCGCGATCGATCTGGCGGAGCGCACCGGGATTCTCCTGGTCGGATTCCTGCGCGACGAGTCATTCAACGTGTACACGCATCGGGAACGACTGCAATGAAACAGAGCGCGGCGCCGAAGCCGCTCAGCCAGGCTCAGCATGACGAAATCCTGGCGATTGTCGCGCGCCACGGGAAGCAGGCCGGCCCGCTGATCGAAATCCTGCACGAGGTGCAGCGCTCGCTTGGCTGCGTGCCTGCCGAGGCGGTACCGGTCATTGCGAACGCGCTCAATCTCTCGCGGGCAGAAGTCCACGGGGTGGTCACTTTTTATCATTACTTCCGCGGCGCTCCCCACGGCCGTCAGGTGGTCCGGCTGTGCCGGGCCGAGGCCTGCCAGTCCATGAATGGCGTGGCGCTTGCGAAGCACGCGATGAAAAGACTCGGCATAGGCTTTGGCGAGACCACGCCTGATGGCGCGGTTACGCTCGAGGCCGTTTATTGCCTCGGGCTGTGCGCCTGTTCGCCCGCGGCAATGATCGATCAGGAGCTGTTCGGGCGCCTGACACCAGAGCGCCTCGACGAACTGATCCGGCGTGACAATGAAAAAGTGAGCACGTGATGGTCACCGTGTGGGTATCGCGGGACGCTGGGGCGCTCGCGCTTGGCGCCGAAGCGACCGCGCAGCAACTGCTTGCCGGCGGCGCCGGAATCCGGCTGCGCCGCAATGGATCCCGTGGCATCTACTGGCTCGAGCCGCTGGTCGAAGTGGAATGCGCGGCAGGCCGGGTCGCCTACGGACCGGTAGCAGCGCGCGACGTGCCGGGTCTGCTGAATAAAGGTCTGCTGCAGGGCGCGGCGCATCCGCTGCGGCTCGGCCCGATCGAGGCGCATTCCTGGTTCACTTCGCAGCAGCGACTGACATTCGCCCGGGTCGGGCGCATCGACCCGCTCGACCTTGACGACTATCTTGAGCACGGTGGCTTTCGCGGCCTGCGCCGCGCACTCGAAATCGGCTCTCTTGCGACCGTCAATGAAGTGGTCGAGTCCGGGCTGCGCGGTCGTGGTGGCGCGGCATTTCCGACCGGCCTGAAGTGGCAGACGGTGCTGAAGCAGCCGGAAGGCCAGCGCTATATCGCCTGCAACGCGGACGAGGGCGATTCGGGAACATTCTCGGACCGGATGCTGATGGAGGGCGATCCATTCTCCGTCATCGAAGGCATGATCATCGCAGGCGTGGCGGTCGGCGCTACGCGCGGGTACATCTATCTCCGGGTCGAGTATCCGCATGCATTCCAGGTGTTGAACGCAGCGATCGCCGCGGCGCGCAAGGCCGGTTACCTCGGCGCCGACGTATGCGGCAGCCGCATCGCGTTCGACATCGAATTGCGCCTCGGCGCCGGCGCGTACATCTGCGGTGAAGAAACGTCGATGCTGGAAAGCCTCGAGGGCCGCCGTGGAGAGATCAGGGTGCGCCCGCCGCTGCCGGCGGAGAAGGGCCTGTTCGGAGCGCCGACGGTCGTCAACAATGTCGTGACACTGGCGACCGTGCCGGTGGTGCTGGCGGAAGGCGCAACGGCATACCGCGACTTCGGCCAGGCCAAGTCGCGCGGAACAATACCACTGCAGCTGGCCGGCAATGTGCTCCGCGGCGGTCTGGTCGAGCGGGCATTCGGCCTTACGGTGCGCGAACTCCTGTACGACTACGGCGGCGGATCCGCGAGCGGCCGGCCGATCCGCGCAGTCCAGATCGGCGGGCCACTGGGGGCCTACCTGCCGGAGTCCCAGTTCGACACGCCGCTCGAGTACGAGGCGCTTGCGGCAATCGGCGCAATGCTTGGGCACGGCGGTGTCGTGGCATTTGACGACACGGTCGACATGCTCGAAATGGCCCGTTACGCGATGGAATTCTGCGCGATCGAATCCTGCGGCAAATGTACGCCGTGCCGCATCGGATCCGTGCGGGGCGCCGAGGCGCTCCGGAATATAGCCCGCGGTATCAATCCGGAAGCCAATCTTGCGCTTGTTGCAGAGCTGTGCGATACGATGCTGCATGCATCATTGTGCGGCCTTGGGGGCATGGCGCCTTTCCCGGTACAGAGCGCAATGAAGCACTTCGGCGGGGATTTCAGGCAACGGACCCCTGGAAGCTGACATGTACGCAATTGACCATAATGATCTTGGGACGCCGGCGCCCGCTTCGACCGGGCGGGTGACACTCGAGATCGACGGCAGCACAGTCACTGTCCCGGCAGGAACGTCGGTCATGCGGGCCGCAGCGCTCGCCGGCGGCCGGATTCCGAAGCTCTGCGCCACCGACAACCTCAAGGCCTTCGGTTCGTGCCGCCTGTGCCTGGTCGAGATCGAGGGCCGCCGCGGTTTTCCGGCTTCCTGCACGACCGAAGTGACGGCCGGCATGAAGGTGCGCACGCAGTCGCCCCGGCTGCAGAAGTTGCGGCACGACGTGGTAGAACTGTACGTCTCAGATCACCCGCTCGATTGTGATACCTGCCCGGCAAACGGGCATTGCGAACTGCAGGATGCCGCCGCCGAACTCGGGGTCAAGGGTTCACGTTACGCGAATGGCGGGGCCACCCAGCGCGGTGTCGCGCAGGACGCCAGCAACCCTTATTTCGTTTTCAATCCCGACCTGTGCATCGTGTGTTCGCGCTGCGTGCGCGCCTGCGATGAGGTGCAGGGAACGCTTGCGCTGACAATCGAGGGCCGCGGCTTCGGATCGCGGGTGTCCGCGAGCCAGCACGAGTCATTCCTCGAGTCCGAATGCGTTTCCTGCGGGGCGTGCGTCGAGGCCTGCCCGACTGCCGCCCTGACCGAAAAGCTGCCAATTGCGCTGGGCGTACCGACAAATGCAGTGAACACGACCTGCGGCTACTGCGGTGTCGGCTGCTCGCTGAAAGCCGAGGTCAAGGACTCGACGGTGGTCCGAATGGTGCCGAATCGCGCCGGCACGGCCAACCAGGGCCATGCCTGCGTAAAAGGGCGATTCGCGTTCGGCTATGCGAGCGATGCCGACCGCGTCCGGCGCCCGATGATCCGCAAGCGTATCAGCGACCCCTGGCGCGAGGTGAGCTGGGACGAGGCGATCAACTACACTGCCGCCGAGTTCAAGCGCATTCAGCAGAAATACGGCCCCGATTCGGTCGGCGGCATCACTTCTTCCCGCTGCACCAACGAGGAAACCTTCCTGGTGCAGAAACTCGTGCGTGCGGCGCTTCACACCAACAATGTCGACACCTGTGCGAGGGTCTGCCACTCGGCGACCGGATACGGGCTGAAGCACACGCTCGGCGAGTCGGCCGGAACGCAGGCCTTCACTTCGGTGATGAAGGCTGACGTGATAATCCTTATCGGCGCCAACCCGACCGACGGGCATCCGGTCTTCGCCTCGCAACTCAAGCGCCGCCTGCGCCAGGGCGCGAGGCTCATCGTCATCGATCCGCGTGCGATCGACCTGGTACGCACGCCCCACATCGAGGCGGCTGCACACCTGCAGCTTCGACCCGGCACCAATGTGGCGGTCATCAATGCTCTCGCCCATGTGATCGTCACGGAGGGTCTGGCCAGGGACGACTATGCGGAGGCTCGCTGCGAAGTCGATTCCTACCGCAAGTGGAAGGCATTTGTCGCCGATGCCAGAAACTCGCCGGAGGCGATGGAACCGGTCAGTGGCGTGCCGGCAGCGCTGCTGCGGATTGCGGCGCGCATGTACGCAGCCGGTCCCAATGGCGCGATCTACTATGGCCTCGGCGTCACCGAGCATAGTCAGGGCACGACGATGGTCATGGGAATCGCGAATCTCGCGATGGCGACCGGAAACCTCGGCCGGGAAGGAGTCGGAGTCAGTCCGCTGCGCGGCCAGAACAACGTGCAGGGATCCTGCGACATGGGATCGTTTCCGCACGAGTTCAGCGGCTACCGTCATGTTTCGGACGATGCCACCCGCAGTCTGTTCGAGGCCGCCTGGGGTGTGCCACTGGCGAATGAGCCGGGCCTGCGCATCCCGAACATGTTCGAGGCGGCGCTCGACGGCAGTTTCCGCGCGCTCTATATACAGGGCGAGGATTTCGTGCAGTCTGATCCCAATACCAGCCACGTCGTTGCCGCGCTGTCTGCGATGGAATGCGTGGTCGTCCAGGACCTGTTCCGGATCGAGACCGCGCGCTATGCGCATGTCTTTCTGCCAGGTTCGAGCTTCCTCGAGAAAGACGGGACATTCACGAATGCCGAACGACGCATTTCGCGGGTCAGGAAGGTGATGGAGCCGCTGGCGGGGCTCGCGGACTGGGAAGTCACGATGCAGCTGGCCCAGGCACTGGGTTACCCGATGCACTACTCGCATCCTTCCGAGATCATGGATGAAATTGCGCGCCTGACGCCGACATTCCGTGGCGTCACCTACGAGAAACTGGATCGTCTCGGCAGCATCCAGTGGCCCTGCAATGATGCGGCACCCGAAGGCACGCCCACGATGCATGTCGGAAGCTTCGTGCGCGGCAAGGGCAAGTTCTACCTGACGGAGTATGTCCCGACTTCAGAACGCAGCACGAGCCGATATCCGCTGCTGCTGACCACGGGACGCGTGCTGTACCAGTACAATGTCGGCACGCAGACGCGGCGCACGTCGAATCTTTCCTGGCAGGCGGAAGACCGCCTGGAAATCCACCCGGACGACGCGGAGGCGCGCGGCATTTCGAATGGCGACTGGGCTGGAGTCACCAGCCGTACCGGCGACACCGTCATGCGGGCGGTCGTGTCACGCCGCATGACGCCGGGGGTGATTTACACCACGTTTCATTTCCCGGAGTCCGGCGTCAATCTGGTGACCACCGAGAACTCGGACTGGGCGACGAACTGTCCGGAATACAAGGTGACCGCCGTAGAAGTGGTCAAGGTCGGACAGCCGGAGGCCTGGCAGGAGCGGATCCGCGCCGAACGCAGCAGGCAACGCAGCCCGGCAATGCCGACCGCCTGAAGCGAAATCCGCCGCGATGAATATCGATCGACTCGTCGCGATGGCCAATGACATTGCTGCGTTTTTTGCGGCCGAGCCGGACCCCGATGCCGCGGCCGAACAGGTGGCGTATCACCTGCGGCGATTCTGGGCACCGCGGATGCGCAATGAAATCCAGCGTTGCCTGGAGCAGGGTGGGGCAGGCTTGAGTCCGCTCGCGAGGCGCGGCGTCGAGCGGCTCTAGCGCGGCGACGACCGCCGGCATTCAGGCGGCGAATGATGCGCTGGCCGGATCGATCGGCAGGGAAGTCGCCAGATGCGCCTCGACCGCGGCGGCCGGCAGTGGTCTTGAAAAAAGGAACCCCTGTCCTTCATTGCAGCCATGCTGGCGCAACAGTTCGAACTGCGCCTGCGTCTCGACGCCCTCGGCGACTGTCCGCAGCCTGAGCGCCGTCGCGATGCCCAGAATCGCCATCAGCACGCGTTCAGCATCTTTCTCGCGCGACAGATCCGACACGAAACTGCGATCGATCTTCAGGCAGTCCACCTGCAGTTGCCTGAGGTACCCGAGCGAGGAGTATCCGGTGCCGAAGTCGTCGAGGGCTATCGTTACGCCGATGCGCCGCAGTTCCTGCAGCACCGCGCGCGTCTCGTCCGAGGCATTGATGACCGCCGACTCGGTCAATTCCAGTTCGAGCGCGCTTGGCGGCAGACCGCTGGCCGAGAGCGCGGCGACGACGCAGTCCATGAATTTGGATGGTGCCCGCAGCTGATGCGCCGATACATTGACCGAGACACTCAGGCCGCGGCCGAATGAACTGCGCCACGCGGCAGTCTGGCGACAGGCCTCCTGCAGCGCCCAGGACCCGAGCGTGTCGATCAGCCCGGATTCCTCGGCCAGCGGGATGAATTCCTCCGGCGTTATGGATCCCAGTTCGGCATGGGACCAGCGCATCAGCGATTCGGTGCCGACAATGGAACAATCGTCCATCCTTATCCGCGGCTGGTATGCAAGGGTCAATTCGCCCCGCTCCAGAGCCGCGTGCAGAGCAGACTCCATTTCCATGGACCGGCGCGCGCGCTGGTTGATGTCCGTGCTGAAGAACTTGTAGCCTGACTCGGTCGCGGACATGCTGCGAGCGGCCGTTGCCCGCGCGTTTTCGAGCAGTGTTTTCGCGTCAGGGCCATCCGCGGGCCACATTGCGATGCCGGTGGTCACGAGGATATTGGCCGTCCAGCCTTCCCCGCGCAATGGCGCGGCAAAAGCCTGCGCGATTTCCTCGGCGATATTGGCAGCCATCGCCGGTGAATCGCATCCCGGGCGGCACAGCACGAATTCGCCGGCACCCAGATGGGCGAAGGCATCCGAATCTTCTTGGCCGATTGCGCCAAGCATGATCTGTGCGGCATTGACGAATGCGGCATCGCAAGCCGCCTGGCCGAGCGACAGTTGCAGCCGCTCCAGGCCAAGCAGCCGGAAACACAGGATCCCCAGCTGGTCCGTGTGGCTGCGAGTCTTGATGTGCCCTGCGACCGTGTCGACAAAGCGCTGGCGGTTCGGAAGTCCCGTCAATGTGTCGAAATTGGCCAGCCGGTGCGCCTGCCGTTGCGCCTGCCGCAGAGCCGTGATGTCCTGCACCGCCAGCGTCAGCGTCCTGGTCTGTTTTGCCTCGCTGCCCGGCGTGGTCGTGCCTTGAATGTGGAGGTGCGATCCTTCGCGCAGTCGCGCCTCCAGGCGGAATGACTGGCCGGACGCCTGCCAGCCCTGGAAAGCGTCCAGCACGCGCGGGCGGTCGGCAGAGCGAATCGCTGTGACCAGATGCCCGATGTGGCTCTTGCTGCCAGTCCCGTCCGGCAGCATCGACCGGACCAGGCTGGACATGTGCAGCGTGCGTCCGGCGCCATCCACTTCCCAGTGCCCGACCCGCGCCATGTTCTGAACCATCCGCAACCGGGTGCGGCTGACCAGCAACGCGCGCCGGAATTCGTGCTCGCGCAGGAGAAATCGCACGCGCTCGATCAGCAGGCGGCTGCTGATGCCCTTGGTCGCGAAATCGGTGGCACCGGATTCGTAGGCGCGAGCGACCGATTCCAGATCGTCGCGGCTCGTCAGGATGAGTATCGGCACATCCCGGCCGGTGGGAGTCGCCCGTATCGCCCTGCAAAGCTCGAAGCCGTCCATTCCGGGCATGATGACGTCCAGAACCAGGCAGTCCGGCTGGTGCTCCGAATACAGGGCGATTGCAGCCTTGCCGTCATCCGCGCACACCACCTCGTAGCCGTTCTGCTCCAGCGCAGCCCGGGTCACGAGAAGCGCGACGGCGTCATCGTCGGCGAGCAGGATTCGCGGCGCGTGTTCCATCATGCGGCCTGCCCTGTTTCATGTGTAATCCGGGTCAGGGCGGCGCACAGGGTTGAATATTCCGGTCGCAACCTGTCCGCCAGGCGGCTGACGGCGTCGAGATCGCCTTTGCGGGCCGCCTGCTCGCAATCACTGGCGACTTCCGCGAAGCGGCGTGCGCCGACACTGAGCGAGCAGGATTTCAGCGCATGGACAATGTGCCCTATTTCGAGCGCGTTGCCAGACTGAAGTGCCCGTTCCAGTTCACCCAGATTCGCTTCCGCCTGCTTCTGGAAAAGCGCGATCGCTTCCTGTACCAGCCGGGGCCGGCCGATGGCATGCAATTCCTCTATCTGCCTCTGGTCGACCACCGGGAGCATGCCTACATCCGAGTGATATCCCTGGGCGTTCGTCGAAATATCCGAGCCGCGATATTCGGCAGCGATCATGGGCGGATGATATTCACCGGTCTGATCGGCTGTATTCGTCCTGGCCGCAGCCTGCTTGTCGGCGGGGATACCCGTGGCGGCAATTAGTGCCGTATGCAGTTTCTTGATGGTGAACGGCTTGCTGATGAAATCGGTCATGCCGGCAGCCAGACAGCGCTCGCGGTCGCCCTGCAGGGCGTTGGCTGTGAGTGCGATGATCGGCATCGGTTCGCGGCCATTCGCGACTTCGGCCGCGCGGATGCGCCGAGTCGCTTCGAAACCGTCGACCAGCGGCATCTGGCAATCCATCAGCACCGCGTCGAATCCCCATGACAGCGCCTGCTCGATGCCTACACTGCCGTCGCCGGCCGTCTCAACGGTACAGCCGATCGACTCCAGCATCCCGCTCGCCACCTCGCGATTGACGGGGCTGTCTTCGACCAGCAATACGCGAATATTCAGGCGCAGCCGATGGCTCGCGGTCTGCGCTGCGGTGGCTGCGGGGCCGCCGCGTCCGAGGGCCTGTTCGACCGATTCGCGCAGCCGCGTCCGGCGCAGGGGCTTGGCGACGCGCGCATCCGGTTCGCTGGTGTGCACTTTCGATGCCAGGGCAGGCCGGGTCGTACTCATGAGCACGACAGCAAACGATCTGGATCTGCCGGCCCTACGGATACGGTCGAGCAGCTCTTGGCCGCTCATGTCCGGCAATTGTTCGTCGATGATCACGAGACCGAAGTCGTCGATCGCCATGATGTCGATGGCCGCATGGCCCGACCGGGCGGTCCACACGCGCGCTCCGGCCGTCTCGAAGAACCGCGTCGTGACCCTGACCGCGGGGCCGTCGGCCTGCACGACCAGGACACTGCTCACGCCGGGGTTCCACTTCGGCGCGGCTGGCGCATCTTTCTGAATCGAGAGCGGAACCGTGACCCAGAACTTCGAACCGACGCCCAGCGTGCTGGTGACGTGCACTTCGCCGCCCAGCAGCGTCACGAGCTGCTTGGTGATCGCAAGGCCGAGCCCGGTGCCGCCGTGTTTGCGCGACTCAAAGGAATCGCCCTGGGTAAAGGCCTCGAACATCGTCGGAAGCTGGTGCGCGGCAATGCCAAGGCCGGTGTCTTCGACTTCGATGCGAAGCTGCACGCGATCATCCGCTTCGGCGGTGGCCATGGCGCGGAGGATGACCTGGCCTTTTTCAGTGTACTTGATCGCGTTGCCAAGCAGATTGATTATGATCTGGCGCAAACGCAGCGGATCTCCTCCGCATATTTCCGGAACCTTCGCGTCTATGTCGCATATGAACTCGAGATTGCGCTCATGAGCGCGCGGCGCCAGCAGTTCGCAGACTTCCTCGATCAGGTCGAGCGGCGCGAAGTCGGTCTTTAGCACCTGCAGCTGGCCGGCCTCGATCCTCGAGAAATCGAGAATGTCGTTGATGATGTCCAGCAGCGAGTCGGCGGACGAGCGCATCGTCTGCAACATGTGCTGTTGCTGCTCTTCCAGGCGCGTGTTCTCCAGCAACTCCGCCATGCCGACCACGCCATTCATCGGGGTGCGGATCTCGTGACTCATGCGCGCCAGAAAGTCGCCCTTGGCGCGGCTTGCAGTCTCCGCTTCGCGCGCGGCCTTTTCGAAACTCTTGGTACGGTCGATGACGAGTTCCTGCAGCTTGCGCCGGTGTTCGACCAGCGCCATATTCCGGGCGTGAATCTGCTTCAGCATCTCGTTGAAGCTCACCATGAGCCTGCCGATCTCGTCGGGGCCGTCCGGCTGGGCCTGCAACGAGAAATTCTTGGTGTATGCCACGGTATCCATCATGTCGAGCAGGCGGCAGATTGGTGCCGCGATCCGCGCGCATACGCGGGCGGCGATCAGACCTGCGAATATGACGACCAGCAGCATGACGATCAGCGCTGAGCCCAGGTGCTCAAACAGTGCGTAGTACAGTGGTTGCGAAGACGCCACAACTTCCACCGAGCCCACGGGGTCGCCATTGATATCGAGTTTTCGGGTCGCAATCAGCTCGGGTAACGCGATCTCCGGAATGTAATCGACCGCGATGCGTTGCCATCTGGGCATGCTCTGGTCCGGCTCCGGCGCCGCGGCAACGGGACTCGAGTAACTGCCGAGCAGATCCCCCCGAACATCGAAGACCCGCACTGTAATCGCGCGTGCCTCCTGCGCGATCTTTTCGGCGGCGATTGCAGCGCTGGAACCGGAGTCGATGATCAGAGCGTCGATCGCGAGATTCCGGTGTTCCTCGATTACAGCCGCAATCGCCGCTTTCATCTTCGCGTGATAATCAACAGCAAAGTTGACAGCCGGCGGGACGATGGCTACCAGCGCCGAGATCAGCGCGACGGTCACGATCAGGCGTGTCAATCGTCGTGACAGCTTGCCGGTAGGTCGCCAGGTCTCCTGCGACTTGCCGGTCCGCGCGACGGTCTTCGGGGATTGATTAGGCATCAGCGGGCTCGGCCCATCCAAGCGGCAGGCAAATTACCGGAACTCCTAGATACTTGGGGTCGCCCCGAATGTCGGCGGCAGGTCACACAGTACGCTGGCCAGCGAACTGCGAAATATGCAAAATGTGACGCCGGTCGCGAATCGGCGCGGCCGACCCTGGGTTTCGCGATCGATGCCGTCGATTTCAGCGCACTGGCGAAGCTGTTGCCGAAATGGCTGAAGCGCAGCAGCAGCCGGGGCTATTTCCCCGCCTCAGGAAGTCGCGTTGAAGTCGACCTCGATGTTCACCTTGCCCATCTGGCCGGTTTCCTTGTTGTAGGCGGTGGCGTCAGCGCAGGAGAAATGCCCCGATACGGCAACGGGCGTCACGTCAAACTTCGTCCGGCATTCGCCGCTGATCAGTTGTTGGCTCCCATTGACTTCAAAAAACCCGCCCACTCTCGCCTGCGTGCTGCCGCCGGTGCGGCCACTGCGCGCGGCGACCCGAGCCAGGCTGATTCACGGCGAGGGCCAGGACGACGCGCTCGCCGAATCTCTTGCCGCCGTGTCAACTGCTCTTCGAACCTGAAATCCGAAACGGCTGCGCGCCACGGGTGATGCCAGTCACTGCCGGTGTCAGCCAGTCACTCCCGCGCCAGCGGCAGCACCGTTGATTCCTTGATCACGGTGACGACGATCGACGAGTTCACCGACTGCACATTCGGAATCTTCGAAAGGTGATCGAGGAAGAAGGCCTCGTATTCCTTCATGTCGTGCGTAACGATGCGCAGGCAGAAGTCCCATTCGCCGGTCAGCGTGCAGCAGTCGAGCACTTCTGGCCGGTCGCGGATTGCTTTCTCGAATTGCGCCAGGGCATCGCGGCCCTGACTCGAAAGACGAACATGCACATACACCATCACGTCGAGTCCGAGCGCTTCGCGGTCGAGCAGGGCGACGCGTTGCCGGATGACCCCGCTTTTCTGGAGCTGCTGGATGCGTCGCCAGCAGGTGGTCGTTGAAAGCCCGAGCTTGGCCGCGAGATCGGCGGCGGTAAGCGTCCCATCGCGCTGCAGCTCGTCCAGGATGCGGCGGTCGCTGCGATCGAGCGAGATCTGCAACTTTGTTTTCATGTATTGACTTTATTAGATCATGTTTTTCCACTATTTTGCATTACAGTACAAGATAACAACGGATCTGACGGGATTCCTGGCTACGATATGCGGCCAGATTCCGGCCAGACCTCGCTACGCGGGTACCTCATGGTCATGAAGTCGCGCCTGCATGTGCCACAGACACCGGCCAGGCCCGGCGACCCGCCCGATTTCAGCTACCTGGAATTGTCGCCGGCGGGTTCGGTCAAGCGTCCCGAGACCAGCGCCCGCGCCCGGGACATGCAGACGCTTGCCGACCTGCTGGTGCGCGTGCTCGATGACAAGCACGAGGCCGTCGGGTCCTGGAATCCGGGCATCGAAGCCGCCGAACTGCAGATCGCGCTTCGTCACATGCTGCTGACGCGGCTCTTCGACGACCGCATGCAGCGCATCCAGCGCTCCGGAAAAATCAGTTTCTACATGCGCTCGCTCGGAGAGGAGGCCGTGTCCGTCGCGATGGCCATGGCGCTCAAGCCGGGCGACATGCTGTTCCCGTCCTATCGCAATCAGGGACTCTATGTCGTGCGCGGGCGGCCGATCGTGGACCTGATGTGCCAGCTGCTCTCGAATACGCGCGACATGTGCAAAGGTCGCCAGCTGCCGGTCATGTATCACTGGGCCGCGGGCCGTATCTTCTCGATTTCGGGGAATCTCGCGACCCAGTTCCCGCAGGCGGTCGGCTGGGCGATGGCGGCGGCGATCAAGGGCCAGGACGACATCGCGGTCAGCTGGCTGGGCGAAGGCTCGAGCGCCGAAGCGGATTTCCATCATGCGCTGCTGTTCGCCTCGGTCTACAAGGCGCCTGTGATCCTGAATGTCGTCAACAACCAGTGGGCAATCTCGACATTCCAGGGCCACGCGGGCGGCGAGCGCCGCAGTTTTGCGGCGCGCGGACCGGGCTTTGGCATCGCCGGCCTGCGCGTGGACGGCAACGATTTCCTCGCCGTCCATGCGGTGACGCAATGGGCCGCGGAGCGCGCGCGCACCGGTCATGGCCCGACGCTGATCGAACACGTGACCTACCGGGCCGCGGCCCATTCGACCAGCGACGACCCGGCGCGCTACCGGCCCAAGGAAGACTACCAGAGCTGGCCGCTGGGCGATCCGATCGAACGGTTGAAGGGTCACCTGATTGCGCTCGGCGAATGGTCCGAAGAGCGGCATCAGGCGCTCGCCGCAGAACTCGAAGCTCATGTCGCATCATCGTGGAAGCAAGCGGTCAGCCACGGCACGCTGACGGAACCGCCGCGTCTCGACCCGGGCCTGATGTTCGAGGACGTGTTCAAGGAAATGCCGCCGCACCTGCAGAAGCAGGAGGCGGAAATGCGCGCCGAGCTTGAGCAGGCCTGAGTCATGGCGCAGAGAAACATGATCCACGCGCTCAATTCAGCGATGGACATCATGCTCGGGCGCGACCCGTCGGTCGTGCTGCTGGGCGAGGACGTCGGCTACTTCGGCGGCGTATTCCGCTGCACCGAGGGCCTGCAGCGCAAGCATGGCGAACATCGTGTGCTCGATACGCCGATCGCGGAGGGCGGCATCATTGCGGCGGCGATCGGCATGGCCGTGAATGGCCTGCGGCCGGTGGCTGAGATCCAGTTCGCGGACTACATCTACCCCGGTTACGATCAGATTGTCAGCGAGCTGGCACGGATCCGCTACCGCAGCGCCGGCGACTTCTTCGCGCCCGTAACGGTGCGCACACCCTCGGGCGGCGGCATCCGCGGCGGCCAGACGCACTCGCAGAGCCCGGAAGCCCTGTTCGCGCATGTCGCCGGCCTCAAGGTCGTGATGCCATCGAATCCCTACGATGCCAAGGGCCTGCTGATTGCATCGATCGAGGATGACGATCCGGTGATCTTCTTCGAGCCCAAGCGGATCTACAATGGTCCCTTCGACGGCGAGCCGGACAAGCCCGCGGTGCCGTGGAGTGCGCACCCCAAAGGCGAGGTGCCGGACGGCTACTACACCGTGCCGATCGGCAAGGCGGAAGTCGTCCGCAGCGGAAGCGACTTGACGATCGTCACCTATGGCACGATGGTGCACGTATCCGAAGACACCGCCCGCAAGCTGGGGCTTGATGCGGAGATCATCGACGTGCGCACGATGGTGCCGCTCGATACCGACACCATCTGCAGCTCGGTCGCGCGCACCGGCCGCTGCGTGATCGTCCACGAGGCGACGCGATTCGCGGGATTTGGCGCCGAATTGTCGGCGACCATCCAGGAGCAGTGCTTCTGGAACCTGGAAGCGCCGATCATGCGTGTGGCTGGCTGGGACACCCCCTATCCACACGCCTTCGAGTGGGAGTATTTTCCGGGTCAGGCGCGCATCGCAAAGGCGCTGAAGACCGTGATGGAGGCCGCATGAGCCGCTATGTCTTCAAGTTGCCGGATCTGGGTGAAGGCACCGTCACCGCCGAAGTGGTCGAATGGAAAGTCAAGGTCGGCGATGCCGTCACCGAGGACCAGATCATCGCCGAGGTCATGACAGACAAGGCCGCGGTCGAGATTCCCGCGCCGGTCAGCGGCAAAGTCGTCTCGATCACGGGCCAGCCCGGCGACATGGTGGCAGTGGGCTCCGAACTGATCGCCTTCGAGACAGCAGACAGCGCGGCAGCGAAGAAACCGGCCGCGGCGGCAGCCCCGCCGCCGGCCGCGGCAGCGCGCGGGACACCCGCGATCGCGCCGGCGGTCGTGCCCACCCGGGTAATGGCTTCCCCGGCCACGCGCCGCAAGGCACATGTGGCGGGTGTCGATCTCGCGGCCGTCAGCGGTTCGGGTCCCGGCGGGCGGATTTCGGCCCAGGATCTCGAGGCCGTGATCAGCGGATCGGGCGACACGGCGATCCGGCCGGCGATCAGGATGGCGCGCGAGGGAACCGAGGAAATCAAGATCATCGGCGTCCGGCGCCTTATCGCGCAGCGCATGAGCGAGTCAAAGCGCAATATCCCGCATTTCGCCTATGTCGAAGAAGTGGATGTCACGGAACTCGAGGCCCTCAGGCAGTACCTGAACGCGAAACTCGCCAGGGGCGCGCCGTCGCTGACTTACCTGCCATTCCTCGTCACGGCGCTTGCACGCGTGTTGCCGCAGTTCCCCCAATGCAATGCCGTCCACGACGCCGAGCGCAACCTGATCATCCGGCACCGCGCGGTGCACGTTGGAATTGCGACCCAGACGCCGGAAGGGTTGAAGGTGCCGGTCCTGCGAAATGCCGAAGCCATGTCGCTCGCGGAGCTTGCCAGGGAAATCCGGCGACTTTCCGAGGCTGCGCGCAATAACAAGGTCACCCGAGAGGAGCTCACGGGCTCCACGATTACCGTGACCAGTCTCGGCAGGCTCGGGGGCATCGCCTCGACGCCGGTCATCAATGCGCCCGAGGTCGCGATCATCGGCGTCAACAAGGCAGTCGAGCGGCCCGTCGTCGCCGATGGCGTGATCACGGTTCGCCGGATCATGAATCTTTCGTCATCATTCGATCACCGCTTCGTCGACGGATTCGACGCCGCGGCCATGATCCAGGCGCTGAAAGAGCACCTGGAGCACCCTGCAATCATTTTCATACAGGATTGACCACCCCATGAACGCACAGGTCATGCACTCAAGGACCGAGCCCGACACCACGACCCGCCCCGCATTCGGGACGAAGATGGCGAGCGCAATGGCGGTCGCCAGTTTCCGCGACGGGAAGTGGTCAGCGCACGAATTGCGTAAATTCGGGCCGATCGAAATCAACCCGGCGGCGCACGCCCTGCACTACGGCAGCTCGTGCTTCGAGGGTTTCAAGGCCTACCGCTGGGCCGACGGCAGCATCAACATCTTCCGGATGGACCGCCACATCACGCGCATGCGCCAGAGCGCGCGCGGGCTCGTGATGCCGGAACCGGATGGCGCGCAGCTTGCGGCGATGGTCACCGCAGTCGTAGACCGGGTGCGCAAGGAGGTGCCGGAAGCGCCGGGTGCGCTCTACCTGCGCCCGATTCTGCTTGGCATGGGCGCGAGCATCGGCGGCGCATCGACGCCGCCCTCGGAAGCGATGCTGATCGTGCTCGCGAGCCCGGTCTGGGACTATTTCTCCGCGGGCCCGAAGGCATTGCGCATCTACGTCGAGGAAAAGGCGACGCGCAGCGCTTCGCATCTCGGCATGATCAAGACCGGCGGCAACTACGCGGCGGCGATGGGCCCGACCATGGCGGCGCGGCAGAAGCACCAGGTGGATCAGGTGCTGTTCTGCCCCGGTGGCGAGGTTCAGGAGACCGGCGCAGCCAATTTCCTGCTGATTCGCGAAGCAAGGATCCTGACCCGCAGTCTGGACACGAAGTTCCTGCATGGCGTGACTCGCGATTCGCTGCTGACGATCGCTCCTGACCTGGGCTTCAAGGCGGAAGAGCGCGTCTTTACGGTAAGGGAGATGCTCGACTGGGCAAAGGACGGCGAGGCCGCGCTTTCCGGCACCGCGGCGGTGCTGGCCGGTGTCGGCGCGCTGGTTCGCGATGGAGGAAGCGAGACCAGGGTAGGCAGCGGCGAGGTCGGGCCGCACACGCGCCGCCTTCGCAATGCGCTGCTCGCGATGCAGCTGGGCGAGGTTCCGACACCAGCGGGTTGGATCACGCGGGTCTGACGGCGCCGATGAAAGGGCGCACCCGCGTCAATCACCCGCCGATTGTCGCCGTCCCGGCGGACAACCGGCCGCTGGTTGCGCCGATCCACCAGACGGTCAAATTCGCTTTCGAGAGTCTCGAAGAGACCATTCGCGCCTGCCGCGGCGAGCGGGAAGGCTACTTTTACACGCGCCAGGCCAATCCGACCACGCGCCAGCTCGAGAAACTGCTGGCCGAGTTGCAGGGCCGCGACGACTGCATTGCGCTCGGATCCGGGGTCGCCGCCGTGGCAGGCTGCCTGCTGTCGCTTACCCGCGCCGGCGACCACATCCTGTGTTTTGTCGAGACCTATACGCCCAGCCGCCAGCTGATCCAGGGCCTGCTGGGCCGCTTCGCCGTCGAGCACACGATGCTGTCCATTGAGGACGATGCGGGCATCGAGCGCGCACTTGCCGGGCGGCCGACGCGCCTGGTCTGGTTCGAGAGCCCGTCCAACCCGATTACCCGCATCGCGGACATCGGGCGCATCACGCGAGCCGCGCACGCTCATGGCGCGCTGACCGTTCTGGACAACACATTTGCCGGCTTCCACAACCACGGCCAGTACGGCATCGACATCTTCGTGCACAGCCTGACCAAGTATGCGTCCGGCCATGGCGACGTGATGGGTGGCGCGATCATCGCACGCGACGAACTGGTCCGCACCATGCGGCGCGACTCGGTTCTGCTCGGCGCGCTGCTTGACCCGCACGCGGCATTTCTGGTGATGCGCGGCATGAAAACCTATTACCTGCGTCACGAAGCGCAGGCAGCGAGCGCGTCGCGCATCGCCGCATACCTGGCTGGACACGCGGCGGTATCAAAGGTCCACTATCCGGGGCTCTCCAGCCATCCCCGGCATGCGCTGGCCCGTGAGCAGATGCACGATTTCGGATCGATTGTCTCATTCGAGCTCGGCGGCGGCCTGGAAGCCGCGCGACTGTTCGCGAATGCGCTGGAATTCTTCGCGATCACGCCGAGTCTCGGATCGGTTGAATCGCTGGTAATGCCCGCGCAACTGCTGCGCCCTCGCGGCCTCAGCGCGGAGCAGCTTGGCATCAGCGGCATCAGCGACGGGACGGTGCGCCTTTCGATCGGCATCGAGGACACTGACGACCTGATCGCGGATCTCGAGGCGGCGCTTGCGCGGGTGCCGGAGGCCTAGGCGCTGCTCGCAACCCGCACCCGGTGCGGGTGATAGGGGAGCACCTCGACGACATCGCCGCCCTGCAGCCGTTCCTTCAGGGCGCGCCACCAGGACGCGTCGAGAATGTCGCCGTGATGTTCGAGAAAGAGCTCGCGCAGGCGCCCCTCGAGGCCCAGGAAATTCAGGAATGTCTCCGGAAACACGTCGTTGTCGGCGACATAGAACCAGCCTTCTGCACGCATTTCATCATCCGGGGTCGGCGCCGGCGGAAGGTCGCGGAAGCGGCAATCCGTGACGCGGCACAATTCGTCGTAGTCGTAGAAGATCACGCGGCTATGGCGGGTGACGCCGAAGTTCTTCAGCAGCAAGTCACCCGCAAAGATGTTGGTGTAGGCGAGGTCGCGGATCGCCTGGCCATAATCGATGACGGCGAGCTCGGCTTCCTGCTGGGTGGCACCTCGAATGTAGAGATTCAGGGGAATCATGCGTCGTTCGATATAGGCATGGCCGACGATGACGTCGTCGCCGTCGAGCTGAACATTCAGGGCGCATTCGCCGGTCAGCTCGGCCAGCATGTCCGGCTCGAAGCGGCCGCGCGGCAGCCGGATCCGACTGAATTCCTGCGCATCGACGAGGCGCCCGGCGCGGTCGTGCTTGAAGACCATGTCGTACTTGGCCATGACCTCCTCGCGGCGAATGGTCTTGACCGCCGGGAACCGGTCGCGAATCACCTTGAACATGACATCGAAGTTCTCGAGCGTGAAGCAGGCCATCACGAGGCCGCGTTCGCCGGGCGCACGCACGAAGCGGTCATTTGTCTCCTCCAGATGCCGGAATACCTCCCGGAATCGCTCGGTCTTGCCCTGTTTGGCGCGGCCGAGCACCGTGAACAACTCGGACACCGGCTTCTGTGGCATCAGAGAGCGCAGGAACAGTACCGCCTCGCCGACGCGCTCGAGGTCCACGTGGAAATAGGAACGGGTAAAGCTGAACAGGATCGAGATATCGCTCACGCGCAGCATCACGGCGTCGACCAGCACGCCGCGCGGCGTGTTGCGAAACGCAATCGCGAGCGGCAGCATCCAGCCCTCGCCGAGGATCCGGCCGACCACATAGGCCCTGCTCATCTGGTAGAAGACCGGGCGAATGACCTCGACCTCGTGAAGCGGCCTGTGCTCGCCGCTCTGCTGCAGTTGCAGCTTGACGTCGGTCGCGACGTGGCGAACGCTGCCTTCGAAGTCCCGCCAAGGCGTGCGGAACCGGAAGTCGGAAAGCAATTCCTCGAACAGCAATTCGACCGATCCGCGATTGCCATAGCAGTTGGTGCCGACCTGTGAAACGATGCCGCGCAGCGGATCGACATCGAGCGCAAAAAACTCGATATCGGGGTTGACGCCGACGGTGCTAAACAGCCGCCTCGTGATCGAGCTGAAAAAAGTCTTCAGGAATTCCGGATCGGTCAGCCCGGCAATCAGTTGGACGTAGCAGGCCTTGATCGAGACCCACAGGGCGCTGTCCATGGCGCGCGACCCGAGGCGCTGGCGCAGTTCCGCCGCGGTCTGATTGACCTTGCTTGAGTAGAGATCGAGACGCTCGACGACATCGGCCTGCACGCCGCCCCAGTCGAGATTTTCGAAGCGCTCGGGCGCGCGCCGGGTGATCGCCCGATACTCGGCATTGTAGCGCGCGAAAGCTGCGACAATTGCGCTGGCAGCCTCCTGCGCAAGCGCAGACCGGCCCATCAGCCCATGTTTCGAATCAGCGCGTCGCCGAATTCGCTGCACTTTACCTCGGTGGCGCCTTCCATGAGCCGCGCAAAATCGTAGGTGACGACCTTGTCACCAATCGACTTGTCCATGGAGCGGATGATGAGATCCGCCGCCTCGGTCCAGCCCAGGTAACGCAGCATCATCTCGCCCGAAAGGATCACCGAGCTCGGGTTGACCTTGTCGAGGTTGGCATATTTCGGCGCTGTGCCATGGGTGGCCTCGAACACGGCGTGGCCGGTCAGGTAATTCACATTGCCGCCTGGCGCAATGCCGATGCCGCCGACCTGCGCGGCCAGCGCGTCTGACAAATAGTCGCCATTGAGATTCATCGTCGCGATGACGTCGAAGTCGTCCGGCCGCGTCAGCACCTGTTGCAGCGTGATGTCGGCGATGGCGTCCTTGATCAGCACGCGGCCCGACGCCAGCGCCTTCTCTTGTTCGTCACTTGCCGCCGCGTCGCCTTTCGCGGCGCGCGTGCGTTCCCACTGATCCCAGGTGTAGGTCTGGGAAGCGAATTCCCTTTCAGCGAGCGCGTAGCCCCAGTTGCGGAACGCGCCCTCCGTGTATTTCATGATGTTGCCCTTGTGCACGATCGTCACGCTCTTGCGGTGATTCGCAATTGCATACTCGATCGCGGAGCGCATTAGGCGTTCGGTACCCTCGCGCGATACCGGCTTGATGCCGATACCGGCGCTGTCGGGGAAGCGGATCTTGCCGTAGAGCTTCGGGAAATTCTCCTTCAACAGCGCGAGAAACTTCGCGTTCTCCGGGGTACCCGCCTCGAACTCGATGCCGGCATAGATGTCCTCCGTATTCTCGCGGAATATCACCATGTCCACTTTCTCCGGCGAGCGCACCGGAGAGGGCACGCCGGCGAACCAGCGCACCGGACGCAGGCAGACATAGAGATCGAGCAGCTGGCGCAGCGCCACATTCAGCGACCGGATGCCGCCGCCGATCGGCGTCGTCAGCGGGCCCTTGATCGAAACGAGATATTCACGGCAGGCGGCGACCGTTTCATCAGGCAGCCAGGTATTCATCAGCCGATTGGCTTTCTCACCGGCATAGACCTCCATCCAGGCGATCCGGCGCTTGCCGCGGTACGCTCTGGCGACCGCCGCATCGAGCACCCGCACGCTGGCCTTCCAGATGTCGGGGCCGGTGCCGTCGCCTTCGATGAATGGGATGACCGGGCGATCGGGAACATTGAGTTTCCCGCCTGCAGAACGGATCTTTTCGCCGTCCGCGGGCGGCGCAATGGTGACAGCGTTCATATGCCTGAAAATACCTCGGTGGGGCGGGAATTTTAGCACAGGGTCTTGGTCCCACCCGGTTGCCCGGATCGTGATGGGAACGGCATTCCGCCGGAGCCGTCATTGACCGTCGGTGCGGTGCAGCGTAGTGTTTACATCGCCATGGGCCTGTTAGCCAACTTCCGCCGCGACCAGTTACGGGCTCCGCGCCTGTTTGCTGCATTCCTTGCAGTCGTCTGGATCGGATTGGCTGCCGCACCTTGCCAGGCGTCAATGGCTGCAGGGCATGCGGGCTCATCGCACCACGGCTCGATGCCAGCCGGCAGTTGCGGTCATTGCCCGGACGCCATTTCCAGTTCCGACGCGCCTTGCGCAATGCTTGCTGCCGACGATTGCCTGACGGCGGGGCAGGCAATCGTGAAGCGCAGCCAGTTTGACGATTCGCAACCGCAGGCCATGCTTCCGCCGGCATTCCTGAATTTCGAGCATCCCGTTTCCGGCTTCAGTTCTCCAGCCGAGACCAGGATTCGACCGACACCCATCGCTCGCGCTTCTGTCCAGCAGCGTTACTGCACCTACTTGAAATAGCCGCTCCTGCCGTCCGAACGTTTTCGGCGTCCATGCAGGAGTTGGCATGTCTTCTTCATTCGATCCGCGGGCCGGTCTGAGGGCTCTGATGATTGCATCGCGTGCCGGTGGCTGCCGCCGCCTGCGCGGCGGCCCGTATTTCCATTTCCCGATGAATGGCAAGGAGATTGCAGATGAACAGTCGATTTGTAACCGACCGTAGGCGCCTCCGCGCGGCTTCGGCGGCAATGCTGCTGGCCGGGCCAGCAATTGCCGCTCGCGAAGTGATCGAGGTTTACAACAGCCCGAACTGCGGCTGCTGCAACAAGTGGACTGAGCATCTGCGCGCCAATGCGTTCGAAGTGAAAGCCCACGACGTCGGCGACACCTCGGTGTCGCGCGCAATGCTGGGCGTGCCTGTGGCACTCGGTACCTGCCACACCGGGCGCGTCGGCGGTTATCTGATCGAGGGGCATGTGCCTGCCAAGGACATCCAGCGCCTGCTCAGAGAGCGTCCGGGCGCGGCCGGCCTTGCGGTGCCGGGCATGCCGCGCGGTTCGCCAGGCATGGAGGCCGATGTCAAGGATCCCTACGACGTGCTGGTGTTCCAGCGGGACGGCCGTTATGCGATTTACCAATGCTACGGCGCCCGGTAAGCATCGCGAGGAGATCGGCATGAAGCGCATGTGGACGAATCAACCGCTTGATACCTGGCTTGGACACTCGGTTATCGCGCTGCTGTTGCTAGCGGTGGCGTCGCCTGGAGTGCATGCCGCGCAGGAGGGATCGCGCGATACACAGTTACAGGAACTCCTGCAGGAGGCGGCGCAAAACAATCCGGAGATCCGCGCGGCGGGCAACGAACTCGAAGCGGCGCAGCAAAGGATTTCACCCGCAGGAGCGCTCGATGATCCGATGCTCGAAGCCGGGGTAGTCAACGCCCCGCTGGCATCCCAGGCCTTCAGGCGCGAAGACATGACGATGAAGATGCTCGGTCTCTCGCAGCGATTCCCTTATCCCGGCAAGCGCGGCCTGCGCCAGGATGTCGCGGCGAAGGATGCAGAGTCCGCTTCACATGCCTACCAGGAAACCGTCAACCGGGTGGCGCGAGACGTCAAGGCAGCATATTTCGAACTCGCGTTCGTCATTGAATCTTCACGACTGGTGGAGGATAACAGGCAGGTCCTCGAGCAGTTCCTGAAAATTTCGGAGTCGCGCTATGCGGTCGGCCAGGGATCCCAGGCCGACGTGCTGAAGGCACAGGTCCAGCTCACGAGAATGGAGGATGAACTCCTCGGGCTCGGACGCGAACGGCGGACGATCGAAGCACAACTGGTCCGCGAGCTTGGCCGCGAGTCGGAATCGGGCCTGACCGCGCCGGCGGCGCTGCGGCTTCCGGAGACGGCGTTGCAATTCGAATCGTTTCGCGAATCGGCGTTGACGAAACGCCCCCAGTTGCTCGGCCTGAAAACCCTGATCGACCGCAGCGAGAAGTCGCTCGAACTCGCGCGCAGGGACTATTACCCGGATTTTGACGTTAAGCTTTCCTACGGCCAGCGCGAGAACATGCTCGATGGCATGCCACGTGATGACATGGTGAGTCTTACCGTTGCCATCAACCTGCCAGTCTGGCGCGCGAGCAAGCGCGACCCGGGTGTCGCGGAAGCCATCGCTATGCGGAATCAGGCGAGGGACTTGTACCAGTCCCAACTGAACGAGATGTCTTCACAATTGCGTCAGCAGCTGGCGCGTGCCGAGCAGAGCCTTAATTCCGCGAATCTCTACGAAACCGGCATTGTGCCGCAGGCGCGGCTTGCCGTGGAGTCATCGCTCGCGGCTTATCGGGTCAATCGCGTCGATTTTCTGACGCTGCTGGACAGCCAGATGGCGGTGCTCGAATACCAGATTGATTACGCGTCGGCCCTCTGGAATTACAACGTGGCGCTGGCGGAGATTGAATATCTGACCGGCAAAGAGCTGTATTGAATCGGCCAACGGGATTGACTCCAGGACAGGTGGAATCATGAATCGAATGGCATGGATCGGAATCGCCGCCTTGATCGCGGTAGTCGCCACTGCGGGCTACTGGATGGGAACGCGTAGCACTGCGCAGGCGCCGCACGAAGCGGCTCAGGCAGTGAAGCAAGAGCGCAAGCTTCTCTTTTACCGCAATCCGATGGGGCTCCCCGACACGTCGCCCGTGCCGAAGAAGGATCCCATGGGCATGGACTACGTCCCGGTCTACGAAGGCGAGGAGCCGGAGCCTGACATGCCCGCCGGCACGGTGAAGATCAGCCTGGACAAGGTCCAGCTGCTCGGCGTGAGAAGCGAGCCTGCCGAGCTGCGGGAGCTGAAACGCATCGTCCACACGGTCGGCACAATTCAGGCGAATGAACGGCTGCTATACAAGGTGGCGCCGCGCTTCGAAGGCTGGATCGAGAAGCTCTACGTCAACACGACCGGACAGGCGGTCGCGCGCGGCCAGCCGCTGATGGAGGTCTACAGCCCCGATCTCGCGACCGCGCAGGAGGAGTACCTGATCGCGCTGCGTGGCGCCAGCGATTTGAAGGACAGCAGTCCCGAGGCGCAGGCGGTGATGCAGCGGCTGGCCGAGGATGCGCTGCGTCGCCTGCGCAACTGGGAGATATCCGACAAGGAACTGGAGGCACTGCAACAGGACGGCAAGCCAAGCAGGCTGCTCGTTTACCGCTCCGCAGCGAGTGGTGTCGTGCTGCAGAAGCCGAGCGTCCGGGGCATGCGTTTCATGCCCGGCGAGGTTCTGTTCGAGATCGCCGACCTGTCCTCGGTGTGGATGCTCGCCGACGTGTCCGAGCAGGATGTCGGGCTCGTGCATCTGGGACAGGAGGCGACACTGAACATCATTGCCTATCCGGGCAAGGCGTTCTCGGGCAAGGTGGTATTTCTCTATCCGACCATCGACACCGAGACCCGTACCGCGAAGGTGCGCATCGAGCTCGCCAATCCCGACGGTCTGCTCAAGCCGGCGATGTTCGCCAAGGTCGAGCTGATCTCCGGCCACGCGCGCGGCAAGGCGCTGGCGGTGCCGGAATCCGCGGTGCTCGACAGCGGCGTGCGCCAGCTGGTCCTGGTGCGCCGCGGCGAGGGGCTGTTCGAGCCGCGCACGGTCAAACTCGGCATGCGGGCCGACGGCTACACGGAGGTAACGGAAGGCCTGGAGGCGGGAGAGCAGGTCGTGGTACGGGCCAACTTCCTGATCGATGCGGAAAGCAACCTCAAGGCGGCGCTCGAATCGTTCGGCGGGAGTGACAAAGCCGCCGAGCACGAGGGGCACTGACATGCTGAATCGCATCATCGAATGGTCGGCGCGCAATATCTTCATCGTCCTGCTTGGGACGTTCTTCGTCGTCGCGGCGGGCGTTTATTCCGTTGTAGCGACGCCGGTTGACGCGATCCCCGACCTTTCGGACGTCCAGGTCATCGTCTACACCGAGTATTCCGGTCAGGCGCCGCAGGTAATCGAGGACCAGGTCACCTATCCGCTCACCACGGCGATGCTCGCGGTGCCGAAGTCCAAGGTCGTGCGCGGGCTGTCGGTATTCGGCGCCTCGTTCGTCTACATCATCTTTGAGGACGGCACCGACATCTACTGGGCGCGCTCGCGAGTCCTGGAGTATCTCAATTACGTCTCCGGGCGCCTGCCGCGCGGCGTCACGGCCTCGCTCGGGCCGGACGCGACCGGCGTGGGCTGGGTGTACCAGTACGCGGTCCTGGCGAAGGACCGCACGCTGGAAGAATTGCGCTCGATCCAGGACTGGTTCGTTCGTTATCAGCTCACCAAGGCGCACGGGGTTTCGGAAATCGCCAGCGTCGGCGGTTTCGTCAGGCAGTACCAGGTGACGGTCAATCCGCGGCTGCTGCAGGCCTACGGCGTGCCGCTGATGAAGGTGATGCAGGTGATCCGCGACAGCAATCGCGATGTCGGCGGACGCGTGATTGAGATGACGGAGACCGAATACATGGTGCGCGGCCGCGGCTATCTGCGCGGCATCGAAGACCTGCAGACACTCGTGGTCAAGGCGGATGGCGGCACACCGGTGCTGATCCGCGACGTGGCACATGTGGAACTGGTGCCCGAGGAGCGTCGCGGCATCACCGAGCTTGACGGCGAGGGCGAGGTCGTAGGCGGCATCGCGGTGGCGCGCTTTGGACAGAATGCCCAGGACGTTATTCACAACCTGAAGGCCAAGATATCCGAGATTTCGAGCGGGCTGCCTGCGGGCGTGTCGATCCAGGCGGTTTACGATCGGTCCGACCTGATCAAACGCGCAATCAAGAATCTCAACCGTACGCTTGTCGAAGAGAGCCTGATCGTCGCCCTCGTCTGCGTCCTGTTCCTGTTCCACGCCAGGAGCGCGCTGGTGGCGGTCGTCATGCTGCCGATCGGCGTGCTGATCGCGTTCATCGTCATGGGGCTCATGGGGCTCAACTCGAACATCATGAGCCTCGGCGGCATCGCCATCGCCATCGGTGCCATGGTGGACGCCGCGATCGTGATGATCGAGAACGCGCACAAGCACCTGGAGCGGCTGCAACCCGGCGCGTCGCGGCTCGAGGCCATCATCAACGCGTGCAAGGAAGTTGGGCCGGCGCTGTTCTTCAGCCTGCTCATCATCACGGTGTCTTTCCTGCCCGTGTTCACGCTGGAGGCGCAGGAGGGGCGGATGTTCAAGCCTCTCGCCTTCACCAAGACATTTTCCATGGCGGGTGCGGCGTTACTTTCGATCACGCTGGTGCCCGTGCTGATGCTGCTGTTCATCCGCGGCCGCATTCCGCCGGAGCAGAAAAACCCGCTGGTGCGGTTTCTCATCTGGGGCTACCGGCCGATCATCGGCGCTGCACTGCGCTGGCGGAAGCTCACGATACTGGCCGCCATCGTGGTGCTCGGAATCACCGCTTATCCCGCGATGAAGCTCGGCACCGAATTCATGCCGGTGCTGAACGAAGGAACGCTCCTTTACATGCCCACCACGCTGCCCTCGCTGTCCTTGACCAAGTCGGCGGAGATCCTGCAGACCCAGGACCGCATCATCAAGGGCTTTCCGGAGGTGCTTTCGGTATTCGGCAAGGCGGGGCGCGCCAACACCGCCACCGATCCGGCGCCGACGGAGATGTTCGAGACGGTGATCAATCTGAAGCCAGAGAGCGAATGGCGCCCGGGCATGACGATGGACAAGTTGGTCGCCGAGATGGACCGGGCGTTGCAGTTCCCCGGGATCGCGAACGCCTGGACCATGCCGATCAAGGCGCGCATCGACATGCTGTCGACCGGTATCCGCACTCCGATCGGGATCAAGGTGTTCGGCAAGGACCTGGCGGAAATCGAGCGCGTCGCGAAGGAGGTCGAGAACGTCGTGAAGACGGTGCCGGGCACGACCAGCGCCTTCGCCGAACGCCTGACCGGCGGTTACTACGTCGACATCGAGCCAGACCGCATGGCTCTTGCCCGCTACGGCCTGTCGGTGGGCGAACTGCAGGACGTGATTTCCACCGCGCTCGGAGGCGAGATGATCACCACCACCGTGGAGGGCCTGGAGCGCTACAGCGTGGTCGTGCGCTATCCGCGAGATTTCCGCAGCGATCCGCAGGCGATCGCCACCCAGGTCCTGGTGCCGGTCATGGGCGCGAGCGGTCCGGCGGCGATGGGCGCTGCGGCGCCAACGCTCAGCAGCACGATGCTGCCGCTGGGGCAGCTCGCGGAGGTAAAGCTGGTCAAGGGCCCGCCCAGCATCCGCACCGAGAATGCTCTGCTCGTCGCCTACATCTACGTCGACATCCGTGACCGCGACATCGGCGGTTACGTGGCGGACGCCCAGAAAGCGGTGCGCGACAACGTCAGGTTCCCGCCAGGCTATTACGTCACCTGGAGCGGCCAGTTCGAATACATGGAACGGGCCAAGGAAAAGCTCAAGATCGTCGTGCCGCTCACCGTCCTGATCATCTTTGTGCTGCTGTACCTGAATTTCAGACGGCTCACGGAGACGCTGATCGTGATGCTCTCGGTGCCGTTCGCACTGGTGGGCGGAATCTGGCTGATGTATCTGCTTGGCTACAACCTGAGCGTGGCCGTGACGGTGGGATTCATCGCACTGCTCGGGGTCGCTGCGGAAATCGGCGTCATTATTCTCATCTACATCGACCACGCTCTTCAGGCCGTCGCGGCGAAGCGCCGGGAAACCGGCGAAATGATCACCGGCGCGGACCTCCATCAGTCCGTAATTCAAGGTGCACTGATGCGCGTGCGCCCCATCATGATGACGGTGGCGGCGATCATCGGCGGATTGCTGCCGATCATGTGGGGCACCGGCACCGGCTCCGAGGTCATGCGCCGCATCGCCGCGCCGATGGTGGGCGGCATGGTCTCGGTCACGGTTCTCGCCCTGATCGTGATCCCGGCGATATACGCAGTCGTCAAGCAAATCACCATTCGGCGGGAGGGAGTCTGAAACGGCGCGCCATCGCGTAGAATCGCGTCATGCAGCAGAGAATCGCGGCGCCGATACGGAACCGTACTCCCGCGCAGGACGGATTCCGCATGCCGGCGGAATTCGAGCCGCATGTGGGCACATGGATGCTGTGGCCCGAGCGTCCCGACAACTGGCGCGCATCTGCAGCGCCCGCGCAGTCTGCATTTGCTGCGGTGGCGGCGGCTATCGCTCAAAGCGAAGCAGTGACGATGTGCGCTTCAATAGATCAATTCGAGCAGGCGCGTGCCGCCCTGCCGCCGGCAGTGCGCGTGGTCGAAATGTCGTCCGACGACGCATGGATGCGCGATGTCGGGCCGACATTCGTCGTGGATCGGCGCGGCCGGGTGCGCGGCGTGGACTGGATCTTCAATGCCTGGGGCGGGCGCTCCGGCGGCCTGTACAGCCCCTGGGACCTCGATGCTCAGGTGGCCGCGAAGGTACTCGAGATCGAGCGCTGCGATCGTTACCGCGCGCCCTTCGTGCTGGAAGGCGGCGCCATTCACGTGGACGGCCGCGGCACGCTGCTGACGACCGAAGAATGCCTGCTGAATCCCAACCGCAATCCCGGTCTCCGGCGCGCACAGATCGAGACCCTGCTGCAGCGTTACCTCGCGGTCGAACAGATCATCTGGTTGAAACGGGGCGTGTACCAGGACGAGACTGACGGGCACATCGACAATCTGTGCTGCTTCACGCGTCCCGGCGAAGTAGTGCTGAGCTGGTGCGAAGATCCGGAGGATCCGCAGTACGACATTTCGCGCGAAGCCTACGAGGTGCTTCGAACCGTTCGAGATGCGAACGGTAACGCATTGAAAGTACATAAGATTAATCAGCCTGGTCCCTTGTACATGACGGCAGAGGAGGCCGCGGGCATCGAACATGAACCGGGCAGCCGGCAACGCCGCGGTGGCGACCGGCTGGCGGCTTCCTACGTGAATTTCTACATCGCTAATCGCCACATCGTGATGCCGCTGCTGGATCCCCGCACCGACCAGCAGGCAAAGACGGCGATCGCACGGCTTTTCCCGGGCCGAAAAATCATCGGCGTGCCGTCGCGCGAGATTCTTTTGGGCGGCGGCAACATACACTGCATCACGCAGCAACAGCCGCGGCCGCGGCGCGCCAGGAAGGCGTGACGTTTTCGGTGCCGGGCTTCCGCGCCGGCTAGCGCCGCGCCAGCAGGAATACCCCGGCGACCACGAGCAATACGCCGGCGAGGCGCCAGCCGTCGAGCGGTCGCACCGGGAAATCCAGCACCCCGTAGTGATCGATCGCAAGCGCGGCGATCATCTGGCCCGAAACCAGTATCGCGAGGAATGTGGCGCCGCCGATTTGCGGCCCGAATGCGGTCGAAGCGGCGATGAAACAGGCGCCGAGGACACCTGCGCTCCAGGCCCACCAGGGCGCGCCGCCAGCCTGCGCGAGCGCCGGCAGCGATCCGCGCCCCAGCAACATGAGCAGCAACAGCACCAGCGTGCCGACCGCAAAATTGATCAGGGCAGCTGCCAGCGGGGAGCCGGCATGACGGCTCATCGTCGCATTCAGGCCGATCTGCACCGCAAGCGATGCGCCGACCAGCGCTGTCAGGATCATCACTGCGTATTGCATGGTTTCAATCCTTGCGCCAGGCGAGTTCGACGAAGACCGCGCGCTCCCGGCCCGGAAAATACCGATGATTGCCGAATGCGAAATCGGCGCGGTCGGCATATGCGGCATTCAGCAGGTTTGTCATTCGGAAGGCATATGTCCAGGCTGCCCGCGCCCGCCAGGATAATCGCAGGTTCAGGAGATCATGGCCGCGGTATCGTGCCGTATTTGCGGCGTTGGTCCAGTAGCGTCCCACATGCAGCCACTCCAGTTCCGCGGTGAGACTCTGCGTCTGATGCCGCAGCCGCGCTGTGACGATCGCGCGCGGCGCCGTGTCGATATCATTTCCCGCTGTGATCAGTTCGCCCTGTTCGACGGCCGCCGTGAACCGGTATTCGTGGCGCGCAATCGTTCCACTGCCGGCAATTGCCCAATGATCGGCGAAATCCCAGTTCAGGTCGTACTCGAGACCGCGGTGACGCGTGCGCCCGCCGCCGACATTCAAACCGGCGGAATCGCGCAGGATGACATCGCGCTTGTCCATCGTGAAAGCCGCAAGATCGAGCGCGGCGGTCGGACCGCGCCATCGCAAGCCCGCTTCCATCGAGTCCGCGCGCTCGGAATGGAGATCGGCAATGGCCTGCTGGCGCTGGAGGCGATAGAGTTCCGTTGACTCCGGAGCGCGGAAACCGCGGGCCATCGAGAAATAGGCGGCGAGGCCGGCGCGTGGCCGCCAGACCAGACCCAGCCGGGGCGCGAGATTCGTGAAATCGTCAGAGCGATCGGCCGGCCGCGCATAGAGACAGCCGCCGGGGCAGGCAACGCCATTCTCATCGGTATTGCCGTCGATCATGCGGTTGTCATAGCGGTAATCGGCCCGTTCGAGCCGTGCACCGGTCTCGATCCACCAGTTCGTGACGAGCCGCCGCCGCCACTGTGCATATGCTGCAAGCACGCGCGAGTCCACTTCATAGTCGTAGTGCCGGCCGGCAGGGCGAATGGCATTCGCCGCCGCTGTGCCGGCCGTCGTCGGCTGATCCTGGAATTGCAGCAGTGAACTCGACGCCAGCTCTGCGTCGGCGCCAAGCATCAGTTCGCCACCCGCGAAGTCCCGCCGGGCGTGCGACAGGAGCAGGCCTGCGCTTTCCTGGCCGTTGATTTCAACCGGCTGGCCGAGCAGGAAATTCTGCAGGAAATCCATGCGGGAGCGGCGCAGGTAGCCGCGCACCTGGAGACCCGTGGCGCCCTGGTAATGCAGGGTAAATCGCGCGCTGTCGGCGTCGCGGTAGGCCTCGGGATTCGGGTTCGAGCGCGCGAGCGCGGCATCGCGAAAGGCATTTTCGCCGGTAATGAATCCGGCGGTCTGCTGGTCGAGCCGTGTCGCGGCGAGGCGGATCGTCAAGGCGCCGGTTGAGAGCGGACGCTTCCAGACGGAATTGAGCTTCTGCTCCGAGAATCCGGAGGCATCGCGCCAGCCGCCATCATCGGTCGCATGCAGCGCGATGCCGAATCCGCGTGCGCCGGCATCGCGCGCGGCGGCGACCCGCAGGCGCCGATACGCGGCATGACCGGCCTCGATGGCGGCGCCGAGCTCCGGCAGTTCGTGCGGCAGCGCGGGTATCACATTGATGATGCCGTGCACGGCGCTCGAGCCGTACAGGGAGCTGCCGGGTCCGCGCAGGACTTCAACGGCCACGGCCTGTTCGATATTGACTTCAAAGAGCTCATTCACATTGCAGGAACCGACCGGCCGGATCGGGATGCCGTCTTCCAGCACCAGCACTGCGCCGCAGGCCCCGGCGCCGGTCAGCACGGGCGAGCGCAGCGCCGTCAGGGACTCCTGTCCACTGCCGCGCTGGATCATCGTTCCGGGCGCGCGGTTCAGGAGTTCGGAGGAATGTGCCGGTGCAACAAGCGCCACTGCCGGAGCTCCGATCCGGGTCGCGCTCCCCGGATAGTCCATGACCGTGACCGGGCTTCGGGTCGCCGTGACGATCACTTCGTCGAGAGCCTGCGCCGATGCCGGCGATACGATCGCAAGCAGCAGGACGACAGCGGTAATGCGCGCGGGCTTTGGCATGGCTGCGATTATCGGCGAGGATGCGCTAGATTGTCGCAGCCAGATCGGCGGGGGACCTGCATGAACAAGCTCATCGGCATCGCGCTCGCGGTCATTGGGGCTTTCGCGGTTGCCGGTATCGCGCTGAATCGCGGCGAGCCCATCAACGCCCTGTGGATCCTGACCGCGGCGGTCTGCCTCTACACGATCGGCTACCGCTTCTATGCAGCGTGGATCACGGCCAGGGTGCTCGCAACAGACGCCACCCGCGCCACGCCCGCGGAGCGGCTCGACAATGGCCGCGATTTCGTGCCGACCCCGCGCTGGGTCGTATTCGGCCATCATTTCGCCGCCATCGCGGGTCCGGGTCCGCTGATCGGCCCGACACTCGCTGCGCAGTTCGGGTACCTGCCGGGCACGCTCTGGATCCTGATCGGGTCGGTGCTCGGCGGCTGCGTACAGGACATGGTGATCCTGTTTCTCTCCACGCGCCGCAATGGCCGCTCGCTCGGCCAGTTGGCGCGCGATGAGCTCGGCGCCATCGGTGGAATCGCGGCGCTGTTCGGGACGCTCGCGATCATGATCATCCTGATCGCCGTACTCGGCCTGGTGGTCGTAAATGCGATGAAGCACAGCCCGTGGGCCTCCGCCACGGTGTTCGCGACCATTCCGATCGCCATGCTGATCGGGTTCTACATGCGCGGCATCCGTCCGGGGCGCGTGCTGGAGGCCTCGGCGATCGGCATCGCGCTCCTGCTGTTCGCCGTGATCGGTGGCGGCTGGGTCGACCAGCACCCGGTTCTTCGCACCTGGTTCGATCACGATGGTCCCGCGCTTGCATGGTTTGTCATGGGCTACGGGTTCGTCGCCGCCATCCTGCCGGTGTGGATGCTGCTGGCGCCGCGCGACTACCTTTCCACCTTCCTGAAGCTCGGAACGGTCGTGCTGCTCGCGATTGCGATCCTGGTGATGCAGCCGGAACTCAAGATGCCCGCGCTCACGCGCTTTATCGACGGCACCGGGCCGATATTCTCCGGCAAGCTCTTCCCATTCGTGTTCATCACGATTGCCTGCGGCGCGATCTCAGGCTTTCACTCGCTCATTTCAAGCGGCACGACGCCGAAGCTCATGCGCACCGAGGCGGATGTGAGGCTGGTGGGCTATGGCTCGATGATGCTCGAATCCTTTGTCGCCATCATGGCGATGATCGCCGCCACGCTGCTGGATCCGGGCGTCTATTTCGCGATCAACAGCCCGCTGGCTGCGCTCGGCGGCACTCCCGAGGCGGCGGTCGCCACGCTCACGTCCTGGGGATTTCCGGTCACGACCGGGCAGATGCAGGCGCTCGCGAGCGGCGTGGGCGAATCGACCCTGTTCGCGCGCACCGGTGGCGCGCCTTCGCTCGCCGTCGGCATGGCAAGCATATTCTCCAGCGTGTTCGGTGCCCAGCTGCTGGCGATCTGGTACCACTTTGCCATCATGTTCGAGGCGGTTTTCATCCTGACGACACTGGACGCCGGTACGCGTGTCGGTCGCTTCATGGTGCAGGATGCGCTCGGTCTGCTGTGGGAGCCGCTCGGGCGCACGTCCTGGTATCCGTCGGTATACCTGTCGAGCGCCCTGGTGGTGGCCGGCTGGGGATATTTCCTGTATGTCGGCGTCATCGATCCATTCGGCGGCATCAACATCCTGTGGCCGCTGTTCGGAATCGCAAACCAGATGCTGGCTGGCATCGCGCTCACGATCGCGACCGCGATATTCCTGAAGACCGGTCGCGCGCGATATGCCTGGGTCACGGGTCTGCCGCTCGCCTGGCTGGCGGTCGTGACATCGACCGCCGCGTGGCAGAAACTGTTCAGTCTTGATCCGAGGATCGGCTTCCTGTCCGGGGCCTCGGAGCTTGCCGACAAGATTGCTTCCGGTTCGCTTGCGATGGACCAGGCGGCGATTGCGGCCAAACTCATGGTCAACCTCCGGATCGACGCGGCGCTGACCGCGTTGTTCATGCTGGTGCTGTGGATCGTCATCCTGGACATGCTGCGCATTGGCTGGCGGATCTACCGCGGCATACCCACGGCATCGGCCTCCGAAGCGCCATACCAGCGCACTCAATACGCGGGGGCGGCGAATGCGTGAACGTGCATTCAGGCACGGGGTGCGTCTCGCGCTTGCCGGTCTTGGCGCGCGCATCCGCGATATCGTCAATGGCGCGTCCGGCCTCACTGCCTATGAGCAATACCTCGGGCACCTGCGCGCGCGGCATCCCGGGGTCCCGCCGATGTCGTGCGAGGAGTTCTTCCGGGACGACATGACGGCGCGCTGGAATGGCGTCCGCAGATGCTGCTGAGCACGATGCGCCGGCTGGCACTCGCACCGTGGCTGCTGGTCGCCGCTCCGGCGCTGGCGCAGCCGGCGCCGGTTGCGGAGCCGCCGCTGCACCCGCGCATCGGCCTGGTACTGTCGGGGGGCGGCGCGCGCGGACTCGCGCATGTCGGCGTGCTGAAAGTGCTCGAGGAATTGCGGGTGCCGGTGGATGCGATTGCGGGAACCAGCATGGGCGCCGTGATCGGCGGCCTTTATGCATCGGGCATGACCGCCGGTGAAATCGAGGCACTGGTGAAGACGCTGGACTGGAATGAGGCATTTCGCGATCGTCCGCCGCGCAGCGACCTGAACCCGCGGCGCAAGCAGGATGATCGCGAATTCCTGGTGCGCTTCCCGCTCGGCCTCAAGGCCAGCAAGTTCCGGGTGCCGCGCGGGCTGATCCAGGGCCAGAAGCTCACGCAAATCCTCCGCCGCGAGACGATTTCGGTCGCTGGTATCGACGACTTCGACCGCCTGCCAACGCGGTTTCGTGCAGTTGCGACCGATCTCGAGACCGGCGAACGCCGCGTGCTCGCCGGCGGCGACCTGACTGAGGCACTGCGCGCAAGCATGTCCGCGCCCGGCGTGTTCGCGCCGGTCGAGCTGGACGGCAGGCTGCTCGTGGATGGCGGTCTGGTCGAGAACCTGCCGGTCGATGTCGCGAGGGAAATGGGTGTGGATATTGTCATCGCGGTGGATGCCGGATCCGCGCCGCTCGGGCGACGCGAGCTGAATTCGGCGCTCGCGGTGTCCAACCAGATGTTAGCCATCATGATGCAGCGCGAGACCAGCCGGCAGCGCCGGCTGCTCGCCAGCGGCGATGTCCTGATCGAACCGCCGCTGGGAACCATGCAGGCGCTGGATTTTACGCTGGTCGACGAGACGGTGATGCACGGAATCAACGGTGCGCGAGAGCAGGCGGCGCACCTTGCGGCGCTCGGTGTCGCCGAGACCGACTGGCAGCGCTATCTCGCCGCCAGAGCCGCTGTGGAAGCGGAGCTTCCGGAGATCCAGTTTGTCCGCGTGGATCCAAGATCCGTCCGCTATCGCGAACGCATCGAGGCCGAGCTCTCGACGGTCGCCGGCAACACGCTCGATCCACGCGCCATGGAGCGGCGGCTCTCGCACCTGTACGGCGACGACAATTTCGAGTCGCTGGACTACAAGATAGTGCGCGATCGCGGTGCAGAGGGCATCGAAATCTCGGCACGGCGCAAGAGCTGGGGCCCGAACTACGTCCGCTTCGGGCTGGAATTGCAGGATGACTTCGAAGGCTCCAACAGCTTCAGTGCGGGTGTCCACGTTCAGGTCACCGAGGCCAACAAGTACGCTGCCGAGTGGCGAACCGATCTGCGGATTGGCGCAAATCCGCTGTTTTTCACGGAGTTCTACCAGCCGATCGGATACGCCCGTGACTGGTTCGTCGTGCCGCGAATACTGGTCGCGCGGCGCAACCTGGACATCATTGCAGGCGAACAACGGCTCGCCACGTACCGCGTGCGCAATCAGGAGGCCGGTCTGGATGTCGGCCGTGAATTCGGGACCTGGGGCGAACTGCGCGCCGGCCTGATCCGCGGCACGGGCGATCAGCAGCTTCTTATCGGCGATTCCGGGGACCCGGGCCTGCCGCCGCGCTCGGATTTCGAGCGCGGCGAACTTTACGCGCGATTCACGATTGACCGGCTGGATGACGTCCATTTCCCGCGCCACGGCGCAGCGCTGGCGCTGCAGTGGAACGGCCCGCGCGCAGGGCTTGGCGCCGACGTGGATGCGGACCGGATTTCCTTCGACTGGATGCTGGCGCGATCCTGGGGCCGAAACACCTACTTGTTCTGGACCAGTGGCGGCGTCGCGGTATCGGCCCCGCAGGATACGGTTCAGGACTTCTATTCACTGGGCGGGCTGTTCAGGCTGTCGGGCCTGCCGGCCGATTCTCTGAGCGGCCCCCATTTTGGCGTCGCACGCGGCATCTACTACCGGCGCATCGGAACCGGTGGCGAGGGATTCCTGAATGTGCCGACCTATGCCGGAATTTCGGTCGAGATCGGCAATGTCTGGGAACGGCGCGGCGATATCGGCTTCGCATCGACACGACTCAATGGCGCCGTATTTCTCGGCTTCGACACCTTTCTCGGGCCAATCTATATCGCTGCGGGCCTGGACGAGAACCGCAGCCGCAGTTTCTACCTGCTGCTCGGACGCCTGCGCTAGGCGCCTGGCTGCTCGATCCTTTCGAACACAAGCGCCGGCTCGTCGCCGCGGCGCGAGTAGACATGGCGGCTCTCCATGTCGGCCAGCACCGCATCGCGCTCCGCTGCGCTCGCGAACCAGTGCGTCTTCTGCCACTCGGGCCCGACCAGTTTCACGAATGGATCACCCGGTCTGAGCCGGACCTGTATGCCATACGGGCGGGCTTCCGGCGCCGCCGCCTTCAGGTTGTGTTCGTGACAGATCGCCATGATGCAACCATAACGAATCCGCGCGCTCCCACCAAGCCGGTTGTTCAGAACCGGCGGTCGCCGGCACCCTCGCGATCCGCCCAGCCCAGCAGCCGGCGCGTGATGAACCGGTAAACGGGCTTGCCGGTTGCCATCCAGAGCCGGGTAGTCAGCGCCGGTGAGGCAAGGATCCGCCGCTCGCGGGCGGTCAGCCGCTCCGGACAATAAACACGCTTGTGCTTCAGCAGATGCCGCAAGTCCTCGCGTGCCAGTGCCCGGAACAATCGTCCGCGCCGCACCGACACAGTGGCGAGCTGGAAATCGACAAGCGCAGGGGCGCCGAGCGGCGTGACCAGCCAGTTGGGTTCCTTGGCGAGGTCATTGTGCGAAACGCCCCGGCGGTGCAGGGCCGCGACCAGCCCGCGGGCGCGGCGGAAGTAGTCAGGATTGCGCGGTCTTGCAATCTGCATCGGCCGGCCCTCGATCCATTCACGGCGCAGGCGGCCGGATTCGGCGGCGAGCAGCCGCGGCGTGCCCGGCAGGCCGTCCAGCCGCGCAAGGGCGCGCGCCTCGTGAAGGCAGAGGCGGCGTGCGAGCCAGCCGAGCCACCAGCGAGCGCCGGCGGTGTCGCGGACGACGATCTGCCGACCATGTGCCAGTTCGAGCGTCATGCAGCCGAACAGATCGGACTTGAGCAGCGTCATCGCATTTCTTCAGGGCAGGTTGAAGAACGCCCGCCAGGCACCGCCAGCCTTGAGACCCTCGAGCAGCAGCACGAGCAGCCACAGACCGAGGAAGGAAGCGGCATCGAGGATTGCCTTCCGGTAGATGCGCAGGGGCACGATGACGGACTCCGGCATCCGCCTGCGCGACCAGTCGGGCCAGAATGCCGGCACTGCAGCGCGGTACTGCCGCCAGGAGTCGCCGTGCGCCGCAAGCAGGGCGTCGTCTTCGCGACGGGCGGCCGCAATCACGATTGCGCCGACCGCAAGCGGAATCGCGACCGTCATGGCGAGCGAAAGCGTCGTCAGGCCGATACCGAGTGCGCCGACGATGGAGGCGAGATACAGCGGGTGCCGGCACAGCGCGAACGGACCCTCGCGCACCAGCTGTTCATCCTTGCGACCGGCGATGAAGAGCGTGATCCAGAGCCGTGCCAGCACTGCAAGGACGACCAGCAGGAATCCGGCGGATTGCGCGAAAATCGCGGGGCCACCCCTCAGACTGCGGCCGTCGCTTGCCACGACCAGAGCGAGCACCAGCAGGTAAAGCGCCTGGGTCAGCCGGATCCTGGGCGTGCTGCCGGAAGTCGTCATGCACGCATTGTAAGATAGCGCAACCATGGACTTTACCGCCGATTTCCTGGGCTATGTAGGGCTGACGGTCATGACGCTGCTGCCGATCATCAACCCGGTCGGAACGGCAGTGCTGCTGCTCGGCATTGGCGCGCATCTCGATCCGGCCGCACGCGAACGCCAGGTCCGCAGGGCCTGCATCTATGCGAGCGGCATCCTGGTCGCCTTCCTGCTGCTCGGTACGCTGATCATGCAGGTCTTTGGCATCTCGATCCCGGGGCTGCGCATTGCGGGCGGGCTGGTCATCGCGTTCATCGGCTTCCGCATGCTGTTTCCGGACACTGTCGCTGATATTTCGCCGCAGGCGATTGCCGAGGCCAGCGCCAAGGCCGACATATCGTTCTCGCCGCTCGCGATGCCGTCACTGTCGGGCCCGGGTTCGATCGCGACCGTGATCACCATGTCTTCGACGATACGCCATGAAGGAGTGGGTGCGCACATCTTTGTCGAGCACATCGGCGTTGTGATCGGCATCGGTGTCACGGCGCTGATCTGTTATTTTGTGCTGCGTGCTGCCGAGCAGCTCAGCATGAAACTGGGAAGCGCCGGTATTGGCGCCATCGCCCGTATCATGGGATTCCTGATGATCTGCATTGGCGTGCAGTTCGTCATCAATGGCATTGGCGAATTGCTGCACGACAAATAGTTGATTGCATGCGCAGGACAGTCATGCCGGCCGATTACGATCGAGGTTGTGGCCTCGACGGTACCGGCGTCGCCTGTCCTGCCGGGCTCGACGTGGCCTGAGTCGCGTGCCCGTCGATGTGACTGACTAGCGGCGCGTCGACGCCCTGTTGCTGGGCCGTGACGGCGCACTGCTGCGCGCCGCGCAGGAACGGGTTGGGTACGCGCGCGCCGCCCTGGGCCTGGCGTGCCGCCAGGAGCCCGCCCAGGTACTGGTAAACCGGCGTCGGAAACAGCGATTGCGTGACGATGCCGGCGAACTCGCGAGGGTCCACGCCGGCCCCGTGCACGATCAGCATCGCGTCACGCAGGCTCTCGACGACCGCCGCCATCAGGAAATTGCCGGCCGACTTGACGACATTGGCGGCGGCGGGGTCTTCGCTGATGTACTGGACCCTGCCCACAGTCTCGAGCACCGGCAGGACGCGCTCCAGCGCGTTGCGCGGTCCGCCGACCGCAATCAGGAGCCGGCCGGCCGCCGCCGCATCGGGCGGGCCGAATACCGGCGCCGAGACATAGGTCTGCCCGGCGGCCTCGTGCGCGACAGCCAGCCGCCTCGCGAGCGTGTCGCTGATCGTGCTCAGGCAGACATGAATCAGGCCGGGCATGCCGCTCGTCAGGAGCCGGTCGCCATCGAACATCACGGCCGCGACGGCCGTGTCATCGGAAAGGACCGTTATGACGAGTTCCGCCTGGCAGGCCTCGCCCGCAGTGCGTACCACAACCGTCGTATCGGCCGGCAGGCTGTCGGCGCGGCCAGGCGTGCGATTCCAGGCGAGAACCTCGTGACCGGCGCGGGCAATCCGCCGCGCAATTGGCTGGCCCATCGTGCCGAGGCCGATCACGCCGACTTTCACGCTGATGTTCCCCCGTCCAGGCGTCTCAACGTGGTTCAGCGCCCGGATCCGGATCGGGCATCGGATAGGTCCGCGCTTCGTCTGGCGGCTGGGCCGGAGTCGATTCCGTCGCAGCCTGCGGAGCTTCGACGGTCGTCTGCGTGGCATTGGAAGTGACGCGGCCGACTTCGGCGATGAGCTCGCCGGCGGGCGGGGGCGGCGCTTTGGTCTGCGCCAGGATCGCCGCCGCGCTGTCCTCGCCGTCATAGAATCGCCGGTTCGCTTTCCTGCCGATGAAAATGCCGTTGCCCTCCAGCGAGACGCCAGCGAACAGGCCCTTGCTGCGTGAATAGGCATAGACCTCTGAATCAAATGTCAGGCTGGTCGACGCCATGGCGGTGCGGCCGACCGGGCCAGCCGCGACCGTTGCATCGGCGCCGAGCGTCAGCTTGCCGTCAGTGATGCCTTCGATGCTCCGCTTTGTAGTCAGGACCAGCACGATGTCGGCCACCTGGCCACCGGCCTGGAAGCCCCAGCTGCCGCCGCCGGAGGTCACGAAGACCGGGTTGCTCCAGCTGTGATCGGCCTTGCGCACCAGCAGGACGCCATTGCCGAAGCGCGCGCCGACGATCAGACCCACCTTCACATTGGTTGGCAGGATCACGATGCCCTCGGCACGGGCCAGCAGCTGATCCGGGATCCGGAGATCCGGCATGGACTGCAGTTCGCGCAGCACGACCATCGAATTCTGGATGGTCGCTTCCTCGCGCGTGACGGCTGCCGCGGGCGCGCTGAATTGCGCGCCGGCTAGGACAGCGGCAAGGATCAATGCGGGAAATTTCATGTCATTGCTTCCTGGTGTGGGCCCGACCGGACTGACCGTGCCAATCGCGACAGGTTCCCCGGCAGGCGTAGAGCGTTGCGCTAGTGTATCCGTTGTGCGACGGCCGGTCCGCCTGAACCCACGGCGGCACGCAGTATCGTGCAGACTGGCATGGTCATGATGCGCCGATTCGCAAGCGCGGTCACTACGCTCGTGTTCCTGATGCCGGCCGCGGCGCGGGCCGAATGGCACGAGCGTGAAGCCTCGATCATGGGCACGCGGATCGCGGTCGAGGTCTGGCACGAGGACGCCGCACTAGCTGGGGCGGCGATCGAAGCGGTGATGGCCGAAATGCACCGCATTGACGAACTGATGTCCCATTACAGGCCGGAGAGCCAGTTGTCGCGGATCAACCGTGACGCCGTGATCGCGCCCGTCAAGGTGGACGCCGAGCTGGCGGGGCTGATCGGCAGGGCGCTGGAGTTCTCGGAGCTGTCGGGAGGCGCCTTTGACATCACCTACGCCAGTGTCGGTTACCTTTATGACTACCGCGAGCGGCGCCATCCGAGCGAAACCCAGATCCAGGCGGCCCTGCCCGCAATCAACTGGCGGCATGTCGTCGTCGACCACGCCGACTCGACCGTGCGATTCCTGATGCCCGGAGTCAGAATCGACCTCGGCGGCATCGCAAAGGGTCATGCAGTGGATTCATGCATCCGGATCCTGCGCGGGCGCGGTATCCAGAATGCCAGCGTCACTGCCGGTGGCGACAGCCGGCTGCTCGGCGACCGGCGCGGCAGGCCCTGGATGGTCGGCATACGGCACCCGGACGATGCCGGTCGCGTGATCGCTCGCATCCCGCTCGAGGACGCCGCGATATCGACATCCGGCGACTACGAGCGCTATTTCGACGAACACGGAGTCCGTTACCACCACATCATCGACCCCCAGACCGGCCGGAGCCCGGCCGGCGTGCGCAGCGTCACGGTGATCGGACCCGACGCGACGCTGACCGAAGGCCTGACCAAGAGCCTGTTCATCATGGGGCCGGAACGTGGCCTTGCCCTGATCGAAGCCAGGGAAGGCGTGGATGCCGTCATCATCCGGAGCGATGGCCGCGTGTTCTATTCGAAGGGGCTTGCGCCCGCGGAAGGAAGCCGACCGGGCACTCCCTAGAACCAGCCCGAGAAGAAGAGCCGCAAGACATTGGCGTCGAAGCTGTAGGCGGGTTCGGCGCCCGCGGCCAGCCCGGTCCGGCGCAGGTCGCGGAAATCATCGTAGTTGAACCGCATCCGGTCGTATTTGAGATTGACCGCAGCCTTCTGTATGTACCTGAGTCTCGGGAGCCTGAACTCGTAACCGACTCCGAAGCCGAGCGTGTGACTCGCCATCGTCGCAAGTTCCTTGTCGCGCGCCAGGAAATTCTGCGAGTTCGCGCGCGGGAACAGGTCCGAATAGAAGTCCGCCGCGTTCTGCGTGTAATAGCGGTAATGGACATCGAATACCAGGCGTTCGCCCAGCGGATGGGTGTAAGCGACTTCGAATGTGCTGGCGTCGACGCCCCAGGTGTCGTTGTACCATCGATAATCGCCCTGCAATGCGGCGCGGTACGGCAGGAAATAGCGGGCGCGCAGCGCCAGCGCGTTCCCTGTCCTGGTAGCCGGGTAGCGCTCGGGCTGGTATGAATAGCCGCGTGCCGGACCCGGGTCGGCGTAACGCACCTGGCGGTAGGGATTGTTCAGGAATCCTTCTTCGGTCGTGGTCTCCCAGGACGCACCGAGGACCAGCTTCCTGCTGACGATCTGCGAGACGTCGACACCATATATCCAGCGGTCGACCTTGGCGCTGAACGCCGGAGCGCCGCGGCTCCCCACATCGTCCTTGCCGCGGCTGAATGCGAGACGCACGGTCGTCAGGTCGCCGAACATGTCCTGGCTGATCGACAGGCTGGTCGTGTCGGCGTTGTAGTCGGTTTCCCTGCTGTTGCTGAAGCTGGCCGCATAAGTGACCTTGCCCCGCAGGTATTCGGCGCCAACGCCGTACTGCGTGCGCTGCTCGCTATAGGGACTGGCCGTCGTCACGACGTCGATCGAGGCGGAGGACACCATGTCGACGTAGTAACTCGCATTGACGGCGTACTTTTCGGCGAATTTCTTGCGTACGAGCACCGAGGGGCCGTCGATCTGCACGCCGCCGCCGTCGTAATAGTGGTACATCAGGTCGGCGCGGTCTTCGGGCAGGACACCGGCGTTCGCTGCGCCCGCGCACAACAGCCAGTGCGCGGCCACCGCGGCGGACAGCGCGCGAACCGGGTGGATCAATTGCATCCGCAACCACCGCCGGTTGCGCCCGCGGCGCCGCGCGCGCCCTCGCGCGACTCGTAGACGTGACGCATGTAGGAAGATGAGACCGGGTCGCGGTCCCAGGCCATGATGGGGTCGGCGAGATGCTCGCGCTCGTAGGGCTTGACCCAGGGTTCAATGCGCGAGCAGCCTGAGCAGGCCAGCAGCGCGAATGCCGCGAGCAGCATGCGTGAGGTGCTCACGACGGCTCCCGGAGCATCGCGCGGATCTGCGCAATGTATTCGGCCTCATCGCCCGGCTTGTATGCCCGGTGCTGCCAGCGAATGTGGCCCTTGCGGTCGACCAGTACGGTCGTCGGCATCGCGCTGACGCCATAGCTGCTGCTCACGCGGTTGTCGGGGTCGAACAAGATCGGGAAGCTGACCGGCCGCATGCCGAGGAAGCGCTCGGCATCCGCCTGCTCGCTCTCGACATTGATGCCGACCATCTCGAAGCCCATAGGCTTGTAGATGCGGTACATCTCGTCGAGCGCGGGAAACTCCTGGCGGCAGGGACCGCACCAGCTGGCCCAGAAATTGATCATGACGACCTGACCGCGCAGGCCGGCAAGCGACACCTCGCCGCCGGCGCGGCTGGCAAGCGTGAATTCCGGTGCGGGTGGCGCATCGTTGCCGGCAAGCGCCGGCCACGCGCAGGCTAGCAGCCCGGTCAGCAGCAGGGTGATGCGCGGGTGTCGGCTGTGTGGCATCGGCTTTGACCTCAGAAGAACGCGGTCAGCGACAGCGTCGCTTCAAAATTGTGGGCAGTCTTGTTGCGTCCCAGGACATCGACTTCCGTCACGTGGTCACGGATATTCAGGTGCACGCCGAGCCAGTCCCTGACCAGCACCCGCGCGCCCGCACCCAGCGTGACCGTGAAGCGGTCTCCGCCTGCGAATCGCGTGCCGCCCGCCCCGAGCGTCAGGTAAATGGCGCTGTTCAGGGCCCGCTTGCCGCCGAAGAATACTTCGCCCGGAAGCGCATTCCAGCCGAAGCCGAGGTTGTAGTACGTGAATCTCCTCTCACTATCGGTCAACAGCGGCGCGGATCCTGAAAGACGCTCGAAACTCGAGAGCCCGGCATCGCTCGTGCCGACGATGCCCTCGGCGAAGAAGTCCTCGTTGATGTGGTAGGCGAGCCGGAGGCCGTATACAACATTGACCTCGAAATCCTCGACCGACAGCGACCCCACATACACGCCAGCCTCCCAGTTTTCGGTGTCGATGCGCGCAGGTATCACGTCGCGCCGCGCGACCTGCGGATCGATGACGACCTGATTCTCGTCGCTGCCAGCAGGCGACCGCGGATCGCTGTCGGCGGGCGGATCGTCCGCGGGCGCCGGGCGCTCAGCGGGCGCGTCGCGCCACGGCGCCCAGGCACAGCCGGTCATCCCGAGCGCCGCTGTCAGAAGAAGAACGCGAATCCGATTTTCCATTCGTTGACTTCCTCGTTCTCATTGCGGTCCGTGAAGACCACGTAGTCCTTGTATTCGGCCCGCAGTATGAAGCGTCGTGCCAGATAGGCGCGCACACCGGCGCCGACGTAGGCCAGCTGGTCAGTGCGTGCGGGCGACTGTGCCACCGTGGACTTCGGCTCGATACGGATCAACCCGGTGCCGATCGACGCGAAGGGCTGGATTCGCCAGTCAGGGCGAAAGACATGCGACACGCCGATTGCGGCAATCTGGCCATCGGAAAAGCTGCCGAGCAGGTGTGACAGCACGAGTTCGCCTGACAGATGGGCATTGAACGCATAGGCGCCGTATGCGGTAATCAGATTGGCGCCGCCGAAATTGCCGAGCAGCACGCCGACCTCGCGTCGGTGGGCACCGAAATCTTCGCGCGCAGGGTCCTCGATTTCCAGTCGTGTGCCGGCCGGAACCAGCGTTTCGGCGACCTGGCTGCGATGGACCCAGCCCTCGCGACCGGAAGCGTCGCGGATCCGAAACCAGTCGGTGCGCCGCTTGAGGATCCGGACCGTCTCGCCGCGCGGCACGACCTGAACGATCGGGTATCCACGACCCGGGCCGGTCCGCAGTTCCAGGTAGGGATCGACGACGATGACTTCGAGCGCATCGCGCTCGGCGGAAATGGCGGCGCCAGTGCAGAGCAACAATACGCAGGCGATGAGGAGCCTCATCGCTTCAATTCGTCGGTGCCATGAAAGGGTCGTTGTAATACTGCCCACCGATGTCCAGCCACTCGGCGATCAGCCTGAGTTCCGCCGCTGTCAGGTCGCCCGCATGCGATCCGCCCGCATCGAAACGGCTGAAGAACGTCGCCGAAGCCCTGGCACCCGCAGCACGCATCGAGGGGCTGACGGGCACTGGCACCAGCGTCGGCTGCCCGGTCAGCGGATCCGGCGGACCCGGCACCAGGATGTCCTGCAGCGCGCCCATGTTAACTTCCTGGGCATTGTCCGTGAACAGAAGTTCGCGGTAGGACACCAGATGGTCGCCTTCATCAGCTGATGGTCCTCCCGACAGGTCCAGCTGGCCGGCGGGCACTCGCACGGTTCCGGCCGCATCCGCGGGGCTGTGGCAAGAGACGCAAGTGCGGTCGGCTATGACCGCGCCACCGGCGTCCAGCGTGATTCGCGGAAGTATCCACAGCGGCTGCAGGTGATTCGGGTAGTGGATCACGATACGGCACAGTGAAGTCCAGTTCGACTGGCAGCTGCCACTGGTCGGCGCAGGCGTCATCAGCTGGCTGTAGCGATGGCTGAAAGAAGCATCCGCCGGGCGGCCCGCCGTCGCCGGGTCGGTCCACAGATCCTCGTATATCAGGTCAACGGCAGGAAGCAGCGCCGCGCAATCGGTCTGGCAGCTTAGGCGCGTGCGCAGTTCGGCCATCGTCTCGCCGATCTCAGCGACATATGCGGCGCTGGTATTCGGAAATGGCAGACCCGTGGTCGGCGCGCCCGGATTCACGGATGCGAACAACCCGGCGCGTCCGTGAGAAATCGCCGGTGGCGCGCCGGCGGGCGCGTGGCAGCCATCGCAGCTCAGGACTTCGCCCGCGCGCAGCTGGAGCCAGTTGAGGTGCCGGGGCGTAATGCGCCGCCCATCGCGATCGACGACGCCGACCGCAAATGGCACTCCGGCGGGCAACTTGATCTTCACCGAGCCATCCGGTTCGATCGGCGCGTAGCCCAGAATTTCGCGCATGCCGAGACCTCCCGCGGCGCCGAAGGCGGTGCCGCGGAAATCGCGCACCTCGTCGTCCGGCAGACCGATTGCCTTCTCGACACGCAGGAAACGGGCGGGGCGCTCATCCGCAGTGACCTGGGCCGGATCGCGCAGCGCCGTGATGCCGCCCGGCGGCAGCGTCACGCCCGCCATGCCGTACGCGCCGTCCCGGTCGTAAACGCTCCTGATATTCAGGATGCCGACATTCTCATTCTCCTCCGCCAGCACCGGGTCGTAATGGACACCCGGCACCGCATCGAGAATCACACTCGGCAACGGAGCGCGCGGCGCGAGCAGGACGACCTCGGAATAGTAGACGCCTTCGACGGGGGTCAGCACCGGCCGCTGCGTGAGGTCGCGCGGATCGAAGATCCAGATGCCATAGAGTGGCGGTGCCGTCACGGCGGCCGGATTGGCAAGCCGGTCAGCGGTGCAGGGCACTGTGCGCGTTCCCTCCAGCAGGCGGCACAGGTTCCAGCTGACCAGCATGCGATTTGTGCCGTCCCACATCGGGAAGATCGAGGCGTAGCGCCCGCCGGGCGAGGGCCCCGGGTCGGTGCGCACGTCATTGACGGAGATCCTGACCTGGGCCGGCCCGGCGAGGCCGGCGTTCGATAATGTCGGCTGCCGGATTTCGACGAATCTCATCGCGTCGATCGCGACCGGATCGCCTCCGAGCTCGGTGCCAGCGAAGGGACGCAGCAGCGCAATGACACTGCCGTCCGGTCGCGACCGCGGCGACAGGAACTGCACGGCAGTCGCGCCGGTCCCGGTAGCATGGCTGTTCGCGCCATACAGGAGCTCCAGACCGCTGCCATCCGGATTGACCGTATATAAATGAATGGAACTGCCGCTGGCGTTCTCCCAGCGGCTGAACACGATGCGGCCGTCCGCCAGCACCGCGGGGTCCATATCGTGGCTCTGATTGAAGGAAATCTGGCGGATGCCGCTGCCATCCGGGTTCATCACGTGCAGCACGAATGCGTGCTCATTTCGGTCTTCGTCCAGGGCCGCGAACCGCGGCTTGCCTTCGTCGGTCAGCACCGCCCTGGACTGGCGCTGCCGCGTGGACGAAAACACGATGCGACCGTCCGGCAGATAACCGGGCGCGATGTCATGGCCTTCCTCGGCGACCAGACTGGAGGCGATCACGCGGCGCAGCGTGTCGGTGGGGCGGTCGTACTCATAGATGTTCCAGGTCGGCTGTTGGCTGGCCAATGCGCCGGGAATCAGCGGCATCCGCATCGCGAACATGAGCCTGCTTCCGTCGAACGAGACGTCGACGTCGCGGACATTCCATAATCCGCCGGTGACGGCAAAGGTCAGATTGCGTTCAGGCGAGTCCGGAGCCGCGCGATCACGCAACCAGAGGTCGGAACCAGCCCGGAATCCCTCGAGCTCGCGCGCATCCTCGGTTCCATCCGGCAGCGGGCCCTTGACATAGGCGATCGGGAAGTCGAGCACGACCGGGTCCGGTTGTTGTCCACTGCCGATGTTGATATCGCCGTCATGGCCTGTTGCGCAACCGGCACTGGCCAGCGCAATGGCCGCCAGCCGCAGCATGCGCGATGGCATTACCGTGACGCGCATCTCAACCTGCCCGGTCGCTGGAATGGCAGTTCAGCGCAGTCCACATTACAGAATGCGGGCGCAGCGTTTCATCGCCGCAGGGCCGCTTTGCTGCGTGTGCCTTTAATTCCAGGCATTTGAACATTCGAAGGCCAATCATCGGTACAGCCTAACTCGACACGACTCACCCGTGAATGTCGCCGTTCAGAGACATTATGCGTCTGCAGACCCGCAGATATATTCGACCGCAGCCTGATTGCCGCGAACCAGTGGAGCTTGGAAATGAATTTGTGGCCACGCCACAAGGAACGATCGTGATGCGCGTCACTGCCGCGGTGGCGGCCGCCGCATTATTCGCCGCCAGCGCGCAGGCGGGTCCGCGCGAACAGGCGAAGCGGATTCATGACCGCATCGCGGGCGTGCCGCCATCCGCGGCCGTGCTCGATGCGATGGCGGCCGATATCATTGCCGGGCAGACGCAGACGGCCGCGCTGCGCGCGATGGACGACCCGGCCTTCTATGCCGTCACGCTGAAAAACCTCGCGACACCCTGGACCAACCGCGACCAGACGGCCTTTGCGCCGCTCAACGACTACACCGCCACCGTCATCGGCATGGTGCGCGATGACGTGCCATTCAACGAGCTGCTGTCCGGCGACATCCTGTATGTCGGCAATGCCGGTCTCGGCCTGCCTGCAGTCTCGGCAGCCAGCAATGCGCACTACCAGCAGCTGGAGTCGCGGGGCATCGACCTGCGTACCGGGCTGCAGCGAACGACGCAATCGGGCGTTTACGGCATTCCTCCCGCCGCGACTGCCGGCGTGATGACAAGCCGCGCCGCTACGCAATCGTTCTTCATTGCCGGCACCAACCGTGCGATGTTCCGTTTTACGGTGCTGAACCACCTGTGCCGGGATCTCGAGGAGATCCAGGACACCACGCGTCCGCCGGATCGCATCCGGCAGGATGTCAGCCGCAGCCCGGGTGGCGATTCACGCCTGTTCCTGAACAACTGCGTGGGCTGCCACTCGGGCATGGATCCGATGGCGCAGGCATACGCGCATTACACCTTTGACGACACACAGGGGCGGCTCGTCTATACGCCGGGTTCGGTGCAGCCGAAGTACTCGATCAATGCGGAAACCTTTCGCCACGGCCATGTGACCCAGGACGACGCCTGGGAAAATCGCTGGCGTAGCGGCCAGAATTCCCTGCTCGGCTGGGACCCGGCGCTGCCGGGCGCCGGCAATGGCGCGAAATCCCTCGGTCAGGAGTTCGGCAACAGCGACGCCTTCGCTTCATGCCAGGTCGAAAAGGTATTCAGGACGATCTGCCTGCGCTCACCGACCGACGGCGCCGATCGCAGCCAGATCGCCTCGATGGTCGGATCATTCCGTGCCAGCGGCTTTCGCCTGAAGCAGGCATTCGCCGACGCAGCGGACTATTGCAAGGGCCAGTGAAGACCATGCGCAATGGACTCAGGAACGCGCCGGCCCGCCGCTGGCAGTTGCCGGCGCTCGCGGTCGCCTGGCTGATCGCCGGTTGCGGCGGCGGCGCGCCGACCATGCAGAATCCGGTGGTTTCGCCGCCGGCACCGGCCGGATATGCCGGTCCGCCTCCTGCAAGCCAGGACGTGCAGGCGTTCAAGCTCAATGTCTGGGACAACCTGCAGGCCAGCAATCGCTGCGGCACATGCCACGGCGCCGGCGGGCAGGTGCCGCGCTTCGTTCGCAATGACGACATCAATCTGGCCTACGAGGCTGCCAACGGCGTCGTCGATCTCGGCAATCCGGGTGCGTCGACAATGGTCACGAAAGTCGGCGGCGGCCACCACTGCTGGCTCGCGGCTGCATCGGCCTGTGCCGACCAGTTGACGGTCTGGATACGCAACTGGGCGGGCGCGACACTGGGCGGCACGCGCGGTGTGCAGCTGCAGCCGCCCCCGCTCCATGACGTCGGCGCCAGCAAGTCGTTCCCGGCAGATTCCGGCCCGTTTGCCGCGACGGTCCACCCGCTGCTGACCCGGTATTGCTCGCGCTGCCACTCGTCAAATGCGCCGACGCCGCAATCGCCGTTTTTCGCGGAATCCGACGCCGATGTCGCCTATGCCACGGTGCGCGCCAAGATCAGTCTCGACACGCCGGCGGATTCCCGCGTGGTGCTCCGGCTGCGCGAGGAATTCCACAACTGCTGGACCGATTGCGGGTCGAGCGCCGAGATCATGCAGGCTGCGGTGCAGGATTTCGCCAGCCGCGTGCCGCTGACGCAGATCGACCCGCAACTGGTGGTGTCGAAGGCCTTGACGCTGTATGAGGGCACAGTCGCGAGTGGCGGCAACCGCTACGACAGTGCGGCGATTGCGCTGTATGAATTCAAGACCGGCACCGGCACGCTTGCCTATGACACCAGTGGCGTCGAACCGGCGCTGAATCTGGCGCTGTCGGGCAGCGTGAGCTGGGTCGGCGGCTGGGGTATCGACATCCGCGGCGGCAAGGCGCAGGGCCCGACCGCAGCCAGCCGCAAGCTGCATGACCTGATCAGGGCAACCGGCGAATACACGATCGAGGGCTGGATCGCGCCGGCCAATGTGGTGCAGGAAGACGCATTCATCATTGGCTACTCGGGCGGGACGGCGACCCGTAACTTCACACTTGGCCAGACCATGTACAACTACGACTTCCTGAATCGCGCCGCCACGACTGGCGCCAATGGCGCACCGGCGCATTCGACCCGGGCGGCGGACGAAATACTGCAGGCGACGCTGCAACACGTGGTCGCCACTTATGACCCGGTCAATGGGCGCCGCATCTACGTCAATGGCGTGCTGGCGACGGCCGCCGACCCGGTCGCCCCCGGCCTGCTGACCGACTGGAATGACACCTTCGCTCTGGTGCTTGGCAATGAGGTCTCGAATGACCGGCCTTGGCATGGCGTGGTACGCATGGTGGCGATCCACAACCGCGCGCTGACGCCGGCGCAGATCCGGCAGAATTTCGACGCCGGTGTCGGCGAGCGCTTCTACCTGCTGTTCTCGGTGTCGCATCTCGTCAATGTGCCGCAGAGCTACATTCTTTTTGAAGCGAGCCAGTTCGACGGCTATTCATACCTGTTCAGCCAGCCGGCATTCATCAGCCTGGATCCGGCCATCACGCCGGACCAGTTGCCGATCCGGGGCATACGCATAGGCGTGAATGGCAGCGAGCTGCGCGTCGGCCAGGCCTATGTCCCGCTCGATCGAATGGTCAGCGCCGCGGGTTACAATCAGGGCCAGGCACTCGGCTACCCGCTGTCCGACATCGGAACGGTCATAGCCCTCGACAAGGGTCCGGCCGCGGACCAGTTCTTCCTGAGTTTCGAGCGGATCGGTTCGACCACGCATGTGCGTACCGATCCCGCACCGGCACCATTGCCGCCGCCGCCTGACGGCGACCCGGCACCGGAGATCGGCCTGCGCACATTCCAGGAGATCTCCGCATCGATGTCGATGATGACCGGCGTGCCGGCGCCCACCACCGCGATCGCAGACACCTACAGCCGCGTTCGCGAGCAGCTGCCGACGGTCGAGAACATCGAGGGCTTTCTGTCCTCGCACCAGGTCGGCACGGCCCAGCTCGCGATCGAATACTGCAATGAGCTCGTGGACGACTCCGCGCGTCGCTCCGGTTATTTCCCCGGATTCAGCTTCAGTGCCCCGGCAGCCACGGCATTCGACACGCCCGCCGAGCGTGCGCTGATCACCGGCCCGCTGCTGGCCCGCGCTGTCGGCACCGGCATGACGACGCAGCCTTCTGCGGCCGAACTGTCGTCCGAGGTCGATGCCCTGATCGGAAGACTGACTGTCTGCGGCGCCGGCTGCGGCGCGGACCGCACATTGGTCGTCGTCAAGGCGGCCTGTTCCGCGGTGATCGGCAGTGCCAGCACGCTGCTGCAATGAGGGTCATGCAAAGATGAAACGAATATCGAGCCGCAGGGCGCTGCATCCCGATGCCCCGCTGTGCCATCCGGATCACCCCAGGCCGGTGACGCGCCGGCAATTCATCTCGCAGGGCTTCATCAGCGGCGCGGCAACCGTCATCGCACCGACCGTCTTCGGGCTGTTCGCCAGACCGCGCGCAGCGCAGGCGGCGCTGTCAGCTGATCTCGAGGCGCTGAAGCAGAGTTGCGGAATCGCCGTGCAGGGTGCGGGCAAGATTCCATTCATCTGCATCGATCTTGCCGGCGGCGCAAATATGGTCGGCTCCAACGTGCTGGTCGGCGGCACCGGCGGCCAGCTCGATTTCCTGTCGGTGGCCGGCTATGGCCGTCTTGGCCTGCCGGGCGACATGGTGCCGAATGCGCCGAATCCCGGCAGCCCCGGCAATGACTTCATTGACCGCAGCCTCGGGCTCGCATTCCACGCCGACAGCGCCTTCAAGCGCGGCATCGTCGAGCGCGTCAGCCCGGCGACCGCCGCCGCCATCAATGGCGCCGTGATCCCCGCGCGTTCCGAAAATGACACCGGCAACAATCCGCACAATCCGATGTACGGCATATTCCGTGCCGGCGCGAATGGCGAGTTGCTGACGCTGGTTGGATCGCAAAGCTCGGAGTCCGGCGGTAACTCGATGTCGCCGGTAGCGATGATCAACCCGTCGGTACGCCCGACCAAGATCGATCGCAGCAGTGATGTCACCGGCCTGGTCGACACCGGCAGGCTGGTGGGGCTCCTCGACCAGGACGACGCGGTGCTGGTGATGGAATCGATCCAGCGGCTGTCGGATCGAAAGCTCGCGCGCGTGGACACAGGGATCACGCGTGATGCGGTGATCAAGGACCTGGTGCGTTGCAACTACGTCAAGGCTGCGGACCTGGCCGACCGCTACGGCGATCCGTCGGCGCTCAACCCCGAGCTCGACCTGGACATCGTCGGCCCGGCGGCTATCTTCACGCGCGCCGAATTCGACGCTGATCTGGAGTTTCAGAAGACTGCCGCGGTCATGAAGCTCGTCATCAATGGTTACGCCGGCGCCGGCACGATCACGATGGGTGGCTACGATTATCATGGCCTGGGCCGAGCGACAGGAGAACTGCGCGACTTGCGGGCCGGCCGCTGCATGGGGGCCTGCCTCGAATACGCGGCGCGCCGCGGCGTGCCGCTGATGCTCTATGTCTTCAGCGACGGATCGCTGTCGGCGGATGGCGTCGCCGACAACAGCGTGGACGGTCGCGGCAAACTGAACTGGACCAGCGACAATCAGCAGACCGCCGCCTCGTTTTTCCTCGTCTACAATCCGCAGGGCCGGCCGCAGCTCTATACCGGCGACAGTCGTCCGCCCGAGCAGCATCAGCAGCTCGGCTGGTTCCGTCAGGACGCGTCGGTTGAAACGGCCTCGACGCCGGCGGCGAACAATGTCAATCTTCTGGTCGAGACCGTAATCCTCAATTACCTGGCACTGCATGGCGAGCAGGGCAGGTTCGGATCGCTGTTCCCGGGTCACGGCCTCGGTTCGACGATCCTTCAGGACAGCCTGATCGCGTTCAACCCGGTCGTCAGCGGCACAATCGTGTGATTATCCGCGGTCTGCCGCGAACGATACCCGAGACGGCAGTGGTTTCACGCCCGCTGCCCCGGCATCATGTCGGGCGGGCCGGACAACAGGAGCATGCGCAGCCGGCTGTCCGGCAGACTCATATCATGACGCGCAATCAGGATTTCACGGTTGACGAGCGGCGCATTGTGCGCCTGGTCGCGGCCGTCACGATCCTGATAGCGTTTGCCGCGCCGGTCATGGCATCAACCGCCCCTGATTTCGCGCTGCGCTCCGTGGAGGGCGCCAATGACCGGCTTTCCGAGCACCGCGGAGAAGTCGTTGCTCTCATTTTCTGGGCCAGCTGGTGCGGCGAATGCCGGCGCGAACTCGAGCGATTCGAGCGGCTGCGCGTGACCTATGCACCCGCGGGCCTGGTCGTGCTTTCGGTCAGCCTTGACGAGCAGCAGGCGCTGGCGGCGGCGATCGCTGCGGCGTCCGGCATCGGCTACCCGGTGCTGCTGGACGCAAGCAAGAGGGTCAGCCGGACCTATCGGGTGGATCAGCTGCCATTGATACTGCTGATCGACCGTAATGGCGTCATCCGCGCCCGTTACGATGCGCTCGACGAGCGCGAGGAGCGCGGCTTGCTGGTGCATTTGCGTGATCTCATCGACGAATAAACAGGAACTGCCGACATGAGAGCTTGGATCAAGGCGATTGGGGTACCCACGATCATCCTGCTGGCGATGACAGCAGCCCGCGCCCAGGCGCCGGCAGCGCCACCAGCTACGGAGCGTTCCGCGCTCGACGCCGAGGTGCAGGAACTGCGTCGCGAGGTCGTCGACCTGAATCGCGACCTGTTCATGCTCGAGGAAGACCTGCTGTTCCCGGCGAGCACGCAAATCGCGGTATTCGTTTCGATGGATGTCGGCACATTTTTCGATCTCGACGCGGTGCAGATCCGCATCGACGACAAGGAGGTTTCGAATTATCTGTACACGACGCGCGAGCGCGAGGCGCTGCTGCGCGGCGGGGTGCACCGGATCTGGCTCGGCAACATGAAGGCCGGGGAGCACGAAATGGTTGCATTCTTCACGGGGCGCGGAACGCACGGGCGCGACTACAAGCGTGGCGCAACTCAGACGATCGACAAGGGCGTCGGCGCGAAGTACGTCGAACTCCGTATCAGCGACCGCCTGCGCAAGCTCCAGCCCGAGTTCGTCGTGCGCGTATGGGAGTGATTGCTTGGGCCTGCGGCTGACCATCGTCCTCGGTGCGCTGGCTGCCTGGTCCGCTGCGGCGGGAAGCGCGGCACCTGCACTAGCCGTCCCTGAACTGGGCGCCGCGCGCACGCATGCGCCGGATCCGGCGGGATTGCCGCCGGTGAAGATCCAGGACCTGCACTACGGTGATGTCCTGTTTCATTTCTATGGCCGCGATCACTTCGAAGCCCTGGTGCGCCTGTCGGCCTATCGCGAACAGGGCCATCTTGCCCCGCATGCGCGCGACGCGGAGCTGCTGCGGGGCGGGCTGTACCTCTCGCTGGGCCAGCACCGCGAGGCGCGCGAAATCTTCGAACGCCTGCTCGCCGATACGACCACGCCGGCGCCGGTTCGCGATCGCGCCTGGTTCTATCTGGGCAAGGTCCAGTACGCGAGCGGGCTCTTCGATCAGTCCGAAAGGGCTCTGCGCGCGGTCAGCGCAGGACTGCCAATCGAGCTCGAATCGGAACGCCGGCTGCTGATCGCGCAGGGGCTCATGTATCGCGGACAGTTCGACGCGGCTATCGCCGAACTCGATGGCTGGCAGGGGCCGGAGAACTGGACCGCGTACGCGAGATTCAACCTGGGCGTCGCGCTGGTGCGCGCGAATTTCGCCGAGCGCGGCCACGCAGTGCTGGAACAGGTCGGGCTGCTGCAGGCGACCGATCCGGAACTGCTTGCACTGCGCGACAAGGCCAATCTGGCGCTTGGATTTGCGCTGCTGCAGGCAGACCAGCCGGCGCCGGCGCGCGCGGCGCTCGACCGGGTGCGACTGCAGGGGCCACAGGCAAACAAGGCCCTGCTGGGCGCGGGCTGGGCCGATGCTGCCAGCGGGGATTACCAGCAGGCGCTGGTGCCGTGGGCCGAGCTGCACGGGCGGGACATTCTCGACGCCGCGGTCCAGGAGTCCTATCTCGCGGTGCCCTATGCCTATATGGAACTCGCGGCGGTCGGCCAGGCGGTCGGGTACTACGAGCAGGCGATCGCCGCTTACGATGCCGAACGTGTCCGCCTCGACGAATCGATAGCGTCGATCCGCGCCGGGCGCCTGCTTGGCGCCGTGCTTGGCGCCGACCGCGCGGCGCGACCGGACTGGTTTGCGCAATTTATTGAACTGCCGGATGCGCCCGAGTCGCGGTACCTCTACCACCTGCTGGCCGATCATGAATTCCAGGAAGGCCTCAAGAACTACCGGTCGCTCGAAGCGATGTCCCGGAATCTCGAAGGCTGGGCGACCAGTCTTGGCGCATTCTCCGACATGATCGAGACCCGCAGAAATGCATTTGCGGCAAGGATCCCGGAAGCCGACCGGCGCCTCGCGACGGTGGACATCGCCGATATCAACCGGCGCCGTGACGACTTGCGCGCGCGGCTGGAAGCGGCGCTGCATGACCGTGACGTTACCGCGCTCGCGACCGAGCGCGAGCGCCAGTGGCTGTCGCAGCTTGCGAATGTCGAGGCGGGGCTTGCTGCCCACGCGGGCAATGCGGGCTTCGACGATGCCCGCGAGAAAGCGCGGCTCGCGCGTGGGGTCATGAACTGGAATCTCGATGCCGCCTGGAGAATGCGCAAGTGGCAGGCAGAGCGCGCGATGCGTGAGCTCGATGCGGTCGTCCATGATGCGCGCACGCGCAGGACCGGATCGGTCAAGGCCCGGCAGGACGTCCCGGCAGCAGCAGCCGGACTCGCCGTCCGCGTTGACGCGGTGTCACCGCGTGTCAGCGTGCTCGCGAGCCGAGTCAAGGCGGCGATGACGGCGCAGGGCCGCCGGCTCGGCGACATCGCGATCGTCGAGCTTGAACAGCAGCGCAGCCGCCTGGACGAATACTCGGTGCAGGCGCGCTATGCGCTCGCGACCATTTACGATCGCGCGAGTGCGGGCGAGCCATGAACCGCGGCAGCCAGTCGGCAATCGTCATGCTGATGCTCGCGGCCGCGGCGATCGCCGCGGGCGCGCAGACTGTCGGTGATCTTCCCAAGAAGGCTGAGCCGGTCGAGGTGGGGCCGGCGTCGCCGGTCGAGGCTGAAAGGGTGCGCGAGGCCTATCGGCAATTCCTGGAGCTGGATGCCGGTGACGCGGAGATGCGCGCGGAAGCGCTGCGCCGGCTCGCGGATCTGGAGCTCGAGGCGTCCGACATCGCGCGCGGCGACGGCACGACACTTGCCGCGGGCAGCGAGCAGACTCGTGCGGCGATAGCGCTGTACGAACGGCTGCTGGCCGAGGCCCCGGATCATCCGCGCATCGACGCCGCGCTCTATCAGCTGGGGCGCGCATGGGAGGCGGAGGGGAACGCCGAACGCGCGCTTTCCTACCTCGACCGGCTGGTCACGCAATTTCCGCGCAGCCGCCATATCGAGGAAGGACAGTTCCGGCGCGGTGAAATCCTGTTCAGCTCGCAACGCTGGGAGGGCGCGGAGGCGGCCTACCAAGCGGTCATCCTGCGCGGCAGCGGGTCGGCATTCCAGGAACAGGCGCTATACAAGCACGGCTGGGCGCTGTTCAAGCAGTCGCGCTTCGACGAGAGCTCCGAGTCATTCCTCGCAGTCCTGGACCGAAAGCTGCTGACTGCGCCGGGTGTCGAGCTCGCAGATCTCGACGGGCTGTCGCGTGCCGATCGCGAACTCGTCCTGGACACGATGCGCGTCCTCGGTATCCAGTTCACCGCAGACGATCCGGCAGGCGCGCTCTCCGCCGCGCTCCTGCGCCACGGTTCGCCTGCTTATGGATGGCGGCTGCATGCGTCGCTTGGCGATCTGCTGGTCGAGAAGGAACGCTACACGGATGCCGCGGACACCTATCGTGCCTACGCCGCGCGGCATCCGGGCGATGCACGATCGCCGGTCCTGCAGGGACGCGCCATCGAGGCTTATCTGAAAGGTGGCTTCGCCGAGCTGGCGCTGGAGGGCCGGCGCGAGTACGTGAAACTGTATGCATTTGGCGGGCCATACTGGGTCACCCGCACGCGCGAGAGCGCACCGGAAGTGGTCGCGCAATTGAAGGCGAATCTGCGCGACCTGGCTCAGCACGACCACGCACTGGCGCAGAACAGCACGAAGCCGGCGGACTACCAGCAGGCCGCGCGCTGGTATCGTGAACTGCTGCAATCATTCCCGGACGAGCCGGACACGGCCGGGACGAATCACCTGCTTGCCGACCTGCTGTTCGAGAGCGGCCAGCTCCGCGATGCCGCGATCGAGTACGAGCGCACCGCCTACCAGCGGCCTGCCGGCCCCAGGAGCGGCGAAGCGGCCTATGCGGCACTGGTTGCACGCGAGCGCCATGAGCAGCAGCTGGCGGATCCCGCGCGTGCTGCCTGGCACCGCGAAAGCATCGACGCCGCGGTTCGATTCGCATCCGAGCACGGAGCCCATCCACAGGCCGGGCAGATCTGGCTGCGCAGCGCCCGCCAGCAGATGGCGCTCGGCATGCACGAGCAGGCGGCGGACAGCGCGCGCCGCGCTGCTGCGCATCAGCCGGCGCTGCCGCCTGACGAGCAGCGTGCGGCCTGGAGCATCGTGGCCGACTCGAGTTTCGACCTCGGGCGCTACGGCGATGCGGAAGCAGCTTACGTGCAGGTCCAGAGCTGGCTCGCGGCCGACACGCCGGAGCGGGATGCCGTCGCCGAGCGTCTGGCAGCTTCCGTCTACAAGCAGGGTGAGGCCCGCGTGCAGACGGGAGATTCCGCAGGCGCAGTAAATGACTTCCTGCGCGTGGCATCCGCGGCCCCGCGTTCGAGCCTAGTCGCGAATGCACAGCACGATGCGGCGACACTATTGCTGCGCGAGAAGGACTGGTCTCGAGCGATCCCGATACTGGAGGAGTTCCGGCGTGCATTCCCGTCGCACGAACTTGCGCGCACCGTGGCGCGCGATCTCGCCGTCGCGTATGCGGAGACCGGGCGGCCGCGCGAAGCGGCGGCCGAACTGGAGCAGGTCGCGGATGACCCGAACGAGGGCGCGGATCTCCGGCTGGCCGCATTGCTGCGGGCCGCGGAACTCTACGAGCAGGCGGGTGACCGCGGCCGGTTGATCGAGGTATGGGCGCGATTCGTGGATCGTTATCCCGAGCCGCTCGACGACGCAATGGCGGCGCGGCAGAAACTGGCCGACCTGTCGCGCGAATCGGGTGACATGGAAGCACGGGCGCGGTGGCTCGGTGCCATTATCGCCGCCGACACCAGGGCTGACGGACGCAGGACCCACCTGAGCCGCAGTCTTGCCGCACAGGCCGCCCTGGAGCTGGCCGAGCCGCTGCGCATGGCCTTCGAGGCCGTACAGCTGAACGCGCCATTGCCGAAATCGCTGAAGGCAAAGAGTGCGGCAATGGATGCGGCACTGACCGCCTATCGCGCGGCTGCCGACTACGGGATCGCGACCGTGGCGACCGCCGCGACCCATACGACCGCGGAAATGTATCGACGTCTGGCGCGCGACCTGATGGCCTCGGAGCGCCCGCGCAATCTCGATGCGGACGAGCTCGAGCAGTACGAATTGCTGCTGGAGGAGCAAGCCTACCCATTCGAGGAGAAGGCGATCGAGCTGTATGAGGCGAATGCGGGGCGCGCCGCGGTGGGTGTCTATGACGCCTCCGTGCGCGCGAGCTATGCGGCGCTCGCCGAACTGAAGCCTGCGCGCTACCGCAAGGACGAGCGCTTGCCGACCGCCAGCGGAGATCCTGCGGTCGAAGCCGCCCTGGTCGATCTCGCGGCCGGCCACCTGGCCGAGGCTGAAGGTTGGCTGGCGAATGCCGAGGCGCAGCCGGCCGTGCTGACCGCCCGTGGCATCGTCTGGCGGATGCAGGGACGCATGGAACAGGCGCTCGAGGCCTACCGGGCAGCGCAGGCACTCGACCCGCTTTATCCGCTGGCGGTGGTCAATCTTGGCGTACTTCTTGACCTGTATCTCGGTCGAGCGGCGGAAGCCCTCGCAGAATACGAGCGTTTCCAGACCCTGTTGCCGGAACCGGATGTCCAGGTTGCAGCCTGGATCACGGAAATCCGGGTGCGTGCAGGACGGGAAGAACGGAGCGTGGAGGCAGCACCATGAGGCGGTGGGCAATACTCGCGATACTGCAGATTTCCGGCGCCGCGATGGCACAGGATCCGGTTATCGAGCCGGCTGAGGCGGCCCCCGATCCGGCGCCGCGGGAATCTCGATTCAGCACGGTCGACCGGCTCGAACTCGAGACGACATCGATCACCGGCAATCGCGAACTCCCGAAGGTGATGTACATCGTGCCCTGGAAGAAGGCCGATCTCGGCGACCTGTCGGGCAGGCCGGCGCGTTCGCTGATCGATGAAGTGCTCGCGCCGGTGGACCGCGATGTGTTCCGGCGCGAGGTGAGTTACTACGAAGCTATGACGGCGCCGCAGGCGAAGCCCTAGCAATTTCTTGAAATGGCAGGGAGACATCAGGAGTCACCCAATGGACATGTTTGGAACGATGATCAGTTTTTTCCAGGACGGCGGATTGTTCATGTATCCGATCGCCCTGGTTGCCGCACTCGGAATCGCGGTCGCGATCGAGCGCTATTTCTACCTGTGGCATACGGAAGGCGCCAATCGCAAGATCTGGGCCGAAGTTGCGCCAATTCTTGGCCAGGGCGACTATCGTCGCGCGCTCACTGCGACCACCGACTCAAAATCGGCGATCGGCCAGATCCTGAGCTATGGGCTGGCGCGGGTTCAGACCGCAAGGCGCCGGGATGACGTCGAGAAAGCCATGGAAGAGAGTCTGATGGAGGTCATGCCGCGGCTGGAACGTCGCACGCACTACCTCGCAAGCTTCGCGAATATCGCGACGCTGCTGGGCCTGCTCGGCACGATCATCGGGCTGATCCAGGCATTCCAGGCCGTATCCACCGCCGATCCGGCGGAGAAGGCCGAACTGCTTGCTGCCTCGATTTCGGTCGCGATGAACACGACCGCATTCGGCCTGATTGTCGCGATCCCGCTGCTGCTGCTGCACTCGGTGCTGCAATCGAAGACGACGCAGATTGTCGACAGCCTGGAAATGGCCTCAGTCAAGTTCCTGAATACGGTCATCGAACGCAGACCGGAGAGCAAGTGAGCGTTGTCAGCCGCGCCGCGCGTCGTCATCGCCGCGGGGATGCGCAGGAACTGTCGATCACGGCATTCATGAATCTGATGGTCGTGCTGGTGCCGTTCCTGCTGATCACTGCCGTGTTCTCGCGGCTGACGATACTGGAGCTGAACCTGCCGAGCTCCAGTCAGGCGGTAGCGGAGACCCCGCAGGCCATCAATCTGGAGATCCACGTGCGCGAGGGCCGTATCGAGACCGCGGATCGCAGCTCGGGCCTGTTGCGCGCCTTCCCTGACATCGACGGCAAGCGCGACATTGCCGGTCTCGGCCGGTTCCTGGCTGATGAAATCAAGCCGCGTTTCCCTGATCTCGATGCCGCGACCATCCTGATGGAGCCGCAGATTCCCTATGACACGGTGGTCCAGGTGATGGACGCCGTCAGGGTGCGCGCCGTCGTCGAGAACGGACGCCAGACCCAGCAGGAACTGTTTCCTGAAATCTCGATTGGCGACGCACCGGCGCTCAAGGGTGGCAAATGAGCCACTCGGCGCGCGCCAAGCGCATGGAGCAGCACCACAAGCGCAGCCGGCCCGCGTCGCTATCGCTCGTTTCGCTGATGGATATCTTCACGATCCTGGTGTTCTTCCTGCTGGTCAATTCGGCCGAAATGCAGTCGCTCGAGCCGCCCAGGGCGCTGAAGCTGCCGGAGTCGATCGCGCTCGAGAAGCCGCGGGAAACCGTCATCGTCATGGTGACGAAGGAGCAGGTGCTGGTGCAGGGGGATCCAGTCGTCGCCGTCGCCGACGTGGACCAGCACGAGGGCGTCATCATCGCCCCGCTGCGCCGCGCGCTCAGGACCGAGAGCGACCGCACGCTGCTGCGTGCGGCTGCGACTGACGCCAGCGCGAGGGAGATCACGATCCTGGCGGATCGCGACGTCCCCTACCGGATCCTCAGGAAGATCATGGCGAGCTGCACCGATGCCGATTACGGCAGGCTTTCGCTTGCAGTCATCCAGAAACCGGAGGCCCTGGGTGCCGATGCCAACTGAATCCGGAACGGCGGGAGCAAGCGCTTGAGCGTCGCGGCCACATACTACTATCGCAGCTTCGAATTGCCCTGGAATGTCCCGGAAGAAGAGCGCGAGCGATTCCGGCGCGCCTGGCTGTGGGCACTCGGCGTCGTCATCGCGCTCGGCATGATCGTGCCCTGGCTGCCGACGCCGGAGCCGGATTTCGAGGTGCCGCCGCCCGTGCCGCCGCGACTGGCGCGACTGGTGCTTGAGCGCGCTGTCCCGCCGCCGCCACCGCCGGTCCAGCCGGAACGCGTGCAACCGGAAAGGGTCCAGCAGCTCGAGCGGGCTCCGGATCTGAAAAGGACCCAGGACGCGCGCCGCAAGGCCTCGCAGGCCGGGTTGCTGCCATTCGCCGACCAGCTCTCGGACCTGCGTGACAAATTTGACGTCAGGAAAGAGGATCTGGCACCGCTTGCGAGCGCGAAGGGCGATGGCGGCACGCCGCGCGCCGAGCGGTCCCTGATCACGACCCGCACCGGCACACTGACCGGTGGCATCAACACCGCCGGCGTCAGCAGCGGCTTCGGCAGCGGCAGCGGCACCCTCGATGGTCATGGCACCACACGCATGCAGGTGCCACTCGGCGGCAGCGGCGCAGGCAATGCGATGAGCGGCGACGGCGACGGCGCGTCGCGTAGCGGCAAGGGCAAGAAAGCTTCGCGCAGCCGTGAGGAAATCGAGCTGGTCTTCGACCGCAACAAGGCGGCCATCTACGCAATTTACAATCGCGCTCTGCGTGACAACCCTGCATTGCTGGGCAAGGTCGTATTCGAGTTCACGATTGCGCCGTGGGGCGAGATCACCGACTGCCGCATCGTGTCGAGCGAACTGAAAGACAGCGAACTGGAGCGCAAGTTGATCGCCAGAATCCGCATGTTCCGGTTCGAGGACAAGGACGTCGAGGCGATGACGACCACCAAGCCGATCGAGTTTTTCCCGGCCTGATATCGCGCCCGTTCCCGGGTACCGGACCGACTTGACACAGGTCATTGCCGGCGCTTTGCTGTCACGGTGAAACTATCCGTGGGGCAGTTCCTGTCCCGGCATACAGAGGCGCAGCGATGAATGACGACTCGATCCTGGCATCGGCGACCCGGCAGCGGGTTCTGGGGCTTTTCGTCGCCGGCGCGCTGCTGGCGATCGCGGCACTGTCGATGTTCCGCAGTGCCGGGGCGCAGGACTCGCTCGCGGTGCATCGAGCGGAAGCGGCGGCGGGCCAGACCGCGACGCTGACCGCAGCGCGGCTCGAGGCCGGGCGCAAGGCCTACGAAGCGGCCTGCATCGCCTGCCACCAGGCGAACGGACAGGGCCTGCCGGGTGCATTTCCGCCGCTGGCGTCTTCGGACTACCTGAAAGCGGACAGGAAGCGGGCGATCAATGTGGTGGTTAACGGCCTGACGGGCCCGGTGGTCGTCAATGGCGTGAAATTCAATTCGATCATGCCGCCGATGTCCCAGCTCTCGGATGCGGAGATTGCGGATGCGCTGAGCTACGCGATGAATTCCTGGGGCAACTCCTTCGGCAGCGTCACTGCCGCCGAAGTCGCGCTCATTCGCTCGGGTCCCAGGCCGAAGTAGGCTGCGGATTCGGCAACCGAGCATCCGGGCACGACGGTGGCCGAGCTCAAGTACGGCGGTGCGCCGTCGGCGGTCGGCGCAGCGGCGGCGCAGATCGAGATGGTATCGTCGGCCGGCGCGCCTGACATGAGCCGGCAGGAATTCGAACACGCAAAGCAGATCTATTTCGAGCGCTGCGCCGGCTGTCACGGCGTGCTGCGCAAGGGCGCGACCGGCAAGCCGCTGACGCCGGACATCACGCAGAAGAAAGGCACCGATTATCTGAAGGTGTTCATCGCATACGGCTCGCCCGCGGGCATGCCGAACTGGGGCAGCTCGGGCGACCTGACGGCCGAGGAAGTGGACATCATGGCGCGCTACGTGCAGCATGCGCCGCCGACGCCGCCGGAATTCGGCATGCAGGAGATGCGCGCAGCGTGGAAACTGCGCGTGCCCGTGGCCGAGCGGCCGACGCGCAAGATGAATGACTACGACATCGAGAACATATTCGTCGTCACACTGCGCGACTCCGGCGAAGTCGCGCTGATCGACGGCGACAGCAAGCGCATCATCAATATCCTGAAGACCGGCTACGCGGTGCATATCTCGCGCCTGTCGCATTCCGGCCGCTATGTGTACACGATCGGCCTTGAGGCGCGCTCGGTCGAGACCTCGAAGTACGAGGGTTACGAGGACCGGCTGGCGGTTGCGGGCAGCTACTGGCCGCCGCAGTACGTCATCATGGACGGCGAGACACTGGAGGCGATCAAGATCATGTCGACGCGCGGCATGACGGTCGACACGCAGGAATATCATCCGGAGCCGCGGGTGGCGGCGATCGTGGCTTCCCACTTCCATCCCGAGTGGATCATCAATGTCAAGGAAACGGGGCAGATACTGCTGGTCAACTACGAGGACATCGACAACATCAGGGTAACGCAGATCGGCGCGGCGCGGTTCCTCCACGACGGCGGCTGGGACTCGACCAAGCGCTATTTCCTGACCGCCGCGAATCAGTCCGACAAGATCGCCGTCATCGATGCCAAGGAGCAGAAGCTGACGGCGTTGATCGATGTCGACAAGATTCCGCATCCCGGCCGCGGCGCCAATATCAATGACCCGGAATTCGGGCCGGTATGGGTGACGAGCGCGCTCGGCAACGAGAAGGTGACATACATCGGCACCGATCCCGGCGATCATCCGGAGCATGCGTGGAAAGTGGTCCGCGTGCTGAATGGCCAGGGCGGCGGATCGCTGTTCGTCAAGACCCACCCGCACTCGCACAGCCTGTATGTCGATACGCCCCTGAATCCGGACGCGAAAATCAGCCAGAGCGTGGCGGTGTTCGATGTCCGGAATCCCGGGGCCGGGTTCAAGGTGCTGCCGATTGCCGAGTGGGCCAATGTCGGCGAAGGACCCAAGCGCGTGGTGCAGCCCGAGTACAACCAGGCGGGGGACGAAGTGTGGTTTTCGGTCTGGAATGGCATGGACCAGAAATCGGCGATCGTGGTCGTGGACGATCGCACTCACAAGCTCAAGGCCGTCATCAGCGACCCGAGACTGGTGACGCCGACCGGCAAGTTCAACGTCTACAACACGACCAAGGACATCTATTGATGCGCAGCGGACCGGGCGGCGCGTCGCGGCGCCCGGTCGCGGTGTATCATCGCGGGCCTGCAGCCAGCGCGGGAGCCCGCCGATGAGTGTCGCGCCGAACAAGGTCGTCTGTATCCACTACACGCTCTCTGACGATGCGGGCGTGGTGATCGATTCCTCGTCGGGCCGCGAGCCGCTCACGTACCTGCACGGCACCGGCAACCTGATTCCGGGACTCGAGTCGGCGCTCGACGGCAGGGCGGCCGGCGAATCGCTGGAAGTCGCGGTCGGCCCGGAGCAGGCTTATGGAATGCGCGATGAACGGCTGGTCCAGATCGTGCCGCGCGCGAAATTCGGCGAGATCGCCGCGCTCAAGCCGGGAATGCGGCTCAGGACCACGGGGCCCGGCGGTTCGCGCATCGTCACGGTGACGCGGGTCGAGCGCGACCTTGTGACGATCGACGGAAATCATCCGTTGGCGGGCAAGACGCTGCATTTCCAGGTGCAGATCACCGAGGTGCGCCAGGCCTCGCGCGATGAACTGAAGCACGGCCATGTGCACGGTCCGGGCGGGCACCACCACTGATCCGGCCTGCATCCGGCATCCGGACTCAGAATGTCGCGGTCAGCGAGAGCGAGAAATTCCGTCCCGCCTGCTGATAGAGCTCCAGCAGCGGATCGTCCGGTCCGCGGCCGCGAACGTCTGACCATTCGTGGTAGTGGCTGTCCCGAAGATTGAAGATGCCGGCATTCAGCCTGAGCCTGCCCGCGATGCGCCACCAGGCGCTCAGGTCGATGGTCGTGAAACCGGCCGGCCGGAACAGGGGGTCCCGCGACCGGTCGACCCGGCTTACGCGGTCGACAGCGGTGAAATTCAGTTGTGCCTGCCAGCGCAAGGTTGGCGCCCGGTAGCGGAGCGCGACGCTGCCGCGGGCCGGATCGACCGTGTTGATCGGCACATTGCGCACGACATCATCGCCGCGGGTCCACGCCGCGGATAAGCTGCCGCTGAAACCTTCGAGCGCGGCGATCAATTCGCCGAACTCGAGCGCGAGCGAAGCCTCGGCGCCGCGGATCCTGGCCTGGCCGATATTCCGCGACTGAAACAGCGTTGTGCCCGTCTGCGGGTCCCGCCCGATATTGACCCTGGACTCGATGAAGTCGCGATAGCGGCTGTAATAGGCGCTGGCGCTGCCGGTCATGACTCTGCCCGCGATGCGGGCGCCGATCTCAATGCTGTCGCTCTTCTCCGGCTTGAGATCCGGATTCGGTATGGCCCGCGTGTTGAATTGCGGCAGGTCGAGTCCGATGTTGACGTCCTCGAATGGCTGCGAGCGAAAGCCGTGCGAATACTGCAGGAACAGCAGCACTCCGTCGCCGACGGCAACGCTGGCGCCCAGCTTTGGTGCAAATGATTGCTGCCGGATCGCAACGGGCTCCTGGCTGGGATTGTCGGCGGCATACATCGCATCGACGACCGGTTTCAGGCGGTACCAGTCGGCGCGCAGCGCCGGTATCAGCGTCCAGCGGCCCTGACGCGGTCTCCACTGGTCCTGGAGATAGAGCCCGGCCTTCGTGATTTCCGAAATCGGCAAGTCCCGGACCGGCAGAACTTCTCCGAGTATCGTCGCGGTTGCCGTGCCGGAATCCAGATCCGTCTGCAGCCCGTCGCGCCGCTCGACCACCCGCGTGCGGGCGACTTCCATCCCGCCTGTCAGCCGATGCGCGCTGCGGCCGCCACTCGAGCTGATCGAACGGCGCGGGAGAGTCGAGCACCTGGTCCACGACGAAGCGCCAGTTCTCGGCCTGGTCGTCGCCCTGCAGGAATGTCGTACTCGCGAAACGCCCGCCGGACAACTCGAGCGAGTCCAGGTCGGTCAGGGCGGTCCGGCGCTCCCAGCCGATTGTCAGCCGCAATGGCCGGGCCAGACCGTGGATCACGGCGCGGCCCAGCACCGCATCCGACACGAAATCGCGTGGATTCGCATCCAGGACGCGGTAGGCATTCTGCAACTCGCCGCCTTCGCGCCGCGCCATCGCGAGCATTCCGTCGAAGTCCCCGAATCGCCGTGCCACCGTCATGCCGGCCATCGCCGCATGGCTGTCGCTTGCATAGCCGGCGCGCAGGCGCAGCACTGAATCCGCGCCGCCCTGCAGCAGCTCGGCAGGATCGACGGTGGTTGTCGCCACTACGCCGGCGATCGCATCGCTGCCGTACAGGGTCGAGGCAGGTCCCTTGAGGATCTCGATGCGCCGGACCAGTTCAGGATCCGGAAACTGCCGCCCCGCGTCGGAGAAGCTGCCGATCGAGAATGTGCTCGCTGCGGGCACGCCGTCGGTCTCCAGCAGGACGCGATTTCCCGACAGTCCGCGCACGGTGATGGCCGTGTAACCGAATCGGTTCGGATCCCGGCGCACCGATATCCCGGGCTGATCCCGGAACACGTCGCCAGGATCGAATGCGAGCCTGGTCTCCAGGTCCTCGGCCGATATCACGAGGACGGCGGCCGGCGCCTCCGCGAGCGGCTGCGGCGACTTGCCGACTACGCTCACGGTATCGAGCGGCGGCAAGGGCGTCGCGGCGCCGGCCCGGAGACCCGCCAGCAGGATCAGCACGCCGGGCCCGGCGAGATGGCGAAATCTGCGACCTGAGGGATGCAACATGGGGTGATTCCGGAACCGGATCCTGCGACCGCCGACGATGAATTCTACGGGCTCGGCACCGTGATAGCATCGCGGCACCGCGCCGATCGGTCCATCAGGAAGCGCGTGTCTGCTAGACTTGCGCGGCTGCCGGATCCGATGCACGACCGGCGACCCGGGTCCCGTGACGCATCGCCAAAACCTGCAATTCCCGACCAAGGAAACCGCGCTGCGCGAGGACGTGCACGCGCTTGGTTCGCTGGTCGGCGAGGTACTGCGCGACCAGGGCGGCGAAGCCCTGCTGAAGCTAGTCGAGGACGACCGCGTAGCGGCCATCGGGCGCCGCGAGGGCGAGCCCGAGGGCACGATCACGCTGGACATGCGGGCGGCCAACCGGCCGGCGCAACAGGCGAGCGACCTGATACGCGCGTTCAGCAAGTGGTTCGAGGTCGTGAATCTCGCGGAGCGCGTGCACCGCGTGCGCCGCCGCCGCGAATACATGAATCGCGGCGACCGGCCACAACCGGGCGGGATCGGCGACTGCATGTACCGGCTCAAGACCGACGGTCTGGACGGCGAGCAGGTGCTGCAGCTGCTGCGCGGCGTGACGATCTATCCGGTGTTCACCGCGCATCCCACCGAGTCGACGCGCCGCACGATGCTGCGCAAGCAGCAGCAGATCGCGGACCTGATGATCGAGCGGCTCAATCCGACGCTGTCACCGGCCGAGCGCCGCTCGGTCTGGGAGCGTATCCGGATGGAGGTAACCTCGAGCTGGCAGACCGAGGTGCATCCTCGCGAGCGTCTGACGGTCGCGGACGAGCGCGAGCATGTGCTGTTCTTTCTGGCCGAAGTCATCTACCGGGTCGTCCCGGCACTCTACGAGGAACTCGCATTCTGGCTCGATACCGTGTTCGGTCTGGCGCCGGACGCAGGGCGCCTGGCGCCGCTGCTGCGTTTCGGAAGCTGGGTCGGCGGCGACATGGACGGCAATTCGGAAGTCCACGCGAAATCGATCCGTGAGACGCTGCACCGCCACCAGCAGCGGATCATCTCTGCCTACTATGAGGAGTGCCGCGCGCTGTCCGCAAAGCTCTCGCAGAGCGCAGGCCGGGTCGGCGTCAGCCGCGAGCTGGAACAGCGCATCGCGGAATACGACATCCTGCTTCCAAATGCACGCCACGCGACGCAGTCGCGGCACGACCGCATGCCGTACCGGGTATTCCTGGCACAGGTGGCGGCGCGGCTGCGAACGACCTATGACGGTCTCCCGAACCACTACGAGTCCGCCGGCCACTTTGTGCGCGACATCGAGATTGTCGCCGCAAGCCTGCTGGAAAATCACGGACAGCACGCCGGTCTGTTCCCGGTCGAGCGCCTGCTGTGCCGGGCGCGGACATTCGGATTTCACCTCGCGACGCTGGACGTACGCCAGCACGCGGCGGTGCATCGCGAGGTCGTGCGCCAGGGGCTTGCCCTTCCGGACTGGAAGAGACGCAAGATGGACGCGCGTCGCGCAGTTCTGCGCGAGGCCCTGGCGCGCGACCGCGGACCCCAGGGAGCCTTCGATGCGATGGGCCGCCGCACGCTGGCGGTGTTTGAGGCGATGATCCAGGGCCGCCACAAGTACGGCGAATGCGCGACCGGTGACTACGTCATCAGCGGCACCGAGGGGCCGGATGACGTGCTCTCGGTGCTGTTGCTGGCGCGCTGGGCCGACATCACGGATCGCAGCGTCGGCGAAATCCCGCTGGACATCACGCCGGTCGTCGAGACGACGGCTGCCCTGGAAGGCGCCGGCGAGATCCTGAAGGGCTTGCTGGCCGAGGAAACCTACCGGCGCCATCTCGCGGCGCGCGGGAATCTGCAGACGGTGCTGGTGGGCTATTCCGAGAGCAACAAGGACTGCGGGATCGGGGCGTCGCGGCACCTCGTCTACTGCGCGCAGGCCGAGCTGATGCGGGTGGCGGCGGGCGCCGGCATCGAACTCGTCCTGTTCCATGGCCGCGGCGGCACCGCCAGCCGCGGCGGCGGGCCGCTCGACAGGCTGGTTGCGGGCGCGCCGCCTGGCGCAACACATGGCCGGCTGCGTGCCACCGAGCAGGGTGAGGGCATCAGCAACAGCTATGGCCTGCGGCGGATTGCGCTGCGCACATTCGAGAAGTCCGTGTTTGCGGTCCTGCAGGACCGCGCCGGCCCGGACGAATCGGCTGCGGTCGCAGCGCAACATCTGCCGCTGATGCGGCGCGTCGCCGAAGCGAGCCGTGCGCGCTACCGCGCACTCGTCTATGAGGATCCCGAGTTCCAGCGCTATTTCCGCGATGTCACACCCATTGACGTGATCGAGCGGATGCAGATCGGCGGCCGCGTCGCGCATCGCGACGGGAGCGGCATCGAGGCGCTGCACGCGATACCCTGGGTCTACGCCTGGACCCAGAGCCGGCATTCGCTGCCGGGTTGGTTCGGCGTGGGCACCGGGCTCGACACCGCCGCCCGCGAACTGGGGGCCGAAAAACTCGCGAAAGCCTGGTCGGCATGGCCGTTTTTCGAGAATCTGCTCGGCGATGTCGAGATGGAGCTGGTGCGCGCCGATCTGCAGATTGCCGCGCACTACGATGCGCTCGCGACCGGGCCGGCTGACGCCATTATCGGGACCATCCGGGACGAATACGAACTCGCCAAGCGCTGGGTCACCTGGATCAAGGGTGAAATCGAACTGCTCGACAGCCGTCCGCAGATGCAGCGATCCGTGCTGCTGCGAGCTCCCTATCTCGATCCCGTGCACCTGATGCAGGTCGACCTGCTGCGGCGCTGGCGCGCAGGCGGGCGAGCGGACCGGGAGCTTTTTGACGCGCTGCTGGCGAGTGTTACAGGCATCACGCTGGGCCTTCAGGCAACCGGCTAGGCAGGCGCGAACCGGCTGCATTGCACGCGGCCGGTGTGCTGCAGTTATTCTTGCGGACCGCGAAACGAAGGGAGGGAGGCATGGGAGATCTGCTGGCACTGACGACGCCCGGGCGCAGCGTCTGCGTTTACTGCGCTTCGAGCCAGGCTTGCGACGCCCACTACCGTGAGGTCGCGTGCCGCATCGGCGGATTGCTCGCGGGCGCCGGATGGACGGTGGTATACGGCGGCGGTCGTTCCGGATCAATGGGCGCGCTGGCAGAGGGCGCGCTTGCCGCCGGTGGGCGCGTGGTCGGCATCATTCCGAGATTCATGAAGGAACTGGAATGGGGTCACGACCGGCTGACCGAACTGCACGTCGTCGCGGACATGCGCACGCGCAAACACGAAATGCTGACGCGCGCCTCGGCCGTGATCGCACTCCCGGGAGGCACCGGGACGCTGGAGGAATTGCTGGAGGCGATCACGCTGAAGCGCCTTGGACTGTTCCTGGGGCCGATCGTGCTGGTCAATACCAGGGAATTCTACGAACCGCTGCTGACGCAGCTGGAGTCCGCGATCGAGGGGCGCTTCATGGACGGCCGCCACCGCGAACTCTGGTCAGTCGTGACGGAGCCGGAGGAGCTTCTGCATGCAGTCGAAACGGCGCCTGCATGGAGCCCGGCCAACCGCGACTTCGCGGTCACACGCTGATTCAGCTAAGATTTGGCCATGAGCAGCGAACGACCCGGGGATCCCGGGATGGATGCAGCGGCCCTGTACCGCGAAGAGGTCTTCACTGACCAGCGCGTCGGCACGATCCGGCGCCTGACACCGGTGCGGGTGGACGGCAACGACGACCCGTCGCGGCCGGTGCTGTACATCGGCCAGGCGACGGTTATGACGCCGATGGGATCGCTGCCCCTGTCATTCGAACTGGATGCCGCGAGTCTGAGCGACGCGGTCGGCCGCTTCGGGCCGGCGGCGCAACAGGCGATCGAAGACGCGGCCCGCGAATTGCAGGACATGCGCCGCCAGGCGGCTTCTTCGATCGTGATCCCGGACGCGGGTGCTGCCGCGATCAAGGGCATCGGCGGCAAGGGCGGCATACAAGTACCCTAGGCGCCGCCTTGCGCGCTGGCGCGGTTCCGTGCCGGGCCCGAGCCCGGTGTCACGGCGACGCGAGATACTTCCCCAGCCATGCGTGTACTTCCTGGAAGAAGTAGCGGTGGTTCTCGCCTTTCAGGATCCAGTGATTTTCGTCCGGGAACAGCAGCAGTCGGCTCGGAATCCGCTGGCGCTGAAGCACGGTCCAGAATTCCAGCCCGTTGTTGTACGGGACCCGGAAGTCCTTTTCCCCGAATGTCAGCAGTAGCGGCGTCTTCAGCTTTGCCGATCGCCAGAACGGACTCTGGTCGTGCCAGGCGCCGCTGCCGTCCCAGGGTGGGCCATCGAGATTGCGCTCGCGCGAATACACAATATCGCTCGTCGTCCATTGGGTCTTGAGGTCGTACAGACCGGCATGACTGACCAGCGCGCGGTAACGCGTTGTCGTGACCGCCAGCCAGTTGGTCAGATGCCCGCCATAACTCGCCCCGCCCGCAGCCTGGCGGCCGCCATCGATGAATGGATACCGGCGTATGGCTTCGTCGGCCGCCTGGTTAATTTCCTCGGCCGGCCCCGCGAGCGGGTCCCCCTGGATGGCCTGCGCGAAATCCTCGCCGAATCCGCTCGATCCGGAGTAGTTGGTCATCAGGATGACATAGCCGGGCTGGGCCAGCAGGTGGTAGTTCCAGCGGATGAAAAACTGATCCTTGATCATCGCGTGGGGCCCGCCGTGGATCAGGACGAACAGCGGGTACTTGCGCGCTGGATCGAAATCCGGAGGCAATGCGATCAGGTTGTGTATGCGCCGGCCCCGCCTGGACTCGAACCAGAATTCGCGCACCGGTTGCCAGTCGATCGCGGCCGTGCGTTCGGTGTTGAATGACGTCAGCACCCGGCGCTCCCCGGTCGCGGCATCGATGCGCACGGTCTCCGGCGGGCTGATCGCGCTCTCCCAGTTCGCCACGATAAGCTGGTCCCTCTCATCGCCACCGACCTGCAATCCGGTGATCGACCCTGATTCGAGCCGGCCCAGTTCGAGAACCTCGCCACCGCTCGCCGGCAGCGTGTAGAGGCGATCATGACCCGCGTCTTCCGCGAGCAGGTAGATGCGCTCGCCGCCGGGTGCGATGCTGAAGCTGCCGACCGCACGGTTGAATCCGGATGCCACGGGCCGCGCCGTCGTGCCGCCCCAGTCGAAGCGCACGAGCCGCGCGTCGTTGTAGACGAATCTGGTGTTGGGTGTGGCAATCGCATAGAGGGCCGATCCGTCCGGCGCAAACTGCGGGCGCGAGTAGCCTGCTTCATCTGCGGTCAGCCGCCGGGGCTCCCCGCCGCCGGCCGGCAGTACGAACAGCGCCCGGTAGGCGTCGGCATGGGCGGCCCGGTCGCGCGCGGTCGTCGCGGCAAACACGATTGCGCTGCCGTCGGGTGACCAGGTGGCGTCGAACTGCTCGCCGTCGTTGTCGAGGTCGCCACCAAAACCGGGGCTGCGCGCGAGTTCGGTGCCCGCCAGCAGGTCGCGAGCGCCGCCGCCGTCGAGCGACTGCTGCATCAGTGTCGGACGCCTCTCATCGAGCCAGCGATCCCAATGGCGGATCGGAAATCCGTCGAAGGCGCGCGCGGTGTACTTGCGCCCCTTGCGCTCCTGCAGGCGTGCGAGATTCTCGGCGTCGGTCATCGCGCCGGGGAAGATCATGCTGGTGAACAGGAGCGCCTGCCCGTCCGGCCGCCACTGCGGTTTCGCGGCGCCGGTGGATAGTGTCGTGACGCGCTGCGCTTCGCCGCCGCCCGCCACGTCGAGCACGTATATCTGGGCCTCCTCGTCGCCGTCGCGTTTGGCCGCGAATGCCATCCGCCTGGAATCCGGGCTCCACGTCGCATCTGATTCGGGACTCCGGCTCGAAGTCAGCCGGCGCGCCGGTCCGCTCCCGTCTGCCGGCACCAGCCAGAGATCGCTGGATTTCTGGTCCTCGACATAGGACGGCTCCGCCACGGGTATCGCGACCCAGCGACCGTCCGGACTCAGCACCGGCGCGCCGACGCGCTTCATCAGCCACAGGTCCTCATGCGTGATCGAATGTCGATCCGCGGCGACTGCCGGACAGTTCGCGCCAGCCGCGAGCATCATGGAAATCAGAACCAGCCGGTATTTCATATCGCTTGCCTCACGCCGGCCATTGCCGCGCCCGCACACTTTGCAGCATCCAGGGCCGATCCGGATCGAGCTGCTCCCTGAAGAGTTCGCCACGGCCCTGCAACGGTGTCCAGTCGGTGTAGGCGCCGACCATCGAACCGAGATATGGCCGCGCGATGTCGAGACATTCCCGGAAATCGAGGTCGTCCGCCTCGCGCAATCCTTCGCGCGGATGCCGGATCGCCCAGATGATCGCCGCCAGCGCTCCGGCAGCAACCTGGACACAGGTCGCATTGGAGTAGGGCACATGACGGCGCGCCTCGGCGATCGACAGTTGCGACCCGTACCAGTAGGCATTCCTTGCATGACCGGCGAGCAGCACGCCGAGTTCGTCCATGCCGGTGACGATCTCCGCGCTGATTATGCGCCGCGCCGGCTGCGGCTCCCAGGCGCGGCCTTCCAGCTCGAGCGCCGACAGCATCGCATCGTCGCAGGGGTGATAGACGAACATGACCGTCGGCCGATATTCCAGTCTGGCTCCCTGGCGCAGTGAAAGGTGATCGGCGATCGAAAAGACCTCGTCGTGGGTCATCAGCAGCCCCTGGTAGCCTCCCGATGACGGCAGCCAGCTGCGTGCGAATGTCACCCCGCCGGGACGGTGCAGGTACACCGAGCCGGTATTGCGGCGATGCCACTGCGAGCCTGGCGGCTTGCCGGCTTCCGCAGTGCCGATCGCCAGTTCGCTCGGCTGCATCAGTTCATCGATGAACCCGTCGATCGACCAGGTGTTGACGAATTCATTTGGACGCTTTGGACGATCGGTTGCCTGCGTGTCGCGTTCCGAAATCTGGATCAGTGTGACGCCGAGGTCGCGCGCCAGCGTGGCCCATCCCGCCGCATCGACTGGCTCGCCTGCGGTCTTCTTGAGCCCGCCGGCCAGGTCCAGCAGCGCCTGCTTGACGAAATGCGAGACCAGGCCGGGATTCGCGCCATGATCGACGACGGCGGTTGGCATCCCGCTGCCAATGCGCTTGCGGAGCTTCAGCATGTCTTCGCGGGTCACGAAATTCGTGCGTTCGCGCAGCGTCAGCATCGGGTTGTCGAAAACGCCGGGCCACGGCTCGATCGAGGTGTCGACATAGAGTACGCCGTGCTGCGAGCACCACTCGACCAGATCGCGGCTCGATACGCCAACCGAAAGATTCAGCAGCAGGTCGCCGGATCGCAGCCGGCGCTTGAGTTCGCGCTGAAAGGTTGCCGGCTTCAGATGGCAGTGCTCGAAGCGGGCCCCATTTGCAGAAGCCAGTGACCTTCCGCGTTCGCTGGCTTCGAGCACGACGAGACCGTCCTTGGGCAGCACCAGGTGGCGGCGCAGAAGTGGCAGCGCAGTCTGACCGATACTGCCGCAGCCGACCATCAGCACGCGTCCGGGGAACTCCGTCGTATCGATCTGGGTGTCTGGCACCCCGAAACCCTAGCAAAGACGCGGCGGGTCTGCAGCACGCATGAGGCACCGGCATGGTGCGGCAATGGCTGGATGCGACGGATGCAGGTTTGGCGCGAAGGCGCGCTCGACATCCCGGAACAGCCCGACGATATCGCCGCACGCGATCATCGCCGCACTCACCAGCGGGTGATCCGCGCATTCGCGTTCGAGCCGCCAGACCAGGTCGACCAGCGGATCCACATCCGCTCGCAGCCAGTCGAGGATCCGCGCTGCCTGCGGCGCCTGCCGGCCTGACAGGCCTTCAAGTTCGTCGCGCAGGTCCCATACGATGCTGGAGTCCAGCGAATCCAGCTGCTCGCACAATTCGCGCATGCGCGGGTGGCCCCAACCGGCCTGATCCAGACTGCGGAGCTCCGAGCGCAACCATCCGGACTGGCCCAGCATCTGCTGCATCAGGCCCGAAATCCGCGCTGCAAGGGGATTTTTCATTGCCGCCTCCTGGGTGCACCCGCACCAGTGGGGCTCAGCATGCGGGTTCGGCTGGCTCAGGGCGCGAGCCACCCCGACAAGGCATAATTGCCAGCCATGGCGGAGGGATTCCGATGAATCGAAAGCATCTACTGGTCCTCTTGATCGCTACCGGTTCGGCGCTTGCAGCGGATCTGCCTCGCAGTGCGGCGCCGGCGGATGCCAGGGTCTACATCATTTCGCCGCTGGACGGCGCAACCGTAGCCAGTCCGGTTACCGTGCGGTTCGGCCTGAGCGGCATGGGCATCGCCCCGGCCGGCATGCAGATGGAGGGCACCGGTCATCACCACCTGCTGATTGACGTTGAACTGCCGCCGCTGGATCTGCCGGTTCCCGCGGATCAGCGGCATCTGCATTTCGGAAAGGGCCAGACCGAGGCCGTCGTGCAGCTCGCGCCGGGCCGGCACCGCCTGCAACTGCTGCTGGCTGATCACCTGCACTTACCGCATCAAGAGCCGGTCGTCTCGGAGCCGATTTCGATAACAGTGCGATAACTCACGCAGCAGCGTTCCAGGTCTCCGCCTGCAATGAAAAATCAGATGCGCCTGCTCGGGTTGCTGACCCTGCCCCTGCTCTGGTCCTGCGCGGGCGAACCCGACTACGACCTCATCGTGCGCGGTGGCACGATCTACGACGGCTCCGGAGGTCCCGGCCAGGTCGGCGATATCGCCGTGCGTGGTGACCGGATCGCATATGTCGGGCCGCGGGCGCCCGGTGTTGCATTGCGCGAAATCGACGCCGCCGGCCGTGCGGTGGCGCCGGGCTTCATCAACATGCTGAGCTGGTCGAACGAATCTCTGCTGGTGGATGGCCGCGGCCAGGGTGAACTGCGCCAGGGCGTGACACTCGAGGTGATGGGCGAGGGTAAATCAATGGGACCGCTGACGCCTGCCATGAAGGAGGATCTCGTCGCGCAGCAGGGCGACCTCAGGTATCCGGTCGAATGGACGACACTCGGCGAATACCTCGAACTGCTCGAAAGGAAAGGCATATCGCTGAATGTCGCATCGCACGTCGGCGCGGCCACGGTGCGGATGAATCTGCTCGGCTCGGCGGATGCGGATCCGACAGCCGCCCAGCTCGAGGACATGCGCGGCATCGTGCAGCGCGCGATGGAAGACGGCGCGCTGGGTGTGGGCTCATCGCTGATCTACACGCCCGGTTTGTTCGCCGAGACCGACGAGCTCGTGGCGCTGGCCGGGACGGCGGGCCGCTGCGGCGGTATCCATGTCACCCACATGCGCAGCGAAGGCCGCCGGCTGCTGGAAGCGATCGACGAGACGATCGAGATATCGCGCCGCTCGGGCACGCCCGCTGACATCTATCACCTGAAAGCCGCGGGCCGCGAGAACTGGCCGAAGCTCGCTGAAGCCATCGCCCGGATCGAGGCGGCGCGGAAGGCGGGCCTGCGGATCTCGACTGAAATGTACACTTATCCCGCGGCCAGCACCGGGCTCGACGCAGCGATGCCGCCGTGGGTGCAGGAAGGGGGCAACGCGGCCTGGTTCGAGCGCCTGCGCGATCCTGCCATCAGGAAGCGCGTCGCCGCGGAGATGCGCGCCCGCGATGCCGGCTGGGAAAACACGATCCAGGAGTCCGGCGGCCCCGGGCAGGTACTGATCGTCGTGCTCAGGAATCCGGCGCTGAAACCCCTGATCGGCCGAACGCTTGCGCAGATCGCAGAGGAACGCGGCGTCAGCTGGGAAGACGCGGCGATCGATCTTGTGATCGAAGACGAAAGCCGGGTCGGCGCGATCTATTTCATGATGTCGGAAGACAATGTGCGCAGGCAGATCGGATTGCCGTACATGACATTCGGTTCCGACGGCACGGCGGTTTCGGCCGAGGGCGTCTTCCTCGAGAGCAACCTGCATCCGCGCGGATATGGAAATTTCGCGCGCGTATTCGCGCGTTATGTGCGTGACGAAAAGCTCCTGACCATCGAGGAAGCGGTGCGCCGCATGACGGCGCAGTCGGCCGCAGTGCTGGGTCTGCGCGATCGCGGCCAGCTCAGGACCGGCTTTTACGCCGACATCGTGGTCTTCGACCCGGCGACGATCCAGGATCACGCGAGCTATGCGCAGCCGCACCAGTACTCGAGCGGTGTCTCGCATGTCATCGTCAATGGCGTCGAGGCGCTCAGCCATGGCGAACCGACCGCGGCGCGCCCGGGGCGCGTGGTTCGGGGCCGCGGCTGGAGCGGCTGGGACGACGGCGGCTGCCGCTCATCGCCGGCCGACTGGGAATGGCCGTTCTGGGGCCCGGCCGACTGGGGCGGCGCCCCGGATGCCCGCGGCCGGCCGCTAGATTCACACTGAAATATCACGCGTAAGTCGTTGAAATAAAAAGTTAAGAATGCCACCGATCGAATTCCTGTTTTTCGGGCTGACATTGCTCGGTGTCGCCATCTTTCACCGCGTCTCGCTGCCGATCGCGGCCTGCGGGCTCGCGCTGGTGATTGCCTATCAATGGTCGTTCTCGGAATTCCCCGCCGGACCCGGCTGGCAGGGCCTCGTCACGCATGCCTCGCATGAATGGGTGATCCTGAGCAACCTGCTGCTGCTGCTGGTCGGGTTCGCGCTGGTGTCGCGGCATTTCGAGGACAGCGGAATTCCGGCGGAACTGCCGCGCTACCTGCCCGATGACTGGACCGGCGCATTCGCCCTGCTGCTCATCGTGTTCGCGATGTCCGCATTCCTGGACAACATCGCTGCCGCGCTGATCGGCGCTGCGATGGCGCACACGCTGTTTCGCGCCCGCGTCAGCATCGGCTACATCGCCGCAATCGTCGCCGCATCGAATGCCGGCGGGTCGGGGAGCGTGATCGGTGACACGACGACGACGATGATGTGGATCCATGGCATCGCTCCAATTGAGGTCGCCCATGCCTACGTAGCCGCAACTGCCGCCCTGCTGGTCTTCGGCATTTCGGCGGCGCGCCGGCAGCAGCAATTCGCCCCGATCATCAAGGACCCGGAACCGTCGGTCCGCATCGACTGGGTCCGCGTGCTGATCGTGGTCTGGGTGCTCGCCTGTGCAGTCGCGGTGAATGTATTTGTCAATCTGGAGCTGCCCGGGCTTGCGGATGATTTCCCGTTCATCGGTGTCGCGGTTGCAGTCGCGCTGCTGGCGACGATTGGCATCCGTCGGCCCGACTGGAGCGCGCTTCCGGGCGCATTCAGGGCGTCGATTTTCCTTCTGTGCCTGGTGGCGTGCGCCTCGCTGATGCCGGTCGAATCGCTGCCGCAGGCATCGTGGCAGACTGCGCTGGCGCTTGGTTTCGCCTCCGCCGGGTTCGACAATATTCCGCTGACTGCGCTGGCGCTGAAGCAGGGCGGTTACGACTGGGGAGTGCTCTCCTACGCCGTGGGCTTCGGCGGCTCGATGCTGTGGTTCGGGTCTTCTGCCGGCATCGCGGTATGCGGAGTCTTTCCGGAGGCACGCTCGACTGCCAGATGGCTCGCCGAGGGCTGGCTGATCCCGGTTGCCTATGTCGCGGGATTCGCCCTGTTGCTGCTGACGCTCGGATGGCGGCCGACTTCCTGAGCGCGTCAGAATGTGCGCTTCGTACTCACGAGCAGCTGCACATCGTCGATTGTGCGGTCGCCGTCGAGGGGAAATGCGACATCGAAATGCATGACATTGCCGAGGGCCGAGCGTGAATTTCCCAGGCGCAGGCCGAATCCGATGTCCTTGAGCGTGCCGCGCGGCTCGGTGGGGCCAAATCTCGAATCGCCCCAGGTGCGGCCCATGTCGAAGAACACGGCACCGCCGACATCGGCGATCTTCCAGATCGTACGCCTGGTGTATATGCGCTGCTCGATCGTCAGCAGCGCGCGGGCCTCGCCGGTCTGGTAGCGCAGCGGGTAACCGCGCAGGCCATCCTCACCGCCGAGCATCAGTTCGTGATCGGCATCAAGGTTGTGGCCGGTCTGGCCGGTCAGCGATGCGAAAAAAGTCCCGCGCGGGCTGGTCTGCCGGTAGAAGCGCAGCTCGCCCGCCAACAGTGCATCCTGCGGTGAGCCGCCCTCGATGCGGCTCGCCAGGCTGCCGGCGAGGAACAATGAGCGCCCGCCACGGAGCCGGAATCCGCGGCTGGCTTCCGCGCGCAGGATCGCTGCATCGCGATCAGAGCCGTAAGCCTTCGCCGCCCACCCGAGTTCGACGGCATAGCGCGCCCCGAATACCAGGTCCTCGGTGCGGGCGATCAGGTCGAGATTTCGCGTCGTGTCGAAATCGTCCTGGAGCGCCTCGATCCGCAGATACGGAAAAATAAGCCGGCGATCAGCAGGAAGGACGGCCGGCGCGGTGGCGCCGGCGACCTCGGCATAGCGGGCCTCGTCGCGCCGGATTCCGACGATACCGCGGCGTGTCCAGCCGCCCCGCAGGCCGCCGGACCAGCCGTAGCGGAGGTTTCCCCTCAGCGCATCCCGACGATACTCGGCAATCGGATGACCCAGCCGGTAGACGCTCCGGATGGAATCATCGTGCTCCAATGAGAGACCGGTGCTCCAGCGCGTGTCCAGCGAATAGAACGGCCGCTCGAGCTCGATTGCGCCGCCGCTGCCGTCGTCGCTGTCCTGCAGCGTGATCGCATCGCGCCATCGGGTGCCGCCGAAATTGGGATCCCGCCACGTCAGCGTGTAGGAACTGCGGTCGACGTCATTGCTGTAATCGATTGCAATATGCTTGCCGTATCCAAGCAGATTCAATTCCTCGAGCAGGATATTCGCGGAGTCCTTGCCGCCGGCACGGCCGTACGCGATCCCCGGGTTGAGCGTCCAGACATCATGGGCCAGCAGCTCGAGATCCACCAGGCCGTCGCGATAGCCGGTCACGCGGATCTCCGGCTCGCGAATGAATCGCAGGTCGCGCATATTGCGCTCGGTCTCGTCGAGGACCCGGCGCGAGAAGAGGTCGCCGGGCCGGAACAGCAGCTGCGCCCTGATGGTCGACTCGCGCGTGTCCACGTGCCATCGATCCGCCAGACGAAACAGCGCCTTGCGTTCGCCGGGTCTCGCGGGATCGAATATCGGCCGGATATTCACCGTCACGGTGCCGATGCGCGCACCCTGGGCCTCGAGTTTCGCATCGGCGGGCCAGGCGGCGGCTGCAGCCGCTGGCGCCGGCAGCGGGTCAGTGGCGGCAGCGGCTCCGGCGAGCAGAAGCAGCGTGAGCGGCAGCCCGCGGCCCAACACCGGCGTCATTACGGCACCGAGTCTGTCGCACTGGACCAAACTACCTCCGGTCGGCTGGGCAGCGTCGGCGGCAACGCATGCCCGAGAGAGGTACGCTGACTACACGCCCGTCACAATGGCGTAGACGGGAGACCGGTGGCAAGTCAAATGGTCAGGAACTGCGCGGAATTGCGGGGTCAGTTCGCAATCGCGACCGTCGCGGCCAGCTCGACTGCATGACGGCGCGATGCCAGCCACGACCACAACTGCTCCCACTGCGCGAGTTCGGGATGGACTCGCGTCGGATTCATGTCGTGAATGCCCCTGCCCAGTTCACCAGCGTACACATAGCTCTGCGAATCGCGCAGCGTGGAGATTACGGGTATCTGGAGCTGGTCAAGGAACCGCATCAAGGTGCGGCAGATGATGGTATTCGGCTTCACGCGATTCGCGATGACCCCGAGGCGGTTCTCGCGGCGCTTGATCTTGCCCGATATCAGCAGGTGGCCGATGCAGCGGGAACAGGCATGGATGTCAGCGTCCGACGCCATCACCGGTACCAGCACAGCATCTGCATCCTTGACGTGCTCGAGAAAATGCTGAGTCTGCAGAGCCGCTGGCGTATCGACGATCACCGGATCGGCGCCCTGCGGCACGCGCAACTGGAAGCTCCGCGTGACGGCCAGCGACCGCGCAAAGGCAGCGACGCCATGAATCTTTGGCAGTTCCGGCGAGCGCTTCTCAAGCCAGCGCATGCTGGTACCCTGCGGATCGAAATCCATCAATGCCGGGTGGTAGCCGCGGGCCGCGTACATCGCAGCGAGTCCGGTGGCCACCGTGGACTTGCCGGAACCGCCCTTCGGATTCAGTACGACTATACGAAACATAATGACCTCGGAGCCGCCATTCAGCGTACCCCCGGGGCAGGCCGCGGCGCAAGGGAGGTTCCCTGCGGGGGGGGAACTGCGTATGAATGACATATGCGGCGACAGGGGCACCCCTACTGCAGGAGCTTGACCAGCGCCTCGGCCTTCGCGAGCCGGGCGACATCCAAAGCCGACAGACCATCCCTGTTGCGCACCCGTGTACTGGCGCCGGCGGCAATGAGACTCTGGGCACAGGCAAGGCAGCGGGCCTTGACGCCGAGGATCAGGGCCGTGTCGCCGTGCAAGTTCACGGCGTCCAGGGGCGCACGGGCGGCGATCAGCGGCGGGATCAGGGACGCGTGCCCGCCTCCGGCTGCCAGATGCAGCACGCTGCTGCCATTGCGCGAGATCTTGCGCGCGTTGCAGCCTGCCGCCAGCAGCGACTCCATGGCGGCGCGATGGCCGCGGCCGACGGCAGCCGCAAGCGCAGTCGCGCCTTCGTCATCAGCCTCGTCCAGGGCGGAGTGCGGAATCAGCGCGGCGACGGCGCGCTGCGAATCCTCGCTGGCCGCGATCCAGAGCGCCGTCCGTCCGCGCGCGTTCCTGGCGAGCGGTCGCGCGCCCGCGGCGAGCAGCAATTTGATCGAGTCCGGATTATTGGCCGATGCCGCCGCCATCAGCGGCGACTGGCCGCCGTCGTCACCCAGATTCGGGCCGGCACCCGCCTTCAGCAAGAGCTGCACCAATTCAATACGCCTGGACTCGACGGCGACCAGCAGCAATGGCCGCTTGTTTCCCTGAATTGCGCGCGGGTCCGCGCCGCCTTCGAGAAGGATGCGCGCCGCAGCTGCATGACGCAGGCGGATCGCCTGACCCAGCGGCGTCCAGCCGGCACGATCCTGCAAGTCCACATTGGCGCCGGCGCCCAGCAACGCGGTGATTGCGTCTCCCAGGCCCATGCGGGCCGCGAATGCGAGTGCCGTCATGCCCTGCGCATCGGTCGCATTCGGGTCATCGCCGGCGGCGAGACGCGCCTCAAGTGCCTTCAGATCGCCGCGCTCCGCCGCGATCATCAGCGGTGTCAGACCTTCGTGCAGGGCGCCTGACCGCGCCGGAGCTGCGCCCACTCGTTTCGCCTTCACGCCGAGCTGCGCCGCGAGTTCCGAATGACCACCCCGCGCTGCATGGTCGCCAGCGCGCAGACCGCCGCCGTCGCGCAATTCCGGATCCGCCCCGGAGGCCAGCAGCCGCTCGCACAGATCGCGCAAGCCGGCGCCGGCGGCGAGCATCAATGGTGTAGTGCCCGAATTGTTCGCGTGGTTCACGGGTGCGCCAGCCGCCAGCAGCAGCGACAACAGTTCCTTGTCGCCCTTGCGGGCGGCAAGCAACAAGGGCGTCTCGCCATTCCGGTCAGCGGCGGCGAGGGAGACGCCGCGTCCCGCGAGTTCGCGCACTGCCGGGCCCTGACCCGCCTCGATCGCGAGCATCAGCGGCGTGCGGCCGTAATCGTCTGTGACATCGGCCGAGAGCGACCCGAGCAGGCGCTGGATCTCCGCCACGTCGCCGGCACGGGCGGCACGCAGCAGGTGCTCCGCGGTCGGCACGGCGGGCTCGCTGTTCTGTTCGCCTGATGCTGCCGGCGGGGCGTAGCCGGCGCCGCGAGCCGATTCCCGCCACGCGCTCGCTGTTCTTGCGGACTCCGCGCATTCGCGCGACTCGAGCAGCGCAGCAAGACTTCCAGCGGCGCGGGCATGGCCGGCAGCTGCCGAGGCTTCCAGCAGCCGGCAGGCCTCCGCCATGTCGCGCGGGACGCCGCGGCCGTAGCGCAGCAGCTGCGACAGCTGGAATGCGGCTTCCGCATCGCCCGCTTCGGCGTGAGGCCGCAGCAGGCCGATCGCACGCTCGTATTGGTGCCTGCGCAGGGCATCCCGCGCCGGCTCCAGGTCAACGGTCTCCGCCGCGCAGGCGATGGCGATCAGCAGCAGGGCGGAAGCAGCAGCCGCGCGAGTCATCAGGCGGTTCCGTACCAGTTCTCGATTTCGACGCCGACCCGTTTGCGCCCGACGACATGCGGGGCAAAGGCAACAAGAAACGGACTGACAGGAGTTTTCATGCGTTCCTACGATCCGGACCACGGCACCGCACTGCCGTGAAAAATCACGGACAGAATGCGGAGTGAATCCTGCAGCCGGCGGTTCATCAAGTCGATCAATTATGTCGCGGTATGGAGACACGCATTCGTGCGTGGAATCGCGCGAGTGAATCAATAATTCCCTCACTTTCGCGCGAGCAAAATATGTGAAATACCGTAAGGCAATATCACTTGCTGCATTGACCGTCGGTTTCGTGACCGTGGTAGTCCTGTTCCCTCGCACCGATGATGCGCCAATGGCTCCCGAGAACTGGATCGTTGAAGCGGCGGGTGCCTTCAATCGCGGATCGAGCGCCGATGACCAGCACGGCGCCACACGAGTACCTCGCGGTGACCAGTCCGCGGCCCAGCAGTCGGCGCACGAAGGCGAGCGGCTGCGCGTGCAGCGCCGGTTTGCGGAAGCCGCAGCCGCGTACCGCGAGACCGTGAATGTCGATCCGATGGATGCGGATTCCTGGGCGGATCTGGCAGACAGCGCGGCAGCTGCTGCCGGCAACGACTTGAGCGGGAGCCGCGAAGCGATCATGCGCGCGCTCGCGATCAATCCCCGGCACCGCAAGGCGCTCTGGCTGCGCGCAAGTCTCGAATTGCAGCAGCAGCGCTACGTCGCAGCAGCCGCCACGTGGCGCGAACTCCACTCGCTGGTACCGGCCGGGTCCAGCGACGCGCGTGTCATTGCCGCGAATATTGCCGAGGCCGATGCGCTTGTGCAGATGGCCCCGATCATTGCTGCCCGGGGAAACTGATGGCTGCGGCAGTCGAAGTCGTAAGGGCGAATCTGGCGGGCGAATCGAATCGCGCGCAGTCGCGATCGTCGCGCATCGGCTTGTGGCTGACGGCGCTTGCAATCGCAGTCGGATTCGCGGTTCCGATCGAGCAGTACATTTCGCCGCAATTCGGACTGGGGTACTGGCTGGGCATCGTGGGCGGCTCGCTGATGCTCGTCCTGGTGGTCTACCCGATGCGAAAGCGCATGCCGTCGCTCGCGGTGCTCGGAAGCGTGCAGTTGTGGTTTCAGATCCACATGGTGTTCGGAATCATCGGTCCGCTCGCGGTCCTTTACCACGCAAATTTCCGCCTCGGCGCGACCAACAGCAATGTCGCGCTGATCTGCATGCTGCTGGTCGCCGGCAGCGGGGTGGTCGGGCGCTACCTGTATGCGCGCATCCACAACGGCCTGTATGGCAAGAAGACGACTGTGCAGGAACTCGCAGCTGATGCCGAGAAACTCCGCAAGCATTCGGGTGCGCTGAGATTGCTGCCGGGCCTGATGCTTGAGGTGGAGCAGGCAGAGCGTCATATCGGCAGGCCGGCGCCGCTGGTGATCCGGCCGTTCCTGGCGGCACTGCGGGAGCAGCGCGCAACGCGGCGAATCAGCCGACTGGTCCGGAACGCAGTCGCGATGGCCTCGACGCGTTCCAGCACCTTGAGCCGGGAGCGCGAGCGCTTTACTCAGGCGGCGACCGCATACATTTCCGCGCGGCTCAAGGCGGCCCGCCGGGTCGCAGAATTCCAGGCCTCCGAGCGGCTGTTCGTAGTCTGGCATGTGCTGCACATGCCGCTGTTCGTCGTACTGGTGATCGTCGGCGTCGTACACGTCATCGCGGTGCATGTTTACTGACGTGCGCGCCGCGGCATGGATTGAATGCGCAATGATCATGGCTTTCGCAACGATGACACTTCCATCCCAGGCCAGCCAGCTCGAACTGCTGCTGATGCCCGGCAAGGTGGCGCGCGCCCACGCGGAAATCGAGGCGGAATGCGGTCTCTGCCATGACCGCACAAACCGGCCGCGCCAGCGGCAACTCTGCATGGATTGTCACGATCACTCCGACATCGCCGATGACGTGAAGACCGCAACGGGCTTGCATGGGCGGATATCAAGAACCGCGCAGTGCAGTGCCTGTCACACCGAGCACAAGGGACGGAATGCGGACATAGTCGGATTGACGCGCGAGGCATTCGACCATGCCCGCACCGACTTTCCGCTGCTGGGAGCGCATGTCACCGCGCCCTGCGCGAGCTGCCACCAGACCGGAAAGAAATTCCGCGAGGCACCGCAGGAATGCGTCGAGTGCCACCGCGACGACGATGCGCACGACGGCAAGCTTGGAAAAGACTGTGCCCAGTGCCATGAGACGGTGCGGTTCAAGACCACCAAATTCGACCACTCGAAAACGGACTTCCCGCTCAATGACGCCCACGCAGAAGTTGCCTGCTTCGCCTGCCACCGCGACCCGTCCTTCGCGGGCGCGCCGGGCAAGTGCGTGGATTGTCATGCGGCCGACGACGTGCATCGCGGCAGCCGCGGACCCGACTGCGCGAGCTGCCATGGGACGGCAAGCTGGCAGCAGAATCGTTTTGACCATCTGAAGGCCAGCGGCTATGCATTGCTCGGCAGGCACGCCCGGCTGGCCTGCGACAGCTGCCACCGTGGCGGCGACCTGAAGGCGCCGCTGCCGAAGGAATGCAGCGGCTGCCACGCGGCCACCGACACTCATTCAGGCCGCTTTGGCGCGGCCTGCGCCGACTGCCACAGCCAGAACGAATGGAAAATCGCTTCCTTCGATCACGAGAAACGCGCCAAGTTTGCGCTCCGCGGGGCGCATGAAAAGGTCGATTGCCACAGTTGCCATACGGGCGTGCTGAAGCAGCAGCAGATGGCGAAAGACTGCATCGGCTGTCATGAGGTTGACGACGTGCACCAGGGCTCGCTGGGCAAGGATTGCCACCTGTGCCACAAGGAAAGCGGCTGGCGCGACGAAGTGAAATTCGACCATGACCTCACGCGATTTCCGCAGGTCGGCCTGCATGTCGGCGTGCCATGCGAAGAGTGCCATGCGAGCCGGTCGTTTCGAGATGCGCCGGAGCAGTGCGTCAGCTGTCATCGGGCCAGGGACGTCCACGAGAAGAATCTTGGCGAGGAGTGCGACGCCTGCCACAACCCGAATGGCTGGAATTTCTGGCAGTTCGACCACGGGACCAGGACCGATTTCGCGCTGACGGGCTCACACGGCCGGCTTGGATGCCGGGATTGTCATCGAAAGCCGGAGCACGAGACGCGCACCCCGGCTGAATGCATTTCATGCCACCGGGCCGACGATGTTCATGAGGGCCAATTCGGCCGCGATTGCGGCCGCTGCCACGGGGTCGAATCTTTCCGGCAGCTGTTGACGCAATAGCGGCCAGGGCGGGTGCAATGAAGACTGAACAAAGCTCGATAACACTGATCGCGATCGTCGCCTCGCTATTTCTTGTCCTTCCGGAATTCGCCCAGGCCGCCCCGACACGCCCCGTTTTCGACCACCTGGCGACCGCATTCGAGCTGACCGGCGCGCACCGGACTACGCCCTGCGAGTCCTGCCATATCGATGCGGTATTCCGCGGGACACCGAGCCGTTGCGAGTCCTGCCACGTGCTAGGCAGCCGCATCAGCACGACGAGCAAGAGCGCGACCCACGTCGTCAGTTCCGACGATTGCGCGCAATGTCACGCGACTTCAACCTGGGGGCTGAGCGGCCTTTACGATCACAGCGACATACGGGGCAGCTGCGCGAGCTGTCACAACGGGGTACAGGCGGAAGGCATGAATCCGGGCCATGTCGCAACCACGCAGGATTGCGATGCCTGCCACCGGACCACAGCGTGGACACCCGCGGGTTTCGACCACGCCAATGTAGCTCCGGGCAGCTGCGTCGAGTGCCATGACGGCGTCAGCACGACCGGCAAGAACCCGCAGCACATCAGTACCAGCAATACCTGCGACGCCTGCCACGGCACCAATGTCTGGATCCCGG